>Ga0190274_10001193_pt1 | contig 15282 bp, 22 predicted proteins | sample Popmic531T_FD_133002 | JGI IMG/M metagenome (GOLD analysis project Ga0190274, IMG submission 133002) | Populus adjacent soil microbial communities from riparian zone of Yellowstone River, Montana, USA - 531 T | ecosystem: Environmental > Terrestrial > Soil > Riparian zone | place: USA: Montana...
CCAGCGCAGCGGGCCCACACCGAGAGGCCCTCGAGGAGTCCTATTTCCAGGCCGCGAGCCACGGCCTGCGGGCGGACATCCTCCTCGTCGACGAAACGCCGCGCGCCGCGATCGAGGTCGGTCGCGAGGTGCTAGAGCTAGCCCGTCCCTTCGCCCGCGACCTCGGAAGTGAAGCGGCGCTGGAATGCATCGAGCGCATCCTCGCCGACGGCAACGGCGCCGATCGCCAGCGGGCGCTTCATCGGCGTCTGGGCATGGACGGCCTGCTTCGGCGTCTGGCCGAGCGCTCGGCCTAGAAAAAAGTTCGCAATGAGTTTGAACAACAAACCCAATGGGGTATCTCATTTCTGCCTCTCCGATCCAGTCAGGCGGTCGGAGAAGTACTGAAATGACTTCGTCACATCGCTCGCTCCGCCAGGGCGAGCGATGAACGGGACTGATAGCTGCTCCAGCGGGAGCTCGGACCCCAGGGCCGATGTAGGCACTCCGAGCCGGGAGAGACGGAGGTAGAGAGATGTATGAGTGCGAGCGGTGTGGAACCCGCTTCAGTCCGATCCGGGTATCGGCAGGCGCCGACTGCCCTCGATGCCGAGCTCGCGACGGCGTCGGAATTCCCTTGACCCTGACCTTGTTCGCCGCAGCCGCCAGGGTGGTGGCCGAGAAACCGGTTCGTCGGGATCGGAAGGCCGAGCGATGATCGGGTTGCTGGGCTGCGAGTTCTGCGGAATCGTGACCCGAGAGGACAGCCTCGATGACGGAAGAGGAGGTTGCGCCGAGTGCGGGCGCCCGATGCAGCCGATCTCGCTGCGGAAAGGTCGGGCGATGGTGACCGCTCGCCGTCGCGCGGAGGAGCGTCGATGCGCGGCCGATGCCGTTTCGGAGGTCGGCCTCCAGGCGGCGGTAGAGGCCTAGATCGCGGGGCAATTCGGCTCTCGCTGGGTGCGATCGCGCTACATTGGACTGGAAGCAGTCGTTTGTCGGGCACTCCATTTCGTCCTCCTCCTTGCGAGCGGCTTTATCTGACGAGGGCGAAGGAAAACGAGCCACGATGTCCGATTCACCCAGTGGCCAGAGCCAGGCTGCTTTCGGCGCCGCTACGCCCGCGGACGTCGAGAAGCGGAACGGCCTCTACGCGAGCGTTTCGCGCGAGATGGTCCGCATCTACAAGGAGCAGTTCGGCCGCGGACCGACCCGGTCCAGAACGACCTTCGCCGGTCCGGACTGCATCATTTGCACCCTCGAGGAGAGCTTGACGCCGGCCGAGCGCAAAATGGTCGCGCTGGGCGAGCATCAGCGGCTTCGCGACATACGGATGTTCTTCCAGCACGTAAGCGAGGATGAGTTTCGTGAGGCCATAGAGCGGCTGACCGGGAGAAAGGTACGGGCTTTCGTCAGCGGTATGGACACGAGCAAGGACGTCGCATCAGAGGTCTTTTATCTGGAGGCTTAGCAGTGCCCTGGGCGGGTATGAAAGAGGCACGATGGCAAAAGACCATGGCCCCAGCATCAAGGACGACGAGCTCTACGAAAAGCTCCGCGAAGAGGGCGAGAGCAAAGAGAAGGCGGCGCGCATCGCCAACGCCAAGGCGGGCGGCGAGGATGTCAGCGAGAAGGGCGGCGAGGCCGAGGACTACGAGGACCGCACGGTCGAGGAGCTGCGGGACCGGGCGGCCGAGATCGGGATCGACGGTCGCTCAGAGATGGACAAGGGCGAACTGATCGACGCCCTGCGCAATCACTGAGGCCTAGGCGCCCGCTGACGCCACGCTCTCGTCGAGAGCGTCGTCACGAGTCTTGAAGACCAGCCCGTTCCCGGTCAGACCGGTGAGGCCGAGGACGCGCTGCACTTGGTCGTTCGGGGCGAAGACGGCGACCCGGCCGCCACTCTCGAGCAGGCGCTGATGGGCGAACACGATCACGGCGATGCCGGTCGAGTCGATGAAGTCGCAGCGGTCGAGATTGATCAGAACGGTCGAGTGGCCTCGGCACTCTTCGAGCGCAGCCTTGAGCTGATCGGCCACAGCCAGGTCCAGCTCACCTGCCACAACGATCTCCCGGGTGCCCGGAGCCAACTCGACGTCCGTCACCTCAAACCCTCCACCACCGCGAATCTGCTGTTGAGACAAGATCGACCTCCGCCTCGAAACTCTCGGAGGGATCCCGCGGCCCCGCCTCTGGAAGCGGTCTACTGGTCCTCGGACTCGGCAACCCCTCGACTCTCAACGTTTCGAGCGGTCGTAGGACACAGGCTAGCCCATAAATCAAGGACCATCGCTAAGCTGCTCCTCCGGGTGCCTGGACCTAGTGGCTGAGTGCCCGCACTGACGATCGGAGCGACGCATTCCGAGTTCACTCGGAAACGCGGACTTCCCTCAATAGAGCATCCGTTCGTCGGGGTCCAACCTCCTCTTCCTTACGCGCGGCCCGCCCCCAGAGGAGGGGTGAGTACGAGCGCACGATGCCTGACCTGCAGGCCACCGAAAAGAGCGACGCAGAGGAACGGTCGATCTCGGTTCGGGCCGAGATCTCTCGCGAGATGGTCCGGCTCTACAAAGAGCAGTTCGGCCGCGGTCCGACCAAGGCAAGGACGGAGTTCGCCGGCCCCAACATCGTGATCTGCACCTTGGAGGACAGCTTCACCCCGGCGGAGCGCAGGCTCGCCGAGGGTGGCGAGCACCAGCGCCTTCGCGACCTTCGCCTCTACTTCCAGCACGCCAGCGAAAAGGAGTTCTGCGAGATCATCGAGCGGCTTCTGAAGAGGAAGGTCCGCTCATTCATCAGTGGCGTCGACACCAAGACCGACGTCTCGGCAGAGCTCTTCGTCCTCGAGGACGACGCCGCCTAGGGCAGCTGGAACGCGTCTTGCGTCAGGACTCCGGACCGGGCGCCTCCGATTCTTCGGGCTCCGGTGCGGCAGGGTCGGGATCGGCAGGCGGGGAGTCTGGATCGGCGGGCGGGGAATCCGGGTCGGTCGGCGCACCCGGAGCGGTCAGGGGCTCGTCGGGGTCGTCGGGTGAGGACGGCTCGGGCAGGTCCGGCGTCACCGGCGTCTCCGGGGCCTCGGCCGAAGGCGGCTCCTCGGGCGGGGCCTCGGGAGTCGGAGGATCGGGGTGTTCGGGGGGCGGGGATGGCTCCGGCGTCTCGGAGCGGGTCTCCTCGGATATGAGAAAGGTCAGGTCAGCGCTCATCTCGGTCCTTTCGTTGGCGACTTTCAGATGCCTGAAGCTCTGGCGCGGTTCACTCTGCGATCCCGAGTGCGACGCCGGGACGGTCCCAGCTCGCTTCGATTGACCGCGCGGCACCGCGCTCCTCGAGGAGGATCTCCTCGGCGACCCGGACCGTCTCCTGGTCACCGGCGCGCTCGGCGACCCGCTTGAGTAGTTCGTAGGCGGCGATCTCGAGGTGCTCGAACGCAAAAGCGAAGCCCGCCAGCTTGGTGGTGGCATCCGGTTGGACGCCGAAGAAGGCCCCGAGATTGAGGCCGCCGAGCTCCAGAGCGCCGTCCTTCACAGCTGAGGTGTCGGAGTCTCGTGACTTCAAGACCGCCTCGACCCACTCGAGGTGGCCGCGTGTCTCCTCGAGGTGGTCTCGGAGCGCTTGGGCGAGCTTCTCATCTGTGACCCGCTCGGCCGCCGCCTCGAGCACCTTCACGGCCTGTTCCTCGATCGCATGGGCATCGCGGAGATAGGCGTCGAGTCGTCGCTGCAATTCTTCCGGCCCAAGGTCTTCGAGGGACGCATCCACAGCGACGTCGAAGCGCTCCGCCAACCTCTCTCCCATCCGCCGCTCCTCGGCCGCGATCTCCTCGGCCATCCGCGCGGTCGGCTCATCGTCCGCGCGCTCGGCCAGACGCCTCAGCAACTCGTAGGCACCGACCTCCATGTGCTCGTAGGAAAACGCGTGGGCGACCAGCTTTCCGGGGGTATCCGGTTGGCTTCGAGCGAACAGGACCATGCCCTGACCGCCGGCGGACCCTGTCAGGTCCTTGAGCCGTGACGGGCCCGACCCGAGCTCCTCGATCCGCTCCCGGACTCGCCGCTCCTGGACTTCCGTTTCCCTCAGGTGCTCTTCGAAGAGCTCGCTCAGGCGCGGATCGCCTGCGATCGCGGGAGCCGCGCGCATCTGCACCAGCGCCTGCTCCTCGATCGAGTGGACGTCGGTCAGGTACTTGACGAGTTGGGTCTCGCGGTCGCGGACAGTCTGACGGCCGCCGACTCCGGTGCGAACCTCGTCGACGCGACCCGAGATCCCGTCTTCCTCGAGTGGCGGCGTGCTGGCCCCCTTGCCCTCTCGGATGCCCTCGAGTAGCTCCCTGGCCGCATCAATCGCCGTGTGGTCGGGCGACCAGCCGAGCTCCTCGCGGGCACGTTCCGTGTTCATCAACGGCACGTTCACCGCCATGTCGAGCCAGCCTGGAGAGGTCGGCTGCAGGCGCAGCCGCCAGGTTGCCGCCGCCAGGCCGCGAACGAGTCCGGTCGGGACGGGAAAGGTCCGGGCCCCGAGCAGGCCGGCGAGTTGCTCGGAATCGAGCGGCGGCTCGGCGGCGATGTTGAAGGCTCCGCGAACGTCGGCCAGAACCCCCAGCAGGTAGGCCTGGCCGACGTCGGCGGAATGAACGGCCTGAACCCGCAGGTCACCTGGACGGGGCAGCGCGGGTATCAGGCCGGGTTTGACCAGAAAGCTCGGCAGGAACGGGCCGATGAAGAGGCGGCGAATCTCGTTCGCGGCCTCGTCGCGGAAGATCAGGCCGGGACGGAGGAGAACCACGGGGATGCCGGGGTTCTCCGATTCGAATCGATCGAGCATCTTCTCGACCGCCGCCTTGTGACGGGAATAGAACGAGCTCGGAGTTCCGCCGACCGGCCAACTCTCGTCCACCGCCCTGTCCTTGGGCCCGGGCGAGTAGGCGCCGACCGACGATGCATAGACCAGCTTGGGGACGCCCGCCTCGGCGACTGCCTCGAAGACCCGTCGGCTGCCGTCGACGTTGATCCGCTCCAGCGTCGGCCCGTCGTGGGACGGCTGAATCGCCCATGCGAGGTGGATGACGGCATCCGCACCGGCGAAGATCTCGGTCAGCTCCGAGCTGACGACGTCTGCCTCCACCCAACTGGTCTTGGCCGGCGACCAAGTCGGCCGCCGGCGGGCGAGTCCGACGATCTCCTCGACCTCGGGAGAGGATGCGAGCGCTTCCACTACCGCGGTCCCGACGTTGCCGGTGGCTCCAGTTACGACGACCTTCATTCGATGCGCGCCCTCCCTTCGTGGTCATTCCGAAACGACCGGCGTGACCGAGCTTCACGCTCCCGAGCTACCCCGGGGATTTCCGTTCAAACGCCTGGCCAGGTAGCGGGCGTTGGCCGGCGCGAAGCCCTTCCAGTCGTTGTTGAGATAGACGAAAACCGGACGCCGTGATCGCCAGCCGGAAACGCTCCGTCGCCAGCCGTCGAGCTCTGCCTCGGAGTAATTGCCGCCGCGACCGCGACGTCCGTAGTGCAGGCGCAGATAGGCGAGCTCTCCGGCCGGCTTGGCTTTGGGAAGCGGCCGGCGCTTGTCGTCCCCGATTGCCAGCGAAGCACCACGTTCCTCCAGTAGCTGCCGCACCGGCGCGGCGAACCAGCTCGGGTGGCGGAACTCGAAGCAATGGCGAGCGCGAGGCAACTCGTCCAGCGCGGCGGCGAGCAGGTCGTCGTCGCGGTGGAAGTTCTCGGGCAGCTGCCAGAGCACCGGGCCGAGGCGCTTGCCCCGCCGCAACGGCTCGAGGGGCTCCCAGAAGCGAGCAACGCCTTCGGAGATGTCGCGTAGCCGCTTCATATGGGTCAAGTAGCGGCTGGCCTTCACCGCAAAGCGGAAGTCGCCGGGAACCTGCTCGACCCAGGCGGCGACTGTCGATTCTTTCGGCAGCCGATAGAAGGTCGCATTGATCTCGACTGTGTCGAAAACCTCGGCATAGCGCTCGAGCCAGCGACGCTGCGCAAGGCCGTCCGGGTAGAGCCCGCCGCGCCAGTCCTCATAGCTCCAACCCGAGCAGCCGATCCGCACCCGGTGCATCGGTCGCCGCCCTCGCCTCCCGAGTCAGCCGGGCGCCAGCGACCGGGTCAGTCTCGGCAGCACCTCGCGCCCGTAGACCGCGATCGCCGCGTGCGGGTCGGTGCCGGAATTGTTCATCAGCGCCACCGTCGTCGCGCCCATCTCTTCGACCTGCCGGATCCGCTCGACGTGCTCCGCGGGGTCGGCGGAGATGATCATCGCCTCGCGCAGGTCGTCGTCGGAGACCTGCTCGGCGCCGTGCTCGTACATGGCCTTCGGATCGTGCCAATCCTCTTTGAAGAACTCCTTCGGCTGGGCGCCCTTCCAGACGTGGGCGCCCTCGAGTGCCGCCTCGTCGTTCCCGGCCCAGGAGAAGGCTGCCTGCAGAACGATCTCCCCCGGCTCCCGTCCGGCTTCCTCAGCGGCCTCTCGATAGGCGCCGATGATCTCCGGCGCCGATTCGGGATCGGCCAGCGTCCAGAGCCCGTCTCCGTGGCGCCCCGCGACCGCCGCCGCCTGCGGGCCGAAAGCCGAGACGTAGATCGGCGGCCGGCGGCTCTCGGGCAGGCTGTGGATGAAAGCGCCGTCGGCGGAGAAATGATCGCCCTCGCCGCTCAGCTTCTTGCCGTCCCAGAGGGCACGAATCATCTCCAGGGCCTCCTCCATACGCGCGATCTGCTCGCCGACCGGCGGCCAGCCATGACCCAGCGGGGCCTCGTTCAGCGCCTCCCCGGAGCCGAATCCGAGGTAAGGGCGCCCGGGGAACATCACCTCCATGGTCGCCCAGGCCTGCGCGATCAGCGCCGGGTGGTAGCGCGGCCCAGGTGGGGTCACCCCGGTGCCGAAGAGGACGCGGTCGGTCGCCTGTGCGGCGGCGCCGAGCCAGACCCAGGCGTGGCCGGACTCGCCTCCCTCCCACCAGGGCTGGAGGTGGTCGCTGCACCCGATTCCGTCGAAGCCGGCCTCCTCCGCCTCGACGGCCTGCCGCAGGAGGTCGTCGGGTGGGAACTGCTCGTGGGCGCAGAAGTGCAGGTAACGCACGGCTTTATCCCTACCCGTTTGAAACGGCGACAAGCCTGGGTAGCCGACGCCTGTGGCGCCCGACCAAACCACTGTCGTCCTCGACATCGACGGCACCCTGGTCGACACCAACTACCAGCACGCGATCGCCTGGCACCGGGCGCTGCGGGCGCACGGATATGTGGTGCAGCTCTGGGAGATCCATCGCCACATCGGCATGGGCGGGGACCAGCTCGTCACGGCGCTGATCGGAGAGGAGGCAGAGCGCTCCGACGGCGAGGCGATCCGCGAAGAGGAGGGCGACGCCTACGGTGAGCTGATCGGAGAAGTGCAGGCGATGCGCGGCGCCACCGAGCTCTTGGAGGAGCTGCACGAGGACGGTGCCAAGACGATCCTCGCCAGCTCGGCGAAGGCCGATGAGGTCGAGCACTACATCGATCTCCTGAACGCGCGGGACGTCGTCGAGGGCTGGACGACGGCCGCCGACGTCGAGCGTACGAAGCCCCACCCGGACCTCGTCCACACCGCTCTGGAGAAAGCCGGAAGCGATGGAAGCGCGGTGATGATCGGTGACTCGACCTGGGATGTGAAGGCGGCCGATGCCGCCGGCGTCCCCACTCTCGCTGTGCTGACCGGGGGCTTCTCAACCGCCGAGTTGAGGGAGGCCGGGGCGGTCGAAGTGTGCGAATCGATCGATCAGCTGCGCGACGACCTGGACGCGCTGAAGAGGCTCGCGACCCCGGTCGCCGCGAATTCGCCCTGAGGAATCGCCGAAGGCAGCTACCGAACCAGGTCCAAGACCCGGCGCTCGATCAGGCTCTGCTGTCGCGGTGTTACGCCATCGCCGCCGGCCGATCGCGGAATCTCGATCGTCTTTCCCTCCCGGAACCGGTCGAGCACCCTGGGGTCGACGTAGGAGCTGCGGCAGACCGCGGGGGTGTTGCCCAGCCGCTCGGCCACCCGCTTGATCGCAGCCCGGATCGCGCTCTCGCCGCCGCTCTTCGAGCTCGGCGGCTCCTCGCGCGCCAGCTCGACCGCGGCAAGGACGGTCCCGTGCCAGGTGCGGAAGTCCTTGGCCGAGAACTCCTCCCCGGCCTTTTCCTGCAGGTAGTCGTTGACGTCCTCGGAGCGGATGTCGTGCCAGGTGCGGCCCTCGCGGAAGACGAGGAGATCATCCGGGCCGCTGCGCCTGCGCCGCATCGCTTCGATCGCTTCCCTGACCTGGGAGTCGTCGATCGACTGGACACGCCGCTGGCCGCTCTTCGCCGGAAAGTCGAAGACGACCTCCCCGTCCTCGATCGAGACGTGCTCGCGCAGCACAGTGGCGACTCCGTAGCTCTCGTTGGTCTCGGCGTACTCCTCTCCACCGATCCGAAAGAAGCCTCGGTCGAGCAGGCGCACGGCACAGGCCAGCGCCCGCTCGCGCGGGACCCCCTCGCGGGCAAGGTCCCGCTTCACCGCACGGCGCAGCCGGGGCAGCGCCTCTGCGAACTCGCGCATCGACTCGAACTTGCGCTGGGCCGCCCGCAGGTGCCAGCGCTCGTGGTAGAGGTACTGCTTGCGCCCGGCTTCGTCCAGGCCCGTCGCCTGGATGTGGCCGTAGGGATCGCTACAGACCCAGACCTCTCGCCAGGCCGGAGGTATCGCGAGCCCGCGGATCCGCTCGAGAGTGTCCTCATCGGCGATCCGCCCTCCTTCGGGGTCGAGATAGCTGAAGCCGCTGCCGCGACGGCGGCGGCTGATGCCGGGACCGGAGCAGTCTGAGCGCTTCAGTCGCCCACTCGGGCGCGACCCGGCTTCGCTCATCCGGAGGGCGGCGCCGGGATCGGCTTCGCCGCGAGCGCCCTGGCGACGGCCAGCAGGTTTGCCGCGGCGGCCCTGCCGGTCGTGTGCGACCACTCGTGGCCCTCCTCGGTCTCCGAGTAGTCCTTCCCCGGCCCCGGCCCCTTGTTCCAGTAGGTCCAGCCCTGGCCCGGAATCGTGAAGCCGATGTCGCCGAGGGCGCCGGCCACCTCGGAGATGACGTGGTGGGCGCCGTCCTCGTTGCCGGTGACGACGACGCCGGCGACCCGGTTGTAGGCGACCGGGCGCTCCTCCTCGTCGGTCTCGGTGATCATCGCGTCCATCCGCTCCAGCACCCGCTGGGCGACGCTCGAGGGCCGGCCGATCCAGGTCGGGGTGGCGAAGATGAGGATCTCCGCTGCGAGGATCTGGGTACGGATGCCGGGCCACTCGTCCCCCTGCCCCATGTCCGATTCGATGCCGGGCGGGATCGAATGGTCGACCGCGCGCACGGAATCCACCTCGACGTCCTCATCCCGTAGGGCGCCGGCGAGGACGCCGGCGAGCGCCTCGGAATTCGACTTCTCCGGACTCGCTTTCAGCGTGCAGTTGATCAGGAGGGCTTTCACCCTTAGCTCGACTTGCCTGACTTCCTGCCTCCCTCACGGCCGGCGGCGCGCTTCTGGGACTTGCTGCCGCCGCTTCCCTTTCCGCTCTTTTCCCCACCCTTCTTCGATGAGTCCGGGGAGTTGGCGATCGAGGCGGCGCGCTGCTTGCTCATCCCCTTCTTGCGCAGCCCTTCGTACTGCTTGTCGTTCTTGACGCTCGGACCATGGTCTTTGGCCATCTCTTCTCTCCTTTTCTTAGACGCTCTTTTGGCCCCAGAAACCACGCCTGCGGTCGTCCGCTCCCTCACCGCGACCGGGAACGGCAGGCGACGACTCCTCTCCTTCGAACGAGCTACGACTGAGGCCGACGTAGGCGAGAAAGAGCAGGAACAGGGGCACGGCGATGATCAGCGCGAAGATCGGCGACCAGACTGCACCGATGGCCACCAACAGGGCCAGCGCGACGATCGGGATCACGTACATTTCCGCCTCCTTTTCAGGGCTTGAGGACGACCTTGATCGCCCCGTCTTCCTTTTGCTGGAACATCGAGTAGGCGCTGGGGGCCTCGGCCAGAGGCACCTGGTGCGTGGTCAGGTCGTCGACTCCCAGCGGGTCCTCCTTGCCTTCGAGCAGCGGCAGGATCTCGTCGGTCCAGCGCCGCACGTGCGCCTGGCCCATCCGGATCTGCACCCCCTTGTCGAAGAGCTGCATCATCGGCAGCGGGTCGAGCTGTCCTCCGTAGACGCCGGAGATCGAGATCGTGCCGCCGCGACGGACCGTGTCGATGGCTTCGAGCAGCGCCGATAGACGGTCGACGGCGAGATGTTCCGTCGCCTTCTCTGCCAGCTTGTCGGGCAGGAGACCGGCCGCCTTCTGCGCCAGCTCAGCCCCGGGCGCACCATGAGCCTCCATGCCGACGGCATCGATGACGCCGTCGGGACCGCGCCCGTCGGTCAGCTCGCGAATGCTCGCCGGCACGTCTTCATGGGCGGAGGAATCGAGCGCATCGATGCCGTGGCGGCGGGCCATCTCCAGTCGCTCCGCGACCGAGTCGACGCCGATCACCGTTTCGGCGCCCTTGTGGCGGGCGATCCGCGCGCACATCTGCCCGATCGGACCGAGGCCGTAGACCGCGACGCTGCCGCCCTTGGGAATCGCCGCGTACTCGACGGCCTGCCAGGCGGTGGGCAGCACGTCCGAGAGAAATAAGTAGCGCTCGTCGGGGGCGCCGTTTTGCGGCACCTTGATCGGCCCGAAGTGAGCCTGGGGCACGCGCAGATACTCGGCCTGCCCCCCGGGAACCTCGCCGTAGAGCTTGGTGTAGCCGAAGAGCGAGGCGCCTTTTTCCTGCTCTCGCACCTGGGTCGTCTCACACTGGGCGAATAGCTTTTCCTTGCACATCCAGCACTCGCCGCAGGAGATGTTGAAGGGGATCACGACCCGATCTCCCTCTTTGATGTGACTGACCTCCGAGCCGACCTCCTCGACGATCCCCATCGGCTCGTGGCCGAGCACGTCACCCTCCTCGATGAACATGCCGAGCACCTCGTAGAGGTGGAGGTCGGAGCCGCAGATAGCGGTCGAGGTGACTTTCACTACGGCGTCCGTAGGCTGCTCGATCTTCGGGTCGGAGACCTCGTCGACCCGGACGTCGCGTTTGCCATGGAAGGTGACTGCCTGCATCGTCAGCCGTCCTCTTCCGCCGAGCCGGGTTCGGCCATTTCGCGGTGTTTCTCTGCCTTGACGCGATCGGGAATCACACGCCCGGCCGCGACCTGGACTTTGTTCTTTAAGGCGCCGGCGACGACCCTCTCCTCGTCTGCCATCAGGGCATCGAAGCCCTGACGCGCGACTTCGGCAGGGTCGTCCTTTTCGCCGGCACCAACTTGGGTGTCCTCCATGTCAGCGCGCTCGAAGAACTCGGTCTCCGTCGCGCCCGGCATCAAGGAGGTGACCGTGATGCCGGTCTCCTTCAACTCGTTCCGGATCGCGAGCGCGAAGGACTGCACGAAGGACTTGGAAGCGTTGTAGACGGCCTGGAAGGCGCCAGGCATCGTCGAGGCGATCGAAGAGGTGAAGAGGATGCGCCCGGCGTCGCGCTCGACCATGTCGGCCACGACCAGCTTGCAGAGGTGCACGGTGGAGCGAACATTGAGGTCGATCAGCTCCAGCTCGTCCCCGAGCTGGGTTTCGGTCGCGAAAGCGCCGCCGGCGCCGATGCCGGCGTTGAGCGCCAGGGCGTCGACGGGGCGATCGGTGGCCTGGATGTGGCGGTAGAGCTCGATCACCCCGGCTTCAGTGGCGAGATCGACACGGTGCGCTTGGACGCTCGCCCCCTCACCTTTCAGCTCCTCCAAGGCGGTCGAGAGCTCGGCATCCTCGGCGGCGATCAGAAGGTCGAACCCTTCCTCGACGAAGACCTTTGCCAACTCGAAACCGATCCCACTGGAGGCTCCGGTGACGACCGCGAGTTTCCTCTCTTCGGTTTGGTCTGCCACTGAGGACTCCTTCCTTGGGGGCCTGGTGACACTCCTGTCTACCCCTGCGACCGCGAAGGAAACGCTGCGCTTGGCCGGTCGGCGAGAATCGACCGACAGCGGAATGAAGCGGACGAAGATCGAGCCCGAGCAGCTCCTGGCGGCGATCGCCGATGCGGTCGATGACGGGTTCTGCCCGGCGTCGAAACTCATCTCGGCGTTCCCGAAGCTAAGTCACCGCGACCTCGTGCGACTGCGAGGCCGGGTGGTCCGCGCGGGGTTGCTTCTCGAACGCCGCGGGCCGGATGGACAGGTCTATATCGCCTTGACCGGCGAGGGCTGGCGGGCGCTCCGCTCTTCCCGAACCTTCTCCCCTTCGATGAACCAGACCCGGCGCCCGTCGGGATAGGTCGCGGCGGGACCGTCGTCGCGATGGCGCAGGCCTTCGCGGTACCACTTCTCCGTCCCGTTGACGTAGACGCATGCCGGGCCATCGTTGCGGTGGCGGACGCCGTCCACGTAGTACTTGACCGAGCCGTTGGCGTGGATCACCGCGGGGCCCTCGCTGCGATGCAGCCGTCCGTGGCGGAACCATTCCTCGCGGCCGCTCGGGAAGACCCGGGCCGGACCGCCGGCGCGGTGCAGCTTCCCCTCCCCATCGCACCACTCGAGCGTGCCGTCGACACCGATGTTCGCCGCGTCGGTTCCGCTCATGCGTTGACGACGATCCGCTCGCCGACCTCGATCACGCTCTCCCAGGGAATCCCCCGCGCATCGGCACCGGGGCCGCGCAGCCGCTTCAGCAGCGAGCCGCGACCGACGATGATCTCGTCGAAGACGACGCCGTCGTCCTCCCAGTGCGCCCTCACCTCGAAGGCGCGTCCGAGACGACGCCCCGAGCTGTTGCAGACCGGCATTCCGATCAGGTCACTGAGCGCGAAGGGCGCAGACTTCAGTTCCACGGCAACCTCCTCACCATCCACCGCTCGGGATCGTCGCCTTCGCCGAGACCGAGCTCCTCAGCTTTGCCGCGCAGATGCAGGGCCGCGTCGATCTCATCGACCTCCTCCCACGGCACCCGCAGGGCATTGGAGCCCCAGCGCTCCGGTCCCGCGAGCCGCCGCGCCAGTCCTCGCAGCCGCTTTGGGACCCGCCGCGGGTAGAGAGCCTCTCCGACCAGGACGGCCGTGATCCGGGGTGGATTGCCCTGTAGCTCGATGTCGTCGACCCGGCCGCAGCGCTTGCCGTCGCTGTCGAGGATCTGCTCGTCGAGCAGACGGTGGACGACGAGGATCTCGCCTTCCTTTCTCATCCGCCACCTCCGTTGGTCATCAGCAGCAACGGGATCGCGACGATCGCCAGGACGACGATGACCGCGAAGTAGAGCCAGCCCAGCGTCCTCGAGATCCTGCCGTTTGCGTGCTTGCCCATGAACGAGCGATCGCCGGCGATCATCAGGATCGGGAAGTAGGTGAGCGGCAGGGCAACGACGGCGAGCACGACCGAGTACTCGGTGATCTCGACCGGGTTGATTCCGGTGAGGACGATCAGCATCGCCAGGAATAGGAAGAGGAGCCAGGATGCGGTGAAGCGCGGCGCCTTTTTGGGGCCGCGGTAGCGCCCCCACTCCCAGCCGAGGAACTGGGCAAGGTTGTAGGAGGCGGCGAAGCTGGAGTCGATCGCGGCGCCGCCGACGCAGAAGAGGATCCCACCCAGCGCCAGTAGCAGGCCGGTCTCCCCGAATGCACCCTGGGCGGGCAAGGCGGCTGTGCCGAGGTCGGTCGGGTCGACCCCGACCGGGTGAAAGAGAAAGCCGGAAACGACGATCAGCGTGCAGGCGAGCAGACCGCCGAGGGCGTAGCCGACGATCGCGTTGAGGCGGTTCTCGCGCAGGTTCGACTCGTCCCATCCCTCCTCGACCGCGCCGGAAGAATAGAAGTGGACCTCATAGGGCATCAGCGCGGCTGCGAAGACGCCGACTACGAAGTAGAGGTAGAGCTTGGAGTCGCTGAGCGAGGGGACGAACCCCTGTCCGACCTCGCCCCAGTCCGGACCCTGATGGATCGCGGTGGCAAGGAAGACCAGCATCAACAGACCGCAGTAGCCGAAGAGCCGCTCGATCCCGCTGAAGGGCAGCAGGGCGACGACGATGACGAGGCCGATCGCGGCAAGGACGACGAAGAGGCTGAACTCGGCGTCGAAGAGGAGCTGCAGGATGATCGCCAGCCCGCCGAGCTCGGCGGCGACGGTGAGGATGTTGACGAAGGTGCTGGCGACGAGAGCGACCAGGCCGAGGCCGAAGCCCATCCGCATCCGGATCACGTCGAAGACGGGGCGTCCGGTCACCGCCGCGACCCTGCCGCACATCTCCGCGTAGACGGCGATACCCAAGGTCCCCAACACCACCGCCCAGAGCAGGTCATAGCGGTAGAGAGCCCCGGCCTGAGTGGTGAAGACGATGTCGCCGATGTCGAGGAAACCGCCCAGCGCGGCGATGATCCCGAGGGCGATCCTGAGGACGGACCTCATGGTTCCTCCCCGGTCAGGCGCTCGACGATCGCATCCGAGCGGCTTTTGACTTCGCCCATCTGCTCTTCGATCAGTTCACCGTGGTGCTCGTCGCCGGGGAACGTCTGAAGTTCGGAGAAGAGGTCGGCCAATTCTGCGGCGACCCGCACGGCCGCGTCTCTCTCGTCCCCCACCTCTGGCGAGGGCTCGGCGTCGGCGAGCTTTTCTGCCTCGTGCTCTGCCTCGCCGCCAAGGGTCTTCGCCATCACCCGCGTGTAGGTCGACTTGGTCGCGTCGCGGGCGACTCCGTTGGCGATCAATTCCCCCTGCGCCGCCAGGGCGCTCAAGGATTCGACGCCGCGATCCAGCTCGGAGCGACTGAGGTCGCCGCAGCCCGGGAAGGCGATCAAGAAGGCGCCGAGTGCCGCGAATATCGCGATGGCCCCTTGGCGGCGCCTTCTTGTCTGCATCTTCAGTCCTCGGAACTAGGACTCTTCGTAGGGATCTTTCTCGGCTGCCAGCTTCAGCGAGCCGTCCTTGGCTTCGGCGAAGTGGCGCTCCTGGATCGGCAGCGCCCACTCGACGAGCTCGGAGACCTCGGACTCCTGTGCGGACTCGTTCAGCTTGCGGAGCACTGCCCAGTGCCCGACCTCGCCGGCCTCGGCCATCGTCAGGAACTCGAAGCCATCCAGGGCGTCCGCGTCGTCGCCGAGGTAGGTCTTCATCATCTCCTCAGCCTCGGACTTGGTCTCCTGTGCCTTCTCGAGCACTGCGGTCTTCTTGCCGTCTCGCTGGTCGGCCAAGTCCGTGCAACGGCGCTCGGTTTCCTCGGCCTCCTGGCGCATCCGCTTCAGCG
>Ga0190274_10001194_pt1 | contig 15280 bp, 9 predicted proteins | sample Popmic531T_FD_133002 | JGI IMG/M metagenome (GOLD analysis project Ga0190274, IMG submission 133002) | Populus adjacent soil microbial communities from riparian zone of Yellowstone River, Montana, USA - 531 T | ecosystem: Environmental > Terrestrial > Soil > Riparian zone | place: USA: Montana...
CCAGGCACCCGTGTTTACATTGGTATAGTAGAGTGCGCCTGAATTTTCCACGGTATAGAGATAACCACTCATCACTGTCCCGGCAATGGTCTTTGCCCAGGCCCCTTTTTCACCCATCCTTGCCCAGTTGGTCGTGGCGGGATTGGTCTTATAAAGACTACCATCGGTTTCGATGGTGAAAATATTCTTATCACCGGCAAACAGCGCTATCGAATTGGCATAACTCTGCGTGCCGATCTGCGAATAAGTACCGGTAGCAGGATTTGTTTGATAGAGTGCGCCGGACTTTTCGATCGAGTACAATGTGCCGTTGGAACTGGCCGCAAAAACGGTATTGGCCCAGGCACCCGACTGTCCCACCTGTCGCCAGGTCCCTGGTTGTGCGTTCGTAAATGAATGGAGGAAAAGAGCTGCGCTGAGCAGCAGGATAAGTTTACGGCTCATGGTAAAAAGGTTTGTATAAATGTAAGAAATCGGGATTATTTCAACCAACCAAAAAGCCCGCTACTTTCTTCCATGCCTACAAATACCCCGTCATCCCGGATCTCTACCGGCCAGTGTTTTAAATAATAACCTTCCCCGCTGACATTACGGCCATTCTGTAAACTGTATTTATACCGGTGCAGTGGACAAACCACGTTGCCCAGCGCATCAATATATCCATCAGCCAAAAAACCACCGGCATGCGGACATTTGAATGCAAAGGCAAAAGCTGCTTCATTGAATTTGCCGATACAGATCTTCTTACCCGTTAGTTCCGCTACGGCAATTTGGTTAGCAGCAAAATCCAGTTCATTAAGATGATCCGCCACTTTATGCCAGGTATACTTCTTTTCAGCCATTGGAGCCCAAATGTAAGTCCGGAAGACGGAAAGACCGGAAGTCGGGAAGACGGAAAGACCGGAAGACGGAAAGACCGGAAGTCCGGAAGACGGTCTCTTTTAGGGGAGGGGCCGCCTAAAGCCTGACAGCTAAAAGCTAGTGGCAAACAGCCAGTAGCTAGCAGCGAATAGTTACTTTTGCGGGCATGAAAGTAAGTACCATGCGCACGATCGACAAATGGGTGGGCATCCCCGCCTGTTTTATCATCAGTCCTTTTCGCTGGCTGTCCGACCTGCTGCGCTCTGCCAAAAAACGCCCGGCAGATACCCGTCGCACGCTGTTCATCGAATTGTCTGAAATGGGCAGCGCCGTTATTGTGGACCCCGCCATGCGGAAACTGCAGAATGAAGGGAAGGCAGAACTCTATTTCGCCATCTTTAAAAAGAACTATAAAAGCCTGGAGATATTAAAGACGGTCCCGGAAGCGAATGTCTTTAAGATGAATGCGGACAACTTCGGTTCCCTGGTCATCGATGTCTTCCGCTTTATGGCCTGGTGCAGGAAGAAAAAGATAGCAACCGTTATTGATCTCGAATTATTTTCCCGCTTCACGGCCTTATTGAGTTTTTTCAGCGGCGCCCGTTCAAGAGTTGGGTTTACTAATTTTCACGACGAAGGATTATATCGCGGGAATCTCGTCAATCGCCCGGTGCGGTACAACCCGCATGTCCATATTGCCATAAATTTTATTTCGCTGGTCAATAAAGCCCTGGGACTTTTTGATAACCCGTATTCGACCATACCGGTACAAGCCAGGGAAATACAGTTGGCAAGAGCAATGGTCACTGATGAGGCGAAAGAAAATGCCAGGAACAAGATCCGGCAATTATACCCGGAATGGAAAGGGGAGGCCGTTGTTCTTTTAAATGCCAATGCATCCGATATGCTGCCCCAGCGGAGATGGCCGCCCGATAATTTTGCTGCTGTTGCTAAACAATTACTGGCGAAATTCGATAATATCATCATCATCGCCACGGGCTCACCTGCAGAAAAAGAATATGTAGAAGAAGTGGTGAAGATGACAGATCATAAAAAATGCATCAACTCCTCCGGTTTTTTTTCCTTTGATGAACTGGTGCCGCTTTATTCCGTCAGCACCTGTATGCTGACGAATGATTCAGGTCCCGCCCATTTTGCTTCCGTCACCTCCCTGAAAGTATTTGTATTGTTTGGCCCGGAAACGCCTCATCTTTATTTGCCGCTCGGAGGAAACGCCGAGCCTTTCTATCTTGGCTTGCCCTGCTCTCCCTGTGTCAGCGCGGCCAATCACCGTAAGACGACTTGTGTAACAAGGCCCTGTATTACCGGCATCTCGCCGGTGACGGTGCTGGAAAGAATGAATGAATTCTTAGAGAATAAGAAATAAAAAATAAGGAATAAGAAATAAGAAAGTTGACTCGTTAAATAAGCAAATACAGCTTCAACCTGGAGTACTGGGCTCCGGAGCGCCGGCGGCAAGCCTTTGGCGGCCGATGGACCCCGGACTTCCGACCTTCTCTTATAACAACCGGATCAAATAAGTTTTTTTCAATTCCTTTTCTCTCCTTTTCTTATTGATGAATTTCAGCGTCAGCATGGTCACATGGAATTCGGGGAACTCTTTTATCATCTCGTAGCGGATGTTTTGTTGCTTCATGAAGTCAAGACCTTCTTCGCTGATGAACCAGGTGCCTTGTTTCGCCGGGCCAGGATCTTTGATCGTATTCGTATCAGCGATCATCATCGTGTCTTTTAAATAGAATTCAAATCCCGGTGAATAGATACCCATGCGTACTCCCGGCAACCCGGGATGATGCTTATTGATATAAACCGCCGCTTCATCTCCCGACTGGTATTGCATCAGGTCAGGATAAAAACAGGTATTGATATAAAGATTCAGGGCCAATGTGACGAGCCCGGCCCTGCAGAGGATCAAATAGGCCTTGTTCATTTGGATCCGGTAAGGCAATACTATTGCGAATACGAGTACTGCCAGGACAAAGAACAGGGGCAGGAAAGAAGTCGCCGGCCCGTAAAAGAAATGCAGGGCGATCATCCCGGCGATCAGTATAAAGCAAATGATATTCTGTACGGGGCGGACCATTCTTTCAGCTTTTCCGGTAAGAGCAGCGATATATTGCGCAGTAAGGATCGCCAGGAAGGGGAAGATGATATTCGTATAATAAGGTAGCTGGAATTTCGATAAAGAGAAAAGCACAAGCGTCAACAAACTTCCACAGAGGGTATACCACTCCGGTCTGACCGTCCCGGTCTGACCATCTTCTTTTTTTCCAAACCATCTCCTGATCTTATCAATGAGCGATGCGTACATCAATAGTGACCAGGGCAAAAAGGCCCATAACAACGTGTGCAGGAAAAAACTGGGATCACCCTTGCCCTTGATAGGGCCGCTATTGGCAAAACGCCCAAACTGGCTGTCCCATAAAAAGAAACGGATGCCGGATACATTTGTTTTTCCAAAAACGATTTTTTCCGGGTGTTTGTCAAACTGGTACCAGAGACTGTAAAGTTCCGGTGTGATGAACAATACCAATAAAACACCCGCTAACAGCCATCTCCAGTGAAACAGTTCTTTCCAGTTCTTTTTGATGATGAGTTCACCGGCAATAGCACCACCGATAGGGGCCAGGGTGAAGATCCCTTTGGTCATGACCGCGCAGGCTGCAAAAAGACAGGCAGCGACGAGATGCCAGCCGATCTTTTTTGATAAGGTATTGGAGAAATGATAGACCGATGCCATGACCAGGCCCGTGAGAAAGGGCTCTGCACGTACATCACTGTTCGAAATAATAAAATGTTCGGCTGTCAATAAAATAAAAGCAGCCCATAATGCAATGGTCTTATTGTATTGTTGTTTGGCAAAAAGATAAGTATAGTAAGCGCCCATGAATGCAAAGAGGATCCCGGGTAGTTTATAGGACCAGTCATGGATACCAAAGACCTTGAAAAAAGCAGCGGTGATCCAGAAAGGGAAATGAGGTTTATCCAGCCAGTCGGTTCCCTGGAAATAAAGCCCCAGCCAATCGTTCCGCTGCAGCATGTGTTTGGTGACAGAAGCATACACACCCGCATCCGGGTCCATCAGCGGCACACACAAACCGCTGAGATTGACCAGTGCCGCGAGGCTGATAAAAAAGCATAGCCATTTGTGTTGAAGATTTTGGTTGCCGGTCATTGGTCAAAGATAGTGGCTAGGGGTGAGTGGGGGATGGCTAGTGGGGTTTAGCTAGTGGGGGTGGGGGATGGCTAGCGGCTAGTAGAGAACGGGCGAGTGGCGAGTGGGTAGTGAATAGTGAATATTCTATCCAACAGTATTTTCCCCCTACTCGCCACTCGCCAAACCCCACTAGCCCAGAAACTCAGTCTTATACGGAAACCTTACCCTGTACATCGCCCTTACTTTGTCGAGGATATTATTGCGGAGCTGATCAATATTTCTTTTTTCAAGAGCGGAAATAAAAACCGCATTGCCATTGGTCTCGTTATTCCATCTTTCCCGCAGGTCTTCAAGGATCTCGTTTTTGGTACCTTCTTCCAGCCACTCATCAAAGGTCTGTGCTTCGTAAAGATCCATTTTGTTGAAGATGGTCAGGGTGGGTTTCTCAAAGGCATTCAGTTCCTGTAATGTCTTATTGACCACTCCCAACTGGTCCTCATACGCGGGGTGTGAAATATCCACCACGTGCAATAAGATATCAGCTTCCTTTACTTCATCCAGTGTACTCTTGAAACTTTCAACAAGGTGGTGGGGGAGTTTGCGGATAAAACCAACGGTATCACTCAGCAAAAAGGGCGTGTTGTCAAAAACAACTTTGCCGGTAGTGGTATCCAGCGTGGCGAATAATTTATTCTCAGCGAAGACCTCCCTTTTGCTGAGCAGGTTCATGATCGTTGATTTGCCGACATTGGTATAACCCACGAGGGCAACACGGATGAATTCACCGCGGTCCTTGCGCTGGGTAAATGCCTGTTTGTCGATCTCGGCCAGGCGTTTTCTCAATAACGTTATCTTATCTCTTACGATACGCCGGTCGGTCTCTATTTCAGATTCTCCCGGGCCTCTTGTACCGATACCACCCCCGAGACGTTCAAGGTGTTTCCACATGCCGCGCAATCTTGGTAAGATGTACTGGTATTGCGCCAGCTCCACCTGTGCCTTGGCCTGTGCGGTCTTGGCCCTCCGGGCAAAGATGTCGAGGATCAGGTCGCTGCGGTCGATCACTTTCACTTCGATCGCTTTTTCGATATTATTGATCTGCGCACCTGTAAGCTCATCATCAAAGATGACAACACGGATATTCTTTCCCTGCACATATAGCCGGATCTCTTCCAATTTACCTTTTCCCACAAAGGTCCTCGGATCGGGGTGAGGAAGTTTCTGTGTAAAACGCTTGACGGTAATAGCTCCCGCGGTCTCCGCCAGGAAGGCCAGTTCATCCAGGTATTCCTGTACCTGTTGCTCGGTCTGCTCCTTATGCACCATACCTACCAGCACGGCCCGCTCTTCTTTTTGAATGCTATTTTTTTTGTCGATCATATCAATAATGAACGCTAATATCGCTAATTGTGCTAATAAAAAAACGATCCGTTTAGTGGATCGTTTTTCTTAAGTATGATATATAATAATTAAAGTCCGCTTAATGTCAAACCGATCGAAAAAGGTTTTACTACAGGTCCCGCTCCGTCTTTAAATAAAGCGGTGAACTGGTAACTGCCAAACAGCGAGAAGTGCCCGTAACCAAGTCTTATCATCGCGGAGAGCCTGTTCTTATTAAAGAAACGTTTGCTGGATTCCTTCATTACGTAATCATTGAGGCTGCCACCGCTCTTATTCTCAAATTTGGCATTGCGGGTATGGGCGGTCAGGAGCGTACCGATCTTAACACCAATGGCAGCTTTGAAGCCGTTACCGGTCTTGGGATCAGAAGAGAAACGGAACTCCACCGGCGCTTCCAGGTATACAGTTGCCAGCTTTGTCTTTTTAAAATGGTCCGTGTCCGAGACGTTGGTGAATTGGAACGTTGGTGTATTGTCCTTGATGCCTACATGTGTCTTGCTGAAAGTGATATGATCGCTGCCGATACCGGGACCGAGGGCGATGCTGAGGTGCGGGTTTGTTTTAAAAGGGAAATCCATCATCACATATACATTGATGCTTTTTGAAAAGCCCGCTTTATTAATGGTATCAGGGATACCGGACCAGTTAGCATAACCCAACTGAATCATCAGGTGATCATTGGTCCGGTTGCTCAGGTCAATTGCAGTTTTTTTCTTCGGTTCTTTATCCTGTGCAAACAGGGCCAGGGAGAATAAAGCACAGATTGTAAGCGATAAGATCTTCTTCATATATTTTTTCTAAGTAGGGGACAAATGTATTTTCATCCCGGTTAACAAAAGGTTAAAGAACCCCCCAAGAATGAGAAATGACAAATAAGAAATAAGGAATGAGAAAGTATGCCGAGATACTTTCTCATTCCTTATTTTCCGGTTTCTTATTTCTTATTCTTGGTGGACCCTGCAGGGCACGATCCTGCGACCCCCTGATTATGAGTCAGGTGCTCTAACCAACTGAGCTAAGGGTCCGATCCCGTAAAACGGGAAAATTAAGTATAAAAAGAACTGGTTAATTAGCTGTATCGCGGGGAACGTCCAAAGGACGATCACCTGCTTTCGCAACCCTGCAAATCAGGCCCTGCGGGCCGCAAAAGTAAAGAAAAAACGCTGTATTCAGGCTATTCTGCAAAAAATCAGGGGCAAACGGACCAGCGGCCAGGACTATTTACCGGCATTGGTTACAGGTCATTTCCACCAGGCCGGAGGAATAAAAAAGGGTGCCCGGCAAAAAGGAAGGCTTTTTGATCAGCGCATCCCCCCGGGTCCTTTGTTTCCTGCGCCGGTAAGGAAAAGAATAATGGGGTTTAAAAAATCCTGTACAGTATTAATTGTATAACTTAGAGTAGACCCGGGCATTGTTTCTGGACTGATCAGTTATTTATTGTTTGCTCCCACCTTAAGCTTCAATTTCGTGCCAGCTGATTTTAAAGGAACCGGGTACGTTTAGTCAGTATTTATTGTCAGCGAAAAATCTACTTATGACTTGTATGTATTCCATGCTTACAGTAAGGACATCTCATTTGTGCAAGTTTGTACTCCTCCTTTTTATCGTCAGCTGTTTTGGGGATCCTGCCAGCGGGAGAAATACCGGTGATCGTAAAACAGGTTTGCCAGGCGCCCAAGTCAATATAAAGATCACGGGTAGGGTCTTATCCGCTACCGGCGAGGCCCTGGCTGCTGTTTCGGTAAGTGTAAAGGGTTCATCCGCGGGTACCACGACCGACAATAACGGGAATTTCAGTATCACCGTACCGGAGAATGCGGTCCTGGTGTTTTCGGCTATCGGTTTTGAAACGCAGGAACAGGCCGTGGCAGGGAAAACCAGTATAACGGTTTCTCTTACCCCGGGGACAAAACTGCTCGAGCAGGTAGTAGTGGTGGGATATGGATCCGCACGTAAAAGAGACCTTACCGGTTCATCTGCCACCATCAAAGGGGCCGACATTGTAAATATTCCTGCCTTAACAGCCACACAAGCCATACAGGGCAAGGTTTCGGGGGTACAGATCATCAACAGCGGGGCCCCGGGGAGTACACCCAATGTACGGATCAGGGGAGTGGGATCAGTGCTGGGAGGAGCAGATCCTCTTTATGTGGTGGACGGGATCATCACCACCGATATCAGGAACATCAACGCTTCGGATATTCTTACGATCGATATATTAAAGGATGCTTCTTCTACCGCTATTTATGGCGCCCGCGCCGCGAACGGAGTCGTATTGATCACGACGAAGGCCGGGAATAAAACAAAATTTTCCATTAACTATAATGCGCAGGTCGGTGTAAAACTGTTGACCCATAAAGTACAAATGGCAGGGCCCGGGTTGTATGCAGCTTATTCGAATGAAGCGGCAGGTGCGCCTGCAGTTACCGGTGGTGATATTACCGGTTCTGTATCCTGGTATGATGAGCTTACGCGGCCGGCGATCTTCAACAGCCATAATCTCTCCCTGAGTGGCGGAAAAAATAAATACCGCTATTTTCTTTCCCTTGGCTACCTCAACGAAAACGGGATACTGATCGATAATAAATACACAAGGTATACGGCCCGCTATAATCATGAATTTACGGTCACCTCAAAATTCAAGCTGGGAAATAATATTGGGTTTTCTCATTATGTTTCGGAGAACAAACCCTATAGTTTATTTACCACGGCCTATATCGCGGCGCCTATTTTTGCTGCGGTCAACCCTGATGGTAGTTATGGAAATACGTCAAACGGGATCAGTAATGTAGGGAATCCCTATGCTACACTGAAAACAACCAATGACCGCAGTTACGGGAACCGCCTGCAAACAACGCTATGGGGCGAGTACCAGGTAATGAAGGGTCTTAGTTTCAGGTCACAATTTGGTATCGACCTGGAACGCAATAACGGGTGGAATTACACACCGGCTTATAAAACATTTCTTCCTTCAGGAACAGAAGGCGCCCAGCACAATGATGACGCGGACCTTTCTTTTACGCGGGACAGCATTTACCAGTGGGTATGGGATAACTACCTGACCTATGAAAAGAAGTTCGCTAAGGACCATGATCTGCGGCTTACGCTGGGACATACAGCCGAACGCCGGAATGGCTGGAGCAGCAGTGCCTCGATCGCCAACAAGAACATCCCCGATAATAAAGAAGCCTGGCAACTTAATTTTAAAGACACTGCAAACGGACAACAAAATTTAAGGCTTCCGATAGGTAATTATTTCAGACGCGAATCCTATTTTATCAGGGCCAATTATAAATTTAAAGACAGGTACCTGCTGAATGCAACATTCCGCCGGGATGCCAACAGCAATTTCCCGAAACATAAACGCTGGGGCAATTTTCCTTCTGTCGGCATTGGCTGGGTGATCAGCAGTGAAAAATTCATGGCCGACCAGAAACTTTTTAATAACCTTAAGCTCAGGGCAAGTTTTGGTTTAGTGGGGAATGATGTTATTCAGCCGCACGCCTTTGACCTGCTTCCGACGGAAAGACTCTATGCTTATTTTGGTACCAACCGGGTTGATGGCGCGATCGTTTTAGGGATTAAAGACCCCGATCTGCAATGGGAAGTAGTGAGAGAGATTGATGCCGGGATCGAATTTGCCGTGCTGGATAACAAGTTGAGCGGTGAAGTTGATTTTTATAATAAAGTAGCGAAAAAAGCTCTTTTTATCATACCCTATCCTTCTATTGGTTTTCAAAATTCATTTCTTACTAACGCTGCCGAAATTGCAAATACAGGGGTAGAACTATCCTTACAATGGAATAAAAAAGTAAATACAAAATTCAGTTATACGATCAGGGGAAATATTACGTATAACAAGAATATGGTGAAGAATGTAGGTATCGGCAGGGCCCTGAATTTTGGAAGCCTGGGGAACGGATCCAATGCTACACAAACGCTGGTGGGGCAACCGATCGGTTCGTTTTGGGTATACCGGACTGATGGGATCTTCCAGAACGACGCGGAGATCAATGCCTATCCCCATGTTGTAACCGCTGTCCCCGGCGATCTTAAGATCATTGATAAAAACGGGGATGGCATCATTGATAATCTTGACCGGGAACATGTGGGTTCTTATCAGCCCAAGATCTATTATGGCCTCAGCGGTTCTGTGAACTGGAAACTTTTTGATTTTAGCATGGATATTGTTGGAGTTGGCGGTAATAAAGTATACAACGGGAAAAAGGGACTTCGCTTCGGGAGTAATTATAATGTAGAATACGATGTGGCCAATAACCGGTGGACACCCGGAAGTAATAATAATAAGTACCCCGGCGCCAGCAACGTCACCCCTTATCCTACCGATTACTTTATTGAATCGGGTGCCTATACCCGGATCAATAATATCACTGCCGGTTATACTTTCCCCGCGATGAAACCATGGAAAAGGATCGAAAGGCTGAGAGTTTTTGCCAGTGCGCAAAATCCTTACCTGCATACCAAATACACAGGGTTTACACCGGAATTGCCCGGTGGCCAGAATGAAGCCGGTATCGAACTGAATATATACCCTATATCGGCGTCTTATTTAATCGGCGTAAACGTTCAATTCAAATAATTAAAAATTTATGAAATACGGGTTTGCCAAAATACTACTCCCTGTTTCCCTGGTATTGCTGCTTACGGTTATTTCATGTGGCAAGAAATTCCTGGAGGAACCCCCGCGGGGCGTGACGATCAGCGACCTGCTGAACAACCCACAGGATGGAGCGCAGCGGATCATCGGGGCTGTATACAACAGGTTATATGACTGGGAAACACATTCTTTTTCCTGGATCGGTGTTTCCAGTATTACCTCCGACGATGCCGATAAAGGAAGTTCTCCCGGTGATGGCGGCGGTGATAAGGTAGAGCTGGATAACTGGCTGATATCGCCTACCAATATATCCTTTAATGAAGTGTGGGAAGGCAATTTTGAAGGGATCGGCAGGGCTTGTTACGCCCTAAAATTTTTAGATGAGATGACCTTACCACCGGCGGATAAAGACCGGTATATCGGGGAAGCAAAATTTTTACGGGCTTATTATTACTGGAACCTGGTGCGTGTTTTTGGTGGAATACCTAAAATTGATCACGTATTGACTTCCCAGGCGGATATTGAAGCGGCGAGCATAAGAGCAAGTGCGGCAGATATTTACGCCTTTATCGAAGCAGATCTCACCGAGGCAGCTGCCAAGCTTCCTTCCGTCATTCCCGTCGCCGAAAGAGGCCGGGTGTCGAAAGCCGCGGCACAGGCTTTGCTGGCGAAGGTATACCTGTACCAAAATAAATGGGCGCAGGCCAAAGGGATGTGTGATATTATCATCGGTTCCGGCCAGTATTCTTTATTACCCGACTATTCAATGATCTGGAGGGAAGCAGGTGAATTTTCTGCTGAATCGATCTGGGAGGTCAACGCTATCGCGGAGAATCCCCCCAAAGGCATCCAGCAATATACTGAGGTGCAGGGAATGCGGGGATCGGGCGCCGGGGATTTTGGCTGGGGATTCAATACCCCATCCCAGGACCTGGTGAATGCCTATGAACCCGGGGACCAGCGAAAGGCAGCTACTATTATTTTTCCGGGAACCACGCTCTGGGATGGTTTTGTCACCAGTAGCACATTGCCCAACCCTTATTACAATTATAAAGCTTATGTAAGCCGTACGGCAGAGTCGTATTTCGACAGGGGGCAATCAAACAAGAACCTCCGGGTTTGCCGGTATGTCGAAATATTATTAATAAAAGCGGAAGTGGAAAACGAATTGAATGACACCACCGCTTCTAAAAATGCACTGAACCAGTTGCGGCAACGGGCGGGGTTACAACCCGTGAATGCTATCAGCCAGAACAGTATGCGTGACAAAGTATATAAAGAAAGAAGGGTAGAAATGGCATTTGAACATGACCGCATGTTCGACCTGCGGAGAACGGGCAGGGCCGCCGCGGTATTACAGGCATTGGGCAAGCCCTATGTTTCACCCAAGCACGATCTTTTTCCCATACCACAGCGACAGGTTGACCTGAGTGGTAACAGGATAACTCAAAACCCCGGTTATTAATTTAAAAACAAAACAATAAAAACATGAGTAAACAAACCTGATCAATTAGCCACAGAGTCCACCTGGTGAAATGCAACGGAATGCAAAAATTTTTATTTTCTAAAACAATAAAATCAAATAAGATGAAAAAAAGAACAATTAGACCGATCCTGCAATTTCTCATCCTGGGAGGAATTTTCTCTGTGCTTGTTGCCGGTAACTGTAACAAAAATGATGATGTGCCCCTGCCACCGATCGGCGGGTATAATAACTCGAACGAAGTAGCGGCAACAAATCTAAAAGCTCATTGGAGTTTCGACAATACGTTGAACGAACGTCTTTCTGCTACTGCGCCAACGACAAGTTTAAGGGCAACTTTCGTAACCGGGAAAAAGGGCCAGGCTGTAAAATTAGATAGTGGGTTCATTTTATACCCCACCATCGCGGCGATGAATTCAAATATTGGAAGCTTCTCCGTAAGTACGTGGATCTTCACTCAAAACCAGGGTACGGGTTCCCGTCCTACAGGTGTATTTGGTTTAACCTTAGGTACGGCTGCACAAACAGATTGGAATGTCGGTCCAATATTGTTGTCTTTGGAAAATGGCCGGCCGACGTCTTATAATGATACATTAGTACTTAAAACTAATCTTGCAACTACTAAAGCCGGCAGCTTTTTGTTTGGAGATAATATTAATGATTTTGGTGTTAGAGAAACTGATTTTAAAACGGTAAAGGGAGCTAATCAATGGGTACATGTTGTTGCAAGATGGGATGGTGCCGGTTCCTTTATTGATATTTATGCAAATGGTGTACGGGTGTCTAATAATAACTTCCGGTTCAGGGAGTCAGGGGGAATCGGGTTTGGTAATATGACATTACCCGCCGGAGTTAATACACAAGTTTTAATTGGAGGATATCCAAATACCACAAATGGTTTTCCTTTGTCTGCAATACAGCCATTCGAGGGATTATTCAGGGGTAATATTGATGAGACAAGATTCTATAATAAAGCTTTAACCGAAAACGAGATCGGTGCTTTATATCAATTGGAATTGGCAGGCAGGTAATTGCTGAAATGTTTTTAAAACGGGGCTGTAACACGGCCCCGTTTTTTTCTCTTTATGAACAACTCTTTTAAATGCTGAGCAGAAAAATCTATAGTGCAATTGCGGTAATGTTGCTGGTCATTTCCTGTAAAAAAAAAGATACCGTACCTGTGCCGCCTGGTCCGCTGCAACTGATCAGTGTGCAGGTCGACAACAAACCTCCTGCAGCTGTTTATTATGATGTTCGTATCAATCCTGTTTTAAAACTATCGTTCAATAATTCAGTGAACAGGCAGACCGTTGCCGCCAATGTTTCGGTACTGGAGAATGGTGTAACAGCGGTACCGGTGAATTATTCCTATGAGAAAAATGACAGCGTTATTGTTGTCAGTCCATCCTCCTCCTTAAAATATTTGACCCGGTATTTTCTCCGGGTTTCCCCGGGCCTGGGATCCATCACTAACGCAGTTATAGGTACTACATTGAATACGGAGTTCATGACTTCCATGGATTCTTCTGATAAATTTCCCCGCATTACCGATAACCAGTTGCTGGATACTATCCAACGCAGGAGCTTCCGTTATTTCTGGGAGTTCGGCCACCCCGTCAGCGGTATGGCCAGGGAACGTAATTCCAGTGGCGACCTGGTGACCACCGGGGGTACCGGTTTTGGTATCATGTCGATCGTTGCCGCTGTGAACAGGAATTTTATCACAAAAACAAAAAACCGTGACCGCGTTTTAAAGGTCACCAATTTCCTGCTGAACAATTGCACCCGTTACCACGGAGCTTTTGCGCATTGGGTGAACGGGGCAAATGGTGCCACTATGCCTTTTAGCAGCAATGATAATGGAGCGGACCTGGTGGAGACCGCTTATTTAATAAATGGTTTGCTGGCTGCCCGTGAATATTTCAATACAGCAGACATTGTTGAAACAGACCTGCGCAGCAAGATCAATACTATCTGGAACGCGGTGGAATGGAACTGGTTCCGTCAAAACAATCAAAATGTATTGTACTGGCACTGGAGTCCAACGCAAAACTGGATCATCAACCAGCAGATCCGCGGATGGAATGAAGCGCTGATCGTCTATCTGCTTGCTTCCTCTTCGCTAACTGATTCGATCCCCCAAATGGTATATGATAATGGCTGGGCAGGCAATGGGGCCATACGGAATAATAACAGCTATTACGGGTACCAGTTACCCCTGGGCCCTTCCAATGGCGGCCCGCTGTTCTTTGCCCACTATTCTTTCCTGGGTGTTAACCCCAACGGGCTGGTGGATGCGTATGCCAATTACCAAACGCAAACGACCAACCATACAAAAATAAATTATGAATACTGTAAAGCCAATCCCCGCGGGTATTATGGCTACAGTAATTTATGCTGGGGTCTTACCGCCAGCGATATTCCAACCGGGTATGGGGGCAATGAACCGAATAATGACAGGGGTGTTATCGCTCCAACGGCTGCCTTGTCTTCCTTTCCTTATACACCCACCGAATCAATGAATGCCCTGAAATTCTTTTATTATACATTGGGAGATAAATTATGGGGACCCTACGGGTTCTATGATGCATTTAGTTTAAAGGATCTTTGGTTTGCCAATTCGACACTCGCCATCGACCAGGGGCCGATCATCGTCATGATAGAGAACTACCGGAGTTCTTTATTGTGGAACCTTTTTTCCGGCGCGCCTGAAATAAAAAATGGGCTAAGAAGACTGGGCTTTTCCGCGCCCTATTTGTAAAATGCAGATCTTTCCAATGCAATCAATGCAGTTATGAGAAAAATGCTCCCGGTTTTATTCTTCTTATTGGCCGTAGCCGGGTGTAAACCGGGAAAAACCTCCTCCGATAAAAAGACGGGACCGGGTACGCCTGATGATTCTGTATTATTCACGCTGGTACAGCAGCAGACCTTCAAGTACTTCACGGATGGGGCTGAGCCTGTAAGCGGGATGGCGAGGGAGCGGTTTCATGCAGATGATATCTACCCCCAGCATGATAAAAATGTTGTAACAAGCGGTGGAAGCGGGTTTGGTGTAATGGCGCTATTGGCAGGGATCGAAAGAGGGTTCATTACCCGGGAAGAAGGAAGAAAGCAATTGGAAAAGATCGTTCATTTTTTAGAAACTGCCGATCGTTTTCATGGTGCCTGGCCGCATTGGTGGAATGGTGAAACAGGTAAGGTAAAACCCTTTAGCAAATTTGATGACGGGGGAGACCTGGTAGAGACCTCTTTTCTTATACAGGGACTGCTCTGTGTCCGTCAATATTTTAACGGGGGGACCACGGAAGAAAAAAATTTAGCTGACCGTATAGATAAGCTATGGAAAGAAGTGGAATTTGACTGGTACCGCAATGGTAAGAATATTTTGTACTGGCACTGGAGCCCCAACAATGGCTGGAAAATGAATTTTGCAGTGAGGGGATACAATGAATGCCTGATCATGTATGTACTGGCGGCCTCCTCACCGACGCATCCTGTACCTGCTGAAGTATACCACGAAGGCTGGGCGGAAAATGGAGCGATCAATAAAACGACTTCCTATGGAGGTCATACATTAAAGATGCGTTACCAGGGCAACCCGCCACAAGGCGGTCCTTTGTTCTGGGCACATTATTCTTATTTAGGTCTTGATCCGCGGGGATTAAAGGACAAGTACGGAGATTACTGGGAAGAGAATAAGAATTTATCTCTTATTAATTACCAGTGGTGTGTTGAC
>Ga0190274_10001195_pt1 | contig 15275 bp, 11 predicted proteins | sample Popmic531T_FD_133002 | JGI IMG/M metagenome (GOLD analysis project Ga0190274, IMG submission 133002) | Populus adjacent soil microbial communities from riparian zone of Yellowstone River, Montana, USA - 531 T | ecosystem: Environmental > Terrestrial > Soil > Riparian zone | place: USA: Montana...
ACGGCATCGCCGGGCGCGAAGCAGCCGTCGTAATCGTTGCCGAGCAGGCCGACGTTGCCGTCGATCCGGCTCGCCAGCACCGGCACCGCCGAGCGCACGGCCTCGACGACGACGTTCGCGCCGCCTTCGATCCGACTCATGTGGACCAGCGCGAGCGCCGACGCGATGGCGTGGCGTGCGGCACGGTGCGGCAGCGCACCGAGCCAGCGATAGGCGGGGCAATCGGCCATGGTCGCGCGCGCCAGCTCGCCCAGGCGCGGGTCGAGCGCGGCGCCGATGTGCGCGATCGACGGCGGTGCGGCGTCGGCTGCGAGCAATCGCGCCGCGCGCATCAGCGTGTCCGGGTCCTTCTCGTCGCGCAGATGGCCGACGGCGACCAGCTCGGCGTCGCCCGCCGCGTGAATGGCGCGCAGTGCCGGCGCCGACTGGACGATCACTTGCGCCTTGGCCCGGCTCGCGCTGTCGAGACGAGTCAACGCCGCTTCCTGCAGCACGACGATCCGGCTGGCACACTCGAGCGAATGCCGCGCAGCCGCGTCGAGGTCGAGGTCGCGATAGAGGTCGGTGCCGGTCAGCACGACGACGATCGGCAGCCCCGGCCGGCGCATCCGCGCGCCGGCGATCGCAGCCGCCGCGCGGCGCGCATGCAGGGCGATCAGCAGATCGCTCGCGTCGTCGGCAGCGAGCGAATCGGTGAGGTTCACCGTTGCCAACGGTGCGAGGAAGTCGCGCCAGCGCGCGGCGGTGTGCCAGTTGCCGTTGTTGGCCGCAGCCAGTGCCGGCGAGACGATGCAGACGCGCGGCAAGGTCACGGCAACCATCGAACGATGATGGCACGGCGGCGCGTCCGGTCATGAGCGACGCTGCGCGCCGGCTCGCTGGCAGCACCCTCGCCGCAGCGCTGCGCGATGCGCGCGCGACGACGTTGGCGCGAACGCTCGACCGCAGCGATGCCGACTGGCGCGTGCCGCAGCGGTCGGGTGTCAACCCGATCGCCTGGGAGCTCGGCCATCTCGCCTGGTTCGCGGAGTTCTGGATCCTGCGCGGCCCGCACACCCTTGGCGACGACGGCTTCGTCAACGCCGCACGCGAGGCGACGATCGCCGGCCCCGACGCGATCTTCGATTCGGCGCGGCTCGCACACCCCCGGCGCTGGCGCGTCGCGCTGCCGACTCGCGCCGAGCTGCTCGAGCGGCTGGCGCGCCAACTCGAGGCCTGCATCGCCGCCATCCCGGGCGCCGTGGCGAGCGACGAGGCCGCGCTCTACTGGCATCGCCTGGCCTTGTTCCACGAGGACATGCACGGCGAGGCGCTCGCCTGGCTGCGCGCTGCGCTCTCCTGGCCCGCGCCCCAAGGGCTGACCTTGGCGAAGTGGCCGGCAAGCGCACCGCTCGCGCTCGCCGGCGGCGCGTTCGAGCTCGGCCGGGACGTCGACGAGCCCGGTTTCTGGTTCGACAACGAGCAGCCGCCGCTGCCTTGCACCGTGGCGCCGTTCGCGATCGACGCCGTGCCGATGACAAACGCCGGATTTCTCGCCTTCGTCACCGCGGGCGGCTACCGCCAGCCGGAGTTCTGGCCCGGCGACGCCGGGCGATGGCGCGCCAAGAGCAAGCTGGCCCACCCGCAACGCTGGCGCCGCGCCGATGACCAGTGGCAGGAACGCTGGTTCGATCGCTGGCAGCCACTCGACGGCGACGCGCCGGTGATCCACGTCAACGCCTGGGAAGCCGAGGCGTACTGTCGCTGGGCCGACCGCCGGCTGCCGAGCGCGGCCGAATGGCAGTTCGCCGCGCGCGAGCCGCGCTTCCGCTGGGGCCGAAGCGTCTGGGAGTGGACCGCCGACCCGTTCCGGCCCTACCCCGGGTTCGTCGCCGGACCGTATGCCGACTACTCGCAGCCGTGGTTCGGCGATCATCGCGAGTTGCGCGGCGGCTCGTTCGCCACGCACGAGCGGCTGCACTCGTCGTGCTACCGAAACTTCTTCACGCCGGATCGCTGCGACGTCTTCGCCGGCTTTCGCACCGCGGCCAGCTAAAACTCAAACGGAACTTCGTCATGCCGACTCTTCGTCTCGTCCTCGCCGCTGCCGCGCTCGCGCTTGGCGCCTTGTCTTCATCCGCCGCGCTGGCGCAAGCGTCGGGCGTGCTGCGCGTCTCGGCGATCCCCGACGAGGCGCCGACCGAGCTGCAGCGGAAGTTCAAGCCGCTCGGCGACTACCTCAAGCAGGAAACCGGCATGGAGGTGCAGTTCATTCCGGTGACCGACTACGCTGCGGTCGTCGAAGGGCTGGCGACGAACAAGCTCGACCTCGCCTGGCTCGGCGGCTTCACCTACGTCCAGGCGCGCATTCGCACCAACGGCGGTGCGGTACCGATCGTGCAGCGCGCCGAGGACGCGAAGTTCACCAGTCGCTTCATCGTGCCGACGGCGAGCACGGCGAAGACGCTGGCCGACCTCAAGGGCAAGACCTTCGCCTTCGGCGCGCCGTCGTCGACCTCGGGCAGCCTGATGCCGCGCTATTACCTGCTGCAGGCCGGCATCGACCCCGAGCGCGACTTCAAGTCGGTCGCGTTCTCGGGCGCGCACGACGCGACCGTGGCCTTCGTCGCCGCCGGTCGCGCCGAGGCCGGCGTCCTCAACGCCTCGGTGATGGACAAGCTGCTCGAGACCAAGAACCCGAACGCCGAGAAGGTGCGCGTGCTTGCGATCACGCCGCCGTACTACGACTACAACTGGACCGTTCGTCCCGGCCTCGACCCGGCGCTGACGAAGAAGCTGAGCGACGCGTTCCTCAGGCTCGACCCCGCGAATCCGGCGATGAAGGAGATCATGGACCTGCAGCGCGCGAGCAAGTTCATCCCGACCCAGAACTCGAACTACGACGGCATCGAAGCGGCGGCGCGGTCGGCGGGCCTGGTGAAGTAGTCGCTCGATGAACGGCCTTCGGCTCGAAGGCGCCGGGCTCGTCCACGGCAACGGGCATCGGGCGCTGAACAACATCGCGCTCGCCCTTGGTGGCGGCGAACGGGTCGCGGTGATCGGCCCGTCGGGCGCCGGCAAGACGACGCTGGTGCGCGTCCTGGGAACCTCGCTCAGGCCGAGCGAGGGACGCCTGTTCGTCGACGACGACGACCCGTGGCGGCTCGGCGCCGGGGCGCTGCGGCGCTTGCGCGCGCGCATCGGCGTGGTCCATCAGAGCCCGCCGATCCCGCCGCGCCTGCGCGTCGTCACCGCCGTCCTCGCCGGCCGCCTCGGCAGCTGGCCGGCGTGGAAGTCGCTCGCCTCGCTGGTCGTTCCCGGCGACGCCGCCGGCGCGCGCGCGGCGCTCGACCGGCTCGATCTCGGCGAGCGCGTCTTCGATCGCTGCGACCGCCTCTCGGGCGGCCAGCTGCAGCGCGTCGGCATCGCCCGTGTGCTGTACCAGCGACCGGCGTTCATTCTTGCCGACGAGCCGGTGTCGGCGCTCGACCCGGCACTCGCCGATCTCAGCGTCGGCACGCTCGTCGCCGAGAGCGAAGAGCGCGGCGCGACCCTGGTCGCATCGCTGCACGCGGTCGACCTCGCGCTCAAGTGGTTCCCGCGCCTGATCGGCATGAAGGGCGGCGCGATCGTCTTCGACCGGCCCACTGCTGCGGTGACGACCTCGATGCTGCACGAGCTCTACGCGACCGAGGGCCGCGCCCTGCCGCGGCAGGGCGTCGAGCCGATCGACGCCGCGGGGCGACCGGCCAATGTCGTCGTCCTGAAGCGGCCCGGCTGCCAATGAGCTTCGCGTCGGCGACGATGGCGCCGCTGCCGGCGCATCTGCGCGACCCGGCGGCGCGCCGGCGCGCGACCGTGCTCGCGGTCGCGCTGCTCGTTCTCTGGCCGCTGCTCGTGCTCGCGGAATTCAAGCCGTGGCAGCTGCTCGCCACCGGCAACCTCGAAGTGATGGCGAATTTCCTCGCCGGCTTCCTGCCGCCGGCGATGAGCGCCGATTTCCTCGCCCTGCTCTGGAAGGCGACGCTCGAGACGCTGGCGATCGCGACCGCCGGCGTCGCTCTCGCGTTCGTCGTCGCCGTGCCGCTCGCGGTGATCGCGACGCGCGCGCTCGCGGTCGCGCGCATCGGCCCCGGCCCGGGCCGGACCGCCGGCGCCGCGGTTCGCACCACGGCACGCGCGCTGATGACCGTGCTGCGCGCGATCCCAGAGGTCGTCTGGGCGCTGGTGTTCGTTCGCGCCCTCGGGCTCGGCCCGGGCGCCGGCGTGCTGGCGCTCGCCGTCACCTACGGCGGCATGCTCGGCAAGGTCTACACCGAGATCCTCGAATCGGGCGACACGCGCTCGGCGCGCGCCCTGCTCGAAGCGGGCAGCACGCGCCTGGGCGCGCTCTTCTACGCGCTCGTTCCGAGCACGGCGCAGGAGCTCGCGTCGTACACCGTCTATCGTTGGGAGTGCGCGGTGCGCGCGTCGGTCGTGATGGGCTTCGTCGGTGCCGGCGGCCTCGGCCAGCTGATGGACCAGTCGATGAAGATGCTCAACGGCGGCGAGGCAAGCACGATCCTGCTCACGTTCCTCGCCCTGGTCATCGTCGCCGACACGCTGAGCGCCGTCATTCGACGCGTCTTGGCATGACCCGCCGCGATCCCGCGTGTCGCGTCATGGCCGGCGTCATCCGGCACCTGCCGTCATGAGCCTCGTCGGCGCGACCGCGACGCCACCGCCGGCGCGGCTCGTGCCGTGCTGGGGCTGCATCGCGCTGGCGTTCGCCGCCGTCGCCGCGGTGATCGCGAGCTTCGCCTACCTCGCCGTCGACTACCGCCAGCTGTTCAGCGACGAGTCGATTCGCCTGATGGTCAAGTTCGTGCGCGAGTTCTTTCCGCCCGACTTGGCGCCGGCATTCGTCGCCAAGGCGGCGTGGGGGGCACTCCAGACTTTCGCCGTCGCCGCGATCGGCACCCTGCTCGCGGTCGTCCTCGGCGCGCTGCTCGCGTTGCCGGCGGCAGGCCGCTTCGGCATCGCGCCGCGCCTGGCCGCGCGCCTGGTGCTCAACTTCCTGCGCAGCGTCCCCGAGCTCGTCTGGGCGGCGCTGATGGTGATCGCCGCCGGCCTCGGACCGTTTGCTGGAACGCTGGCGCTGGCGCTGCACACGACCGGCGTGCTGGGCCGGCTCTACGCCGAGAGCCTCGAGAACGTCCCGCCGCTGCCTGAGCGGGCGCTGCGCGACGCCGGCAGCGGCCGGATCGCCGCATTCGCTTACGCGACGCTGCCGCTGGTCACGGCGCAAGGCGTCGCTTATGCGCTCTACCGGCTCGAGATGAACATCCGCATGGCCGCGGTGCTCGGCTTCGTCGGCGCCGGCGGCCTCGGCCAGCTGCTCTATTTCCACCTCTCGATCTTCCAGCAGGCACAGGCGGCGACGCTGCTGATCGCCATGTTCGTGCTGGTGTTCGCGGTCGATTCGCTGAGCGCGCTGGTCCGCGGCCGGCTCGTTCCGGCGCACGCCTGACAGGCTAGGGCGCCGCTCCTGCGCGCACCGGGTAGCCCGCCTCGAGCCAGCTCTTCATGCCGCCGTCGAGCGCGGCGGTGCGCTCGAAGCCCATCGTTCGCAGGGTCGACGCCGCCAGCGTCGAGATCCGGCCGAACTCGCAGCAGGTGACGATGCGAGCGGTCGGATCGGGCAGCTCCTTGTCGACGCGCAGCTCGAGCTGGCCGCGCGGCAAGAGCCGCGCTCCCGGGATGTGGCCAGCCTCGTAAGCATCTTTCTCGCGCACGTCGAGAACGATCAGGTCGCAGCCCGGCGCCTCGACCCGCGCGCGCAGTTCGGCCATGCTCATGAACGGCACGCACGCGGTCGCCTCGGCGAGCATCTCGGCGACCGTCTTGCCGCCGCTCATGTTGGTCCTGAGGGCCTCGGTCAGGTGGGTCGGCATCGACAGGTCGAGCCCCTTCATCATCGCCACGAAAGCGCTGCGATCCTTCTGCTGCAGGCGCGGGTTGGTCGCGATCTCGGCGCCGATCGTGGAGTGGCCGCGGCCCTTGTAGTCGTGCGCCGGAAAGACCAGCAGCGCCGGGTCGAGTGCGAGCAGGCGGGCGAGGCTGTCGAACAGCGCGTCGGGGTCGCCGCTCGGCAGGTCGGTCCGGCCGGTACCGCCGATCAGGAGCGTGTCGCCGGTGAAGATCCGGTCGGCGCCGACCAGGCACATCGAATCGGCGGTGTGGCCGGGCGTGTGCAGTACCTGCAGGCGCAGTTTGCCGACAACGATCGATTCGCCGTCGTCGACCCGCATCGCCACTCCGGGAGCGGGGCTGGAGCGATGCATCACGGTCATCGCGCCGAGCTTGTCGGCGAGCCGGCGCGAGGCCGAGAAGTGGTCGGCATGGGTGTGGGTGTCGATGACGAAGCGAACCCGCAGGCCGTCGCGCGCGGCGAGCGCGAGGTAGCGGTCGACCTGGCTCACTTCCGGGTCGATCAGGACGCCGGCGCAGGTGTCGGCGCAGCCGAGCAGGTACGACTGGCAGCCTCCGGTGGCGACTTGCTCGAAGATCATTCGGCGCTCCCTGGTGATTCGCTCAATTGTTGGCCAGCTTCAGGTCGGCCCGCGGCGTCCAGCTCGGCTGCTCGCTCGCGATCTTCGGCGCGCCCAGGAACAGCCGGCCGATGGCGACGTCCTTGGTCGCGAGGTAGTCGCGAACGACGACCCCGCGGCGCACCGCGAGCTGCTGCATCGCGTCGTCGGCGACGACCATGTTCGCAAGCAGCAGCTGCTCCATCTCGGCCGGCGGCAGATCCTTGGTCAGGCCGACGACGTTCTTCGGCTTGACGACGTCGGCGCGCCGGTAAACCTCTTTCAGCAGCGCCGGGTACTCCTCGTCGCTGACCGTGATCCCCGCGCTCGCGTCGGCGCCGCCGGCGATCGCCTGGCGACGCTTCTCGGCGCGAACGAACTGGCGCAGTCGCTCCTTTTTCCAGGCGTCGCGCTCGCTGTCGAGGCGGCTCTCGCCGGTGACGGTGAGCGACAGCGCCGGCCGGTCGACGAGCGCCTTGGCGACCTTGTCGAGGCTCGCCTGCGCGCTCGCGTCGAGCGTTGCCGAGCCGGGCGCGAACTCGACCCGCGAGAGCTCCTCGTCACCGCCGCCGAACGCCGACGCGAGCAGCTTGAACGGCGCGGTCACAGCCTTGACGATCAGGTTGGTGATCACCTTCCAGATCACGCCGCCGAGCGAGAACTCGGGATCGTTGATCGAGCCGCTGACCGGCAGGTCGAGGTCGATGACGCCGTGCTGGTCGGCGAGCAAAGCGACCGCGAGCTTGACCGGCAGGTCGGCAGTCGAGCCCTCGACCTTGTCGCCGAAAACGAGCTGGTTGAGGACGATCTTGTTGCTCGCGGTCAAATGGCCGTCGGGCTGGACGACGTAGGCGAGATCGACGCTCAGCTTGCCGCGCTCGATGCCGTAGCCCGAGTACTTGATCGCGTAGGGCGAGAGCGGCGGCAACTCGAGGTCGCGCACCTTCGCCTTCAGGTCGAGCGCGAGCGGCTTGGCAAGCGGATTTACCTTGCCGGTGATGTCGAGCGTCGCCGTGCCTTCGACGCGACCGCGCAGCTCGATCTCGGCGAGCTGCGGCGGCTGTCCCGGCGCCGGCGGCTCGGACGAGAACGCCGCCAGCCGGCCGCTCAGCTCGCTCAGGTTGGCGCTGTAGTTGGGCTTGATGAACAGGTCGTTGTAGATGACGCGGCCGTTGACGACGACGATCGGACCGAAGGTCACGACCGGCCGCGGGCCGGCGGCGGCCGATGCCGGGAGGATCGCTGCAGCGGCGGCGGGCGAGGCGGCGTCAGCGACCCGCGCTGGCGCCGTTGCGCCCGAGGCTGGCGCCGCGGGTGCAGACGCCGCGGCCCCCGGCCGCGCGACGTCCTGGATGTTGAGGCGGCCACTCTCGTCGAGGACGACGCGCGCGAAGAAGTCGCTCAGTGCCGTCGACTCGACGCCGAAACGCGTCACCGTTCCCGGCGCGATCGCCAGCTCGATGCCGCGCAGCGAGAGCGACTTCCAGTTGAGCAGGGTGCGCGCCGTCGAGGCGTCGCGCACCATCGCCAGCGGGCGCGAAGCGGGGCGCTCGGTATTCGCGCTGGTGGCGCGGAAGTCCTCGACCGTCGCGTCGCCCTTCAGGCCGATGGTGGTGAACGCTCCGCGCGGCCGCTCCCAGCGAACGTCGCCCTTGAAGCTCGTCTGCGCCTTCTGCACGTCGATGTTGAAGATCTCGTCCAGGTACGGATCGAGCAGGTGCAGCGGCAGGTCCTTGAGCAGCAGGGCGAGCTGACCGCCGACCGGCTGTCCGGCCTCGAAGCCTTTCAGCTCGCCGCGCGCGTCGATGCTGCCGACGACGCCGCTCCCGACCGCCTTGCCGGTCGGCCCGGCCGGGACGCTGATCCGGGCCGCGAGATGAACCGGCGACGACGTCTTGCTGTCGAGCGCGTAGCCGCGCAGCTGCAGGGTCAAATCGAGCACGTCGAGCGCGACCGGCGCGCTCAGTTGGTCGCTGAACGAAACCCGGCCGCGCTCGATTGCGATCTCGTCGACAGCCACCTTCCATGACGCGGCGGCGCCGGCATCGGCCGACGCGGCTGGCGCGGGCCGCGGCGCGCCGTAGCGCTCGAACGCCCAGCGCCGCGCCGCGTCGCGCTCGACCCGCGCCCGCGGCGCGCGCAGCGCGAGCCGCCCGACCGACGCGCTGCGCGCGACCGTGTCGACGTGGACGTCGTCGAGCTCGAGCGCCTCGGCAGCGAGCTCGGGCGCCTTGGTCTCGCCGAGCACGAGCTTGCTCAGCAGCAATCGCTTGGCGGCAACGGCGAGTCGCATCGGCTCCTTGCCGCCGCGCCAGTCGATCGCGACCTCGGCACTCAGGTCGCCCGCCAGCGGCGGCACCAGGACGCTGCTCAGATAGGCTCGCAGCGCCGCGATCGGCAGATCGCCCAGAGTCACCTTGACCGTCGCCACGCTGCCGCTGCCCTGCCCGGAAAACGACAGCTTGCCGTGCTCGGCGGCACTGCCGAGAGTGCCTTCGCCGCTGAAGACGACCGGCGCCTCGAGCGGCCACGCGATCGCTTGTGCGGCGAACGAAAAGTCGCTCAGCGCCAGCTCGGCGGCGGGCGAAGTGGTTGCGTCGCGCCAGTCGAGCCGGGCGGCGCGGATCGACAGCGCGGCGATGCTCGCCTGCCACGGCGCAGGCGCGGGACTCGCCGCCGCGGCCGCGCTCGCTGCCGTTGCGCTCGCGGCGGCGCTGGCCGCGCTCGTCGGCAGCGGCAGTCGGGTGACCGCGCTAGCCGCGCCCGACGGCGCCTCGGCGGCGAGCAGCAGGTTGACCTGGCCGGCGGCGTTGCGGACCGCGACGACATGGGCCGCGTCGACATCGATGCTCTTGATGCGAACCTGCCGCTCGAGCGGCCGCAGCTCGTCGATCTGGACCTTGACGTTGCCGACCCGGAGCAGGTCCGCCGCCGCGGCGTCGACCACTTCGATGCCGCCCGCGCCGACGGTTCCCGAGACCTTGAGCGACAGCTTCGGCCGCTGCTCGAAGGCGACGACGAGATCGGCGCCGAGCGTCGCCGCGCGCAGCTGGACTGGCAGACCACGCGGCAGGTAACCGAGATACGGCGCGACCGAGAAACCGTCGAAGCGCAGGTGGACCTCGCCATTGCCGCGCTCGGCGAACGGCGTCGCCGCGGCGGCGGAATCGAAACGGCTGCCGTTGAGCGCGAACCCGAGGTGCGGCTCGACCCTGATCTCGCGCTCCGAAGCCAGCGAGCTGACGAACGGAACCGCGAGCTCGAGCTCGCGAACGCGGTGGGTCGTCGCCAGAGGCCGGTCGATGAAGTCGGCGCTGCCGCCGCTGACGACGATGTTGTGGATCGCGAAGCGTGCCGGATCCGGCGACGGCGGGATGGCGGCCAAGTGCTGCAGGACATCGTCGACGTCGTATTGGCCGTCGCTGATCCGGCTGACGCGCACGACCGGGGCGTCGATTTCGACCGCGTCGATCACCGGTGCCAGGCGCAGCAGCGAGACGATCGCGGCGTTCGCGTGGATGCGCTTGACCTCGAGCAACGGCGCGGCGTCGGCGGTCGCGCCGGCAAGCGCCAGGTCGTTGAGCGTAAGCTCGAGCGTCCACGGGTTGAATTCGACCTTGCCGAGGGTCAGGCGCCGGCCGAGCTGCTGGGCAGCGGCCTTCTCGGCGGCGCCGGCGACGAGCGGCGGGACGTAGAACCAGGCCGCGCTCCAGAGCACGACGATGGCGATGACGGCAACCAGCACGCCGACCCAGAGCCGCCGCGAGGCGAGGCGAGTTCCGGCAGAAGCGGTCGCTGGCGCTCGCATGGCGCGATTCTGCCGCCGTCTCGCGTTGCGCCTCAGAAGCCGGCCCGGCGAAGCGCGGGCGAGAGCCTGGGGTCAGCCGATCATCTCGAGGATGCTCCACATCTCCTCAGCGACCCGTCGCATGTGGAGATTGGGATTGGCTTCCTGCATCCCTTCGTCGTCGATGCCTTGCGCAGCCGCCTTGAGCTCGGCGATGGTCGATTCGGATAGGAGACGGGCGATCGTCTTCAGTACCAGGCCATGCGCGACCAGGCGCGCCTCGAGCTCGCGGATCCGTTCGAAGGCATCTTCCATTTCGTCGTCGAGACTATTCGGCATCTTGTTCTCCGGCGAGAGCCGACGCGCGCTGGCGATTGCCGGACAGCGCTTCGCTCCGAGGTAGGAACGATCCCACAAAGAAGACGATCTGCATGCGTGCCCCTATGCAGTTTCCGGGCTTGCCGCGGCACGCTCGGCGGTGAGCAACTGCCAGGCCGCGACGAACATGGCAGCGATCAGCGGGCCGACGACGAAGCCGTTGATACCGATCAGGGCAATGCCGCCGACAGTCGAGATCAGCACCACGTAGTCGGGCAACTGCGTGTCCTTGCCGACCAAAACCGGCCGCAGCACGTTGTCGATCAGGCCGATCACGAACACGCCAAACGCGATCAGGCCGATGCCCTGCCAGACCTGGCCGACGGCCAGCAGGTAGAGCGCGACCGGCACCCAGATCAGCGCCGCGCCGACCGCCGGCAGCAGCGACAGGAAGCCCATGACCACCGCCCAGAGCATCGGCGCGTGGACGCCGAGGAACCAGAACGCGAGGCCGCCGAGAGTCCCTTGCGCGGCGGCGACCAGGACGTTGCCCTTGACGGTCGCCCGGATCACGGTCGTAAAGCGCTCGAGCACGCGTTCCTTGGCCGCCGGCGCGAGCGGGATCGCAGCACGGATGTCCCGCGTGAGCTCGACGCCGTCGCGCAGCAGGAAGAACAGCAGGTACATCGCGACCGCGAACTCGACCACGAGATCGAGCACGTTGCCACCGATGTTCACGGCACGCCCGGCGAGCGCCTCGCCGCGGGTCGTGATCGCGCTCGTCACCTTGGCCTGCAGCAGCGACAGGTCGTCGAGGCCGAGGCGCTCGAGCGCGCTGCTCGCCCAGGTCGGCATCGCCGCGACGATCTGCGCGAAGTAGGAACCGAAGTTGACCTGCCCGGTCTTGACGAGCTGATAGAGGGTGGTCAGCTCCTTGACCAGCGAGATGGCGACCAGCGTCAGCGGCAGGATGACGACGAGCAGGATGATCGCCAGCGTCGCCAGCGCAGCGAGATTGCGCCGCCCCTTCATGCGGCGCAGGAAGCGCACGTAGAGTGGCTCGAACAAGAGCGCCAGCGCGCTGCCCCAGAGGACGGCGCCGTAGAACGGCAGGATCACCCAGCAGAAGGCAATCGTCAGGCCGGCGACGACGAGCAGGAAGACCTTGCGATCGAGAGCGCGTGTCGGGGCCGATGGCGAGCGACGGTTCATGACGGGCCGAGCGCGGCTCGGCGAGTTGCAGCCGCCGCATCGTATCGCCTGCGGCGTGCCCGGCCTGTAGGCCGATGTCTCAGTTCCTGACCGTCCCGCGCGAGCGTTCCTTTTCGATCTCTTCCTTGGTGAGCTGCGCGGCCTGCTGCAGCAGCGGTGCCATGCGCTGCTGCATCAACTGGATCGAGCGCTGCATCAGCTGCGGCGTCCTGCTGATCAGTGCCGTCCCGAACGGTCCCTGGTAGAACGCGATCAGGCCGTCGATCTCGTCCTGGCTGAAGGTTTCGGCATAGATCCGGGCGAAGTCGGGCTTGAGCCGTGCCCAGCTCAGCTGCTCGATCAGGAGCGCGTTGATGCGCGGCTGGACGGCGTCGAACAGGCGCGCCGCCTCCTCGGACTTGAGTTGCGCCGCGAGCGTCTGGCGCATCGAGGTCTGCATCGCCGGCAGAACCTGCTGGTAAGTCGTCTCGAGCTGGCTCTGTACCTGCATCACCTGCATCAGCCGCTCGACCGATTCGGGCGAGGGCGGCGCGGCGCCCGCCGGGCCGGCGAGCAGGCCGATGGCAATGACCAGAGCGACGGCCAGCGTCTTCATGGCGATCTCCGTTCGTTCAACGATCGCTCACTGTACGGCGGCGACACGACCGGCGCGGGTACCTTGAAAGAGCGCCTCCTCGAACACGGAATAGGCCGAGAGGTCGGCGTGGGCGAACTGGATGCGGCGCTGCGGCGTGGCCAGGGCGGCGAGGGCGGCGCTGCTGCGAACCCCGGGAACCGGCACGCTCATCGCGTGGCCGTATCGCATCATGTCGACCCGCGCCACCTTTCCCGGCAGATCGGGATGAGCGACGGCGAGCTCGGCGACGAGAGGCGCGGCCCAGGCGCGCCAGTCGTCGGCGAGCAGGCGACGGCGGTTAGCGACCAGCTCGTCGCCGCTGTCACCGCCGAGCGCGACATAGGCGGTGAGCACCGTCGGCCCGGCGAACGGCCGCGTCGCCTGGTGCATGGCGTCGACGTAGCCGAGGCCGAGGCCTGCTCGATAGACGACGTTGTCCCATGACGCCGGCGCGCCGGCGCGGTCGTCGAGGGCGGCGTCTAGCTGCAGGTTGGCGACAACCCACGGCGCATGGCGCATCGCGCGCGTCGCCGCGACCAGCGCCGGCGGCGGGGCGGCAAGCAGCCGGGCGGCGACGAAGAGCGGCGTCGCCAGGACCACGCGTCGGGCGACCCAGCGCTCGCGCTGCGCGAGCTCCACGTTCCAGACGTCGACGGCGACGTCATCGCGCCCTTCTTCGAGCGCGACCGCGACGCGGCGGGCATGGAAGCGCTCGCCGAGCGGCGCCGCGAGCCGCTCGGCGAGCCAGGCGTTGCCCTCGGGCCAGGTCAGGACGCCTTCGCCGCCGTCACCGGGATGGAGGTCGTCGCCGGCGACGCGAAAGCCGTGCCGGCTGGCGAAGTAGTGCAGGCCGGCCCACGCCGAGACCTGGGCGCTGCCGGCGCCGTAGTCGTCGCGGCAGCAGTAGTCGAGATACCAGCGCAAGGCCGGCGCGGTCAGCCCTTCGGCGTCGAGCCAGCGCGCGAAGGTGACCGAGTCGAGCGCCTGCAGCGCATCGCTCCAGCGCGCGCGCGCGGTCGGGATCGCGAACGCGCCGTTCGCACCGATCGCAGCGACGGCACCGCGGAAGGCGCGGTAGTGGGCGAGCGTCGTCGCCCGCTCTTCCACCGGCAATGCCTCGATCGGCGGCAGCAGGCCGTCGCGCCAGCCGCCGGCGATGAAGAGACGCTCCTGCGGGCTGTGGCAGAGCATGCGCTCGTCGTAGACCGCCTGGCCGTTGACGCTCGTGCGGACACCGAGCTCGTCGAGCAGGTCGCTGACCTCGATCGCGCTCGCTCCCGGCACGGGCAGGTAGTGGGCGCCGAGCGGACAGCGCATGCCGGCCATCGCGTGGCCGCGGCTGTTGCCGCCGGCGCGGTCTTCGAGGTCGAGGACGTGGCAGTCGTCGACTCCGGCCGCATGCAGCGCCCGCGCCGCGGCCAGGCCGGCGATGCCGGCGCCGACGACGAGCGCGCCGACGCGGATGGTGCGTGCCGCCGCGGGCAATGCGCCGGACTTGCTCGCGGCGATGCCGTCGCGGACGAGATGGCCGCGCTCGTGGGCGACGCCGAGCCAGCCGCCGTCGTAGCGCGACTCGTTGGCCCGATCGCAGCCAGAGAGCGGCGCCAGCGCGGCGAGCGACGCGCCGAGGACGCTCCGGCGCGTCGGCCCGCGCCACGCTTCGCTCATCGCTGCACCTTGCCCCACTCGTCCTCGAAGGTCTGGACCAGCACCTGGTTGGAGAGGCGATTGACCTCGGCCGGGACGCGCGTCATGTCGGGCGGGAAATCGAACAACGCCGGCAGGCCGGCGGTGGTGAGGAAGCGCAGCCCGGCCGGCAGCGCGGTCGGAACCTTGAACGGCCGGCGGCTGGCAATGATGAAGCCCCATTCGCCGAAGCTCGGCACGTGGGCGTGGTACGGCGCCGTCGTCATTCCGGCGGCCTCGATCGTCGTCACGACGGTCCAGAAGCTCTTCCGCGCGATCAGCGGCGAGGTCGTCTGCACTACCGCATAGCCGCTCGCCGACAGATGACGATCGACCAACTCGTAGAAGCTCCGCGTGTAGAGCTTGCCGATCGAGAAGTTGGTCGGATCGGGGAAGTCGACGACGATCGCGTCGAAGATCTCGTCGTTCTGCTCGAGCCAGGCGAAGGCGTCGGCGTTGACGATCCTGACCTTGGGCGAGCGGAGCGAATCGCCGTTCAGGGCGACCAGCAGCGGCGCGGTCGAGAACAGCTTCGTCATGTGCGGATCGAGCTCGACCAGCGTGACGTGCTCGACGCCCGGATGGCGCAGCGCCTCGCGCACCGCCATGCCATCGCCGCCGCCGAGGACGAGCACGCGCCGCGGCGCGCCCGCGGCGGCGAGCGCCGGGTGGACCAGCGCTTCGTGATAGCGATACTCGTCGCGCGAGTGGAACTGCAGGTTGCCGTTGAGGAACAGGCGCACTCCCGCGCGGCTCGCGGTGACGACGACGCGCTGATAGGCGCTGCTCTCGCTGTAGATCACCTGGTCGGCGTAGAAGCGATCCTCGGCCCAGGTGGTGACGCGATCGGCGGCGACGAACGCGGCCGCGAGCGCGGCGATCGTCAGCGCGCATGCCAGCGCGTGCGCGGCCAGGCCGCGCAGCTCGCCGCGAAACAGCCACAGCGCCCAGACCGCGACGCCGGCGTTCATCAGGCCGAACAGGGCGCCGGTGCGGATCAGGCCGAGCTGCGGCACGAGCAGGAGCGGAAAGGCGATCGCCACTGCCAGCGCGCCGAGGTAGTCGAAGGTGAGGACCTGCGAGACGAGCGTCTTCAGGCCGCCACCCG
>Ga0190274_10001196_pt1 | contig 15272 bp, 18 predicted proteins | sample Popmic531T_FD_133002 | JGI IMG/M metagenome (GOLD analysis project Ga0190274, IMG submission 133002) | Populus adjacent soil microbial communities from riparian zone of Yellowstone River, Montana, USA - 531 T | ecosystem: Environmental > Terrestrial > Soil > Riparian zone | place: USA: Montana...
CCGTGGGCGAGCACGGTGCGGGGGCCGAGGAGCCCGACCCGGTCGAGGTAGGCGGCTGGTCGCATGCCGTGGGCGGCGAGGCAGTCCTCGACCTCTTTCAGAGTCTCGGAGAGATGGATCTGGACCGGCAGCTGCCGCTCGGCGGAGACCTCGGCGGTCCAGCGCAGGAGTGCCTCGCTGGCGGTGTAGATCGAGTGCGGCGCGAGCCCGCGTCCCACCTCTGGCGCCTGCGCCTCCTGGCGCTCGAGGCTGGCCAGGGCGGCCTCCTCGGCCGGCTCCGGCTCGGCGCCGGCGTCGAACAACGGCCCACCGACGACGGCCCGCAGGCCGGCGTCACTCACCGCGCGCGCCGTCGCCTCCGGGTGCCAGTACATGTCCCAGAAGCTGGTCGTGCCGGTGCGGATCATCTCCACGCAGGCGAGCCTCGTCCCCCAGTAGACGTCCTCTGCGTCCATCCTCGCCTCGACCGGCCAGATCATCTCCTCCAACCAGCGGATCAGCGGCAGGTCGCCGCCGTAGCCGCGGAACAGGGTCATCGCGGCGTGCGTGTGGCCATTGACCAGGCCCTCGACGAGCGGGGCGCCGCCGGCCTCGATCGTTTCGTCGCCGGGCTCGGGAACGACATCGGGACCGATCGCGGCGATTCGTCCCTCGGCGTCGCAGCGCAGGCCGACGCGCTCCCCCCAGTGGCTGGCGTCGACGACGGCGAGGCAACTCATCAGGCCGGCTCCCCCGCAAGCAGGGTCGGCAGCATCGTCGCCAGCGCCGTCTGCAGCCGCTCGGCGTTCTCCTCGCGCGCCGCTTCCATCGCCGCGACGCTGAGCGGCCCCGGCCCGACCCCGTTGGCGAGGTTGTCGACGGCGCAGATCGCCGCGTGGCGCAGCCCAAGCTCGCCGGCGACGATCGACTCGGATGCGAGCGTCATCCCGACCACATGCGCGTGCGGCGCGATCAGCCGGATCTCGGCGGGGGTCTCGAAGCGGGGGCCGCTCGCCTGCCAGTAGACGCCGCCGTCGCCGACACCTGCCGCCGATCCCGCCGCCGCCACCTCAGCCCGCCAGCCGGGGTCGAAGCCGGGCGTGCGGTGGGCGCCCGAGTCCGCGAGCGCGGAGACCGTCACCTGGAGGGCGATGAAGTCGTCGGGGCAGAGCAGCGAGCCGATGCCGATCTCCTCGCGCAGGGAGCCGACCGAGCAGATCGCGAGCGCCCGGTCGCAGCCCGCCTCCAGTAGGGCGCGCACGTTGGCGGCGTGGTCGATCAGGTGGGGGAGGGTGTAGCCGCCCGCGCCGGCGTGACGCTGGAGGACGACGGCGCCCTCGGTCTCGGCCGCCGCCGCAAGCCGGGCGCGCGTGCCCGTGGCGCTACTGCCGAGGATCACGCCGAGCCGGCCCATCGCGCGATCCTACGCCGCTCGTTTCGCGATTTTCACCCGGGATGGGTTTGAAAGTCGCGAAATCGGCCTAATGTGGAGCCATGGCCGATCGCGGGTCAGGGAGAGAAGAGAGCGAGTCGGAACGCCTCGACCGCAACCTCGGCGAGCTGCTCCAAGAGCTGAGGGTGGCGCTGCCGGGGGTTCAGGTTCTGTTCGCGTTCCTGCTTGCGGTCCCGTTCCAGCAGAACTTCACGAAAATCACCGACTTCCAGAAGGGCGTGTACTTCGCGACCCTGCTGCTGACGGCGATCTCGGCGGTCCTCTTGATCTCGCCCTCGGCCTACCACCGGCTCACCTTCCGCACCCAGCAGAAGGACGACCTTGTCTACCTCGCCAACAAGCTCGCGATCGCCGGTCTCGCGGCGCTGGCCCTGGCGATGACGGGCGCGATCACCTTGATCACCGACGTCCTCTTCGGAACCGTGGCGACGATCGTCACCGGCGTCGCCGCCCTCCTCGTCTTCACGGCCTTCTGGTACGTGCTGCCGATCGCGAGACGGGTCAGGCGGGCGGACCCGGAGCCGCCCCCGCACGATCTCGACTCAGCCCGTCGAGCTGATCGCGAAGCCGGCTAGCCAGGTCTTCGACGGCGCCCTCGCCCGCGGCGCGTCCTTCCAGCATCTCGAGGTCCGCTTTCCAGACTGCGATCTTGACGTCGAGCGTCACCTTCAGCTCCGCGGCAACCGCCTCGGCCTTTTCGGCGTAGGCGTCGCGGAGCATTTCGACATTGGTCAGCTTGTCGGAGGCATAGATCGCTCGGGCGGCGGCATCTGACCCCTCGACCCGTCCGCGGTGCTCGCGCTTGCGCGCTTCGTAATCGTCGATGCTTTCGTCGTCGGTGAGGACGTCGACCAGCGCCGCCACCTCCTCGCCGCAGCGGTCCTCGATGTCGGCGTTCTCCAGCTCGGAATCCTCGACGACGTCGTGGAGCAGCGCCGCCGCCAGCACCTCGTCGCCGAATTCGAGCTCGCCCAGTCGCTCCGCGACCGCAACCGGATGGTCGATGTAAGGGCGGCCGCCGCTGGCGTTGCGAGTCTGGCCCTCGTGCGCCGCGCGGGCCATCACCAGCGCCTCGCGGACCAGCTCGGAGCGCTTGGCAGCGGCGTCGATTGCCGGCGAGGTGATCGGCATCGAGCCAGGGTAGCGGCGGGCCGGCGCCGCTCAGGCGGTGGCGGCCGCGTGGGACGCCCCCGGCACGCGGGACGGCAGCTCGTACTCTGCGCCCTCGACGGCGAGCTCGACGGCGCCCTCGACGCCGCCCAGATTTGTCCAGCAGCGGCGGCTCTCGGCGGCGTGCAGGTCCAACAGGTCGTCGCTGTGGAGTGGGTCGTGATGGAAGAGCACGGTGCGATCCGCTTCGGCCCGGCGGGCGAAGGTGAGCGCGTGGGTGAGGGATGAGTGGCCCCAGCCGACGTGCTCGGGGTACTCGGCGTCGGAGTACTGGCCATCGTGGATCAGCATCGAGGCGCCTCGCGCCAGCTCGAAGCCGGAGATCCAGTCCTCGTCGAGGGTCGCCAGGTCGGCGCCGAGGGCCGGCTCGTGGTCGGGGATGTAGGCGAGGGAGCTGTGGTCCCCGTCGTCGATCCGGTAGCCGAGGGTCGGCCCGCGGTGGGTGACCGAGGCGGCGCGGATGCGCGCCGGGCCGATCTCCCACTCGGTCTCGGGGCAGTGCCGGAAGGAGACGTCGCAGGGAAGCTCCCTAACCTCGACCGGGGAGAGGGGGGCGGAGATATAGCGGCCGATCCGGTCCCGCAGGGAGGCCTCGGGCGAGGCCGGTCCCCAGATCACGATCTCGGTCTGAGCGCGGAAGGCGGGAGCAAAGAAGACGAGGCCCTGGATGTGGTCGAGGTGGAGGTGGGTGAGGAGGATGTGGAGCCGGGCGGGCTCGGCGGCGAGGGCAAGGCCGAGGTTGCGGATGCCGGTGCCGGCGTCGAGCGCCAGCAGGGAGCCGTCGGAGAGGGTGACGCCGACGCAGGAGGTGTTGCCGCCGTAGCGGATCGTCTCCGGTCCGGGAGATGGGATCGAGCCGCGCGTGCCCCAGAGCTTGACGTCCATCAGTGGCCGGACCCATTCTTGGCGGCGCTCGGCCAGAAGACGGCGATCGCGCCTTGTGACCCATGAGCCGTGAGGATCGGGAAGGCGGAGACCTCGACCGTGTGACGGGCGCCGTCGGCGGAGCGGATCTCGAAGTCGGCGTGGGCCGGGCGGCCGTTGCGGACGGCTACGACGAGCGGGAGCTCGTCGTAGGGGATCGGCTCACCGCCGTCGTCGAAGGGGCCGAAGAGCGAGCCCCACTCTTCAGGCCCGACGGTGCCGAGCTCCTCATAGCGTTTGCCGAGGAGGGCGCCGGCGGCCTCGTTGTAGAAGACGAGGACGCCTCCCTCGTCGACCAGGAAGGCCGGGGTGGAGAGCGCCGACATCAGGTTGCGAGCGAGGATCAGCTCGAGAGGTCGTTGCGTCACAGATGACACTTTAGATCGTGGATTGCGGCATTCCCATGGCTTCTCTGAACCGGGTACCCCTCACCCGGGTAAATCACCCTCCCTCTCCGGGACCCGGTGCTGCGTGATCTTCATCACATACAGGAGTTCCCCTGCATCCGCTGAACAAGGTCCGACCATGGGTCTTGACCAGAGCAAGATGGGCAGCGTCGTCGCCAAACAGATGGAGGCGCTCGAAGCCGACTACGGCGACGATTGCGAAATCGGCGACGTCTGCACGATCGTCGAGGTGATCGGCCCGCACGGGTCCCATCTGCGAGTTCGCAGCAGCGACATGCGCCCGCACATCACGATCGGCCTGCTGCGCGCCTCGGAGAGCATGTTCCTCGGGGGCATGCGACCCGGCGCGACCGGCGGCGGCGAGCAGTAGTCGCCTAGTCCTCGGGCTCGGAGCCGCTGGGCTCGAGCGCGTACCACTCGGCACCGAACGAGTCGATGTCGTTGCCGTTGGCTTCGCCGGGGCCCTGGTCGGCGGTGTAGGTGTAGAGCGGATGCCCGGCGTAGGTCACCTGGGTGCTGCCGTCATTGCGCTCGGTCGTCCCCAGCTTCGCCGCTTCGGCGCCGTTACCCGCCTGCGGGTCGCCCTCCGTCGTCAGCGGCGGCCAGACCGCGGCGCACTTCCCGTAGCAGGAGGACGTGGTCCCCTGGTCCTTGTGGAAGTCGTAGAGAGTGTGGCCGCGGGAGTCGACGACGATCCGACCCAGCTTCGGCACGCTTGCCGCCGAGACCACGGCGGCGCCGGTCTCTTCCGGGCTCGGCGCCGAGGTCTCTTCGGTGGCAGCGCCCCCGCGACCGCCGTAGAGGCCGCCCGATCCGGTGCCGTCGTCGTCGCCGCCGCCGCACCCGGCCAGCAGGGCCAGGGCCATGATCGCGAGGCAGGTCGTCGCCAGGTTGGTTCTCATCTTTCCTCCAGGTGTCGAGATCAGGTCGGGTCCGGTTCGGGGCCGCCGACACGGGCGAAGAACGAGTGCTTGCCGACCTCGATCTCCATCGTTTTCGTCTTCGAGAGGTCAAGGGCCGAGCTGAGGATCGGGTAGCTGCCGTCGCCCCATCGGTACCGGAAGGTGCCGGCGGAGAGGCGCTCGCCGTTGCGCCCGCGCATGAAGACGGTGCAGAGCGTCCCCGAGGAGACCCCTTTCACGTACATGTGGATCTCCGTGCCGAAGGCGTTGGGGATCAGCTTCGCGGAAACCTGGAGCTTGCCCGGCAGGTCGGCGAAGGTGACGTGCTGCTCCGGCCCCTCGGCCTCGTCGCCGGGGAGGACGAGCAGGACCAGGACCGTCGCCACGGCGGCTGCGGCGCCGCCCAGCGCGAAGCCGAAGCCGACCCGGCGGCGGCGTTCCTTGCGTCTTTCGGCCGCGATCACGGCCGCCACCCGCGCCGCGAGCGTCGGCGACGGGCTCGGGGCGATGTCGAAGCGGGCCGGGTCGGCGAGCGACATCGGCCTGACCAGCTGCGAGAGCTGCTCGAGCTCGGCCCGGCAGTCCGGGCAGCCCTCGAGATGCGCCTCGAGGGCGATCCGCTCTTCGTCGCCGAGCTGTTCCAGCGCGTAGGCGCCGAGGCTCTCTCGACGCTCGCGGCAGTTGTCAGTCTTCATAGCCGATCTCCTCGAGCGCTACCCGCAGGGCTTTCAGCGCGTAGTAGACGCGGCTCTTGACGGTTCCGACCGGGATTTCGAGCTCGGTCGCGACCTCCGCGTAGGGCCGGCCGCGGTAATGGGTCTCGACCAGGATCCGCCGGTGCTGGTCGCCGATCCTGCGCATCGCCTCCTCGACCTGCCAGGCGAGCAGCGAGTCCTCGATCGGGTCGACCGACTGCTCGGCGCCCTCCTTGGCGACCCCCGGTCGGGCGGCACGGGCGCGCCCGAGGTCGATCACCACGTTGCGGAGGATCGCGAACAGCCAGGTTCGCAACGACCCGATCTGCGGGTCGAAGCGGTTTCCTGCTCGCCAGGCGCGCAGAAAGGTCTCCTGCACCGCCTCTTCGGCAAGCCCCGCGTCGCCCAGCGAGCGCATCGCGAAGCCATACAACTCACCCGCGTGGGCCGAGTAGGCCTCGCGGACGTCCCGCTCTTTGCTCAGCGCACCAGCCGACATACGCCTCGAAGTACGCGGCGCACGCCGGCCGGGTTCACGCGGAGGTCTCTAGAGTTTTCCGATCTTGAAGATCTTCGTGCCGCAATCTGGGCACACACCCTGAATCGCCGGGCGACCGTTTTTCATGGTCACCTGTTTCGCGTCTTTGATCTCGACCTTCTTGCGCTCTTTCACGCAGTAACCCTCGGGCATCGTGGCTCTCCTTTCGCTGCCTAGGCGGCAGGGCTCGCGATCCCTCGCGAGGTGGATTGCCGCGAATGTAACCGAGAGGGGGGACGAAGCGACGCATTCTTTGTGCAATTTGGCACAAATGCCCCCTATTCTTCGCCTTCTTCGCCGCCTTTTTCTTCTTCTTTTTCTTCGTCGGCCTGGGCTGAGCCGGAAGATTCCCGGTCGGCGCGGAGTTTTGTCAGCTGCAGCTCGAGGCGGGTGATGCGTGATTCGAGGCTGGTAGCGGCCGTGCCGGCGCCGAGCGCGTCGACCCGTTCTTCGAGCGCCTGCACTTCCTCGACCGAGGCGCCGTCGCTGTCGGAGTCGAGCGCCAGGAAGATGCCGGCGCCGGCGCCGCCGATCGCGATCGCGACCAGCACCAGGAAGACGCGGGTCCGCGCACCTAGCTTGCGCTCGACCTCCCCTATCCACGCCCGCAGGCCGTCCAACGACATCGTCGTTACGTTAATCCACTACCCTGCGGCCCGCAGTTCACCCCCAGCACTTGAAAGAGGAGATTCCGGAATGCCCGAGGCAGTGATCGTCGACACCATCCGCACGCCCATCGGACGTGCCTTCAAGGGCTCGCTGGCCCAGCTCCGTCCCGAGGAGACCGGCGCCTACGTGGTCGACCAGCTGCTCGAGCGCAACCCCGGCGTCGATCCGGCCTCGGTCGAGGAGGTCTTCTGCGGGGTCGGCATGCCGCAGGGGCTCGAGGCTTTCAACATCGGCCGCATCATTTCCTTGCTCTCGGAGAAGCTGCCGAAAGAGGTCAACGGAGTCACCGTCTCCCGCTACTGCTCCTCCAGCCTCGACGCGATCCGTCACGCCGGGAACGCGATCAAGGCCGGCGAGGGCGACGTCTACATCGCCGCCGGGGTCGAGTGGGTGAGCAAGTTCAACGAGCGCACCGAGCCCGCCGGCGCCGACGATCGCAATCCCAACCTGATCGGCGAGAACGGCCAGCCCAACGCCTACATCGACATGGGCTTGACCGCGGTCAACGTCGCCAAGAAATACGAGGTCAGCCGCGCCGACATGGACAAGTTCGCGCAGCGCTCGCAGGAACTCGCCGTCCAGTCACAGGAGGACGGATTCTTCGACCGGGAAATCGTCCCGGTCAAGCTCGAGGACGGGACCGAGGTCAGCAAGGACGACGGGCCTCGCGCCTCCTCGACCCTGGAGAAGCTCTCCGAACTGCCGGAGGCCTTCGGCGGCGGCGGCGTCACCGCCGGCAACTCTTGCCCACTCAACGACGGCGCCGCGGCGGTGTTGCTGATGAGCGACACCAAGGCGAAGGAGCTGGGAGTCACCCCGCGCGCCAGGATCGTGACCGCCGCGACTTTCGGCAACGAGCCCGAGTACATGGGCGTGGCCCCGATCGGCGCGATCAAGAAAGTGCTCGACAGGGCCGGGATGACGATCGACGACGTCGACGCGGTCGAGCTCAACGAGGCGTTTGCCGCGCAGGTGATCCCGATCATGGACGAATGCGACATCTCACTCGAGAAGCTCAACACCCACGGTGGCGCGATCGCCCTCGGCCACCCGTTCGGGATGACCGGCGCCCGCATCATGGGCACCCTGCTGAACGCGATGGAGACCGACGACCATCAGGTCGGGATCGAGACGATGTGCGTCGCCGGAGGCCAGGGCAAGGCGATGATCGTCGAGCGCGTCTGAGCCGATGAAGCTCGCGACCCTCACCTACGAGACGGGTGAGCGGGTCGCCCGCATCACGCTGAACCGCCCCGACCGGGGCAACGGCATCACGCCGCGGATGCCGGTCGAGATCGCGGCCTGCGTCGAGGAGGCCAACCTCGACCCAGGCGTGCACGCGATCGCGCTCGCCGGAGCCGGCACCGGATTCTGCGGCGGTTACGACCTCGTCGCCTCGGCCGAGGGCGACATGAGCGGACTGGAGGGTTCGGAGGCGTCGCCGGGCTCGCCGCTCGACCCGGCGACGATCGGCGCCAACCACGCGCCAGAGACCAACTGGGACCCGGTCACCGACTTCCAGTTCATGTGGCGCAACGTGCGCGGCTTCATGAGCCTCTTCCACTCCGAGAAGCCGGTCCTCTGCAAGGTCCACGGTTACTGCGTTGCCGGCGGCACCGACATGGCGCTCTGCTCCGACCTTCTGGTGATCGGGGCCGACGCCAAGATCGGCTATCCGCCCGCCCGCGTCTGGGGCTCGCCGACGACGGCGCTCTGGGCGGCCCGGGTCGGGCCGATGCGCGCCAAGCGCCTGCTGCTGACCGGCGACTCGCTGACCGGGGAGCAGGCCGAGGAATGGGGGCTGGCGACCGAGGCGCCGCCGCCGGACGAGCTCGACGAGCGCTTCGAGCGGCTGCTGGGGAGGGTGGCGGCGATGCCGATCAACCAGCTGGTGATGATGAAGCTGCTCGTCAACCAGTCCCTCTACGCGCAGGGCCTGCACCAGACCCAGGTCCTGGGGACCTTCTTCGATGGCATCGCCCGCCACACGGAGGAGGGACACGCCTTCGTCCGCCGCGCGGCCGCCGACGGCTTCCGCGATGCGGTCCGCGAGCGCGACGAGCCGTTCGGAGATCACGGCCTGAAAGGGTTCGGGCTGTGAGCGGGGAGGCGCACCACCCGAGCTCGGAGATCACCCCCGAGAGCGTCAGGAACTTCCTGCCCGGCAGCTTTCCCGGCGACCTCGGGATCGAGCCCCTCGAGGTCGAGGACACGCACTCTGTCGGGCGGATCGTCGTCGACAAGCGCCACCTGCATCCGGGCGGTTTCGTCCACGGCGGGGTCTGGACGGCGCTCGGCGACACGGTCGCCGCCTGGGCGACCTTCCGCGCGATCCCAGCCGGGCACAACTTCACGACGATCGAGCTGAAGCTCAATGTCTTCGCCGCCGGCATCCTCGGCGACGAGATCGTCGCCCGTGGCGAGACCCTCCACGCCGGCAAGAGCACCGTCGTAGTCGAGGTCCGCATCGACCGCATCCGCGAGGGCAAGGAGCGCCTCGCGGCAAATCTGATCGTCAGTCAGTTCGTCCTGTCACCGGATACCGAGCCACGTTGACCGGCAGGCTCGGCCGGGGTGTCCTCGAAGGGCTCCCCGGTCTCGACCGGGGCTTCGAGGCGTTCGATCTGGGGCAGGCGCCAGAGCGCGCTCGCGATCGCCAGCCCTACTGCGGCGGAGATCAGCGCCAGGAACCACTGGCTGGCGTTTAGCAGCTCCATCTCGAAGAAGTCGCGGGCGGGGGAGAGGGCGAGGATCCCGGCGAAGAGCCCGGCCAGGCTGATCACCATCACCAGCATGTAGCCCTGGATCGCGATGTGCTCGCGCCCCGGCCCGCGCTCCAGCAGGAGCACGAAGGCGAGGCCGAGCACGATCAGGGTCGTCGTCGCCGCCGTGCGCCCTGCCTCTAACGAATCGCCGCCCAACGTGTCGACGAGGAAGAAGGAGAGGATCGAGCCGAGCGCCGTCGCCAGCCCGGCCGGGACGGCGAATGCGGCCAGGGCGCGCAGCAGCCTGCCCCGGTAGAGCGGGCCCTCCGAGGGCATCAGGGCAAGCACGAACGAGGGCACGCCGATCGTCAGGAAGGCGGCCAGGGTCAGGTGTCGCGGCAGGAAGGGGAAGGCGAAGCCGGGCACCGCGACGAGCAGAATCAGGGCGGCCGCGTAGACCGTCTTCGTCAGGTAGAGGCGACCGAGGCGGTGGATGTTGCGGGCGATGCGCCGGCCTTCGGCGACCGCTTCGGGGAGCCGGGCGAACTCGTCCTCGAGCAGGACGACGTCGGCGACGCCTTTCGTCACCTGGGCGCCCGAGCCCATCGCCACTGCCAGCCTCGCCTGCTTCAGGGCGGGAACGTCGTTGACCCCGTCGCCGATCATCGCCGTGTAGCGCCCGGATTCCCGCAGCGCCCCGACCAGTTCCTTCTTCTGCTCGGGGGCGATCCGGCAGAAGACCGTGTTATCTCGCGCCGCCGCGGCGAGGCCCTCGGGATCGTCGGGCAGGTCGGGCCCCTCGATCGTGCCCGCGTCGGGCGGGATCCCGACGGCGCCGGCGACAGCGCTGACTGTCGCCCGCGCGTCGCCCGAGATCAACTTCAAGTCGACTTTCTGCTCGCGCATGTAGGCGACGGTCTCTGCTGCGTCGGGCCGCAAAGTCTCTTCCAGCACGACCAGGGCCAGCGGCTCCAGCTGCGGCGGGCCGCCACCGGGCTCCTCTTCGGGCAGCTGCTCGGCGGAGCCGCCGAATGCGATCACCCTGCGGCCGGCCGCTGTCTCCCGCTCCAAGGCCTGCTGCAGCTGCGGCGGCAGCGTCAGCGAGCCGGTGCGCTCGAGGATGTCGGGGGCGCCCATCACCAGTGAGCGGCCGCCGACCCGCAGCCCGCTCCACTTCCACTCCGAGGAGAAGGGGACTTCGCCGGTGACGCGGCCGCCCTCGCCGGGAAAGCGCTCGGCGATCGCTTCCAGGGTCCGGTTCTGGTCGCCGGCGCTGGCGGCGAAGGCGCCGAGGGCTTGGTGGGCCTCGGCCTCCTCGACTCCCTCCGCCACCTCGATCCCGACCAGGCGCAGCTCGCCATCGGTCAGGGTGCCGGTCTTGTCGACGCAGATCGTGTCGACCGAGGCGAGGGACTCGGTCGCGCTCATCTGCTGCACGAGCGTTTTGCGGCCGGCCAGGCGGACCGCTGCGACGGCGAAGGTGACGCTCATCAGCAGCACCAGCCCCTCCGGGATCAGCGTCACCAGGCCCGCGGTCGCGGTCTGGGCCGCCTCGGTCAGGTCGGTGCTGCGCAGCTTCAGGGTCAGCAGCAGGACGATCGCCAGCGGCACCATCACGTAGAGGCAGGCGACGATCACTTGGTTGACCTCGGCCTGCAGGGGCGAGGGCGGATGACGGAAGGCCCGCGCCTCGCCGGCGAGGCCGCCCGCGTAGCTGTCCTCGCGGACCGCGTCGACGAGGTAGCGGCCGGAGCCGGAGATGCAGAAGGACCCGGAGAGCACGCGGTCGCCGTCGCGCTTGGGGACGCCCTCGGCCTCGCCGGTCAGCATCGACTCGTCGAGGGTCATGCGGCGGCTGGAGTCGACGGCGCCGTCGGCGACGAGCTGGTCGCCCGGCTCGACCACGACCAGGTCGCCGGGGACGATCTCCTCCGCCCGCAGCGAGACTTCCTCGCCGTCGCGCACGACCTTGGCCTGGGGGGCGACGAGGACAGCGAGCTCGTCGAGGGTGCGCTTGGCCTTCAGCTCCTGGCGGATTCCGATGTAGGAGTTGATCACCGCGATCAGGCCGAAGATCGAGTCCGCGTATAGCCCCAGCCCGAGGTCGAGGACGAAGAAGGCGCCGATGATCGCGTTGAAGAGCGTGAAGACGTTGCCGGCGACGATGCTCGCGGTCGAGCGCGAGGAGGTCTCGGGCGGCTGGCCGAGCTTGCGCAGGCGCGAGGCCGCCTCCTTGGAGGAGAGTCCTTCGATGGTCGCGGCATCGCTCACGGCCCCATTGTGTAGGTTTCGCTCGATGGCTAGCGCAGACCTGAAGCTCGGCCTCAACCTCGGTTACTGGGGAATCGGTCCGGCCGGCGACGACGCCGCCTCGATCGTCAGGGCCGCCGAGGAGAAGGGATTCGAGTCCGTCTGGGCAGCCGAGTCCTACGGCTCCGACGTGGTCAGCGTGCTCGCCTGGCTCGCGGCCCAGACGACGACGATCAAGCTCGGCGCCGCGATCCTGCAGGTGCCGGCCCGCCCACCGGCGGCAGCGGCGATGGCCGGAGCGACGATCGACAAACTCTCCGGCGGCCGCTTCATCTTCGGCTTCGGCCCTTCCGGCCCGCAGGTCTCGGAGGGTTGGTACGGCGTCCCCTACGCGAAGCCCTGGGGACGCACTCGCGAGTACATCGAAGTCGTACGCGAGATCATCGCCCGCGAGGGCCCGGTTGACCACCAGGGTGAGCACTACCAACTGCCGCTGCCCGACGGTGAGGGCAAGGCGCTGAAGCTCAACTTCCACCCCGAGCGCAACGAGATCCCGGTCTTCGTCGGCGCGATCGGCCGCAAATCTGTCGAGATGGCGGCCGAGATCTGCGACGGATGGATCCCGATCTTCTTCAGCGTCGACGCCTTCGAAGAGACCTGGGGGGAGCACCTCGAGGCCGGCTTCGCCAAGGGCGGCCGACAGCGCTCCGATCTCGAGGTAAGCCCCTCGCTGTCGGTCGCGATCGACGGCGACCTCGAGGCGGCCAAGAGCGTCGTCAAGGCCGGTCTCGTCCTCTACTTCGGCGGCATGGGCAGCCGCAAGACCAACTTCTACGTCGATCTCGCCCACCGCTTCGGCTTCGGCGACGTCGCCGATGAGGTTCAGAGCCGCTACCAGGACGGCGATAAGGCCGGCGCCTTCGAGGCGATGCCGGACGAGATCGTCGAGGCGACCTCGCTGGTCGGGACCGAGGAGGAAGTCGCCGAGCGCGTCGAGCGCTTCCGCGGCGCCGGCGTCGACCGCCTGATCGTCTCCCCGGTGCACATGGACCGCGACCAGCAGCTCCATACGCTCGACCGGCTCGCCTCGATGGCGGGCGTCGGGACACCGGCCTAGCCGCTTGTCGTAGTCTCCCGCGCCGCGATGAAGATCGGAGTTCCCAAAGAGACAGCCGCAGGGGAGCGGCGCGTCGCCCTCGTCCCCGATGTCGCCAAATCGGTGCAAGCGAAGGTCAGCGAGAAGATCGACCCTGTCGTCGAGTCCGGGGCCGGCGCCGGCGCCGGGCACAAGGACTCCGCCTACGAGGACGCCGGCGCCGCGGTCGGCGATTCGGCCGCTGCCTGGGGGGCCGAGGTGGTCCTCCATGTCCGTCCTCCCTCGCCGGAGGAAATCTCGAAGCTGAACAGGGGCCAGGTTCTGGTCAGCCACCTCTCGCCGCTGACCGCCGCCGAGTCCAACCGGGCCCTGGCCGAGGCCGGCGTCACCGCCTTCGCGATGGAGGCGATCCCGCGCACGACTCGCGCCCAGGCGATGGACGCGCTCTCATCGCAAGCCAACCTCGCCGGCTACGCCGCCGCCCTGCTCGCGGCGCGCGAGGCCGGACAGCTCTTCCCGATGATGACCACCGCGGCCGGCACCGTCGCCCCGGCCAAGGTCCTCGTCCTCGGCGCCGGCGTCGCCGGCCTGCAGGCGATCGCGACGGCGAAGCGCCTCGGCGCGATCGTCACCGGCTTCGACATCCGCCGCGCCGCCTGGGAGCAGATCGCTTCGCTCGGCGGCCGCCCGCTGGAACTCGACTTCATCCCCGACGCGGAGGGCGAGGGCGGCTACGCGCGCCCCCTCACCGACGAGGAGAACGCCCAGGTCCGCGACGCCCTGACCGAGAACGCCGCCAAGCAGGACGTGATCATCACCACCGCCCAGATCCCCGGCCGCGACGCCCCGGTCCTGATTACCGAGGAAGCCGTCCGCGGCATGTCTTCCGGCTCGGTGATCATCGACCTCGCCGCCGACTCGGGCGGCAACGCCGAGCCCTCGAGGCCGGGCGAGACGGTCGACGTCGACGGCGTCAAGGTGATCGGCCCCGACAACCTGGTCAGCGACATGGCCGCCGACGCCTCGGCGCTCTACGCGAAGAACCTGGAGAACCTGCTCGGCCTCCTGGTCGACGAGGAGGGCGCCCTGAAGATCGATTTCGAGGACGACATCGTCGACGCTGCCTGCATCGCCCACGAGGGGCAGATCCGGGGGGAGAGGACGGCCAAATGAGTTTGATGACCGAGATCACGATCTTTGTGCTCGCCGTCTTCGTCGGCTTCGAGGTGATCTCGAAGGTGCCGACGACCCTGCACACGCCGTTGATGTCGCAGACCAACGCGATCCACGGCATCGTCATGCTCGGCGGCCTGATCACGCTCGGCTTCGCCGACGACGGGCTCGAGTACGTGATCGGCACAATCGCGGTCGCCTTCGGCACGATCAACATCGTCGGCGGCTTCATGGTCACCGACCGGATGCTGGGCATGTTCAGCAAAAGGCCGAAGACGAAGGCCGAGGCCGACGAGAAGGGCGGCGGGTCGTGATCCAGGCCGTCCTCGAGCCCGGGGGCGACGCGGCGACAGCGCTCTACATCGTCGCCTTCTCGCTCTTCATCGTCGGAATCAAACAGGGCACCCACCCGACCACGGCCAAGCGCGGCAACCTGATCGCCGCCGGCGGTATGGCGGTTGCCGTCGCCACCACACTGCTGCTCGACGGGATCGGCAACTGGGAGTTCATCATCCTCGGCCTCGCGATCGGAACCGCTGTCGGCGTCGTCGCCTCGATCCGGGTGCAGATGACCGAGATGCCGCAGATGGTCGCCCTCTACAACGGTGTCGGCGGCGGCGCCGTAGCGCTGATCGCCTGGGCCGAGATCCGCCACGGGATCAGCCTCGGCGAGGAGATCCCGCTCGACGAGCTGATCCCGATCCTCTTCGCGGCCGTCGTCGGCTCGGTCTCCTTTTGGGGATCGAACATCGCCTTCGCCAAGCTCCAGGACCTGATCCCGACGCGGCCGCTGGCGGTGCCGGGCCAGCAGGTGATCAACGTCGTCCTCCTGCTCGGGATCCTCGCCTGCTGCGTCTCGATCGCCGTCAACAACGACGATCCCTCCCAGGAGCTCTTCATCGTCGTCCTGCTGGCTGCGGGCCTGCTCGGAAACATGGTCGTGTTGCCGATCGGCGGCGCCGACATGCCGGTCGTGATCTCGCTGCTGAACGCCTTCACCGGCCTCTCGGCGGCGGCGGCGGGCTTCGCGCTCGACAACGTCGCCCTGATCGTCGCCGGCACCCTGGTCGGCTCCTCGGGAACGATCCTGACGATGGAGATGGCGACCGCGATGAACCGCTCGGTCGCCAACGTCCTCTTCGCCGGCTTCGGCGGCGCGCCCTCGGGCGGGCCGGCGGGGGCGACCGAGGAGAGACCGCACGTCTCGATCGGCGCCCAGGACGCGGCGATCAAGCTCGCCTACGCCGATTCCGTCGTGATCGTCCCCGGCTACGGCCTCGCCGTCGCCCAGGCCCAGCACGCGATCAAGGA
>Ga0190274_10001197_pt1 | contig 15262 bp, 6 predicted proteins | sample Popmic531T_FD_133002 | JGI IMG/M metagenome (GOLD analysis project Ga0190274, IMG submission 133002) | Populus adjacent soil microbial communities from riparian zone of Yellowstone River, Montana, USA - 531 T | ecosystem: Environmental > Terrestrial > Soil > Riparian zone | place: USA: Montana...
GTAGGCAGTAGGCAGTAGGCAGTAGGCAGTAGGCAGTAGGCAGTAGATGAAAATAGGACGTACAAGGTATTCAAATAAACAATTGACTTTTCATTTTAAACTTTTTTTAAAACTTCCATTTGGAAACCAAAGTCAAATTTTTAAAAGTAACCACTGTTGACCGTTGACCGTTGACTCAAACGAAATGTTCAGATGGAAACAAAAATCACTACTTAAACAGGAACCCACTTGTCACACTTCGACAAGCTCAGTGCGGTGCTTTGAACTTGTCACTTGTCACTTTTTTAATAACTCGTCACGCGTTACTCGCCACTCGTCACTTACTTTACAGCGATGACAGAGATTTCCACATTCGCTTCCTTCGGTAATCTCGAAACTTCAACGGTTTCTCTTGCGGGGTAGTTTCCCGAAAAGCAGGAGCCATAAATTTCATTTACTGTTGCAAAGTCTCCAAGGTTTTTCAGAAAAATAGTTGTCTTAACAATATTTTCAAAGCCCATTCCTGCTTCTTTAAGAATGACTGATACATTTTCCAACACCTTTTTTGTTTCATCGGAAATAGTGTCCTGTATCATTTTTCCACTAATTGTATCGAGTGCGATCTGACCTGAAACATAAAGTGTATTGCCGGCCAGGACGGCTTGATTATAGGGACCAATTGGGGCAGGGGCTGCGAGGGTGTTGATGATTGTATGCATAAAGTATGTTTTGTGGCGAAAATATAAATTATTAAATTACCTTAAATCACCGAATCAATGTAATCCTTTCCATCCAGAAATTCCCGTCGTCACATTTCATCGTCACATTATAAATTCCCGGTTCAACATTTCCAAGATTAAAATGATGCTGCATCGATCCGATCGCTGAAGATATATCCTCCTTCATGATAACTCTTCCGGTTTGATCAGTGATGAGTATATTCCTGATGTCAGCTTTGTAGCTTTCAAACTCCAGAATAAACTCTCCATAAGATGGATTCGGATAGATTCTGGTTTCAGGAAGCTCATCATCAACTATTCTACAACTATTAGGCACATAATTAACTGCCGATGTGCCGCACGAATTACTTGCAATTACAGAAAGTGTGCAGCCGCTCTGGAGCCACTCTACATAAAACTGACTGCAAGAAGGATTAGTACAATATGAGGTAGTTGATCCTGTCGTGGTCCATAAATATGTCATGTTGGGACCTCCTGAAGAAGCGGAGTAGAATTGATCTGTTCCTGCACAAATAGTTGCAGGTGTAACATTAGGCATACCGGGTGTTCCATCAACTATTATCGAAGACGAAGCATTATTGCAATTATAGGTGGCCTGAACGGTAATTGTTTGTGGTCCTATGGTTCCTCCACTATAATTCACATTGATTGAATTTGAATTACCACCTGATACTAAAACAATTCCCGGAGGTAAAATCCAGGTGTAATTGTTTGCATTATTTGTACTCAAAGAATAATTTAAGTTCGATGCACCACACAAATTCGAAACAGGACCTGTAATTGGTCCAGGAACTCCGGGAATGACAGCTGTAATTGGTGTACATGAAGGAAGGCTCGGTCCGCAGGTTGTCAATGATTGTACACACAAATTTCCAGTAAATGGACCTGCAGGAAATTGTACAGTACCTGTTGTTGATGTTCCTGATACTACTGCTCCGGGAATTGTAGTCGTCCATAAATAACCGGTTGCACCTGCAACTGGCAACACGTTATAATTTTCTGTGGTGTTTGCACAAGGACTCACATCACCAGTTATTGCTCCTGCAACTGATGAACTTGGTGCAACAGTAACACAAGTTGCAGGACCCACAATACTGGATTGTGATAATCCGGCAACACATATTTCGGCACTGGTATAACCGGTTGCGAAATGCACATTGATTGTCGTACTACCCTGACCACTGACGATAGTTCCTGCAGACGGTGGTTGTATTGTCCATTGATATCCGGTTGCATTAGGTATTGGACAAGCAACCACAGAATATGTTGCATTTTGCAAAGGACAAACTATAACCGGGCCGTTCAAACATGCAGCAGGTTCTACTGTCCCCTTAATGGAAATCATTTCATAGTTGGAACGTCCGCAGGCATTTCCTGAAAAAATACGTATGTTGTATTTGTTCTGTGCTTGCATGAAATCAACATTAACTGAATTTGTGACTGTTTCAACCGGGCCTATACTACCATTAAACAAAACTGCATTTTGCGACCCATTCTGTAATCTCCAAACATAAAATACTGCATTTGGATCAGTATTACAGGTAATTGTGCCGGAACCTCCAACGTAACCCATAGGTGGCATGCTCACTACTGAAAGAGTTCCAGGAGAAGTGTTATTTACTTTTACAGTCAGCGATAAGCAAACAGTTGTATTGCATAAAACTCCACGAACAAAATAAGTGGTTGTTGCAAGTGGTGAAACAGTAATAGTAGACATTCCATCAAAAGCAGGCAGTGGGGTTCCTCCACAACTGCCGGTGAACCACTCCCATGTTCCCAGGAATCCGGGACTTCCACCACTTACCGTTAAAGTGATGTTTTGATTCGCGCAAATATTATTGTAAGGCCTGTCAGAAATTAATGAATCAGGAAGTACTGGAGCTGCAAGTACAGTCACATTAAAGCTACAGGTTGTGGTGTTATTGCCTGCATCGGTTGCAGAGTAAGTTATTGTGTGTACTCCTTGAGGAAAGAAAGAGCCGGGTACATAATTACTCGTTACTGTATAAAAACAATTGTCGGTAAACTGTGGTGGTATCCATGAAACCGGACTGCATGAAGTGAAATCAGCAGGACAATTTGAAACCACAGGTGCAACAAGATCGTTCACAGTGAGATTTACAATTACAAGACTATCGCAACCCGCACCAGTCGATATGTGAGTGGAATATGAACCTGTAGTACTTACTACCTGCCCATCAGGTAAAGTATAAGAATTTCCGGGACATATTGATGCAGTTATGTTAGTTGTAGTTGATGTGTTTGCGGTAACAGCAACTACAGAAGAAGTCACAGTTCCGCATGGATTAGAAACAACTACTGTATAGTTTCCTGCAGCATTTGCTGTGTAAGATGAACTGGTTTCTCCAAAGATATTTACACCATTATTTTTCCATTGGTAAGTTAACCCGGTTCCTGTATTTGCATTTAACAATACACTTACAAATGAACAAAATGTTGTTGGACCGACTGGGGTAATTATTGCAGTTGGTAAAGAATTTACTGTAACTACAACTGCGGGAGAGGTTTTGGAGCAATTATTTGCGTTTGTAACAACAACAGTATAACTCCCTGATGTATTTGCAATATAAGTTGAAGCTGTTTGACCAGGAATATCAACACTATTGTTTTTCCACTGGTAAGTTAATCCGGTGCCGATATTTGTGTTTAGTGTTACGCTTCCCCCTGGACAAAAAGTTGTGGGTCCACCCGGATTATTCACAGCACTTGGCAAAGGATTCATTGTAATTGTAACTTCAGAAGAAACTGCAGGACCGCATGAATTTGTTACCACTACTCTATAGTATCCGGCAGTAGTGACAGTGTAGGTGGGATTTGTAGCACCTGTAATGTTGATTAAGTTATTTTGCCATTGGTAGGTCAGGCCACTTCCGGTATTAGCATTCAGAATTACATTTCCACCGGAACAAAATGCAGTCGGACCTGCGGGTGAAATGCTTGCTGCGGGTAAGTTGCATTGTGCCATCTTTTGAATAAATGCAGCAGGTGTACTCATAGTGGTTAAGTTAAAATCAAAAGGATCAGGATTAAAGTCAGAAGTGCCAATAAATGTACCGGCAGTATATACGTTAAGCGATGGGTCTACCGCAATAGCATACCCAATGTCTGGTTCGGTTCCCCCAATTATTTTTTCCCATACCGAATTACCGGCAACATCCAGTTTATGGATTACAACATTGAATTGTGCAATTGAATAACAACCGGCAAAATAACTATTTCCTGTATTATCAGTGGTTATTGAATTTGCATTATCCTCTCCATATGATCCAAATTTTTTTGCCCATAAAAAATTGCCGGAAGAATCCAGTCTGGATACAAATATATCATGACCTCCTGAAAGAGTTGTAAGATCAAATATTCCAGCACCAGGATCGAAATCAACTGAACCTTCAAAATTGCCAAGAATTGAAATATTGCCTAATGCATCTGAAGCAAGAGACATAACATCATCGTAAAGTCCATTTCCAAAACTTTTAGCCCACATAAAATTTCCTGATGCATCCAACTTTGATATATAAATATCTTCGTTACCATTCGAAGTTAAGTTGTATGTTCCGGTTCCAGGGTCGAAATCACCACTTGGGGAATAGGTTCCGGCGGTTATAACATTTCCTAAAAGGTCTGTTTCAACAGCTAAACCTTCACAGAAATTTTGAGCACTAAATTTTTTTGCCCATGTAAAATTTCCTGAAGAATTTAATTTCAAAATAAAAGCACATGAAACACCAAAAGGGGATACGAGATTGGAAGTTCCTGCGCCGGGATCAAAATCGACTGTGCCCAGAAAAAACCCTGTCATCAATATATTTCCTGATGGGTCGAGTGACAGCGATCTCGCGTGATCATTTGAAGAGCCTCCAACTTTTTTAGCCCACACAAAATTTCCACTGACATTCAGTTTTAAAATAAAAATATCTATCCCACCAGAATTGGTTAAATTAAGGACAGGAGCACCAGGGTCAAAGTCAACCGTTCCTGTAAAACTACCTGTACTATATATGTTTCCCGAACCATCAACTTCAACCGAACTCCCAACATCGGATGCCTGGCCTCCTAATTTTTTTGCCCATACAAAATTACCAGTGCTATCATATTTGGTTACAAAAATATCATTGGTTCCAAGTGTTGATGTTAGATTGAATATTCCTGATCCGGCATCAAAATCAACAGTACCAACAAATATACCAATGCTGATGATATTTCCGGATGCATCCAAACAGATGTCATTGACAGTTGCGTTTGCTGAAACACCCGCACTATTGGCCCAGGAGAAATTTCCTGAAGAATTTAATTTTAGAACATACTGCGAATAGCTATTGTCACTAGTCACTATATTGAAAGTGCCTGGCCCAGGATCTAAATCGATTACTCCACTAAATGTATTTCCTGTTATTATTATATTATTGGAAGCATCAATAACAATTGATTTTCCATCGTCAGACAACAAGCCTCCCATTCCTTTCGCCCATACAAAATTTCCGGAATTATCCAGTTTAGAAACAAAAACATCAGAACCTCCGGAAGCATTTAAAATGAATGTCCCCGCACCGGGATCAAAGTCAGTTGTGTAATAAAAGCGCCCTGTAGTGAGAATATTGCCAAGACCATCAACTGCAATTGAGTAACCCGAATTAGTAGAACCACTAAATGCATTTGCCCAGGTAAAAATACCTGATGCATCTAACTTCAAAACAAAGACCCCTCCCGATAAATTATAGATTCCGGCGCCGGGATCAAAATCTACAGTTCCTGCAAAATTTCCGGTTGTAAATACATTATTTGAGGCATCAATTGCAATTGAATTTCCAACATCCGTTCCAGTGCCACCTACTTGATTGGCCCAAATAAAATTTCCGGCCCCATCAATTTTACAAATAAAAATATCCGTCAATCCTGAAGATGTTAAATTAAATGCACCTGTACCGGGATCAAAATCTGATGTTCCTGAAAAAGTGCCCGTCGATAAAACATTTCCTGCACCGTCAATAGCCATTGAATACACTATGTCTGCATTGGAGCCACCTAAACTCCTTGCCCACACAAAGTTTCCTGATGCATCTAACTTTAAAATGAAACCATCAGCAGCACCTGCTGCTGTTAATGAATAGGATCCACTTCCGGGATCGAAATCTACTGTTGAAACAAATGATCCCGCTGTATAAATATTTCCTGATGCATCCAATTTAATAGAATTCGCAACTATAGATGTTGAAACAGTTGTAAATGTCTTTGCCCAAATGAAATTACCGGATGGATCTAATTTCAGCATATAAGCGCGATTGCTGTTTGTGCCCGCGGTTAAATTATATACTCCTGCCCCCGGATCAAAATCAACGGTACCTTGAAAAGTCCCACATACATAAACATTCCCGGTTCCATCTGTTGCTATCGATTTCCCTTCATCAACATCAGGTCCTCCAATATTTAGTGTCCAAACCAGGTTGCCTGATGCATCTGATTTAGTTATAAAAATGTCATAAATGTTGCCTGAGGATGTAAGGTAAACAGTTGCCGTACCTGGATCAAAATCCGCCATACCTTTAAAACGCCCTGTTGTTAATATATTTCCCGAATTATCAATTGTTACTGATGATGCTTCAACAATACCTGAAATCCCATCCAAAGGTTTAGCCCATCGAAAAACTCCCGTTTGCGCAAATGCACTTACTGAAGCAATTATAAAGCTGATAAAAAATAGGATTTCTTTCATTTTTAGCAGAGTTAAAAGTTCAAAATTTTAGAAATGTAAGCATAAATAAATTAACCTGCAATAGGCAAGGCCACTTCGCTGAATCAATGAACTTAACTGCTTCGGCCGCTGAAACATAAAACATCAAAAATTGGATAGTGCCGGAAGGTGTGAAGCGCTGACTGCTGACCGTTGACTATAAACCTGTTTGCCATATTTTGGTATCTTTGCAATCAAATAAAAACAAGCCGTCCTATCGCTTCGGTGCAAACCGGGGAGGAAAGTCCGGACAACACAGAACGCCACACTTCCTAACGGGAAGGTCTTCAGGGAGGAATCCCGGGGGAACAGAAAGTGCCACAGAGAACTATACTTCCCTACTTCGCATTGGCTTTGCCAAAGCTACGAAGGGTAAAGGTGAAAACGTGAGGTAAGAGCTCACGACGGGTTCTGGTAACAGGATCAGTGGGTAAACCTTGTGGGTTGCAAGGCTATGTAAACAGCCCTGACTGTGTTCGCTTGCGAATGCTTTCGGGATGAGTGGTTCGCTCAAAGCTGCGGGTAGGCTGCTAGAGGCCGTCAGTGATGACGGTCCCAGATAAATGATAGGGATTCTGAATTGTGTGCGCAAGCAAACTGGTTCAGGGAACAGAATCCGGCTTACAGGCTTGTTTTTATTTTCTTTGTCAATTCACCTTTCACGGTTACATTAGCGCTTTAAATTCTTGCCCTGAAAGGGCCGGCTTATGAAGAAATTCCTTATTTACCTTTCCAATAGTCATGAGACCATTCTCAAAGGGCTAATCATTATTATCACAATTGGTTTAATTGGAACACTGCTGCCTCACAAGGTGCGCTATAAGTTCGATTTTCAAAACGGTAAATCCTGGAACAATGAGGATCTTTTTGCACCTTTTGATTTTGCAATCAACAAGGATCGTGATTCACTCAAGCTGGAACGTCAGAGAACACGTCAGAATGTGTTGCCATATTTTCAAATGGACACAATGGTGCTCACTAATGCCATTGCGGAACTCAATAAAAAAATAAGTAACGAAAAAACTTTTTCAGGAAGAGAGAAAAGTGTGGCAGAAATTGGCGCGGAATTTCTTAGAAATGTTTATGCCAAAGGAATAATCAGACCGGCTGAGGATTCCCTTGCGGGGAAGTCGGGACAATTGATGCTGGTGAAAGGAAAACTTGCAGAAGTAAGAACAGTTTCTGATTTCGTCAACCCTGACTTCGTTCTTTCAGAGATTGAAAATGATTTAATGTCAGTTTATGAAAGCAAGTTGCTCGATTCACTGATTGCTTCAGTCATCACTCCTAATGTATTTTTCGATCAGCAGCTCACTGAGTCAGTAAGGACGCAGAAAGAATCGGAAGTATCCGCAACCCGTGGAATGATCAAGAAAGGAGAACTTGTGATTTCAAGAGGGGAGTTAGTGAATCCAGAAAAATTACTGGTGCTTGAATCACTGAAAAATGCTACTGAAACAGCAGTATCCGATTCAAAAACAATCCGTGATATTTACTGGGGCCAGTTGCTAATTGTAGCAATCGGACTCACAATTTTATTGATATTCATTGCCGTTTTGCGGAAGGATATTTTTTCGGACAACAGGAAACTCACACTCATATTTACATTAATGATCCTGGTGACCGCAGCATATACCGGCATCATGAAAATGCCGTCGTTGAGTTTGTATGTGGTGCCAATTTGTATCCTGCCTATTGTAATAAGGGTGTTTTTTGATACGCGGCTTGCCTTGTTTACTCATGTAATTACAGTACTTATTCTTGGTTCTATTGCTCCGAACGGTTATGAATTTGTGTTCATGCAAACCATTGCCGGTATGGTTACTATTTTCAGTGTGACTAACCTAAGAAAAAGAGCGCAGTTTTTTACATCTGCCGGAATGATTTTTCTTTCTTACATGGTTTGTTACCTGGCGCTTTCAGTAATTCATGAAGGTGATATCACGCTGATCAATCAAAATAATTTGTTCTGGCTTGTCGGAAACGTGTTGCTCACACTTTTTTCTTATCCGCTGATTTACATTTTCGAAAAAGTATTTGGACTTACATCTGATGTTTCTTTAATGGAGTTGTCAGACACCAATGCACCGCTGCTGCGGGAATTATCGATGAAAGCACCCGGAACGTTCCAGCACTCCATGCAGGTAGCAAATCTTGCCGAAGCAGCCATTTTCAAGATAGGAGGAAACAGTTTGCTCATTAGAGTAGGAGCGTTGTATCACGATATTGGTAAAATGGAAATGCCTCTTTATTTTATCGAAAACCAGGCTACAGGACTCAATCCTCACGATGAACTCTCTTTCGAGGAAAGTGCATCGATTATAATTAGTCACGTGATTAAAGGGATTGAAAAGGCACGCAAAAACAAAGTACCGGATCTTATTATTGATTTCATCAGAACACATCATGGAACATCTATGGTGCAGTATTTTTACCAATCGTTCCTGAAAAATTTCCCTGAAGAAATTGTGGATGAAGATGATTTCCGTTACCCCGGGCCCTTACCTTTCTCAAAGGAAACCGCGGTGCTGATGATGGCGGATTCTGTGGAAGCGTCGTCAAGAAGTCTGACCAAACCTACTCATGAATCGATTAATAATCTTGTGGATAATATCATCGATCGCCAGATTGAACAGCAGCAGTTTATTAATTGCGATATTACTTTTAAGGATATTTCTTCCATTAAGAAAATTTTCAAGAAGATGCTAATGAGCATTTATCATGTTCGTGTTGAGTATCCAAGAGGATAGTTCACGGGAATGAAAAATGTCCAATGTCCAATTTCAAATTTCCAAGTGGCACTGAAATAGTGGATGGAATGTAATATGAACTTTGTGTAATTCATGATCATTCGCGGGAATGAAAAAATCTAAATCGCCCAACTAAAAATTTTCAATTAAAGTTTCGCCGCATTAATTTTAATGCCGTAGGCATGCAACATATTGTAACCCAGGGTGCCAACCCCGGGATCGATGCTGGTTGCGACCACAAAATGCCGTAGGCATGAGACATGTATGCCGCGACTATGATGCGAGAGATCGTGAGATGCTAATTGTATTGTTTCCACTTCATGTTTTTTCGCTACACTTCTCGCATCCTTATCGGGTTGTATATGGATCATGCCTACGGCATTTTTGTTTTCGTGGTCGTGTCTTATCCCGGGGTTGCACCCCGGGTTACAATATGGCTCGTGCCTAACGGCACTTATTGGACCCGGCGGAAACGGGGATTTAAATGCAAAACACCTAATTAAAAATTATCAATTAAATTTTTGCGACATTAATTTTAATGCCGTAGGCATGCAACATATTGTAACCCGGGGTGCCAACCCCGGGATCGATGCGGACAGCGACCACAAAATGCCGTAGGCATGAGACATATACGGGAATGAAAAATGCAGAATGTCCAATGTCCAATTTCAAATTTAAGTTTTAGATTAAATTTTAATTGTTGATTGGACATTGGATATTGGACATTCCCGTTGCGCGATCATGACTTCAACTTAGGATCAAAAGCATCGCGCAGTCCTTCTCCTAAAAGATTGAAAGAAGTTACCGTTAAAAAGATTGCGATTCCAGGGAAAACGACGAGCCACCAGGCGGAGAAATTTTCTTTACCTGCTGAAAGGAGAGAGCCCCAGGTTGCTATATCTGGAGGCACACCAATACCTAGAAACGAGAGTGCTGATTCCATTAGAATCGCTCCGGCAATGCCGAAGGAGATAGTGATCAATGCCGGTGCGATCGCATTAGGTAATGCGTGTAAAAACAATATCCGAATTTCGGGATAACCGAGTGAACGGGCGGACTGAATGTAATCCAGACTTCGTACACGCAACATTTCAGCACGGGTGAATCGGGCGATTTCTGTCCATGAGGTGAAGCCGATGATGAGAATGAGATTTACTAACGATGGCTTTGAAATCGCTGCTACTGAAATTATCAGGATCAGTTTTGGTAATGAAATTAATATCTCGATGAACCGTGAAATAATTGTGTCCATCATGACGAATGATTCCTTTTTGAACCATTTTATAATATGTAACAATTTTCCTAAGCGATTAAACAGGAACATGATTCCCAAAAACAACACAAGTGAAATGATCAGCTGAAAAATCAAATTCACCGGTGACGATTTCACAGCTGCTTCCAATTCAAATGTACGTAATTGAAATCCGTAAAACCAGGCTGGCAAAATTCCGAGTGTTGTCATGATCATTCTGCCCTTCGATAATTTCAATTTGTTATCTCCAAAATATCCCGCCATCGCGCCAAGCGCCAGACCAATTATTCCTGCAATGGTCATTGATAAAATTCCGACGGTCATGGATACTCGGGAACCATGAATCATTCCTGCCATTATGTCTTCACCTCGTCGACCGGTTCCGAGTAAATGTTTTTCGAGTCCTGAAATTTCTTTTCCACCATCACCATATTGCTGATCAAATGGTCCGACGTAATCCGCATTATTTAAGTCGGATTTGTGTGGAGAAAAGTGAATTGGTGAATTTAGAATTGTGGCTTCTTTGCGGATGGATTCTGAGAGGTCAGAAAAATTTATCCTTGTTTCGATCCCGGTTTTGGGATCAGTGATTAACGCTTCTTCTTCCCCGCTAAGGGAAGGAAAGAAATTGTGACCTTGAATGGAAATGTAAAAGGGTTTATCATTGGCAAGAATAGGAGCAAGCAATGCAATAGCGAGCATGATTGTAAGCCATACCAATGCCACCACAACTGTCCGGCGTTTTAATAACCTGCTGAGTGATTCCCTGAACGGAGATTGTTGTTTCGTCATCTCCTCAGCGTTTGTCAAATGTTATTCGCGGATCGGCAATCGCATACAAAATATCTGAAACCAGGTAGCCGGTCATGGTTAGCATTCCGGTGATGGTGAATATTGCAACGATCATCGGGTAGTTCTGATTCTGGATACTGTGTACCGTTTCAAATCCCATTCCCGGAATTGTGAAAATGGTTTCAAGAATAACAGAACCTCCAATAGCCAATGGAAACACATTCGCAAAGACCGTTATAAGTGGCAATAAAGAATTGCTGAACGCATGACGAAACACTACAAGATGAAATGGTAGTCCTTTTGCCATTGCCGTGCGAATGTAATCCTGCGACATGTTTTCCAAAACTGCCACACGTAATGTCCTCGAGAGAATTGCAAACGAGCTGTACGTGTAACAAATCAAAGGCAGTATCATATACGGCAAAGACAAACTAAATTTTTGCCAAATGCTTGCTCCATCCGGATACCCAAACACAGGCTTAATTCCTGACGCGGGAAACCAGTGCATGATATCGGGATTGGCAAAAGTCATCAGTAATAAAGTGGCAAGCCAGAAGGAGGGAAGTGAGTATAGAATAAAAAGTGATATAGAAGAAATGTTATCAAACTTCGAATCTTTCCTGGCTCCGGCCCACACTCCGATTGGAATGCTGATTATATATGCAATCAAAACTGATGCAAGTGAAAAGAAAAGTGACCATCCCACTTTTTCACCGATTACCATTGAAACAGGTTGCCTGTTCAAGTATGATATTCCGAAATCACCTCTGATAATTCCTCGTGAATGGACTGCACCTTTTCCTGTGATCCAGTTTCCATCACCAAAAAACCAGCGGTGATACTGATTGGATTTGTTGAATGAAACAACGGGAATAAAATTTCGGAAGGAAGATGTTTCTGATTTGTATTCTAAAAATTTGACTTCAGTTGTTTTTAGTAATTCCGTCAGTCGATAGTTTTCTGAGCGATCGAGTTCGGTATGCAACCTTTTTAAACGATTTGAAATTTCTTCAGTTGTAGCTGCATATTTCAGAGAATGTGCATCTGCGAAAAGCAAATTGGAGATGCTATCATTTTGAGAGCTTATTGCAGACAGAAATTCTAATCTTGCATTGTGAAAAGCAATTGCAGTATTTGGATTTCCTGTCTCGCGCGACAATTTCTGCACCGAAGTTTTTTCAGCCGCGTCGTAAATTTTACTCAGTGCTTTCGGCTCACTTAACGGTCGTAATGAAAAATAAAATACGGGTAGATCCAGTCCGAGTTTTGTGCGCCAGTACGCACGCTGACCTGATTCGTTTTGATTTTGTTGTCCCTGACCTTCTGATGCAGAAAGCGAAATCATGCGCTCCACGGGATCACCGGGAGCATTTACACTGATGATAAATGCAAGCAACGAAATAACGACCAGGGTAGGAATGAATAGCAGTAAGCGCCTGGTCAGGTACCTGATCATGTCAAATGAATCATGGGTTTGGAGAATCCTGCAATGAAATCAACCTTAAATTATTTAACAGGATTCCGGGACGTTCGAAGTACATTTCCACATTTCCAAAACGCTTATGAATTACGTTTCTGCGCAAGCTGGAGAAGAGGAAAATCATAGGCTGTTCATCGTATACAATTTGCTGAAATTGTTTCACCATCTCACCGCGTTTCGCATCATCAAGAGTTACTTTGATAGAATCAATCAACGCATCACTTGTCGCATTTCCAAAACCTGGATAATTGGATCCTTCGCTTGTCCATGAAGTAGTATGCCAGAGTTGTGTGAAATCTTCAGGAAGAGCCACAGCTCCCCAAACAGCAATCATCATATCAAAATCGTGCTTCTTGGCATTCGCCACAAAAATTGCAAATTCAAGTGGGTTCAAATTGGCTTTGATTCCTGCTTTAGCAAAAGATTCACTTAACATTGTTGCATAATCTTTCCAATCAGGAGTGTTGGTCATGTAATTAAGTGCGAATTCAAACTTCACTTTTTCACCATCCACCATTTTATCAAGAATCTGATCACCATCGGTATCTTTCCATCCGGCATCAGCCAGCATTTTTTTAGCCAGTTCCACATCGTATGGAATCGGTTTCAGAGAAGCGTCGTAATCCTTTTTCAAAAACGAAACAGGACCAGTCATGCGTTTGTTTTTGCCTTTGTTGATCACGCGATTGAGGTCATCAACCGGAGTCAGCAACGCCATCGCACGACGCACATTTTTATCCGTAAAGATTTTTTTATGAGCCACACCATCAGGACGACCGTTCATTCCGATGTACGTGTAATTGAATGTATCTGTAAACCGTGAGTTATAATTCCTGTTAAAGTTGGAATCTGCCTGAAGTTCAAGCAATGATTTTGTAGAGACAAGGTTGGTTCCATCCATTACCTGACCTTTAAAATCGAGCATGGTGGAATTCATATCTTTATTGATACGATAAATGATTTTATCTGGGTAAGAAGTCTCGTAAATCGAATTAGAATGCTTTGTCCAGTGATCTTTCTTTCTTTCAAGTGTTACACTCTGACCTGCATCCCATGCAGCTACGCGATACATACCTATTCCCGAAAGGAAATTCAATTCCCTCGAATATTTAGAACTGTTGAATTCATTGGCCCATTCAGTAAGCGCAGGAATTGCGGACGCGTTAAATGAGGTATCATCAAACTGTTTAAAATCATACTTCGCTAATTCATTTTTAGGATCGAAGAAATTACGTTCCATGATCGGGAAGTCAGCCCAAAAAATAAGGTTGTGTATATATGGTGTTTTCATCACCACTTTAAACTTGCGGTTGTTTGCCTTGTCAGGGATGATTTCCTGCAGGTTATCCCAATAAGGCTTGGCACCGGGATTATCAGTCAGCGGACATTTGTTGGCTTTCGCCGTGAACATTACATCGTCGACAGTAAGCGGAGAGCCATCGTCCCAGCGGGGTTCATTGCGCAATTCGCAGGTATATTCAGTTCCCAGGGCATTTATTTCGGGCATTGACTTAAGCAACGCGGGGGCAATTTGAAGGGTCTGGAAATCGAACCGGAACAACGACATCTGGGTAAACTGGAAGATTTCGGTACGCATGGCGGAGGTGCCATTAGTAGGATGGAGGACGTCGGGTTCCGCTATTGTATGGTATACGATTGTGTTTTCTTTTGACCATCCGGGCAGGAATTCGGAGGCATCCGCTATTTTGATAAAATTCACCGAATCTGACAGGTTTACGGTACCGGATTCGTCGTTTTTGCCACTTTTTGCACCGCAGGAAGAAAATAAAGCCACAAAAAGGAGGCTGCCAGCTAACAGGACGGGAACACTAAATCGTTTCATAAAATTAACATTTACAGTTACTTCGCAAATATATGTAATTGCTCTTTCAAATAAATCCTTTCGATAAAAAACGATTCAGATTAATTTTTAAAATTGATTTGTTTAAATAAACAGAATACATACCTTTGCCGCCCTTAGATCAGGTGAGGTGCCTGAGAGGCCGAAAGGAACAGTTTGCTAAACTGTCGTACGGGTAACCGTACCGAGGGTTCGAATCCCTCCCTCACCGCAAAGTGAACAGGGATTTGAATCAGGAGTAAAAAAAACGGGGTGTAGCGTAGCCTGGTATCGCGCCTGCTTTGGGAGCAGGAGGTCGTCAGTTCGAATCTGGCCACCCCGACAAAAGTGTTCTTTATAACAAACCGAATGGTATCACGTCCCGACGTGAAAGTCGGGAAGGTCGTCAGTTCGAATCTGGCCACCCCGACAAAAAAACAGACAATAGGAAATGGTCAATATTTAATTGTCTATTGACCATTGTCTTTTTTTTTATAGGTCACTTTTATTTTGATTGACCTTTATCCCATAATAATGGTTCCGTAGCTCAACTGGATAGAGCAACTGCCTTCTAAGCAGTAGGTTTCGCGTTCGAGCCGCGACGGAATCACTTTTTGAAATTTCGTGGCGAGTGACGAGTAGCGAGTGACGAGTTCACTTTGATAAAGCATCCCAGGTAA
>Ga0190274_10001198_pt1 | contig 15262 bp, 11 predicted proteins | sample Popmic531T_FD_133002 | JGI IMG/M metagenome (GOLD analysis project Ga0190274, IMG submission 133002) | Populus adjacent soil microbial communities from riparian zone of Yellowstone River, Montana, USA - 531 T | ecosystem: Environmental > Terrestrial > Soil > Riparian zone | place: USA: Montana...
AGAGGGCACGCAGGTCGAGGAGATCGGCCCGTCGCTCGCCGGCAACCAGCTCCAGGCGGGTCTGACCGCCGGCCTCCTCGGCCTGCTCCTGGTGATGGGCTACTGCCTCGTCTACTACCGCGGTCTCGGTCTCGTCGTGCTCGCGTCGCTGCTGACGGCCGCGGCCATCACGTACGGGATGGTGCTGCTGCTCGGCAACACGGCCGGGTTCACGCTCACCCTGCCGGGTATCGCGGGTCTGATCATCGGTGTCGGTGTCACCGCCGACTCCTTCATCATCTTCTTCGAACGCATCCGAGACGAGATGCGTGAGGGCAAGTCGATGCGGGTCGCTGTCGAGACCGGTTGGGTCCGAGCCAAGAAGACGCGACTGGCGGCCAACGTGGTCTCGCTGCTCTCGGCGGGTGTCCTCTACCTGTTCGCGACCGGGGCCGTGAAGGGCTTCGGTTTCGCCCTGGGTCTCTCGACACTCATCGACCTGGCGATCCTCTTCTGGTTCACCAAGCCGATGGTGACGTTCCTGGCACGGTTCAAGTTCTTCAACGGCGGCGGTGAGCTCTCGGGCCTGAGCGCGAACACGCTCGGCATCGACCGCGTCGCCACGGGAGGTAAGGCCTGATGGGCAAGTTCTCACGGCTCGGCAACGACCTCTACCAGGGCCGGAAGTCCTACGACTTCATCGGTCACCGCGCTGTCTGGTACCTGATCTCGGGCACCCTCGTGGCCGCAGCGATCCTGGTCATCCTGATCAAGGGGATGAACTTCGGCATCGAGTTCACCGGCGGCACCGAGTACACCGTCTCGAACCTGTCCTCGGACGTCGCTGACCAGTCCACCGCTGACGAGCTCGCGTCGGAGATCGGTGACTCGTCTGCTGGTGGCGTGTCATCGCCCCAGGTCACGACTGCCGGTACCGATGGCCTCATCGTCCAGATGGAGAACGTCAGTGCCGCCGACGACCTGAAGGTCCGGGCGATCATCAAGGACGTCACGGGCGCCAGCGGCGACGACGTCTCCAAGACCGAGGTCGGCGCCAGCTGGGGCCAGGAGGTCGCCAAGCGCGCACTCATCGGCGTCGGGATCTTCCTCACCCTCGTGGTGCTCTTCATCTGGGGCTACTTCCGGGAGTGGAAGATGTCGGTGGCCGCGCTGATCGCGCTGTTCCACGACATCGCGCTCACCATCGGCGTCTACTCGCTCTCCGGCTTCCCGGTGACGCCCGCGGCCGTGACCGGTCTGCTCGCGATCCTGGGCTTCTCGATGTACGACACGGTCGTCGTCTTCGACAAGATCCGGGAGAACACCCATGACCTGCGCTCGAGCCGCCAGAGCTACGCCCAGGCGGCCAACCTGGCCGTCAACCAGACGCTGGTCCGGTCGATCAACACCTCGATCGTGGCGCTCATCCCGATCGGCGCGATCCTCTACGTCAGTGCCGTCCAGCTGGGCGCCAGCTCGCTGAAGGACCTCGCCCTGGCGCAGTTCGTCGGCATGGCGGCCGGTGTCTTCTCGTCGGTCTTCATCGCACCTCGCGTGCTCGTGCAGATGAAGTCGTCCGAGTCCGAGGTCAAGCTCGCCGACAAGCGGGCCAAGGCCCGCGCGGCTCGCGACGCGGACCGGTACGCGTCGGTGCCGGCGTTCACCGAGGACATGCCGGTGCAGGCCGAGCCGGGAGTGCTCGACGAGGCGGAGGGCGATCTCGAGGACGGTGCTCCGGTCTCTCGTCCGGTCGCGCCGACCTCACCGGATCGGGCGCCGCAGGCGGCCGGTCGGGGTCGGATCGCCCCCGAGGCGCGTGGGCCGGTGCAGGAGAGCTCGGCCTCCGGTCGGCAGCAGCCGTCGCGGCAGCCGAAGTCCAAGCGCGGGAAGAAGTGAGCGAGCCCGGGTCGGGTCTGGACGCGGCGCTCGCGCTGATCGCGGACGTCCCTGACTTCCCCGAGCCCGGGATCCTCTTCAAGGACATCACCCCACTCCTCGCCGACCACACGGCGCTGACGGCGGTGGTCGACGCACTTGCTGCCCCGGGTCGCGACGCGGACGGTCGTCCGGTCGTCGACAAGGTGCTCGGCATGGAGTCGCGCGGCTTCATCCTCGGTGCCCCGGTGGCGCTGGCCCTCGGGGTCGGCTTCGTGCCGGTCCGCAAGGCCGGCAAGCTGCCGCGCGCGACGTACGCCGTCTCCTACTCGCTGGAGTACGGCGAGGCCACCCTCGAGGTGCACCAGGACGCGCTCGAGCCGGGCGACCGGGTGCTGCTCGTCGACGACGTGCTGGCCACCGGCGGCACCGCCCGGGCCACCATGGACCTGGTCGCCCAGTGCGGCGCCACGGTCCACGGGATCGTGATGCTGATGGAGCTCGGCTTCCTCAGCGGCCGTGACCACCTCGGGGATGTCGCGCTGACCTCCCTGCTGCGCGTCTGACGGTCGCCGGCCGCAAGCGGCCCCGGATCTGACCCGTACGGGTCATGCGCTCCGTTCGCGAGGGGAGCAGGCTGGAACGTCTGGTACTTCGGGACTGGAGGTGCACGATGACGCGGATCCTGCTCGGCATCGACGAGGACGAGGCTGACGACCGGGACAAGGAGCAGCTGGCGCTGCAGCTGCGGCGCGAGCTCCTGGACCTCGACGTGGACTCGGTCGAGCCGTTGACCGCCGACGCACCGGACGGGGTCCGCTCGGGGCTGGCCGTCGTCGCCGGGACGTTGGTGGCGACGCTGAGCTCCGGCCCGGTGTCCGCCGTGGTCGTCGCCGTGCTCGGGTGGCTGCATCGGAGTCCGGTGGAGCGCAACGTACGTATCGAGATCGACGGGGACGTGATCGAGGTCCACAACGCCGACCTGGAATCGCAGACCAAGCTGATCGAGGCGTTCCTGGCCCGGCACGCCGACCCGGTCGGCACCTGAGTCGAGCCGTGTCGTGACGGGACAGCGGCGGGCATTGATCGTCGCTACCGAGCGGTACGACGCGCCCAGCTTCACCCAGCTCGCGGCGCCGGCCTACGACGCACAGGCGCTGCGCACCGTGCTGTCAGATCCGGCGGTCGGCGGCTTCGAGGTCACCGTGCTGCGCAATCCGACCACCCAGGAGGCTCGCCTGGCGATCGAGACCTTCTTCGTCGAGGTGAAGCGAGACGACCTGCTGCTGATCCACTTCTCGTGCCACGGGTTGAAGAACCCCGAGGGTGAGCTCTACCTGGCGATGCGCGACACGTTGCCGAACCGCCTGGCGGCGACCGGGCTGCCGGCCGACTTCGTGAACCAGCTGATGGCGGCGAGCCACGCGCAGCAGATCGCGCTCTTCCTCGACTGCTGCTTCGGCGGCGCTTTCCACCGCGGCCAGCGGCCCCGGGCGGCGGGCAGTGTCAACGTGAAGGATGCGTTCCAGAGCCAGGAGCGTGTCCGGGCGGGGCGAGCACGTGTGGTGGTGACGGCTGCGGGGGAGATGCAGTACGCGTTGGAGGGCGGCGCGGTGGTCGACCGTCACGACCAGCCCTCTGTCTTCACCGGGGTCGTCGTCGAGGCGCTGTCGACAGGCAAGGCGGATCATGACGGTGACGGCTGGGTGGGGATCTACGAGCTGTTCGAGTACGTATCCGACCACGTAGCCGAGCTGACCACCTCCCAGACGCCGGAGCTGTCCACCTTCGGTGCGCACGGCGACATGTTCATCGCTCGCAGCCGGGCCGAGCTGGCAGACTCGGCGCCGTTCGACGAGAAGCTCTGCGTCCTCCTCGGCAGCCCACTGACCATCGATCGACTCACAGGGATCGCCGAGCTCCGGAGCCGGGTGGTCGACCTGGACGTCGAGCAGGCCGCCGCCGCGTGGCGCGAGCTGGAGCGCCGGAGCAGCAAGGACGCCAGCGAAGCGGTGCGCAACGCGGCGACGGAGGCGCTGGCGGCGGCGACCCTCCGCGTGACGGAGGGTCCGGTCCAGCTCGACGAGAACGGGACGGCAGTCGTGGAGGTCGACGGCCCGCCGCTCGCTCGCCGGGTGCGCGCCGCCTCCGACGCGGCCTGGCTGGCCGTCGTGGCGGAGGCCGGACGGGTCGCCCTCTCCGTCCAGGAGGGATGGGCTCCGGCTGACAAGGCTTCGGTGATGATCACCGGGCTGACAGGTTCCGCCAGGGTCGAGGTGCTGGCCCAGCCGCCTCTCGTCCCGCCTCCACCGCCCCCGCCGCCCCAGCCGACCCACACGGACTCCGGACCTCGGCGGCGACGAGTGGCTCCTGTCGTCGCCGGGTGCCTTGTCGCCCTCGCCGTCGTGGCGGGCCTGGTGGTGTGGCAGCTTGTCGGCGGCGACGGTTCGGAGCCCACTCCCGCAGGCGGGAGCACGCTGCCACAGGGCGCCGAGCTACCCGCCGAGGCCGTGCTCTGGACGGTCACGGACGGGAGGACCGAACGGGTCCAGCGCGGAGGCACCGGATTGCCGGTAGTCGATCTCGGCGTCCTGGGGGACGCGGTGTCGTGGCCGACGCTGACGAACGACCGCCGCACGATCCTCTACCTCAAGGCCGACTCCGTCTCGGGGCCCGACGAGCTCTGGGCGGCCGGGTCCCACGGGGAGGACCCGCGTCGGATCATCACCGATCCGGACTGCAAGTCCGTCGGTCGCCCGGCGGTGAATCCCGCCGGCACCGAGGTCGCGGTGGTCTGCAAGGAGTCCTCCGGCGACCTGGGCGGCCCGGGCATCTGGATCTACTCGGTCGACGGCACCCGGGAGCACAAGCACGCCTGGGGCCCGGACGTCGGCAACCCGACCTGGACGGCGGATGGCCGATCACTGGTCTATTGGCAGCAGCAGACCGACACCAAGGTCGGCAATGGCGACGGCAGCAGCTTGTACGTCGTCGCCGCGGACGACGAGGACGCCGTACCTCGGCGGCTGACCAGCGGAGCCTTCCGCGACGAGCTGCCGGTCGTGACCCCGGACCTGAGTGCCATGGTCTTCGTGCGGTACGCGGGCACCGGGACGCGTGAGCTCTATCTGATGGAGTTCGACGAGGACGGGGCGACCCTCGAGGACAAGAAGAAGTCGCCGTCCACGCGCATGGAGGCGTCGGACGCCGGGGTCTCCGACACCCAACCCACCCTGAACATCCATGGGACGGAGCTGTGGTTCCTCAAAGGCGACGAGGTCTACAGGACAGACGTCGACACCCACGCCGATGCCACACCGGTCAGCGACGTGCCGAGCGAGTCCGGGGTCCACCAGCTCAGCTGGTCGCGCCGCTGAGCGACGGCGGTCCACCCACGACCTAGACTGCAAGGCGTGACCGAGGAGAGCACGGCCCCGCCAGCCCCGGCTGGCCCGCGCCGTGCGTCGGAGCCCGGTCCGTCCACCCGCAGCATGCGAGCGCGGCTCGCCCGGATGGGCACCCGTGGACAGTCGGCCAACCCGGTGCTCGAGCCGCTCTTCCGCTCGGTGCGCGCCAACCACCCGAAGGCCGATCTGGCGCTCCTCGAGCGCGCCTACCTGACCGCCGAGAAGATGCACGGCACCCAGACCCGTAAGTCCGGCGACCCCTACATCACGCACCCGCTCGCGGTGACGACGATCCTCGCCGACATCGGCATGACGGAGTCGACGCTGGCCGCGGCGCTGCTCCACGACACGGTCGAGGACACGCCGTACACCCTCGAGCAGGTGCGCCAGGACTTCGGCGACGAGGTCGCCCAGCTGGTCGACGGCGTCACCAAGCTCGACAAGGTCAAGTACGGCGACTCCGCGCAGGCCGAGACCATCCGCAAGATGATCGTCGCGATGTCGCGCGACATCCGGGTGCTGGTCATCAAGCTCGCGGACCGGCTGCACAACATGCGGACCCTGCGCTACGTCCGGCAGGAGACCCAGGAGCGGGTCGCCCGCGAGACGCTCGACATCTACGCCCCGCTGGCGCACCGGCTCGGCATGAACACGATCAAGTGGGAGCTGGAGGACCTCGCGTTCGCGACCCTGCACCCCAAGATCTACGACGAGATCGTGCGGATGGTCGCCGAGCGGGCGCCGTCGCGCGACCAGTTCCTCGCCGAGGTGATCAACCAGGTCGACGCCGATCTGCGCGAGGCGAAGGTCAAGTGCACGGTCACCGGCCGACCGAAGCACTACTACTCGATCTACCAGAAGATGATCGTCGGCGGCCGCGAGTTCTCCGACATCTACGACCTGGTCGGCATCCGCGTCCTCGTCGAGGACGACCGCGACTGCTACACCGTCCTCGGCGTGCTCCACTCGCGCTGGAACCCCGTGCTCGGGCGGTTCAAGGACTACGTCGCGATGCCGAAGTTCAACATGTACCAGTCGTTGCACACGACGGTCATCGGCCCGCAGGGCAAGCCCGTCGAGCTCCAGATCCGCACCTACGCGATGCACCGTCGGGCGGAGTACGGCGTCGCCGCGCACTGGAAGTACAAGGAGAACGGCAGGGCCGGCGTCGACACCGACCGGCCCGGCGACGTCGACGACATGACGTGGGTGCGCCAGCTCCTCGACTGGCAGAACGAGGTCGAGGACCCGGGCGAGTTCCTGGAGTCGCTGCGCTTCGAGATCAACCGGGCCGAGGTCTACGTCTTCACGCCGCGCGGTGACGTCATCGCGCTGCCCACCGACGCGACCCCCGTCGACTTCGCGTACGCCGTACACACCGAGGTCGGTCACCACACGATCGGCGCCCGCGTGAACGGGCGGCTGGTCCCGCTCGAGTCCGCGCTGGAGAACGGCGACGTGGTCGAGGTCTTCACCTCCAAGTCGCCGACGGCCGGTCCGTCGCGTGACTGGCTCGGCTTCGTGAAGTCGCCGCGCGCCCGCTCCAAGATCCGCCAGTGGTTCACCAAGGAACGGCGCGAGGAGGCGATCGACCAGGGCAAGGAGCAGATCGCCAAGCTGATGCGCAAGGAGGGGCTCCCGCTCAAGCGGCTGATGTCCCACGAGTCGCTGATGCTGGCCGCGGTCCACTTCAAGCTGGCCGACGTCTCCGCGCTCTATGCCTCCGTCGGCGAGGGCAACCTGAGCGCGCAGGCCGTCGTACGCCGGGTCATCGACCTGCACGGCGGCGACGACGGAGCGGCCGAGGACCTCGCCGAGGGCGTCACGATCACGGGTCGCCGTGGACGCGCCAAGGCGCAGCCGGGCGGCGACTCCGGCGTCATCGTCAAGGGCGCGCCCGACGTGTGGGTCAAGCTCGCCAAGTGTTGTACGCCGGTCCCGCCCGACCCGATCCTCGGGTTCGTCACCAAGGGCGGGGGAGTGTCGGTGCACCGACAGAGCTGCACCAACGCCGCCAGCCTGCAGTCCCAGCCCGAGCGGCTGCTCGACGTCGAGTGGGCGCCGACCGGCCAGTCCAGCTTCCTGGTCAACATCCAGGTCGAGGCACTGGACCGGGCCCGGCTCCTCTCCGACATCACGATGGCGCTGTCCGACGCGCACGTCGACATCCTCAGCGCCAACCTCTCGACCTCGCGGGACCGGGTCGCGAAGAGCCGGTTCACCTTCGAGATGGCCGAGGCCAAGCACCTCGACACGGTCCTCAAGGCCGTGCGCTCCGTGCCCGGCGTCTTCGACGCCTACCGCGTCACGCAGTAGCGGGCCGTTCCCGGTCTGGACCGGCGGCGCATCCTGCGGGATTCCCGACGACCGTCGTCCGGGCGCGTCCTAACGTGCCGACGTCCCGTACGTCTACTGGAGGTCTCGCATGCGTTTGTTCCATCCCTCGGGAAGGGCCGTGCTCGTCGCCGGCGCCCTGGCCGTCACCCTGGTCGTCGGTGCGACCTCGGGTGCTGTTGCCGGGCGGCTGATCACGTCCCAGGACATCAAGAACGGCACGATCAAGCCCGTCGACCTGTCCAAGGGAGTCAGGTCGGATCTCAAGAAGGCCGGGACTCCGGGCCCCGCAGGTGCGCCAGGCGCCGCGGGCGCCCCAGGCGCCGCCGGACCGGCCGGGAAGAACGGCACGAACGGAGCCGACGGAGCCGTCGGGTCACCGGGCGACGGCAGCCTGGTGGTGACGCGTTCGTACGACCGCGTCGCCGACGACGAATCCGAGCCTGGCGACGTCCCGCTGGTCCGACTCGAGGGTGACGGGGCTCCGATCGAGCTCACCACCGGCAACTACCTGGTGTCGGTGCAGGGTCTCTTCTCGAGCTTCGACGGCGGTCCGAGCGCCGGACTTCTCTTCCTGGGCGACGACGTCGACATCGAGGACGAGCCGTTGGCGTTGATGCGTTCGTGCGTGGGCTTCTACATCCCGGTGTGCAACGCGACGGTGCCGGTGACGGTGCAGGCCGACGAGACCCTCGACCTGAACGTCTACTGGGCGTCGTTCCTGGGTGATTGCTCGTCCGACTGCGACGCCGAGACGCCGGCGATCGCGACCGTGTCCGTCTACCGGGTGGGCGGTGCGCTCGCGGCGCCGAGCTCGCCGGACCCGTGCCGGCTGTTCACCTGCCCGGAGGAGACACCTCTTCGAGAGCAGCTCGACGAGCTCGAGCAGCAGCTGCGGCGATCGGCGCGCTAGCAGGTCCGTCGGTGTGCGCGAAGCGGGTCAGCCGGAGTAGTCCGCGCTGGCCCGCTTGGCCATCTCCAGGAACGACTGGCGGGACACGAGGTTCTCCTCGAGCTCCTTGACCTTCTTGTCGTTTCCGGCGGCCTTGGCCTTCTCCAGGTCGGCCTCGACCTGCGCGATGGCGGCCTCGAGCTTGCTGACCATGTCGTCGGCGCGAGCGGACTTCTCGGGGTCGGAACGACGCCACTGCTCGTCCTCGACCCCGCGGATCTCGGTCTCGACCTTGCGGATCCGCGCCTCGAGGTCCTTCATCCGCTCGCGCGGAACCTTGCCGGCGGCGTCCCACCGCTCGGCGATGTCACGGAACGCCCGCTTGGCGACGTCGAGATCGGTCACGGGCACCAGCTTCTCGGCCTCGACGAGCAGTGCCTCCTTCACCTCGGCGTTGGCGGCGAACTCCACGTCCTGCTCGGCAGCGGCGGCGTCGCGGGCACCGAAGAAGGTGTCCTGGGCGCCGCGGAAGCGCTTCCACAGCGCCTCGTCGACGTCACGTGGCGCCGGCCCGGCGGCCTTCCACTGGCGCATCAGGTCGCGGTAGCGGCCGGCGGTGCCGCCCCAGTCCGTGGAGGTGGCGAGGCTCTCGGCCTCGGCGGCGAGCTTCTCCTTGACGCCGCGGGCCGCGTCGCGCTTCTCGTGCTGCTCGGAGAAGTGCGCCTTGCGGCGCCGGGTGTACGCCGTCCGCGCGGTCGAGAAGCGGCGCCACAGTGCGTCGTCCGACGACCGGTCGATGCGAGGGAGCGCCTTCCACTCGTCGAGCAGCTCCCGCATCCGGTTGGCGCCGTTGCGCCAGTCGGAGCCCTCGGCGAGCACCTCGGCTTCCGCGACGATCTTCTCCTTGCCCTCGCGGGCCTCGGCGGCGCGCTGGGCGCGTTCGACCTTGCGCGCCTCGCGCTGCTGCTCGAGCACCGGCTCCAGGGCGTCGAGGCGAGCCACCAGCGAGGCCAGGTCGCCGACGGCGTTCGCCGCCGTCACCTGTTCGCCGACGGTGCGCACCGATGCCGTTGCCTCCTCGGGCGACATCACGCCGCTCGCGACTCGCTTCTCGAGCAGCTCGACCTCGAACGCAAGCGCGTCGAACCGCTCGGTGAAGAACTTCAGCGCCTCGTCGGGGGAGCCCTCGGGGTACTGGCCCACGGAGCGTTCGCCGTCGGCGGTCTTCACGTAGACGGTTCCGTCGTCGTCGACTCGACCCCACTGATGACTCGTCACTGGTGCACTCCGCTCGATGCGTATTTGGCTGCCACGGCACCGTCCCCGTCGGGACGCCCGGCACCATGCTAGTCAACCCGGGACCGGTGCCCGCGCGCCCAGCCAACCCATGGGCCAGCACCGATGCGGCACCGCCCTCGTCGGCTCGATAGTCTGCCGTGGTGTTGATCGCCGGCTTCCCCGCGGGTCCTTGGGGCACCAACTGCTACGTCGCCGCGACGGCGCCCGGCGCCGAGTGCGTCGTCATCGACCCCGGCAAGGACGCCGCTGACGGCATCGCCGAGGTGGTCCGCGAGCACCGCCTCAAGCCGGTGGCGGTCCTGGTCACCCACGGCCACGTCGACCACATGTGGTGCGTCGCGCCCGTCGCGGGGACGTACGACGCGACCGCCTGGATCCACCCCGCCGACCGGCACCTGCTCGCCGACCCGATGGCCGGCATGTCCCGCGAGACCACGCAGATGCTGCTGGGCGGCAACTACGAGTTCGCCGAGCCCGACGACGTCCGCGAGCTCAGTGACGCGCAGGAGCTCGAGCTCGCCGGGCTGCGCTTCGTCACCGACCACACGCCCGGCCACACGCAGGGCTCGGTGACCTTCCGGACGCCGTACGACCGTGCGGACATCTCCGAGGTGATGTTCTCCGGTGACCTGCTCTTCGCCGGGTCCATCGGCCGCACGGACCTGCCCGGCGGCGACCATCCGACCATGCTGCAGAGCCTCAAGAGCAAGGTGCTGCCCCTCGCCGACGACATCGTCGTGCTCCCCGGCCACGGAGAGCAGACGTCGATCGGCCGGGAGCGCGCCACGAATCCCTACCTGATCCAACTCAGCCTGCAGGACCTCTGACATGGCCAAGATCGCCCCGCTGAGCGGGTTCCCCGAGCTGCTGCCCTCCGACCGCGTCGTCGAGCGCGAGGTGATCGCGTCACTGGCGCACACCTTCGAGCTGCACGGGTTCGCCAACATCGAGACCCGGGTCGTCGAGCCGCTCGACCGGCTGGCCAAGGGCGGCGAGATCGACAAGGAGATCTACGTCCTCCAGCGGCTCCAGGCGACCCGCCACGGTGGAGGCGAGGCGCCGGAGGCCGAGCTCGGCATGCACTTCGACCTCACCGTGCCGTTCGCGCGCTACGTGCTCGAGCACGCCGGCCACCTCGAGTTCCCGTTCCGGCGCTTCCAGATCCAGCCCGCCTGGCGCGGAGAGCGCCCGCAGGAGGGTCGCTACCGGCAGTTCACCCAGGCCGACGTCGACATCGTCGGCCGCGACGAGCTGCCCTTCCACCACGACGTCGAGGTGATGCGGGTGATGGTGGACGCGCTCGACGCGCTCCCGATCCCGCCGGTGAGCTTCCAGTTCAACAACCGCAAGCTGATCCAGGGCTTCTACCGTGGTCTCGGCCTGCCCGACCTGACCGCGGCGATCCGCACCATCGACAAGCTCGACAAGCTGCCCGCCGACAAGGTGGCGGAGCTGCTGGTCAGCGATGCCGGTGCGACGCCCGAGCAGGCCCAGCGCTGCCTGGAGCTGGCGACGATCCGGGTCGCCGACACCTCGTTCGTCGAGCGGGTGCGCGCGCTCGGCGTCGAGGACGAGCTGCTCGACGAGGGCCTCGCCGAGCTCGCGGCCGTCGTGGACGGCTGCTCCGCCGGCGACCACCGGCACGTGACGGTCGAGGCCAACCTGCGCATCGCGCGCGGGCTCGACTACTACACGGGCACGGTCGTGGAGATCTTCATGGCCGGGTACGAGCGGCTGAAGTCGGTCGGCGGCGGCGGGCGGTACGACGCTCTTGCGTCCGACGGGAAGACGACGTACCCGGGTGTCGGCGTCTCCTTCGGCGTCTCCCGCTCGCTCATCCCGCTGCTCGCCGACGGCGTGCTCGCGGGCAGTCGACCGGTGCCGAGCGCCGTACTGGTCGCGGTCGTCGACGAGGAGTCTCGTGCGGCCAGCGACGCGATCGCCGCCGCACTTCGCGCCCGCGACATCCCGTGCGAGGTCGCGGCGGGCGCGCAGAAGTTCGGCAAGCAGATCCGGTACGCCGAGCGCCGCGGCATCCCGTTCGTCTGGTTCACCAACGCCGACGGCGGCCACGAGATCAAGGACATCCGATCGGGGGAGCAGGTGGCCGCTGACCCGGCGACCTGGACCCCACCCACCGAGGACCTGCGACCGCAGATCCTCGGTCTCGACAAGCTCGACCACCGAGGAGTTCCACAGTGATCCGCACCCATGACGCCGGCGCCTTGCGCGCCGAGCACGTCGGCCAGACCGTCACCCTCGCCGGGTGGGTGGCCAACCGCCGCGACCACGGGGGCGTGGCCTTCATCGACCTCCGCGAGGCCAGCGGTGTCGTCCAGGTCGTCATCCGCGACGAGGAGGTCGCGCACCAACTGCGCGCCGAGTACTGCCTCAAGATCACCGGTGAGGTGACCGCGCGCAAGGAGGGCAACGAGAACCCCAACCTCGCGACCGGCGCGATCGAGGTCGTCGCCAGCGACGTCGAGGTGCTCAGCGCCGCCGCTCCGCTCCCGTTCCCGATCAGCGACCACGTCGACGTGGGGGAGGAGGCCCGCCTCAAGCACCGCTACCTGGACCTCCGGCGCTCCGGTCCCAACCACGCGCTGCGGCTGCGCAGCAAGATCAACAAGGCGGCCCGCGACGTGCTCGACGCCCACGACTTCGTCGAGGTCGAGACGCCGACCCTCACTCGCAGCACGCCCGAGGGTGCGCGCGACTTCCTGGTGCCGGCCCGGCTGCAGCCGGGCAGCTGGTACGCCCTCCCGCAGAGCCCGCAGCTCTTCAAGCAGCTGCTGATGGTCGCGGGCATGGAGCGCTACTTCCAGATCGCGCGGTGCTACCGCGACGAGGACTTCCGCGCGGACCGCCAGCCGGAGTTCACCCAGCTCGACATCGAGATGAGCTTCGTGGACCAGGACGACGTCATCGCCCTGATGGAGGACGTCCTCGCCGCGATGTGGAAGCTCATCGACGTCGACATCCCCCGCCCGATCCCGCGGATGACGTACGCCGACGCGATGGCGCGCTTCGGCTCCGACAAGCCCGACCTGCGCATGGGCCTGGAGCTGGTCGAGTGCACCGAGTACTTCAAGGACACGCCCTTCCGGGTCTTCCAGGCGGAGTACGTCGGCGCGGTCGTGATGCCCGGCGGTGCCAGCCAGCCCCGCAAGAAGCTGGACGCCTGGCAGGACTGGGCCAAGCAGCGCGGCGCCAAGGGCCTGGCCTACGTGCTGGTCCAGGAGGACGGCGAGCTCGGCGGTCCGGTCGCGAAGAACCTCTCGGACGAGGAGAAGGCCGGACTGGCCGCGCAGGTCGGCGCGGCACCTGGTGACTGCGTCTTCTTCGCCGCCGGAGCCGCCAAGCCGAGCCGCGCCCTGCTCGGTGCGGCCCGCCTGGAGATCGGTCGTCGTGGCGGCCTGATCGACGAGAGCGCGTTCGCCTTCACCTGGGTGGTCGACGCGCCGATGTTCGAGCCCGCTTCCGACGCGGTCGCCAGCGGTGACGTGGCGGTGGGCGCGGGCGCATGGACCGCCGTGCACCACGCCTTCACCGGCCCCAAGCCGGAGTTTGCCGACACCTTCGACACCGACCCCGGCTCCGCGCTGGCCTACGCCTACGACATCGTCTGCAACGGCAACGAGCTCGGCGGCGGGTCGATCCGGATCCACCGTGAGGACGTGCAGAAGCGGGTCTTCGCGGTGATGGGCCTGAGCGACGAGGAGGCGCACGAGAAGTTCGGGTTCCTGCTGGACGCCTTCACCTTCGGCGCGCCGCCGCACGGTGGCATCGCCGTCGGCATGGACCGGATCTGCGCGCTGCTCGCCGGGACCGACTCGATCCGCGACGTGATCGCGTTCCCGAAGTCCGGCGGCGGCTTTGACCCGCTCACGGCGGCGCCGGCTCCGATCACGCCGGAGCAGCGCAAGGAGGCCGGCGTCGACGGCGTACCCGCCAAGGCAGCCGATCCCGCGTAACGGACGCATAACGGAGCCTGCACGTCCGAAAGGTGATCTGGGCCCCTCGGGACCGGATCCGCACCACGTCACGCCGTACGTCCTCTGGCCTGCGAAGGCATTGGCAGGAAGGTGCGCGGCGACGGCTCGGATGCGACGGATAGTGTCGCGTGCGATCCCGATTCGGGAGGACGTGACAGGCTCCTGGTCGAGATCAGATCGTTACACGCAGAAGACCCGATGATGCGTCGGCGTCACATACAGTCGCTTCGGTCGCCGACCCTCGGCTGTCCGTGATCCGGGCAACTGAGTGACGACGAGACAACCGAGTAGACAGAGGTGACATGACCGTTCAGGCCTCCAACCTGGAGAGCGAGCACTTGCCGGACCCCACCGGCGCGCCGCAAGGTGAACTCTCCAAGCTCAAGGGTCAGTCGCCCACACGACTCGCCATCGGCCGGTTCCGTCGCGACAAGCTCTCGATGATCGCGTTCGTCGTGGTCGTCACCTACGTCCTCGCGGCGATCGCCGCCCCGTTCCTCGTGAAGGCGGGCGTGCTCGACCCGACCACGTTCCACCAGGACCTGACGGACCCGTCGACCGGCGGTCTGCCGACCGGTGACTTTGGCGGCATCAGCTGGGACCACCCGCTCGGTGTCGAGCCGCAGACCGGCCGCGACGTGCTGTCCCGGGTCTGGTACGGCCTGACCTTCTCGCTCGCCATCGCTCTCTCGGCCACCATGATCGCGATCGCGGTCGGTGCCGTCCTCGGCATCATCGCCGGCTTCACCGGAGGGTGGGTGGACGCGTTCATCGGTCGCTCGATCGACCTGACGCTCTCCTTCCCGTCGACGCTGATGCTCCTCGCGCTCTCCAGCATCGGCATCCAGCTGATGGCCGACATCCTCCCGGGCACCCGGGCCGATCCGCTGCCCAACGGCGCGTACGTCGTGTTCGTGCTGGCGCTCTTCGGCTGGCCCGGCATCGCGCGCATCATCCGCGGACAGGTCCTGTCCGTGCGTGAGCGCGAGTTCGTCGACGCGGCCGTGCTGCTCGGCGCCTCGCGCCGCCGGATCTACTTCAAGGAGATCCTCCCGAACCTGTGGGCCCCGCTGCTGGTCACCTTCACGCTGACCATGCCGGCCTACATCTCGGCAGAGGCCGCCTTGAGCTACCTCGGGGTCGGCATCGTGCCGCCGACGCCGACGCTCGGCAACATCTTGAAGAGCTCCATCAACTACTCGTCGGCCGACTTCATCTTCTTCTTCACCCCGGCCTTCCTGATCATGATCATCGTGGTCAGCTTCAACCTGCTCGGTGATGGCATCCGCGACGCGCTCGATCCGAAGTCGTCGCGTTGAGCATCGCCCCGCAGTCCCCAGATTTCGGTGATACGGAGTCGCCGAAGGTGCCGCCGCTCCAGGCGCGACACACACTCAAGGAGAAGTAATGTTCACGTATCGAAAGCGGGTCCTTGCGGCCTCCGCTGCGATCGCGCTCGCCGCGGGCCTCGCGGCCTGTGG
>Ga0190274_10001199_pt1 | contig 15255 bp, 12 predicted proteins | sample Popmic531T_FD_133002 | JGI IMG/M metagenome (GOLD analysis project Ga0190274, IMG submission 133002) | Populus adjacent soil microbial communities from riparian zone of Yellowstone River, Montana, USA - 531 T | ecosystem: Environmental > Terrestrial > Soil > Riparian zone | place: USA: Montana...
CTGGAGCGCATCGTCGAGGTTCGGGCCGACCTCGCCCGTCGTGCCGGCGTCGGCGAGCGTGTGGCACGAGCCGCACTGTTGGGTGAAGAGCGCCTTGCCCTGCACGGAGCCGCCCTCACGGGCGAGCCGCTGCTGCTCCTCGACCCAGGCCTCGTAGTCGGCCACAGAGAGAACGCGTGCCTGCGAGCGCATGGTCGCGTGCCCCAGCCCGCAGAGCTCGGTGCAGATGACCTCGTACTCGCCGACCTGCGTCGGCTCGACCACCGTGCGCGTCGTGACCCCCTTGACCGCATCCTGCTTCATCCGCCACTCAGGTACCCAGAACGAGTGGATTACGTCCTTCGAGGTGATCATGAACTCGATCGCCTGGTCGACGGGGACGACCAGCTCGCCGGTCGTGAGCGGCCGGCCGCCCTCGACCTCGATGTCCGGATACGTGAACGTCCAGGCGAACTGCTCGGCGGTCACCTCGACGACGCGGTGGTCGGAGGGCAGGTCCTCGGACTGCGCGAGGGCGACGCCGGAGTAGATCGCGATGAACGTCACGAGAATCGTGGGGATCAGCGTCCAGACGATCTCGAGCCCTGTGTGCCCGTGGATCGGGCTCCCGTCGTCCGTGTCCCCCGGGGGCGCCCTGAACTTGTAGACCGCGTAGGACGTCACCCCGGCGACGAGCGCGAAGATGACGACGCAGATGATCGTGACGACCCAGTAGACCGAGTCGATGATCCCGGCCTGCTTCGAGGCGGAGTCGGGCAGCCAGGGAATGAACACCGCGACGACCGCCAGGGCAGCGCCGACGGCCACCCCGACCAGCGTCATCTGGATGATCGAGCGCTTTCGCACGTAGCAAGCAGGGTCTCGCGGCCCTGACGAACCCTAACGCAACCGTATCCCTGCTTGAGGCTCGACCGTTCTCCTTCCGAACCCCGAAGGAGGGACATCGAGCATGGGTATCGGCGCAAGCATCTTCCTCGTTGCCGTGGGCGCGATTCTCGCGTTCGCCGTCACGGCAGACGTCCAGGGCATAGACATCGCAACCGTCGGCTGGATCCTGATGATCGTGGGCATCGTGGGCTTCCTGCTCTCGCTGATCTTCTGGTCGACGTGGGGCGGCGTCGGGACCTGGCGGCGCGAAACGGTCGTTCGCCAGGATCCGTACAACCGGCCTCCCTACTAGGCACCTCACCTCCTCCTCATCCGGAAGGGCGGCGCAATGCCGCCCTTCGCGTCTGCGGATAATGAGCACCTCGTGACCGAGATCGCCGACTTCGGGGAGATCGTCCTCATCGTGGCGGGAGGGCTGACCCTCGCCCTCCTTTCGACGAAGCTGAACGAGCGCATCCCGATCCCGGCTCCCGGGATCTTCCTCGTGGCCGCGGCGATCCTCTCGGACGTCATCCCGTCGATCGGCGATCACGTCTCCATCCGAACCGTGGAGCGAATCGGCGTCATCGCGCTGATCGTCATCCTCTTCGACGGCGGAATGGAAGTCGGCTGGCGGCGCTTCCGAGCCTCTGCTTGGCCGATCACCGCCCTTGGAATCTTCGGCACGTTCGCGAGCGCGGGGCTCATCGCCGTCGCCGGCCACTACCTGTTCGGCTTCAGCTGGACGATCGCCGGCATCATCGGCGCGGCGCTCGCACCCACGGATCCCGCGGTCATGTTCTCGGTGCTGGGCAACCGCGAGGTCGGAGGGCGCTCCGGCACGATCCTCGAGGGGGAGTCCGGCGTCAACGACCCGGTGGGCATCGCCCTGATGATCGGCATGATCGAGCTCGCGACGACCGACGACGCGTCGTTCTGGATCGTCGTCGAGGAGTTCAGCGTCGAGATGGCGGTCGGCCTGGCCGTCGGAGTCGCAGGAGCGGGCGTGCTGCTTCCGCTCATGCGCCGTGTGTCCCTGCCCAGCGAGAGCCTCTATCCGCTCCGGACCCTGATCGTCGCCGGGGTCATCTACGGCGCGGCCTCCGTCCTGCACGGCTCCGGCTTCCTCGCTGTCTTCGTCGCCGGACTTCTCCTCGGCGACGCCCGTGCACCGTTCAAGGTCGAGATCGAGCGCTTCCAGAGCGCGCTGGCGAGCTTCGCCGAGATCACGGTGTTCGTCGCCCTGGGGCTGACGATCGAGCTTGGGAGCCTCGACGAGAACGGCGTCTGGCTGGACGGGCTCCTCTTCGCGCTTCTCCTTGCCTTCCTCGTCCGGCCGCTCGTGGTCGCCGTCCTGCTCGCGGGGACGCGGCTCCGTCTTGGCGAGCGAGCCTTCATCGCCTGGAGCGGCCTGAAAGGAGCCGTACCGATCCTGCTCGCGTCGCTCGTGCTCCTGGGAGGCGTCAGCGAAGCCGACCGGATCTACGGGATCGTCTTCGTCGTCGTCGCCTTCTCGGTCCTCGTCCAGGGATCGCTCGTGCCCGCAGCGGCTCGGCGGTGCGGAGTCCCGATCCGGCAGCGTCCTTTGACGCCGTACAACGTGTCGATACGGGTCGAGCGCGAGCCCCACGGCCTCCAGCATTTCATTGTCGGCGAGCACGCCCGCGCGGCCGGCAAGACCGTGCGCGATCTCCCGATCAGTGAGGGCACATGGCTCACACTGGTCGTGCATGGAGGTGAAGCTGTGCAGCCGCGAGGGTCATACGTCCTCCACCCGAAGGACGAGGTCCTCGTACTGAGCGACCCCGCAGACGAGCCGGCGTTGCGCCGCCTCTTCGAGGGTGGGGTCGACGGAAGGTGATGCGCGCCGCGCGCCCTGTCGTCGAGCGCGCGGCGCCCGGTCCCGTTCCTAGAAGATCAGGATCAGGATGATGATGATCAGAATGAGGGCCAAAAGGCCGCCGCCGATATACATGCTCTCCTCCTAGTTGGTTCGCGGTCTTAAACGGAGGAAGCGCGGAAAGAGTTGCGGGCTCGCGCCGAACGGCACTAGCCGTGGAGAACCCTGCCTTCCATCCCGCCTGCGACGACCACGACCTGGCCGGTGACGTGGCCGGAGAGCTCGTCCGAGGCGAGCACGAGGATCTGGCGGGCGACGTCCTCCACCTGCGCCACCTTCCGCAGGGCCATCGTCCGCGTCGCCCGGTCGATCACGCTCGGGTCGTCCAGCGTCGAGCGCGTCATGGGCGAGATCGTCCACCCGGGGCAAACGGCGTTGACCCGCCCCAGAGGCGCGACCCGCACGACTTCGTTCTTCAGGCTGAGGAGGAGGCCGCGGACGACCGCCGACTTGGCGGAGGCGTAGTCGGCGTGGCCCGCCTCGCCGTAGATCCCGGCCGTCGAGCCGACGAGCACGAGGCTCCCGCGGCCCGAGGCCGCGACCTCGCGCAGGAAGCCGCGGGCCGTCAGGAACGTGGCCGTGAGGTTGGCGGCGAGCGTCTCCTGCCACCGGTCGAGCGACAGCTCCCACAGCGGCACGTCCTCCTCGGGCCAGACGCCGGCGACGGCGGCGCAGACGTCGAGGCCGCCGAGCTCATCCCTCGCCTCGGCGAAGAGCCGGTCGGCCTCGTCCTCGTACCGCAGGTCGGCCTGGAGGAGCACGGAGCCCTCGCAGTCGGCTGCGACCGCCTCGGCCCGCTCGCGGCCCTGGTGGAAGTGCACGCCGACGCGGGAGCCCTCGGCAGCGAACGCGCGGGCGCAGGCGGCGCCGATCCCGCCGGATGCCCCGGTCACGAGCACGCGCTTGCCTGCCAGCCCCGTCTCCACCGACGGAGATGTTTTCACCTGGGGCGAGAAAACTCGACCGGCAGCTGTCGTCGGAGGCTAGAAGCGTCTCAGAGGGGAACCGCGCCGCGGCTCGGCCCACGGGAATCGGGCGAGGATACCGCGGGTCGAGCCGTAGCGCGGCCCCGGCGGGGCTACGAGCGCCGCCACTCGAGACGCTTGCGCTCGTCGACGCGGGAATCCGCACCGAAGAGGAGCGCAAGAGGCCCGACTAGCAGGAGAAAGAGGAGGATGAGGGCGATTTCCATACCCTCAGCATCGACCCGCTGGTCGATTAGGGCAAGTCAAGTTATGATTCATTTCGATTATGCGCGCTGATGGATGGCTCGGCGTCGAATTGCGGCATCTGGCCGCCCTCCAGGCGGTGGCCGAGGAAGGCTCGTTCGGCCGGGCCGCGGAGCGCCTCGGCTACACCCAGTCCGCGGTCAGCCAGCAGATCCAGGCGCTCGAGCGCGTGGTCGGCCAGCGGCTCGTCGAGCGGCCGGGCGGACCGCGGCGAGTCTCGCTCACCGAGGCCGGCGAGCTCCTCCTGCGGCACGCGGCCGGCATCGTCGCGCGCCTCCAGGCGGCGCAGGCCGACCTGGCGGCGTTCGCCGAGGGCTCGGCCGGAACGCTGCGCGTCGGGACGTTCCAGAGCGTCGGCGCCCGCGTCCTCCCTCGGCTCCTGCGCACGTTCACAGAGACGTGGCCCGACGTGGCCGTGCAGCTGACCGAGGCCGCCGACGACGGGGCGCTGCTCGAGGCCGTCGAGCGCGGCGAGCTCGACTTCACGTTCGTGATGCTCCCGGCCGAGGAAGGGCCGTTCGAGAGCCTCGAGCTCATGCGCGACCCCTACGTCGTCGTCCTGCCCTCCGACTCGCCGCTCGCCGGGCGCCCGAAGCCGCCCTCGCTGCGCGAGGTGGCGGCGATGCCGCTGATCGGTAACCGGCAGTGCCGCAGCGTCCACCAGATCGAGAACCGCTTCCGCGACGCCGGCCTCGAGCCGCGCATCGTCTTCCGCTCCGACGACAACGGCACGATTCAGGAGCTCGTCGCCGCGGGCGTCGGTGCGGCGCTCGTCCCGCTGCTCACGGTCGACCCAGACCACGACGGCACCGTGGTGATCGGGCTCGAGAGCGTGCCGCCGCGCCGCATCGGGCTCGCCTGGCACCGCGACCGCTACCGCTCGCCGGCCGCCCGCGCCTTCGTCGACCTCGCCGCCGAGGTCTGCGCCCGGGTCGAGTCCGACCTCATGGGCGAGACGGCGGCAGCGGCCTAGGGCTCGAGCGACTCCGCGATCTCGATCGCCCGCTCGCGGTCGATCTCACCCTCGATGCGCACGAGCAGCTCCCCGTTCTCGACGAGGAGCGTGTTGCCCGCGAGCCGCCCGACGTCCTCCCCGATCCTGCCGTCGGCCGTCCTGAAGACGACGAAGTGCGGGCCGCCCTCGAGCCAGAGCGCGCGATTTCCACCGACGGTCAGCTGCTCGACCGACGACCCGGCGCCGACCATCTTGTCGAGGTACCGCGTGTCGATCGCGCCGTCGAACTCCGTGACGAGAATCCCCACGCCGGTGTACTGCGAGCGCGGCACGCCGTCCCCCGGCCCGTAGACGAGGGTGAGACGCAGGCCGTAGGGCTCCCTGGCGGCGTACGCCGCGTCCGGCCGCCCGAGCGCCGAAGGCACGAGCACGTTCGGCGACTTGACCCACGGCCGGCCTTCCCCGACAGGCAGCGGGTCGCCGAGGAGGAGCCCGGACGGCGCGGGATCCGGAGCGGGCGGCAGCGACTCCACCCGCTGCACGGTCGCGCCACGGAGCCCGAAGAGCTCGAGGACGGCCGTGCGCGCCGGCGGGACGGCCATGACTGCGCCGACGGCCACCGCGAGGGCCGCGAAGGCCAGCACGAGCGTGCGCCTGCTCGGACGCCGGCGCTGCGGCCGGATGTCCACCAGACGCCGCTGCACGGCCTCGGAGACATCGGGCGCCTCCGGGAAGGCGAGGGCTTCGCCGAGCAGGCGGAGCGAGCGCTCGAGCTCGGTCATCGCTCCACCCCCATGCGCTCGCGCAGCCGGTCGAGAGCCCGCGACGTCCGGGACTTCACCGTGCCGCGGCGCCAGCCGAGGGTGGTCGCCGTCTCCTCTTCGGAGAGCCCCAGGAAGTAGCGGCACGCGATCGCGAGGCGATCGTCTTCACGCAGCTCGTTCACCGCAGCCAACAGCTCCTCGCGCGCCTCCGCGTCGAGGAGGGCCGCCTCGGGGGACGGGACCGCGCCCCCCGAGAGCGGATCCTCGGCCGCGCGCAGCGCAAGCCGTTCGCGCCGGCCGGCCGATCTACGGCGGTTGCGCGCCTCGTTGGCGACGATGGAGAGCAGCCAGGGTCGGAACGGCGCTCCCTGACGGAAGCGGCCGAGAGCGCGATAGGCCTTGACGAAGGCCTCCTGCACGGCGTCCTCGGCATCGGCTGCGGAGCCGGTGATGAGGTACGCGGTGCGGAACGCGATCGTCTGATGCTCTTCCACCAGCGTGCCGTACGCACGCGTGTCTCCTTGCTTCGCCTGCGCGACTCGGTCGTCCTCTGCCAGTGGCCGGTCCCCCACTGCACCCGTTCTACACCGAACGGTTGCCTGGAGTTCCGAATCAGGGCCGCGGAACGAGCCGGAAGATGGTGCCCCCGGCGGAGAGGATGTAGAGCTCCCCCTGGGAGTCCTCGGCGAACGACGTCAGGTCGGCGACCTCGAACGGGTGGCCCCGGCGGGACACCCTCCGACCCTCGCGCGCGACGCTCCAGATCTTGCCCGAGCAGTAGTCGCCGTAGAAGTAGCGGCCCCGGGCCTGGCGCCGCACCTCGGAGCCCCGGTAGACGAAGCCGCCGGTGATCGAGCATCCGTCCTCGTGCGTGTACTCGTTGATCGGATCGACCACCGCTCCGGTCGGCGTCAGCGGCTTGTCCTCGAACGGCTCGGACCCCTCGAACACGTCCCACCCGAAGTTGTGGACCTCACCGACCTGGTCGGCCGCGACGAAGTCGACCTCCTCGATCGCGTTCTGGCCGACGTCGCCGATCCACAGGTCGCCGGTCACCCGGTCGAACGAAAACCGCCAGGGGTTCCGCAGACCGAGGCCGACCATCTCCCAGTCGGCGCCCGGCATGTCGACGTCCAGGCGCAGGAGCTTGCCCAGCCTGCTGGAGAGATCCTGGGCGCGGTTCTCGGGATCGCCGCCGGAGCCGCCGTCGCCCATCCCGACGTAGAGGAGCCCGTCGGGCCCGAACACGAGCTGGCCGCCGTTGTGATTGGCGTAGGGCTGGGGGACGTAGAGAACCTCGCGGGTCTCGACCGGCTGGGCGCCCTCGGCGCGGTACTCCTTCACGCGCGTGTCGCCCGCGGGATCGGTGAAGTTGACGTAGAAGAGCCGGTTGGTCTCGTACTCGGGGTGGAAAGCCATGGAGAGCAGCCCCTGCTCGCCCCCGTAGGCGATCTCCCCGACGAGGTCGAGGAACGGCTCCGGCAGCAGCCGGCCTCCCTCGACCACGCGAATCCGGCCGATCTGCTCGACGACGTACAGGCGGTCGGGCTCCCCGGGCGCGGCGGTCGCATGCACGGGAGCCGCCAGGCCCGAGACGAACTCCCGGATCTCCAGCGGGCCGCCGCGGCCGGGCGGGCCGACGTCGTCCGTTTCGCCGGTGTCCGTGCTGGGCGCGGGCTCGGTCGTCTCCTCCGTGCCCGACGACGTCGGCTCGGGCTCGTCCGAGTCGCCGCTGCAGGCGCTCAGGAGCAGGAAGGCGAGCACGACAACGACAAGGCGACCCCCCACCATGCCGTCAGGTTACGGATAGGCCCCGACGCATGAGCGTGCGACCGTCGCCGCTGCGTGGGCTACGACGCGCCGGCGACCGCGGGGAAGAGCGGCTCGCGTGCCGCGACGCTTTCCCGCAGGGCGGCGAGCATCTCGGAGACGCCTGCGGAGCCGCCCTCGCCCGCGCGTAGGGCGGCGTGCACGCGGCGCTTGGGCCCGAAGGCGATGGGTCGGACGGCCACGCCGGGGTTCACGCGCGTGAGCCCCAGGTCCGGCGCGAAAGCCACGCCCGCACCGGAGGCGACGAGGCTCTGCATCGCGGCATAGTCGTCGAACTCGAAGCGGATCCGCGGTTCGAACCCCGCCGCCTGGCAGGCACGCTCCGTGAACGGGTGGCAGGACGAGCGGGGCGTGCTGCGGATCCAGGTCTCGTCGGCGAGGTCCAGCAGGCGCACGGCGCGCTGGCGTGCCACGGGGTGCGCGGCCGGGAGGACGATGCGCATCTGCTCCTCGAGCAGGAGCTCGAGCGCGACCCGCGGGTCGTCTGGCAGTGGCACGTGGTCGTACTCGAACACGATCGCCAGGTCGAGCTCCCGCGCGCACAGGCGCGCCAGCGAGATGAGCGGATCCGACTCGAACACGGTGATCTCGACGTCCGGCCGGACGACGGCGAAGCGGGCGAGCGCGTCCGGGATGATGCTGACGGCCGCCGTCGTGTTCGCGCCCACGCGCAGCTCCGGCGGCGAGCCGGCCAGCTCCCGCAGGTCCGACTCCGCGGCGGCGAGCCGCTCGAGGATCGCCTCGGCGTGCTCGACGAGCCGCCAGCCGGCGGTCGTCAGGGTGACGCTCTTCGGACCGCGCTCGACGAGCGCGACGCCCGCCTCACGCTCGAGCTTCGCCACCTGCTGGGAGACGGCGGAAGGCGTGAAGCGAAGCGACTCCGCCGCTCCCGCGATCGACCCGCGGAGCGCGACCTCACGGAGCACGCGCAGACGTCTGACATCGAGCATAAGCACAGCTTAACCAAGGGCGAAGCAACATGACTGGTCGAGGCTCGCGGCGGCTGGCAGCTTTCGAGGAGTGAAAGCGCTCCACACGGTCGCCTATCCGCTGAAGCTGGCGGCGGTTCGCATCGCCCGGCGGGCGCCGACCGCGCTCCTCGCGGCCGCGGGCGTGGCCGCCGGGGCGGCGATGATCGCCACCGTCCTGGCCGGCACGGTCGTGGCCAAGGACGAGAGCGTCGGCCGCGCGGTCGAGGACATCCCGGCGGCGCAGCGGTCGCTGCGCGCCGGCTGGTTCGGGATTCCGGCCCAGACCGAGGGCTACGCGACGCTCGACGAGAGCGCCCGCGCCTCGTTGGCCGGCGTCACCGGCGCCGAGCCGACGCGCCTCGTCCTCTACCGGGAGAGCACGATCGCCGGCCGCTACATCGGGCTGGGCGCGGTCGACGGCCTCGAGCGCTGGGTGACGCTCCGCTCCGGGCGACTCCCGCAGACGTGCGAGCCGGAGCGCTGCGAGGTCGTGCGCCTTCGCGGCGCCGGGTCGCTTCCCAACGTCGAGGGCCTGCGCCTCGTCGAGGTGGGCACGGCTGCCGTCCGTTCGCCCGTGCTCTTCGGAGACTTCATCGCGACGGCCGAGGACGAGCGGACCAGGGCCGCGCTGAGCCCCTTCTACCGGGATGCGATCGACTACCACCGTCCGCCTCCGGCCCCCCTCATTCTCGCGGAGGGCGTCGAGGGGCTCGTCCCCTCGCCTGAGCTGCAGACCGTCTACCGCAGCTACGCGTGGGTCGTCCCGTTGCAGCCCGGAAGCGTCCGCGCCTGGAACATCGATGAATTCACCGGGGACGTGGCGCGCGCCCGAACGTCTTTCCAGAACGCGTCGTTCGCGGCCGACCTGACCGCGCCCCTCGCCGACCTGAGCACCGCCTCCGAGGCGAGCGAGGTGGCGGGCCGCCGCCTGCTGCTCGTCGGCGGCGAGTCGGCCGCGCTCCTGTTCGCGTTCGCGATCCTCGCCGCCGTCAGCATGCGCCGCGACACCGAGTCGGCGCGGCGGCGGCTGACCTGGTTCGGGGCGAGGCGCTGGCAGCTCTCGCTCTTCACGGGAACCGAGGCGGCCGCGGTCGCCGTCTTCGGGACGGCCGCCGGGTGGGCCCTCGGGACGCTGGTCGGCGCGGTCGTGGCCTCGCGGGCCGACGCGCCCGTGGCGGATGTGCTCGCGCATTCGACGCTGTCGCGGACAGGGCTGGTCGCGGCGGCGGCCGTCGCGCTCGCACTCGCTTTCGTTCTGGTGGCCGCGCTGAGGGCGAAGCCCATCGCCTTCGGCAGGCGGTCGTTCTCCGCGCTGGACGCGGCGGCGCTCGGCGCGGTCGCGGTGATCGCGATCACGCTGCTCCGGGGCGACCTCGACCAGGAGACCCTGGCGCAGGAATCGGGCACGGCCGCCGCGCTCGTCCTCTTGCCCGGCCTCGTCACGTTCGTGGCGGCAGTCGTGTGCGCCCGCCTGCTGCGTCCGGGCCTGCTCCTCCTCGAGCGCGCCTCGCGCGGCCGGTCGGTCGGGCTGCGCCTGGCGGCGCTCTCGCTGGCCAGGCACCCGGGTCACGCGGCCGTCGCGGCCGCCTTCCTCGTCGTCAGCGTCGGCCTCGCGGTCTTCGCGGAGAGCTACCGGTCGACGCTCGCCCGCGGCCAGGAGGAGCAGGCTGCCTACACGGTCCCCCTCGACTTCACCCTCCGGGAGGACCTGACGCGGCTCGTCCGCGTCAACGATGCAGCCCCGCCCGACCGCCTCGCCGACCTGGGCGCCGACGTCCGTGTCGAGCCGGTCCTGCGGCTCTCGGGCAACGTGAGCCGCGCCGGCGGCCGCACGGGCATCGCCGTTGTCGGCCTGGACGCCGAGACGGTTCCGGCGCTGAACGGCTGGAGGGACGACTTCAGCGCCGTGTCGCCCTCGACCCTGGCCACGCGCATCGAGCCCGCCGGCGACACGCAGCTGCGCGGCCCGGTGCTTCCCGACGACGCGACGCGGCTGGAGGTCACCGCCGCCGGTGCGGGCATGAGCCTCACGGCGAGCATCGAGACTCCCGCCGGCGGCTACGTCCATCTCGTGCTGGGCGAGCCCGGCGAGCAGGCGACGACCCTGGGCGCCGCCGTCCCGCCCGAGGCGCAGGGCGGGCGCATCGTCGCGCTCACGCTCAATCCTCCGGTGAGGGTCCAGGAGCGCGGCGGGGAAGGCAGGCCGCGCGAGCTGGCACTCGAGCTCGGCCCGCTGACCGCCCAGACGGACGGTGGCAGCGTGGTGCTCGACCGCTACGAGGACTGGATCGGCGTCAACGGGATGGAGCCTGCCCGTGCGCCCGACGGCCTCGTGCTTCGGGGGGTCTTGAGCGAGCAGGTCGCGACGCGGTTCAGGCCGCGCCAGTCGAGCGACGACACCCCTGTAGCCGTGATCGCCTCGCCGGGCGTCGCAGCCGCCGCCGCCCCGGGCGGAGAGCTGGCGCTGCGCATCGCCGGCGAGCAGGTGACCGTGCAGGTCGCCGCCGTCGCGGAGCGGTTCCCCGGCACGCGGGACGACTTCGTCGTCGCCGACCGAACCTCGCTGAGCACCGCGCTCAACTCCACGCGCCCAGGGCTCGCCGTCTCGAACGAGGTCTGGCTCGGAGCGCCGGACGATCGGTCGCGGGAGGCGCTCGGCAACGCTCTGGCCGGCCCGCCGTTCGACGTCCTGGCGCTCGAGTCCCGGGCGGAGATCGAACGCTCGCTGAGGTACGACCCCCTCGCCCGCGGGACGTTGCTCACGCTCCTCGCCGCCGCGATCGTGGCGCTCGGGCTCGCGCTCGTCGGCGTGCTGCTCGGCGTCGTCTCCGACGTGCGGGACGAGCGAGGCGATCTCGACGACCTCGAGGAGCAGGGCGCGCGGCCCGCCCTTCTGCGCCGGGTCGTGCGGCTCCGCAGCCTCGTGGTGGTCGGGGTGGGGCTCGTGGGAGGCCTCGCCACGGCCGCGCTTCTCGGCGCGCTCGTGGTCGACCTGGTCGCGGTGACCGCCGACGCGCGCGCGACCGACCTTCCCCTGCACGCGACGGTCACCTGGCCCGTCCTCGCAATCGCCCTGGGCGGCGGGGCGCTCGCCGCCGCGGCCCTCGTCACCGCAGCCTCCCGCCGCATATGAGCGCCTCCGTCGACATCCGCGACCTCTTCCGCGTCTACGCGGCGCCGGAGGGAGGCGTCGTGGCGCTCCAGGGGCTCACGCTCGAGGTGCAGGAGGGGGAGATCTGTGTCGTGCTCGGCCCGAGCGGCTCGGGCAAGTCGACCCTCCTCCGGATGCTCGCCGCGCTCGACCAGCCGACGGCGGGGAGCCTGCGGGTGCACAGCCGCGACCTGGCCAGGCTCGGGCGGCGGGGCCGCGCGCGCTACCGCGCCGAGCTGCTCGGCTATGCGGACCAGCACTACTGGCGCGCGCTTGCGGCCGAGCTCGAGATCCGCGAGCTCGTGACCATCCAGCTCGGCCTCGCCGGCGTGACCGCACGGGAGCGCCATGTGCGCGCAGACGAGCTCCTGGAGCGCGTCGGGCTGCTCGACCGCCGCCACGCTCATCCCCGCGAGCTCTCCGGCGGCGAGCAGCAGCGGGTCGCCGTGTGCGCCGCGCTCGCCCACAAGCCGCGGCTCTTCCTCGCGGACGAGCCGACGGGCGAGCTGGACGCGGCCAGCGCCCGGCTCGTCTACGAGGCGATCGCCGAGCTCGCCCGCGGCGGCGGGACGACCACCGTGCTCGTGAGCCACGACCCCGAGTCCGCGGCGATCGCCGACCGGATCGTGCGCGTGCGCGACGGTCGGGTGAGCGAGGAGGCGGCGCTGGCGGACGGCCGCGACGAGGCGATCGTGGTCGGCCGCGGCGGCTGGCTGCGGCTTTCCGAGGAGCTGCTGCGGCGCACCGGCATCCGCTCGCACGCGACCGCGCGGCTCCACGAAGAAGGGATCGTCCTCGAGGCGATCCCGGGCGACGGCGAGGTCGCCCTCCCAGAGGATGAGCCGGCGCTCCGGCGGCCGGCCGGCGACGGCGAGAGCGTCGCCGAGGTGAGGGGCCTTTCGCGCACGTACGGCGAGGGAGCGGCCGCGGCTTCCGCGCTCCTGGAGCTCGACGCGGCGTTCGTCGGGGGGCGCCTGACCGCCGTCACCGGCCCGTCCGGCTCGGGGAAGACGACGCTACTGAGACTCCTGGGGGGAGTGGATGTGCCCACAGCGGGTGCCGTCCGGGTGCTGGGGGAGACGCTGTCGGATCTCGACCGCGACGGGCGCGCCCGCTTCCGCGCCGAGCGCATTGCCATGGTGAGCCAGGAGACCGGCCTCGTGCCCTTCCTGACCGCAGCGGAGAACGTCGAGCTCGGCCTCGCGCTGCGCCGCATCGAGGCGGACGAGGCCCGCGCGCGTGCAGCCGAGGCACTCGCCGCGGTCGGGCTGGCGGCCGAGGCCTCACGGCGCGTCGAGGACCTCTCGAGCGGCCAGCGCGAACGTGTGGCGGTCGCACGGGCCGTCGCGGCCCGGCCGACCCTCCTTCTCGCCGACGAGCCGACGGCGCGCCTCGACCAGGCGAACGCGCTGGCGGTCGCGAGGCTCCTGCTCGACCTCGCGCGGGACACCGGCGCCGCAGTCGTGTGCGGCACGCACGACACGCTCCTGATCGAGCACGCAGACGAACGGCTCGACCTCGGCGCACGGCGCCGCTCGGCCTCCAGGGCCTCGACGAGCGGCTAGGCCTCGGCGACGAGCTTGGTCTCGACACCGAGGAGCGTGCGGGCTCCTCCGGCGGCCTTCGCGCGATAGGCGGCCAGGTCTGCGGCACGGAAGACGTCCTCCGCGGAGGACTGGGCGGGCGTCACGCGCGCGATGCCGCCCGAGAAGCTGTACTGGCCGCGCCCGATCTCCGTGAGCATCTCCTGCGCCCGCTCGGCTACCCCGACCGCATCCTCCGCCGTTGAGCCTGGCAGGACGACCGCGAACTCGTCGCCGCCGATCCGGCACGCCACGTCGGTCGAGCGGATCGTCGCCCGGAGAGCATCCGAGAGCGTGCGGAGCGCCTTGTCGCCGGCGACGTGGCCGCTGACGTCGTTGATGCGCTTGAGGCCGTCCAGGTCGACGACGAGGAGCGTCAGATCCTCCTTGTTGCGGAGGCTGCGCGCGACCGCCGCCTCGAACTGCTCCTCGAAGAGTCGCCGGTTGTAGAGACCCGTGAGCTTGTCGCGCGCCGCCGTCTCCTGGAGCTCGGCGAAGAGCACCGCGTTGCGGACGGCGATGGCAACGATGTCGCAGAGCGCCCGGCAGAACTCGACGTCAGCGTCGTCCCAGACACGGTCGTTCACGTCGACGATCTCGAGGAGGCCGATCGTGTCGCCCCGGGCGACGAGGGGGAGCATGAGGAGCGACTTCTGCCCCTGGTGCTCGAGCAGCGCGCGCTCGGCGGGATCGTGGGACGGGTCCGAGACGCGGATCTGCGAGGCCTCCTGGGCCTCGAGCACGTGGCGCGTGGCCGGGTAGTCGACCAGGTGGTACACCTGGCCGCCCGTGGTCGTGATCTCGTCGCCGCCGTCGCGGTACTCGACGAGCATCACGAGCGCGCCCTTCGCCGGGTCGTAGTGCGAGAGCTCGGCGGCGGTCGCGCCGGTCAGCTCGGCCGCGCGCGTCGCGAACTCGCGCAGGACGTCGCGGAGCTCGAGGCTCGACGAAAGGCTCCTGGACAGGTCGAGGAGCGCCTGAAGGCGGGCGGCTTGGGGCATCGGCTAGAAGATCGGCCGCGGCGTCCCGGCGCTTGAGGCTGAGAAGGGCTAGTCGCGCAGGCGCTCGTCCGGCTTCAGGACGAGGTTCAGGATCAGGTTGACGATCGAGACGATCAACGCGGCGCCGAGCGTCGCCCAGAAGCTCCCCGACTCGAAGCTGGGAACGATCCAGTCGGTCAGGTAGAGCATGAGCACGTTGATGAGGATCAACGCCAGCCCGAGCGTCAGGACCACGGCCGGAAGCGCCAGGAGGATGACGAGCGGGCGGACGAAGATATTCACGATCGTGAACACGAGCGCCGCGACCACGAGCACCCAGAAGTCGTCGCCGTAGTCGGCAGACGAGATGATCCACGTGGCGACGAAGAGCGCCACGACGTTCGAGAGCCAGGCGAAAATCAGCCTCAGGAGCACGGCGCGCATCGTGTCAGATCCGGTGGCCGGCTGCGACTCGACCCGGCCTTGTCCGCCGGCCCGCCCGGGTGTCATGATCACGGGTGGAGGACAGGGCATGGCGCCCTCGCACCGAATCCTGGCGGCGGCCGCTCTCGCGGCAGGGCTCGCCGCGGTTGGGATCGCGGCGGCATCGAACGTCGCGTACACGAGCCTCGGCCCGTCCACCTCGCACGTGTGGGTCATGGAGGGCGACGGCTCCGGCAAGGACCGGCTCACGTCCGGCTCGGCCAACGACTTCGGTCCGGTCATCTCGCCGAGCGGTGCCCGACTGGTCTTCGTCCGCCGGCGCAGTGGGCGGCACGACGACCTCTGGCGCCTCGACATCGACGGCACCAGCCTTCGGCGGCTTTCGAACACCGACGCGGCCGAGACGAATCCCGCGTGGGCGCGCGACGGTGAGCTGATCGCGTTCGAGTTCCAGGTCGCAGGGCGTCGGTCGGAGCTCGCCGTCGTGGAGCCCGACGGCACGGGCAGGCGCAGGCTCACGAACAACACGATCGACGACGCCGACCCCACGTGGTCTGCGGACTCGAACCGCATCGCGTTCA
>Ga0190274_10001200_pt1 | contig 15253 bp, 11 predicted proteins | sample Popmic531T_FD_133002 | JGI IMG/M metagenome (GOLD analysis project Ga0190274, IMG submission 133002) | Populus adjacent soil microbial communities from riparian zone of Yellowstone River, Montana, USA - 531 T | ecosystem: Environmental > Terrestrial > Soil > Riparian zone | place: USA: Montana...
CGAGCGCCTGCTCGCGGCGCACGATCACTGGCTGACCGTGGCGCAGGGCGCCATGCTGCCGGGCTTCATGCGCCAGTCGCCGCCGCTGTTCGCCGCGGCGCCCGCCGACCGGACCGTGCGCGTGGCCGCCTTCGGGGACTTCGGCAAGGCCGGCGCGCCCTACCAGCGCCAGGTGGCCGACGCGCTGTGGCGCGTGCACCAGCAGCGCGCGCTCGACCTCGGGATCACGCTCGGCGACAACTTCTATCCCGACGGCATGACGAGCCCCGCCGACCCGCGCTGGAACACGCTCTGGACCGAGATGTACGAGCGCCTCGGCATCGCGTTCTACGCCACGCTCGGCAATCACGACTGGTCCGATCCCGACAGCCCGGCGGCCGAGGTGCTGTTCTCCGCGCAGAGCCGCAGCTGGCGGCTGCCGGCCGCGCGCTACACGTTCACGGCCGGGCCCGCGCAGTTCTTCGCGATCGACACACAGGCGCTGTCGGCCGCGTCGCTCGCCTGGCTCGACGCCGAGCTCGGCGCGAGCCGCGCGCGCTGGAAGATCGTGTACGGCCACCATCCGATCCGCTCCGCGGGCATGCACGGCGACACAGCCGAGCTGGTCGCGAAGCTGCTGCCCGTGCTGGCCGGCCGCGCCCACGTGTATCTGGCGGGTCACGACCACGACATGCAGCAGCTGGCCGCCGAGTCGGGCGTCCACTTCTTCGTGTCGGGCTCGGGCGGCGCCGAGCCGCGCCCCGTCAAGCCGGGCAACCGCGCGCTCTTCGCGACCGCCCGCAACGGCTTCGCTCTGCTCGAGATCGCCCCCGACCAGCTGCGCGTCGACTTCGTCGCCAGCGATCTAGAGGTGCTCCACACCTACACCATCCGGTGACGATCGGCGTGGGCTTGGTGTCCACGCCCGTGCGGCGATGAGACCCTTCGAGCAAGAACCCGCACAGCGGGCGGGCGTCCCCGTGCGCGAAGGGAGTCGGCCCGGCCCCAAAAGGGCCGGCAGCCGCGACCGGAGCGGACGGGGACGCCCGCCCGCCCGCCGAGAACCTCCTGAAGTAACTCCCCCCGCTGCCCCGTTGTAGCTCGACGCCGATGGGCGTACCCTGGAATTGCGAAAATCTGGCAATTCGAGGGCTCTGGGACTTCCCGGGCCGCGTTCCGGGACATCCCAGGATCTCCAGGAGGCGGGTGACCCAAGCGGATGGCCGAGGCAGCGACAGCAGACACGGGACACACGGGCGAGAGTGAACTAACGAAAAAGAAGACCGGCGCGAGCCAGGAGATCGACTCGGTCGTGATCCGGTTCGCGGGCGACTCCGGCGACGGAATGCAGCTCACGGGCAGCGAATTCACGCGCACCGTGGCCGTCGACGGCAACGACATCGCCACCTACCCGGACTTCCCGGCCGAGATCCGAGCCCCCGCCGGAACCACCTACGGCGTCTCCGGCTTCCAGCTCCAGTTCTCGAACCACGACATCTTCACCGCCGGCGACCAGCCCGACGTGCTGGTCGCGATGAACCCCGCGGCGCTGCGCGTCAACCTCGCGGACCTGGTGCCCGGCGGCATGATCATCGCGGACTCGGGCGCCTTCAAGACCAAGAACCTGACGCTCGCCGCGTACGCGGCGAATCCGCTCGAGGACGGGTCCCTGAAGGACTACCAGCTCGTTCCCGTCGACATGAGCCGGGCCGTGAGCGACGCGTTCCGCGGCAGCGGCCTCTCCACCCGGGATGCGAGCCGGACGCGCAACTTCTTCGCGCTCGGCTTGGTGTTCTGGCTCTACGGGCGCGATCCCGCTGCCGAAGTGAGCTCGATCGAGGCCAAGTTCAAGCGCCAGCCGGAGATCGGCAAGGCCAACGTGGCGGCGTTCAAGGCGGGCTACAACTACGGCGAGACCGTGGAGCTGCTGCCGACGAGCTACCGCGTGCGGCCGGCCCCCCTGCCCCGCGGCAACTACCGCCGCATCACCGGCAACGAGGCCACCACGATCGGACTGGTCGCGGCGGCGCTGCTGGCAGAGCGGCAGCTCGTGTACGCGAGCTATCCGATCACGCCGGCGTCCTCGATTCTCGAAGGTCTGGCCAGCTACAGGCGTTACCCCGTGACCGCGTTCCAGGCCGAGGACGAGATCGCGGCCGTCACGGCGGCGATCGGCGCCTCGTTCGGCGGCGCGATCGGCGTGACGGGCACGTCGGGACCCGGCATGGCGCTCAAGCAGGAGGGCATCGGCCTCGCCGTGATGGTCGAGCTCCCGCTCGTCGTGATCAACGTGCAGCGCGCGGGCCCGTCGACGGGCATGCCGACCAAGGCCGAGCAGGCCGATCTGCTGCAGGCGCTGGTCGGACGCAACGGCGAGTGCCCGGTGGCCGTGCTCGCGCCCGCGACCGCGGCCGAGTGCTTCGATCTCGCGATCGAGGCCGTGCGCATTGCGCTGCGCCACATGTGCCCGGTCATCTATCTGTCGGACGCCTCGCTCGCCAACGGCGCCGAGCCGTGGAAGCTGCCCGACATCGCCTCGCTCGCGCCGATCCGCGCGGGCTACGAGGGCAGCGACGAGGCGTTCGCACCGTATGCGCGCGATCCCGAGACGCTGGCGCGCCCCTGGGTCGCGCCGGGCCGCGCCGGCACGGAGCACCGCATCGGCGGGATCGAGAAAGAGGACATCACGGGGAACATCTCCTACGACCCCGAGAACCACGCGCACATGGTCGCGCTGCGCCAGGAGAAGATCGACCGGATCGCGCGCTTCGCGCCGCCCGCCGAGGTGTTCGGACCGGCGTCGGGCGAGCTGCTGCTGGTGGGCTTCGGCGGCACGTACGGTCCGCTGCACCAGGCCACCGCCAAGCTGTGCGCGGAGGGCCACGCCGTGGCGCATCTGCACCTGCGCTACCTGAGCCCGCTGCAGAGCAACGTGGAGTCGATCCTGCGCAGCTACCGCCACGTGCTCGTCGCCGAGCTCAACCGCGGCCAGCTGCGCATGGTGCTGCGGAGCCGCTTCCTGGTCGACGCCAAGGGCCTGAACAAGGTGCAGGGCCAACCGTTCAAAGTCCGCGAGATCTACGAGGCCGCGCACGCCCTGCTCGGGAACGGCGCCGCAGCGCAGGAGAGCCACTCATGACCGCCACCATCGAGGACAGCACGACCGCACAATCACTCGGCTACACCAAGAAGGACTTCGTCTCGGATCAGGACGTGCGCTGGTGCCCCGGCTGCGGGGACTACGCGATCCTCGCCCAGATCCAGAAGGTGATGCCCGAGCTCGGGATCGCGAAGGAAAAGATCGTCTTCGTGTCGGGCATCGGCTGCAGCTCGCGCTTCCCGTACTACATGGACACCTACGGGTTCCACACCATCCACGGGCGAGCGCCCGCGATCGCGACCGGACTGCGGCTCGCGCGTCCGGACCTCTCGATCTGGGTCGTGACCGGGGACGGCGACGGGCTGTCGATCGGCGGCAACCACCTGATCCACGTGCTGCGCCGCAACGTGAACCTCAAGATCCTGCTGTTCAACAACAAGGTCTACGGGCTCACCAAGGGCCAGTTCTCGCCGACGTCGGACATCGGGCAGGTGACCAAGTCGTCGCCCGGTGGCGTGGTGGCCCAGCCCTTCTCGGCACCGTTCCTGGCACTCGGCGCTCAGGCGAGCTTCGTGGCGCGCAGCGTGGACACCGACATGCAGCACCTGCAGCGCATGGTCACGCGCGTGGCCCAGCACCGCGGGACGGCCTTCCTCGAGATCTTCCAGAACTGCCCCGTCTACAACGACGGCGCGTTCGAGGCGCTGAAGGACCGCTCGCGCAAGTCGGAGACGCTGCTCGACCTGGTCCACGGCGAGCCGCTGGTCTACGGCAAGGAGCGCGACCGCGTGGTGCGCCTGAACCCGCGCACGCAGTCGCTGTACTCGGCGCGCGTCGGCGAGGACGACGGCGGTGTCGAGCTCGTGCACGACGAGCACGCGCCGAGCCCGGTGATCGCCTCGCTGCTCGCGCAGCACCCCGGCCCCGACATGCCGACGCCGATCGGCGTGTTCCGGGCCGTGGACGCCCCGATCTTCGACGAGACGACCGCGCGCATGGCCCGCGCCGAGGTCGAGGCGCGCGGCGCCGGTACCCTGAAGGACCTGCTGGACGCCGGCGACCGCTGGGCGCTCTGAGCGCATGCTCGCGCTTGTCGGGGTGCAGGGACTCCGCCTAGGCTAGCGACCCAGCCAGTCTACGGAGGATCGCCGGTATGCGGGATCTCGTTCGCGCCGCCCTGTGCGGCACTGCTCTGCTCCTGTGCGCAGCCTGCTCGGGCTTGCCGGGCACATCCGGCACGCCCGAGGACCTCGACGCCCGCGCGCGGCGCATCCACGCGCAGGCGATCGTGATCGACACGCACTCCGACACCACTCCGCGCTTCGAGGAGGCCGACTGGAGCTTCCTCGAGCGACACGAGCGCGGCCACATGGACCTGCCGCGCATCCGCGAGGGCGGGCTCGACGTGCAGTTCTGGTCGATCTACATGGGCAAGCGCGAGGGCAAGGGCGAGGCCATCCGCGAGGCGATCGAGCGCATCGACGCCGTGCACGAGCTGGTGCGCAAGCACCCGGACGAGATCGCGCTGGCCGGCTCGGTCGCCGAGATCCGCGCGGGTGTGGCGCAGCGCAAGCTGGTGAGCCTGATGGGGGTCGAGGGCGGCCACATCATCGAGGGCCAGCTCTCCGCGCTGCGCACGTACTACCAGCTCGGCGTGCGCTACATGACGCTCACGCACTCGTTCAACACCGACTGGGCCGACTCGGCCGGCACGCGCGAGCCCGTCGCCCCCGAGCACAACGGGCTCACGCCGTTCGGCCGCGACGTGGTGCGCGAGATGAACCGGCTCGGCATGCTGGTCGACGTGTCGCACGTCTCCGACGAGACGTTCTACGACGCCATCGAGACCAGCCGCGCGCCGCTGATCGCCTCGCACTCGTCGTGCCGGGCCGTGGCGGACAGCGCGCGCAACATGAGCGACGACATGCTGCGCAAGCTCGCCGCGAACGGCGGCGTGATCATGATCAACTTCTACTCCGGCTACGTCGACATGGACTCCGCGAAGGCCAACGACGAGCACCGCAAGGCGCTGGCTCCGGAGCTCGAGGCGCTGCAGGCGCAGTACCCGAACCCGTCGCCGGAGCTGCGCCGCGCGCGCGCCGAGCTGATCGCGGCCAAGCCCTTCCCGCAGACGTCGCTCGACCGGCTGCTCGACCACTTCGACCACGCGATCCGCGTGGCCGGTCCCGACCACGTCGGGATCGGCGCAGACTGGGACGGCGTCTCGAGCCTGCCGAAGGGCATGGACGACATCACCCACCTGCCCGCCCTCACCCGCGGCCTGCTCGAGCGCGGCCACTCCGAGGACACCGTGCGCAAAGTCCTCGGCGAGAACCTGCTGCGCGTCCTCGGCGCCGCCGAGCGCATCGCCAGGGACCTAGCGGGCTAACGGCGAGCTTCCGCTCGCCTTCCCGCACGGCGCACCTGCGGCGCGCCTCGCTCTGCCGCGACGGTCGTCTGGAAGGCTCCGTGGGAAGAACTCCGCCAAATCCTGGGCCTGTCTCGCTGGAAGCGAGCGAGAGGAGCTCTTTGGAGGCGCGCGCAGCGCGCGTGCGGCAAGGCGAGCGGAAGCTCGCCGTTAGGCCGCTGAGACTCAGTGCACGTAGACGAGGCCGAAGACGACCTCGCCCTGCTCGTCCTGTACGTCGTACGTGAACGACAAGCCGCCCGAGAACTTGCCGAACAGCGTGCCGTAGTAGCCGGCGATGGCGCCGTCGGCGTCGCTGTCGAGGTCGCTCGTGACGTGCCGCGCACCCAGGTAGATGCGCTCGAGCAGACCTTCGTAGTTGTCGAGCAGCTGCAGGGGGTAGATCACGGCCGAGTAGTCGGTCGTGCGGTTGTCGGCGGCCTCCAGCGAGAAGATCCGGAAGTTGACGTAGTTGCCGTACTCCCAGACGTCGTACGCGCGGTTCCAGGCGAGCGACGTGAAGGACACGGGGTTGGCGTAGGTCACGTTCGACGGGCCCGAGGCGCGGCCCACCGAGAACGCCGGGTCGAGGAAGCCGCCCGAGTAGCTCACCGTGCCGGTCACGAGCACGACCTCGGCACCAGGGACGTCGCCGACAGAGTTGTCGACGTAGAACACCTCGGCGGCCGGGCGCAGCGGGCCGATCGGCTGCGGGAAGTTGAAGTTCACGACGCCGCGCACCTCCTCGCCGTCGAAGCCGCCGCCGGCGAGCAGGCTGCCGACGGTGTACACGGCGTAGCCGCCGAGATCGTAGTCGCGGTCGGCGTTCTTCTGACCCGTCGGGCTGAGCATGAGCTTGCCGCCCGCGAATGACGTCTCGTAGTTCACGCGCGCGAAGAACACGTCGCTCTGGCCGGTGATGCCGGGCCGGTAGTAGCCCGTCGCAAAGCCGAGCCCGCCCTCGAGCGTGTACTTGCCCTGCAGCTCGAACGCGCTGTCGCGGCCCTGATCGACGTACGACGTGGCGAGCACGAGCTCGTCCTCGGACTCGAGATCGGGCCGGAAGAACATGCCGCCGGAGCTCGGATCGTCGGCGCCGTCGCGGTAGTTGTAGCTGAAACCACCGGTCAGGACCTTGCCGAACTGGATGGCCATCACGTCGGCGACGTCGCGATCCGGAACCTGCACGTGGAAGTCAGTGAACTGTGGCTGGTAGATGTCCATCGCCTGCGCGCACACCTGCGACGAGGGCACCGACACCAAGCCGACCACGGCTGCTGTCACGACACATCGAAGCGCGTTCATGTGAATCAAACTCCGTGGCTCGAATGGGTTGGTTGCAGGATAGACAGGCGCAAACTCCGAGATCAAGACAAACACAGTCGCGCGCGCTGAATATCACTCTGTTTCACGCACGTGCGCAGTGAGACGTGCTGCATAACTTCCTCACTCGAACATGAGGAAGTGCCTATGCCGGGCGAGTGACTCTCCTTTCGCAGCGCCTCACTGCGGTGCGTCGCCGATGTCACCCACGGCTTCAGAATGAGAGCACATGCCGATTTGCGGAGCGTTCAGCGCGCAGGCACGCCGCACGCGTTTCGGCCGCGCAGAGCGTGCGCCCAGCGCACGGCGTGGTGCGCGCGAGGGTAATTCTCCACGTGGCGCTCGCGCGCCGCGGCGGAGACTACTCGGGCAACGGAGTGCGCCGCCCGGTCACGGCCTCGTACACGTCGTCGATCGTCACGACGGGGTCGGGGCGCAGTGGGTCGGCGACGAGCACGCTCCCGTCGAAGTGGACCTCGCTGACCGAGCCCTGCTGCACGGTGATGGGGAGCTCGAGCGAGACCGAGCTCCGCTCCCCGTCCTTCACGTCGCAGCCCGAGTAGCGGAAGGTCAGCTTGGCCGGGCCGACCGGCGCCGGGAAGCGGAAGCCCGTGCTCACCTCGTAGGGCGCGGCCGCGCCCACGGGGTAGACGGAGCTGTCCACGAAATCTTCGCGATCCAGCTCCACGTCCACCGAGCAGGAGCTCGGACGCACGAACGTCACTTCCTTCTCGTCCACGACGCGCAGGTCGGGGACGTCTGTGTCGAGAATCGAGACCTCCACCCAGCCGTGCACATGGGCCAGGATGTACTCGCGCCGCTCGATCGGGGTGGCCGGAATGCCGCTCGTGGCACAGGCCAGGCTGACCACGAGCCAGAGAGCCACTGACTTCAGGATTCTCACGAGTGTCTTCTCCGTCGGATCAGACGCAGGATCACTCGACTCGGCTCAGCCCGCCAGCCGGGCCCGGAGCTCCGACACCGAGCGCTGCCAGGCGCCGAGGTCCGGGCTGTCCCGCCACACGTCGAGCAGCTCGGAGGGCGCGCGGAGCACGCGGTCGACCACGAGCAGCGCCTCGCGCAGGAGCGCGGCCGGCGGCGCCTGCGGGTGGAGCTGCACCCATTCGTCGATCGCGCGCGTGTACGCGTCGCGCGGGCCCCAGCGCCCCTGCAGGCGGGCGATCACCTCACACGCCGCCAGGCCCTCGCATGCAACGTCGCCGTCCAGGTAGTCGTTGCCGCACGAGAGCACTGCCTTGAGCGCGGCCTGCACCACCGACAGGTCCCGGCTGTCCTCGAGGTCGAGCGCCCAGTCAGACGCCACGTCGTTGTCGAACGTCTTGACGCCCCACGTCCCCACGGCGCCCTCCCCCGGATCCGCGGATCCTCAGGCAGCATCGCCGCCTGCAGTCGAATTCAGTGTAGTCCGGACTGCCGACGCGAGCCGCGTCTGCGCCGCCCGCGGCAGCAGGCGGCGCAGCGCAGCACGCAGCGACGGGTGTACCCGTCAGGAGACCTTGTACGCGCCGCCCATCCGCTTCTCGAGCTCTTCCTTCGAGACTACTTCCTTGGGAGTCATGAACGACCAGCGGTGACCGAACGGATCGCGCAGCGTACCCATGCGATCACCCCACGGCTGGTCCTGCGGAGCCTGCAGGGATTCGGCACCGGCGGCGAGCGCCTGCGCGAACACCTCGTCGACGTCGCCCACCTCGATCACGATCCCGATCGGCGTGCCGCCGAGCGTCTCGGGAGAGACCGCACCCATCTGCGGGTACTCGTCCGCGAGCATGACGCGCGAGCCCTCGATCGACACCTCTGCGTGTCCCAGCGTGCCGTCGGGCCCGGTCATGCGCATCATCTCGACCGCGCCGAAGCCCTTCTTGTAGAACTCGATCGCCGCGGAAGCATTCTTGCAGGTCAGATACGGCAGCGCGGCGCGCACGCTCGGCGCGGCTGCGGCGCGCTTCGGAGCGCGCTTGGCGGCGGTCCGCGTCTTGGTGCGGGCCTTGGCGACCTTCGCCTTGACCGGTGCGCGCTTCGCCGTCTTCTTCTTCGGCGCCGACTTCGCAGCCGACTTCGACTTCGCCGACTTCACTACTTTTCGCTTGGTCGTCTTGGCCATGGCACCTCTCCCGACAGCGATCGCGCTGTCACAGCGTCCGGAGAGCCCGCCCGTGGGCCGCGGACGTGCACGTAGACTACGGCCGCGCGCGAAAGTCAGTCAACGCCGGGGCGGACTCTTCTGCTCTGACTCGAACACGACCGCCCTCGGGGCGCTGTCCGGCGCTGCGTACGCGGACTGCCCAGCACCTGGCAGGCGGTGTCCGGAAAAACCCACGCAACGCCGGCTCGCCCTCCGGGACCGAGCCCGCAAGCGCCCGATCCCGAACAGGATTATCGTTGCGGGCGCGCCGGGTACGGCGCTTGCTCCCGGGCCGGGCGAGGACGTCGCACGGAGGTTCGAGGCAGCATGATCCTGGGCATCGTCGGAGCCGCGGCGGCGGCCATGATCGCGGTGGAGCAGCTCGCCGCGCGCAACACCTGGCCGCGCATCCCGCGCTGGTGGCTGCGCGCGATCACACTGAACGGTGTGCAGGTGGCACTGGTGATCTGCGCGGGCCGGCTGTGGGACGGCTGGCTGCACGCGCACCGACCCTGGTCCGCTGCCGGCCTCGGGACGCTCGGCGGAGTCGCACTGGGCTACCTCGCCATCACGCTCGTCTACTACGCGTGGCACCGCGCGCGACACGAGGTCGACTTCCTGTGGCGCTGGCTCCACCAGCTGCACCACAGCCCGCAGCGCCTCGAGATCGCCACCAGCTTCTACAAGCACCCGCTGGAGATCGCCCTGAACGGGCTGCTGTCGTCCGCCGTCGTCTACCTGCTCGTCGGGCTCGAGCTGCGCGAGGCGTCGCTCGTGGTGCTGGCCACCGGCCTGGCCGAGCTGTTCTACCACTGGAACGTGCGCACGCCGTACTGGCTCGGCTTCGTCTTCCAGCGCCCCGAGAGCCACTGCATCCACCACGAGCGCGGGCGCCACGCGCAGAACTACTCCGACCTGCCGATCTGGGACATGCTGTTCGGCACGTTCGAGAACCGGCCGCGCTTCGCCGGCGAGTGCGGCTTCGACGCGCTGCGCGAGCTGCAGCTCGGCGCGATGCTGCGCGGCCGCGACGTGAACGCCGCCGCGCGAGACGACGCGTGAGCGCGCGCTGGCTGCCCGCCGCGGCTCTGCTCCTGCTCGGCACGCTGCGCATGGCCGCCGAGGGCCTCGGGCTCGACGCGCTCGCGGGCGTGGCCACGGCGACCGGCGCGTCGCCGGCCCCGAAGGTGTTCTCCGTCGTCGGAGGGCTCGAGACCTACTCGACGCGCTTCCTGCTCGAGATCCGGCGCGCGGGCGGCGCGCGCGAGGTCGTCGAGCTCACGCCCGAGCGCTACGCGGCCCTGCGCGGTCCGTACAACCGGCGCAACGCTTACGGGGCGCTGCTGGCCTTCGCGCCCGCGCTGTCGAGCGCGCCGCGCACCCAGCCGATGTTCGACGCCGCCAGCCGCTACGCGCTGTGCGGCGAGGCGCCGCTCTTGCGCGAGCTCGGCATCGACGCGAGCGACCGCGTCGGACCCGTGCGCGTCCGCCTGATCCCGCGCCCGGGAACGCGCACGCAGCTGCCGCTGCGCTTCGAGGTGAGCTGCCCGTGACGCTCGAGCGCATCGGCCAGAACGGCTGGACCCCGGGTCTGTACAGCGTGTTCCGCGCGGCCTTCGGCACGTACCTGGCGGCCCACCTCGTGCAGCTCCTGCCCTACGCGGCCGAGCTGTTCTCGAGTGCGGGCATGCTGCCCGACGCCGCGCTCAGCCCGTTCCACGGCGCCTTCCCGAATCCCCTCGCGCTCGCCGACTCGCCGCTGGCCGTGGAGCTCTTCGTCGCCGCGTCGGTCGCGCTCGCCATCGCGTTCGCCGTCGGCTTCCAGGACCGCCTCGCCGCGGTCGGCCTGTGGCTCGCGCTCGCGTCGCTGTTCAACCGCAACCCGCTGATCGCGAATCCGTCGCTGCCGTTCGTCGGCTGGCTGCTGCTCGCGCACGCCAGCCTGCCCAGCGCCCCGTACGGGTCGTGGGCGGCGCGCGCGCCCGGCAGCGAGAACGCGCGCTGGCAGCTGCCCGCCTCGCTGTTCGCGGCCGCGTGGATCGTGATGTCGCTCGGCTACAGCTACAGCGGCCTCACCAAGCTGGCGAGCCCGTCGTGGCTCGACGGCAGCGCGCTCGCGCGCGTGCTCGAGAACCCGCTGGCGCGCCCGCTCGCGTACCGCGAGTGGCTGCTGGCGCTGCCGCCGCTCGCGCTCCAGCTCGCGAGCTGGGGCGGGCTGGCTCTCGAGCTCGGCTTCGCGCCGCTCGCGCTCGTGCGCCGGCTGCGGCCCTGGCTCTGGCTCGCGATGCTCGGCATGCACGTCTCCCTGATGGCGCTGATCGACTTCGTCGACCTGAGCCTGGGCATGGTCTTCCTGCACGCCTTCACCTTCGATCCGGCGTGGATCCCGCGCGCACGCCGCAGCGGGACCCCGCCGGAGCGCGTGTACTACGACGGCAGCTGCGGCCTGTGCCACGGCGCCGTGCGCTTCCTGCTCGCCGAGGACCGCGGCGGCGAGGCGTTCCGCTTCGCCGCGCTCCAGGGCGACACGGCCGCACAGCGTCTCTCCGCGCAGGACCGCGCAGCGCTGCCCGACAGCCTGGTCGTCGAGACGACGGGCGGCGAGCTGCTGACGCGCTCACGCGCGGTCCTGTACCTGGCCGCGTCGCTCGGCGGCGCCTGGCGCGCGCTGGCCTGGCCCGCACACGCAGTTCCCCTACGCTGGCGCGATGCGCTGTACGACGCCGTCGCCCGCAGGCGGCGCCTGCTGGCCCGCGCGCCGGCAGGCGCGTGTCCGATCGCGCCCGCGGAACAGCGCAGCCGCTTCGACCCCTGAGCGACCGCCCTCGTCTCAAGCCCCGGCACAGCGGCGGCGATGACGAGGGAGCCGCCAATGAAGCGCTTCTACACGGTCCTCGTGCCGCTGCTTGCCGCCTCGGCGGCGATCCTCGTGCTGATCCGCACGGGCTGCATCGACGTGCAGCGCCCGTCGCAGCGCGACGCCGCGCGCGTGCAGCGCAGCGCTCCCGCACAGGCGCCGCGCACGGCGGCGGAGCTGCTCGCCCACTACGCGTCGGAGGTCGACAGCCGCTTCCGCCTGCGCCCGGACGCGCGCTTCGTCGGCGCCTTTCTCGACCTCGAGCGGCTGCTCACGGGCCAGGCACCCGACGCCGTGACGACCCGCTTCGAGCAGGGCCGCTGGACCCTCGAGAGCGGCGGTCGCACGGTCGCCCGCGACCTGCCGGAGCTCCCGAGCTTTGCCGACTGGCTCGCCGCGCTCGACGCGCGGGCCGCCGAGCTCTCGCAGGACCAGGCCGCGTTCGCGGACGGCGAGCTCGCCGTGCCGCCTGCGGCGCGCGAGCGCCTCGCCGCCTGGCACGACGCGCCGATCGCGAACGCGCTCGGCGAGCTGGACGTGCGCTGGCGCGCGGGCGACCGCCGGGCAGCCGACCTCGCGACCTGCGTGCGCGGCCTCGCGCAGCTCTCGCTGCTGCTGGTCGACGACCTCCAGCTCGCCGACAGCGTCGGCTCGCGCGCGCTCGCGGCGCTCGTGCTCGCACGCCGGATCGACCCGGAGCGCGTGCTGCGCGACGAGATCCTGATCGCCTACGCGCTCGACTACTCGCGGCACGCGGCCGAGCGCGCGCGCGAGCTCGAGCCCGGCGACCCCGTCGCCGCGCTCGCACGGGGCGACGACGCCGCGCTCGCCGCGCTGGCACAGGCCGCGGACGCGCCGCGCGAGAGCCGCTACTTCCTCGGCCTGGCGCTCGCGCACCAGGCCCGCCCGCAGGCCTGGGCGCGCTGGTACCGCAGCCTGCCGACGGAGGAGCAGGCGTGGCCGCTCAGCGTGCGCACCGCGCGGCTGGCGCCCGACGTCCAGATCCTGAACGGCATGACCACGACCGCTCTCTTCGCCAGCGTCTGGACGTTCGCGCCGGACGGCCCCAAGCCCACGCACCGCACGATCGCCGATCCCGCGGTCCTCGCGCAGTCGCGCAAGGTGCAGCTCGGCATCGAGCAGGCCGCGCGACCGCTCGTCGGCCCGTGGCTCGACGCCGGCCTCTACCGCGACTTCCACCGCGCGTACTGGCTCTCGGCGATCTACCAGCGGGGCATGTTCCACCTGGAGGCGCGCGGGACCCTCGACGACGCGGCGAAGTTCGCAGACGCGCTCGACGGCAGCGACGACCCCGACGTGCGCGTGCTCCACGACTGGTACGCGCCGCTCGCGAATCCCCGGCGCTCCGATCCCGACCGACTGCGCCGCACGCTCCGCGCACCGTCGATCCTCGGCCCGCTGCAGCGCGAGGCGACGCTGGAGCGCCTGATGTGGCGCGAGGCCGCGAGCGAGCACAAGCCGCTCGAGCTCTTGTCCGAGCTGGCCCAGCACCTCGACGCGCGGCCGGGCCACCTGCTGCACGCCGCCGACCTGTCGCGCGCACACTACCAGGACCTCGCGCTCGAGGAGCGGCTCGACGCTGCCGCGCTCGCCGCCGACGCGCCGCACCAGCCCTGGCGCGCCGCGCGCCGCGCCGGCCAGTCGCGCGACACCGCAGAGCTGTGGGAGATGGCGCGCTCGCCGAGCGAGGGCGCGCGCCGCATGGCGCTGGCCGAGCTCGCGACCCAGGCCGACTCCGATGTCGAGCAGATCGAGGCGCTGTACGCGCGCGAGTGGCCCGCGCGGCGCGACGAGTCGAGCCTCGTCGTCGACTACGCCGCGTTCCTGTCGCAGCGCCGCCAGCAGCACACGCGCGCGGCCGACGTGATCCGCGACTACCTGTCGCGCAACGAGGACGGCTCGCTAGGCGCGGCCGAGATGCACCGGCGGCTGTCCTTCTACCTGCGCCGCGCCGGCAGCGCGAGCGCGGCCTGGGACGCGATCGAGCCGGCGCTCGAGAGCGAGAAGCGCAGCGTGCTCGACGAGGGCGTGCAGGTGCTGGTCGAGCTCGGCCACCTCGACCGCGCGGAGGATCTCGCACGGCGCATGCACAAGCGCTACCCGCAGATGCTCTCGACCTCGGTCGCGCTGGCCACGACGCTGTGGCAGCGGGGCGAGCTCGAGGCTGCGGCCGACGTGCTCCGCGAGGCCGAGCGCAGTGCCGCGCTCGAGGAGCAGCGCGAGCTCGTCAGCCGGGCCTTCGCCGACACCTTCGCGAAGGCCCCGCTCGAGCGCACGCTGGCGGCGTACGAGCGCATGATCGCCGTGCAGCTCGACACCGGAACCTTGCTCGAGTGCATTCCCGTGCTGCACGCCCGGGGCGCGGTCGAGGCCAGCGTCGAGCTGACCCAGCGCCTGCGCGCGCCGGAGCGCAACTTCGAGGTTCAGCTGCTCGCCTACCTGGGGATGCGCAAGCTGCGCGGCGACGCGCAGGCCATGCAGTGGCTCGTGGACCGCGTGGGTCCCTCCGAGCTGAATCGGGCCTCGCCTGCCCTCTACCGGCTCCGGCAGGAGCACCTGCTCTGGGACGCGTTCGCGCTGACCCAGACACCGCCCGACGCCACCACCTGGCGCTGGCGCGCGGCCGCCGCAGCCCGCGGGGCCCCGCTCACGCCCGAGCAGCGCCTCGAGCTCGAGCGCTACTACACCAACCCGTCGCGCAACTTCGACGACCGGATCGGGCAGATGCTGATCGGCGTGGCGTCGGAGCAGCAGCTGCTCGCCGACGCGCACGACGTCGAGCGACTGTGCCAGGCCGCCTGGGCGATCGCGATCCGGGCCATCGGCCAGGGCCGCTACCGCGAGGGCGCGCGCTGGCTGCAGATCGCGATCGCGACACAGAGCCGCGACACGCGCGAGTACGGGCTCGCGCTGGACGCCCGCGACGAGCTCGCGGCCAGCGGCAAGACGCTCGCGCTCCTGGAGCACGAGCACGCCAGCGGCGGCGCGACCACCGCCGACGCCGCCGGGCCCGACGACCGGCGCTGAGCCCGCTCAGCCCGCGTAGGCTTTCCTCAGCGCGTCGATGTCGAGCTTCTTCATCTGGAACATCGCTTCCATCGCCCGCTGCGTCTGCGGCGACGTGTGGTCCTTGTACAGCTCCTCGAGGATCGTCGGCACGATCTGCCAGGAGGCGCCGAACCTGTCCTTGAGCCAGCCGCACTGCTGCGCGCTCGGGTCCCCGCCCTCGGACAGGCGGTTCCAGTAGTAGTCGATCTCCTGCTGCGTCTCGCAGTTGACCTGGAAGGAGATGGCCTCGTTGAACTTGAACATCGGGCCGCCGTTCAGCGCCGTGAACGCCTGGCCGTCGAGCTCGAAGGCGATGGTCAGCACCGACCCGGGCTGCCGGCCGTGGAACTCGCGACCGGCCTCGCCGTAGCG
>Ga0190274_10001201_pt1 | contig 15248 bp, 11 predicted proteins | sample Popmic531T_FD_133002 | JGI IMG/M metagenome (GOLD analysis project Ga0190274, IMG submission 133002) | Populus adjacent soil microbial communities from riparian zone of Yellowstone River, Montana, USA - 531 T | ecosystem: Environmental > Terrestrial > Soil > Riparian zone | place: USA: Montana...
TCTTTGCAATGAATGGATTTGCACAGACGCTGCGGGGTATTTACGTCAATAATTTTGATGAGATCCTTGGGAATACACAGAAAGAAGATTCGCTGCTTTCTTATCTCCAAGACAACTCATTTAACTATATGGCTTTGTATGACCTGGCATCGCTGGATTATACAAACTCCACGGAGATGAATATGCTTTCTACGTTCATACGGAAAGCAAGGCAGTCTTATGGGATCACCCATGTAGGGGCAGTTGGAGAAACAAAATCATTTTTTACTGACAACATAAAAAGCTACAACAATTCAAGATCGAATGCAGATGAAAAATTCAATGTGTTCAATGTTGAATTTGAATTCTGGATTGCTTCGTCAGTACAGCCCGGAGGATATTATTGCGTGAAGTATCTTCAACAAGCAGGTTGTGATTGCGATACTTCAGGCGCTTTCGGTTTCTACATCAACATGCTAAAGACCGTAGACTCGCTTGCATCAACTCAAGGTGCAATCAGTGAAACCTATATTGGCTGGTTCAATAAAGGGCAAGGACAACAAATTCAATCGCACATCGACAGGATCCTGCTGCATGCATACAGGGAAGATAATTCTTCCGTGTGGGGATACAGTAAAACAAGGTTGAGCTACCTGGCTGCAAACAACCAGGTTGTAAACGTTGCACCAATCTTTTCTTCTGAACCTGATTTCATGGGACCGTGGCTTGAAGACCACAGTCAGCTTGAAGCGTTCGAACAATATGAATCGGATTTTAATAATGACAACGCAAGCTGGAAGCAATACATCAACATGCTTGGATACCATTGGTTCAACTATGGTTTTATGCCCAAGGACAATCCGGCTGAATGTGTATTGAGTATTCCAGGCGGTGCAACTACAGATAATATTACCGCCAATTCGGCAATGTTGCGATGGAACCCTTTGTTGCCGACAGATTCGATCATCATCCGCTACAGGAAAGAATCTGTTGCAGGATATAATTATACCAGGCTTGCTTATACAAACCAGGAGTGCTTCCAGCTTACAGGATTGCAATCCAGTACAGATTATTTGTGGAGTATAAAAACAGTATGCGGAAATTCAGATGGCAGTTATTCAGAAACAAAATATTTCAGAACTTCTGCTGCAACTGCAATTGAGGAAGCAAAACAATTTCCTACGGATGTAATGATTTACCCGAATCCGGCAACTGCACTTACACACTTAACGGTAACTTGTTCAAAAGCGCAGCAATTCTTCTTCACACTCTCAGATTTGACAGGTAAGGAAATACAAAAAGAGCAAGGCTGGCTGACTCAAGGAAAAAATGAATTTGATATTGATGTATCTAAATTCAATCAGGGAATATATATACTCTCATTAAAAACAAAAAGAGAAAACATACTGAAAAGAATTTCAGTAGAGTAAGATTTTCGTTTTCATGTGGTGTGTTAGAAAAGTTCCTCTTCGCTAAGGCGGAGGGGACTTTTCATTTCAGGATCAATTTTAACTACCGCACTAAATTTAACTTGTGCACAGAATTCATCCCAATTGTTTTCGAAAAATAACCCTGAGGAGTCCTCCAGTTTTCGTACAAATTTCAAGTTTGTGAGGAACATGAAGGGGAATCTAGATTTTAGAAACAAATGTAAATTCAATGTTAATCGCAATTACATTCGCCCATCGTAATTAAATATTACAAAGTAATAAGGGCGAGATTTTATTCTGGAAACTGAAATTTTCGCTGGGGATAAGAGCAATTACGAAAAGAGTTTTAGTGCATGATCAACAAAATGGGCGGTGACTGGATACCACTTGCGAAGACTGGGATAATATATTCAATTCAATAATTTTTACTTAAAGAACAATTTTACTTAACATGGGACTGACAAAAATCAAGCTGCTCCTCCTCTCTTTATTATTCACTTCAGCCACTTATTCTCAAAACATAAGGGGCTTTTATGTTGATGGATTCGATGACATCCTTGGAAATACGAGTTCGGAAAACACCTTGCTGAATTATGCGCAGGGAAATGGATTCAATTACCTGTGCCTTTATAACGTATCTGGATTAAACCTTTTAAGCGCAACCGTAAAAACCCAATTCGCTAGCTTCATCAGCCGCGCCAAAGGTCAGTATGGAATTACTCAAGTCGGTGTGAGCAGCGAGACATCTGTTTTTTTAAGTACATATATAATCCCTTATAATGCCGGCAGGCCTGCTTCAGAAAAAGTTGACGTTTTGAATTTCGAATTTGAATTCTGGGTTATGAATTCCATAACAAACCTGTATTGTTCAATGTACCTTACACCAAATGGTTACTCATGTGATACAGCAGGTGCTTTCGCATACGCTAAAACCCAGTTTACATCCATCGACAATTTAGCTGCATCAAACGGTTTAATCTCCGAAATGTATTTCGGCTGGCCAAACCAGGGACAAATGCTTTGGTTCGCATCGCGTGCTGACCGCATTTTACTTCATGCTTACAGGACCAGCGATGTGGATGTGTATTCTTATTCACGTACAAGACTTTCTTATTTAAGCAGCAATAGCACTACTGTAAAGATCATTCCTATTTTCTCCAGCGAATCATCTTTCATGGGTCCATGGCTTGCAAGTCATCCGATAACTCAGCCTTATACAACTTATGCAGCTGGACTTGCAGCGGAAACTGCAACCTGGAAGTCAAAAATCACCCTTGAAGGTTCCCATTGGTTTAAATATACCACCATGCCTGCTACTACAACAGTAACAGCTTCGATCACCGCAGGCGGTCCAACAACATTTTGTACAGGAGGGAATGTAACGCTTACTGCAAATTCAGGTGCAGGACAAACATACCAGTGGTTAAAGAACGGCACCAATATCAGCGGCGCGACAAGCATAAGCAAGTCGATGACTGCCAGTGGAAGTTATACAGTAAAGGTTACCAAGAATGGCTCTACCGCCACTTCAGCAGCTGTTGTTGTGACAGTGAATACATCAATTCCAACACCTACAATAAGTGCCAACGGTCCACTTTCATTTTGTCCGGGTGGAAGTGTTGTTCTCAGCTCAAGCAGCTCAACCGGTAACCTTTGGTCAAATGGTGCCACAACGCAATCCATTACTGTAACTACTTCGGTTACCCGTTCTGTAACCGTAACTTCCGGAACCTGCAGTGCCACTTCTGCTACTACAACTGTTTCCGTGACCACGACCCCACCAGCACCTTCTGTTACTGCTAGCGGTTCGCTGAGCATTTGTCCGGGTACATCCATCACACTTGCTTCTTCAGCAACAGCCTTAGGCGGTTATGTATGGTCCAATGGCGCAACAACACGTTCCATTGCCGTTTCAGCTGCAGGAACTTATTGGGTGAGAACAGGAACTGCAACTTGTTATTCTCAGTCTACAAACAAGGTGACCACACTGCTTACAGCACCATCTACACCTACCATTTCTGCAAGTGGTTCTACTAATATCGGTTCAAGCGGCAGCGTAACACTTACTTCATCTACGGCTACAGGATACCTTTGGACAACAGGTTCAACTTCGAATGCAATCAGTGTGTCAACTGCAGGTGCTTATACTGTAACAGTTACCGGCTCGAATGGATGTAAAAAAACTTCGGCTCCAAAGGTTGTTACTTCAAGCACATGCACGCCTCCTGCTGTTCCAACTATTTCTACCAGCAATTCAACGAATGTACTGTTGAACGGACAAACTATGACACTTACATCCTCTGATGTTACAGGCGGATGGTTGTGGTCGAACGGTGCTACCACAAGGTCAATTTCAATTACAACCGGAGGAACATTTACAGTAAGATCTTACAATGGAGGAAGCTGCTATTCTACTTCATTGCCAACTACAATTTACCTGATCTATTCAACACGTTTGGCAGGTACTGAGGAAAATGCACCCAGCGATATCAGTCTCTCTACATATCCCAATCCTTCCAACGGACAATTCCATGTTTCCTTTAATTGTGAAAAGGAACAATCATGTTTGATCAGTCTCTATGACCTTTCAGGCAGAATGGTTTTGGAAAAAAATCTTATCGCCGTCGAAGGTAATAACGTTGTGGACGTGAATGCTTCACCACTCACCCAAGGCACATACCTGATGCGTCTTTCCGGAGATGGTTTCAATGAGCAGTTGCGACTGAATATCCACGAGTAAGAAAAAGTATAGAAAAATAGGACAGAAGCTGCTCATCCGGGCAGCTTTTTTTTTACCTGTTGCAGATATCCTTGTAAGCGCAATACCTGCAAACTGTTTCATCTTCTGTTTGCCGGAATGGAACTGCAGGATCAAAAATTTCCTCAAGGAGCTTTTGCGTCCGGCCATGGAATTCAGTAAACTGGTCTTTGGAGATCACATTTCCCTCATTGATATAACTGATTCCTTCAGAAAGTTTTTTCAATCTGAACAAGCCGGCTTTAATTCCGCTTCCCGGCTCGCGGTGCCCAAGCAGCATGCTGTAAAAAAAAGTCTGGAACTGCTCTTTGTACGCTGGTGATATGAATAGCGATTCAATGTCCTTTGCCTTTCGCATGTCAGGTGCACCGGTTTTATAATCTACAACCCTGAGTGCACCGTCGGATAAATCAACCCTGTCAATAATTCCATAGAGGTTAACCGCTTTACCATTTGACAAATGAACAGGCATCGTAAATTCTTCTTCCAGGTATTTTATTGACCGGAGCGTCTGCTTATCATAGACCAGGATTTTCCTGATAAGTTCCACAAGCACATTGCGCATCAGGATATTTTTGCCTTCAAGTGCATCTACTTCGCCGAATTTATTTCTGATCGATTCATCCACCGCGCGTCCTGCCAATTGTATAATCTGCTCGAAGTCCTTTTCAGCAAGCTGCTTCAAGGGCTTGTAAAGAGAATGCATGGCTTCATGCAGAATCGTTCCGAAAATACCAGCTTCAATAAATTCATCCTGCTCATCCGGTTCCTTCAATTTTGCGATGTACCTGAAATAAAACTGTAACGGGCAGGCGATGTAGGATCCCAGTCCGGAGGCGGAAAATTTTTTAGCATACTTCAGCGGTTGCGTCAGTGGTTCATAAAAGCGGTTCAGCTCCGTCATCACCTCAGGAGTTTTGGGGATTTCCACTGGGATAGACTTTAATTCATTCACTTCAAGGTTTATGTTCCTGTGAACCAGCCTGATTGACGGATTGCGCTTTACAAGTTCATGTTCTATTTGCAAGAGAAAACGGCTCTTCTCTCCACCTGAAAAATTTTTTACTTCCGTATTATAAATGAGGTAAATATTTTTTGCGCGTTGCAGCAGTCTGTAAAAATGATACGCCGATATGGCATTGTTGTCTTCAAATGTTGGCAAGCCGAAAGCCCTTCTGATATTGTACGGTATAAATGACGGATGATGGCCGGCGGGAGGAAGTACGTCTTCATTCAACGAGAGGATGATCACGTTTTCAAAATCCAGCACGCGCGTTTCCAGAAACCCCATAACTTGAAGCCCCTTCAATGGCTCACCCGTAAAAGGAATCCGCGTGGAAAGTATCACTTCCCGAAAAAGAGTCCTGAACGTATCAATGGTAATTTCATCTTCAACCTTTTCAATTATCTCCTCCAGCTTTTTGAAACGCGTGTAAAAATAGGTCACGTATTCCTTTTCGATGGCATGAAAACCGGGCTGTTCATTCCTGCATGCATCCATGAGCATGGAAAAAAAACGGTTGAAATATTCAAGTGCTTCCTGGAGGTTGCTGTAACCGCTGAATATAATGTCAAGTACTGCGGGAACTTTACTGCCAGTAAGAGATGATTGTTGTATCCTGATCGTTGGATTCTTCCTGAACTCATCCAGCCAGGAATTGACTCCATGAACATCAGCAAACTGAATGAAGGGATGAGACAAAAGGGAAATGACGGGTTTAAAATAAAAAGATTTCTGCTTGAAAGATTTCTGCAGGTCAAACAATGACTCCGTGAGGTTAAACAATGGGGACGCACCAAGCGGGTAACCCATTGTTACATTGATATCTTCAACTGAACCTGGCAATGCATACAGAACAGGCATGAGAAGTTGTTCATCAGGCAGTACAATAGCCGTAGCGTCCATTACTTTTGGATCATGTGGCAAATCGTAAACAATTTGTCCGGCAGCTTTTGCCTGCAAAACTTGAAGGGGCACGCCGATCATTTCAATTTTCTTTTCTTCATTTCCAAGAAGCTCTTCCTTCCATTTGAATGAAGACGTGAGCAGAGAATTCTTCCTGATGAAAATTCCCGCTTCCTGGCGCAAGTCGTCAGTGTAGTATGCATCTGCATCGGCATATATATCTCCATTTCCTTTTTTAAGAAAATAGCGAATCATTTTTTCCTCCGCCTTTGAAAGCGAATAAAACCCTGCAAACACATGATGGCTGTGTTTTGAAACGATGGAACCATCTTGCAGCCTGTCAGCCACGATTCTCACTGCAAGTCCTCCATACACCGTATTTTGCTTCAGGAGAGTGGAAGTAAACCCTGAATAAATACTTTCAAGGTGCTTCCAGTTTTCATGAAATGCTTTCCTGATGGAACCCGGCTCATCGCGAAAGAAAACTTTCCAGAACTCGTTGATGCGCTCCATGTCTTCATCAGCTAGGCCAAACTTTTCTTCAATTGATTTCAATTCGGTGACCGAAGAAAAAAGCATGCTGCCATCAGCCAGTGCACTGTCTAATTCGTTGAAATCTTTCAGCAGCATGACACCCCAGGGATAAAATTTATCGAATGTTTCGCCGGGGAAATAATTCTTATAGATCTTATACAATTCAAAAGTCAGATCAAGCGGATCACCTTCAGGGTATGGACACAATGACTGCACAAAATCTCCAATGGAGAATACTGCCGGCGACCATTTTGGAACTTCAATCCTGGCGCTGTATCGTTTTTTGAAATACAAACCTGCCCTTCGCGTAGGAAAAACGAGGCATACCTTTGACAGGTCATCGCCATGCTTTAACAGCAGCTCGTCCACAAGTTTATCGAGGAATGAAATCATAACGAAAGGGTTTGCAATATCAGAAAAATCGTTAGCCGTTAATCGTTATCCGGAATTTCGCATACAACGAACAACCTGATAACTGATAGCGGTAAACGAATAACGGATAACAGATAACTAATTACCTTTGGAACCGCACCTATGAATCTTTTCAACGGAAAAATAACAGGCATCCTTTTTCTTTTTATTTCTACAGGTGCCTTCGCATTTCCTGACAGCACTGGAATTAAAGTTCCGGTCATTCTCCGCTATACCCATGGTGAAGCTGAAATTGATGGTTCGCTTAAAAATTATTCTCTTGACACAACACTGGATGATGTCCAGCTATTCAATCCTGCCATCCGTCATTTTCACAATGACCTGGGCAACTTCGGGAGCGCATCAGATCCGAAAACGTTTTCGCTTTCCAACAGTATTCTCACCCGGAGCGGAAATACTTCCTTCGAATTGTATGAATGGAGACCGGAAGATGTGAGGTATTACAGAACCAACAAGCGGTATTCAAACTTGAAATATCACCTGAGCAGCGGGAAGGAACAGCAGATCACCCTCAATATGGCGCAGAATATTTTTACCAACTGGAGCCTGGGATTTGATTTTAACCGGCAGGGGTCGGAAGGATTTTTAAACAATGGCAAAACGCGCGTAACCAACTTCAACTTCTTTACATGGTTCCGCCTTCCGGATAGCCGCTACGAGGCCTTCGCTTCAGCTACATGGAATTCAATCAAGAACGAAGTGAATGGCGGGCTCAAAGATGATTCGCTTTATGAGAACAACCAGTTTTCAAATAACGACCTTGCAGGATTGGGGATTGGACTTATCGATGCAGAGACCCAGTTGCGCAACCATGTTTTTGCGCTGAAACATTTTTATGACCTGGTGCAGCGGAAAGATACTGCCGGAAAAACTTCTCCTGCGATCCGCCTTGAGCATACCAGCGAATATGAGCGGTTCACCTGGAACTACGACCACAACAATTCTGATTCTGCATATTACCCACATGATCACCTTGGGCCCGATGTAAAGGATTCGCTCCACTATGACCAGTGGATAAACCGTGTTTCCATGGAAACATATTTATTGTTCCCGGGTTTCAAGCCCATCCATCGTGCCTCTATAAAAGTTACGGGAGGTTACCAGTGGTTTGACTTCGAACAAACAGATGACACAACGCTCAACAATTATTTCGCTGAAGCAAACTTGCGGACATCAGGAATTAAGAATCGCACAACCCTGGATATAACAGGGCGCTATGTATTTGACGGCGCGAATGAAAAAGATTATTTCTTCAGATTGAATTTTGGTTTTCCCCTGATCCTTGGGGCAACGATGCATATAGGAGTTCAACATGCTTTACAATCCCCTGCCCTCTTCCAGAACCTGTATGTTTCTGATCACTATGTGTGGATGAATAATTTTGACAAGACCTCTTCGCGGCAGTTTTTTTTCCGGCTGGACGTGCTGAAATATAAAATCAGCATTGCCGGCACCAGCACATACTTCGGCAGGTATATTTATTTTGATACCCTGGCAGAACCGGCACAATCGCATGACTCCATCCAGGTACACCAGCTCTACATAAAAAAAGATTTCAGTTTCTGGAAGATCAGGTTCAACAACAGCATTTGGATCCAGGATGCCGAGAATGATGTAGTCCGGGTTCCCGAATATAATTCCCATCACACTCTTTTTTATGAAGACCGTTTTTTCAAAGGCAAACTTGGTTCTCAAATTGGTTTCGATGTGCATTATTCATCCGCATATTTTTCAAATGCATATACACCGTCAACTTCAGTTTTCTACCAGCAGAACAGCAAGGAAACAAATGGTTATGCTCTTGTAGATTTCTTTATCAACTTCAAAATAAAATCTGCGAGGATTACATTCAAGTTCCAGAACATCGGGGACAACCTGATTGCATTCAATTATGAAAACACGCCGCATTACCCCATGCCGGGTACGATGTTCCAGTTCGGTGTGACGTGGAGGTTTTTTGACGACTGAAGATGGGTAATTGGGTAAATAGGTAATTGGGTAATTGGGAACAGCCTGTTGAAGTTAAGAGATTTACGGTAGTGAAAAAATTTTAAAATAACAGATGCCTTTTTTCTATTTATACTTTTCCTTTGAGCACTAAATTGACCGTATTCAATGGAAGAATATAAAGGAGGATTTGAAACTCTGGATGTCTGGAAAGAAGCAAGAGCTTATCGCATTTCAATCAGCACCCTTGTTAAGTCGTTTCCTCCGATTGAAAAATTCAGATTAGTTGATCAACTAATTCGAAGTTCTCGATCGGTAACCGCAAACATTGCCGAAGGATATGGCAGATATCATTACAAGGAGAATATTCAATCCTGCAGAATGGCGCGTGGATCCTTGACTGAAACGGTTGATCATTTGATGTGTGGATATGATGAAGGATATCTTGAAGAAGTAAAACTTTTTGAATTAAAAAAACAGGTTGATTCCATTTCAAGAAAATTGAATGGATATATCTTATACCTAAAAAGAAGAAAAGACGAAAACGACGATGAATAGAACTGACTAACTAGTTTTCTATTAATATAGTTCCTATTTACCCAATTACCTATTTACCCAATTACCAAATTCCTACTCCTCAATCAACCCAAACTGACGTGCATGATGTGTCAGGTGCTTGTACTGCATGCGCAGCCAGTCGTTGGCATCGAGGTGTCCAAAAGCAGGGTGAATCGTTTTCAGTCCGGGTTGCTTTTCAAAAACAGCATAAAATTCTTCCATCTCTGAAAGGTATTCATCAATGGCGGCCTGCAGGTCTTTCATCCTGACAGGATTTGGTTCACCGGTGTTCAACGGATTTTTTGTGCCGGGCCTGAATTGTTTGTCGCTTTCCAGAAAACGTTTGTATGCCGGTAAATGCTCTTCTGAAGTTATGAGTGTAACCGGATTTTTCCCTGTTGCTACCCTGACATAATCAGTAAGGTGCTCCACCATTTGCTGCGGATTCATCAGTCCCCATTTAGCGGGCGTATCCGGCGTGAGCTTTTTCAGAAGCAAGGGGAATTCGTTGTTGATGAAGTTGAGTTGATCAAACATGAATAAATGTGCAGATAAGTAAATGTGCAAATATGATTTTCAAATGACCTTCCCCGAAACGCACAATGGCGTTCGGGATCAGCGAGGCGGCATTCGCCAGCCTGCTGAAATGACCTATATGACTTTTCAACATCATTTTAAATTCTTCCAGGACTTATAAATTTCCTCCTGCGAAGGTCTGTTCGATGGGACTTCGCGCAATGGATCGCAGGCTTTTAATGTTTCATAGAGTGCTTTGGGTAATTCCTGGTAAAGCTTTGTGCCTTTGGTTTTCCATTCTATCATTTCATCGCTGACATCCTTTACAATCTTTGCTGGGTTGCCGACGACGACTTTGCGCGGTGGTATCTGCATTCCTTCCGGGACAAAAGTCAATGCGCCGATGATGCAATTGTCGCCGATCACTACATTGTCCATCACCACTGCATTCATTCCTACCAATACATTTTTCCCGATAGTACTACCGTGGATGACTGCACCATGGCCAATGTGTGCGGAAGTCATCAGCCGCACGGTGACACCCGGGAACATGTGTATTGTGCAATTCTCCTGCACGTTGCAGCCGTCTTCGATGATGATTTCGCCCCAGTCGCCACGAATGGCAGCACCGGGACCGATGTACACGTCCCTGCCAATAATAACATTGCCGGTTACTGTTGCATTCGGATGGATGAATGAAGACTCATGGACAACGGGCTTGTATCCGTTGAATTCAAAAATGTTTGACATAGTATTGCCGGCGAAAGTAGTGTGAAACGGGGAAACGGGGAAACGAAGATCTAATGTGTAAATGTGTCAAATGTGAAAATGTGCAAATGAAACACCCATCCTCAATTCTAAACAGGTTGCTGACTCTTGGTTCTTGTATCTTGACTCTTGGTTCTTGAATCCTGTCAGCGAAGTATTTCCAGCCTGTATGCATCCAGCTTGATGAAAATAAAAAGGAGAATGGTAAACGACCACAGTGAAGATCCTCCGTAGCTGAAAAACGGTAATGGGATTCCGATTACAGGCGCAAGCCCGACAGTCATTCCGATATTCACCATGAGGTGAAAAAATAATATGCAAGCAACACCATAGCCATAGATGCGTGAGTATTGCGATCGCTGTCGCTCCGCGACATATATAACCCGCCATAGCAGTAGCATGAACAGTCCGATCACTACGAAGCTTCCAACAAAACCCCATTCCTCCCCAACGGTACAGAAAATAAAGTCGGTACTTTGTTCAGGCACAAAATCAAATTTGGTTTGTGTTCCCTGCAAAAATCCTTTTCCTAAAAACCCGCCAGAACCAATGGCAATCTTACTCTGGTTCACATTGTACCCTGCACCTTTCGGATCAATTTCCTTTCCGAGCAACACATTGATACGCGTTCGCTGGTGTTCCTGCAGCACTTTGTTAATTGCATAATCGACACTGAATACAATGGCCGATGCAACCAAGGCACCTGCAGCAATGATCAATAAGTTCTGTCTTTTCTTCCTGACAAACATGTAGAACACGAGTCCTGTGATTGCTATTACAATAAATAAAATTGTTTTTGAAACAAGAAGTGTGAGGACAAAAAGTACTGCCGCTACAAATCCAAAAATCAGGATGTTCCCCGAAAGGCCTTCGCGGTACAAAACGAAGATGAAAGCTGCATACACCAGCGCCGACCCTGTGTCATTTTGCATCAGGATAAGTGCAGCCGGCAACCCGATGATGAGCAATGAAACAATTTTCGTTTTCATGTCCTTCATCTTGATATCGAGGGTGCTCAGGTATTTCGCGAGCGCCATATTGGTAGCGAACTTGGCAAACTCGCTGGGCTGGAGTTTGAAGCTTCCAATGTCGATCCAGCTTACAGCACCTTTCACATCCCGCGCAACAACAAGCACGACAAGCAGCAGGAGAATAAAAACGATATAGATCGGGTATGAGAATGCGGCGAAAAATTTTCCATCGATGATTAAAATACTGAATGCAATTAAAACCGCCCCGCAAATCCAGATTGCCTGTTTGCCGTAGTTTTGCGACAGGTCGAGGATGCTTTGGTGTTCATCATTATAAACTGCCGCGTAAATGCTCAACCATCCCATGCCGACAAGCAGCAGGAAGATGACCACCAGCCAGCGATCGATATTTTGAATGATGCTTTTTTGGTTACGCATTTTACTGTTCAGGTTTTTTTGCCGTTGCTATCACCTTTGTTGCAAGCGAATCTTTCTTCTCCTGTTTTTTCTTGTCCTCCTTCATTTTTTCTTCGAGGTATATCTTTGGCAATACAACTCCATCAAACATTCTCTTTTCCAATTCAGGGCGTGTGATTGAATCGCGCAGGTATTTTTCAATCATCAGGGAAGCAATCGGTGCGCCCCAATCAGAACCCCAGCCTCCATTCTCCACCATGATACCAATCGCAATTTTGGGATTCTCCTTCGGGGCATAACCTACAAACAGTGAGTGATCCCTGCCATGCGGGTTTTGGGCTGTGCCTGTCTTACCGCAGATCTTGATATCCTTGATTTTTGAACCTGCAGCAGTCCCTGATTCAACCACGCTTTCCATTCCTTCGATGACGATGTCATAATATTTTGCTTCTACATCTGTAAACTGTTTTTCCAAAAAGTGCGGTAAGATGCCTGCAGAGTCACTGATGGATTTCACGATATGAGGTACGTAGTAATAACCCCTGTTTGCAATAATGCACATGGTGTTGGCCATTTGCAACGGCGTGATACCAAGCTCGCCCTGGCCGATGGAAAGAGAAACGATGTTGGAAGATTTCCACCTGCCTTTGCCGAAATACTTGTCATAATATTCTACGGAAGGAACATTTCCCTTCAACTCTTGCGGCAGGTCGCTGTAAAGTCTTTTGCCTATACCAAATGTGAGCACGTGTTTTCTCCAGTTCAGGTAACCCTCTTCAGAAGACCTGAATTTTTTCTGGTCCATCGTGCTTCTGAATACATAACAGTGATACGTATTGCATGAATGTGCAATTGCCATCTGCAATGCAAGTGACCCATGTCGCGCATCGCACTTAACAGTTTGCCTGCCCATGTGGTATCCGCCGTCACAATAATAAGATGTGCCCGGAAACAGCACGCCCTCCTGTTCTGCGATGAGATCATTGATCAGCTTGAATGTTGAACCGGGAGGATAGTATGCCATCAAGGCGCGGTTGAACAATGGCTTTGTAGGCTCAAATAATAGCGTTGCATAATTTTTTGTTCGCATCCTGCCAACAAGCAGGTTGGGATCATAACCCGGACTGCTCACACAAGCAAGTATTTCTCCTGTCTGCGGATCGATGGCAACCATGCCACCCACTTTATTCTGGAAAAGTTTTTCTCCATAGGCTTGCAGCTTTGCATCGAGAGAAAGCGTCAGGTTCTGACCTGCAACAGCAGCTGTGTCGAACTTTCCATCCCTGTAACTTCCCTTTTCACGGTTGAATACATCCACCAACATCGTACGCATGCCGCGTTGCCCGCGCAAAACTTTTTCATACGATTGCTCAATGCCGCTTTTGCCGATATAGTCACCTTCCTTGTAATAAGAATCTTTCTTTGTAATGTTTGTATCTACTTCACCGATATATCCGAACAGGTGGGCTGCCATTGGTTCCGGGTACTTCCGGAGTGTTCGCGGCTGCACATAAAATCCCGGAAACTTATAAAGTACTTCCTGCAGCGTACCGTAAGTTTCCACGGAAAGCTGTTTAACAAAGATGGAAGGTTTTACAGGAGAATAAGATTTTGCTTTATGATACAGGTCGGTATATTCTGTTGAAGTGATTCCGACCAGCCTGCAGAACTGTGCAGTGTCAATGTTCTTCACCTGCTTGGGAACAATCATCAGGTCATACACAGGTTCATTGTAGACAAGCAGTCTTCCGTTGCGGTCATAAATAAGTCCACGTGCAGGATATTCGATTACCTTCCTGATTGCATTGTCGTCGGCAGAAACTTTGTAGCTGTCGTCCAGCACCTGGATCGTAAACAAACGGACCAGGAAAATAAACCCGACCGCAAAAAAGATCAGGAGGATAACAGAACTTCTACCCTGCGAAACGTTCATTTGCTTTGGACGGTTTACCAAATAAATAGATGCCGATGAGGAGAAGTGCGATTGTGATAATAGAATTCAGGAGCGCTTTAAAAAAAGTTGAGAAGAATTCGGAAAAGCGGAAAACCTCCATGTAAAAAAGGAAGAAGTGGTGAATTACAGTGAGTATGATGATGTAAGCGAGGAACCAGTTCAGTCCCATCTTTTGCGGTGTAAAAGGAGTTTCAGATTCATAACCATCCCTCGGTGAAATGAGGTTGAGTACGCCGGGCCTTGCGAATGCAAGCATTGTTGAAGCCGCAGCATGAAGTCCGCTTGTATTTCCGAACATGTCAATGATCAGTCCTGTAACAAAGCCAATCACCAGCACAAGCCACTTGGGAGTTTCAAGGGGCAGCATCATGATGAATAAAATATAAATATAAGGATTCACATAGCCGCTCCACTGCACGTGATTCAGCAACAGTACCTGTAACAAAATGAGAAACAGGAAACGCTTTACGTTATTGAATACTTTAACGATCATCTGTCTGTTTTTCTTCGAGTGAATGCTGCTCCCCCTTCATCACATTTTCAACAATGTAAACCGAAGAGAGGTTGCTGAAATCCGTGGAAAGTTTTACTGTGATAGAATAAAAATTGTCCCCTTCCTTCGCTTCAAATTCCTCAACTGTTCCAATCATGATCCCTTCGGGGAAAATGGAAGAGAAAGAACTTGTGACAATTGTATCGCCTTTGGCTACTTTCACGTGACGGGCTATATCTTTCAGCGTGGCTTCCCTGAAATTGAACCCATCCCAAACAAGGGACCCGATGTACCCGCTCTTCTTTATCTTGGCGCTGATGCGGGTATCTTTATGCAGGAGTGAAAGAACGGATGAAAAATGCGCGCTTGTATCTTTTATGATTCCAACAATTCCTTCAGCACACACAACACCCATTTCAGGCTTGATGTTCTGAAGTCCGCCTTTGTTCAGGGTGAGATAATTATTCCTCCTGTTCACTGAATTGTTTATGACCTTTGCAGTCACGAAAGTATATTGTTGTTTATGTACGGTATCTATTGCAAGCTGTTTCAGCACGCTGTCGATATAATATGATCCCGGCATCA
>Ga0190274_10001202_pt1 | contig 15240 bp, 14 predicted proteins | sample Popmic531T_FD_133002 | JGI IMG/M metagenome (GOLD analysis project Ga0190274, IMG submission 133002) | Populus adjacent soil microbial communities from riparian zone of Yellowstone River, Montana, USA - 531 T | ecosystem: Environmental > Terrestrial > Soil > Riparian zone | place: USA: Montana...
CTGAGCCTGATCGGCGCGCGGGCGCTCGGCGCAGAGCACCGCACGCTGCAGGCGGGGCTGACGAAGGCGGTGGGCGAGTACCCTGCGCTGGCGGCGGCCCGCTTGGAGATCGAGAGCATCCAGGAGGTGCTGGGCGGCAAGGAGCTGATCGACGCGGGGTTCATCGCGTCGGCGCTCGACCGCGAGCTCGCCACCAAACCCTACGAGATCGTGCACATCGCATCGCACGGACGCTTCGGGGGCGACCTGGCGAGCGCGTACCTGGTCACGTTCGACGGCCGCATCGGTATGTCCGAGCTGGCGGACATAGTCTCGCACACGCGCTTCCGCGATCGCTCGCTCGAGCTGCTGACGCTGAGCGCGTGCGAGACCGCCACGGGCGACGAACGGGCCGCGCTCGGCATGGCGGGTGTCGCGCTGCGCGCAGGTGCGCGCAGCACCCTGGCGAGCCTGTGGTCGGTGAACGACGACTCCACCGCAGCGCTGATGCGCACCTTCTACGCCGAGCTGGTCCGCGACGGCGGCGGGCGCGCGAGCGCGCTGCAGCGAGCCCAGCGGACCATGCTCGCCCACAGCGTGTACCGCCACCCCTTCTACTGGTCGCCCTTCGTGCTCGTCGGCAGCTGGCGTTAGCCGATCTGCCGCGACCCGGTGTCTTGTCGGACAGCCTGGCAAGGCGATTCGAGTTGGAGCTTCCGAGGTGAGCGAGAGTCCCGCGGGCGACAGGAGTGGATGCCGGGCGCCCGCGGTCTCTCCAGATCCCTCCACAGGAAGGACGCGGCAGCTCCCGGAGCGCATCGAGGTGCGCGTGTTCGCAGACGACCGGCCCGCGCCGGGCATGTTCGTGTGCGTGACGATCCGCACCACACGCCGCAACGATTACGGCCTGGGCATCGGCCCGACGGACGAGCACGGCGAGCTGGTGCTGCTGCGCTCCGAGCTGCTGTGCCAGGCGGGGAGCCCGGCGGCGCTGCGCGCGCTGCGCTGCGGCCACCCGGAGCGCGACTTCGCAGGCGAGATCGTCGTGCGACCGCTCGACCGCGCGGCTCTCGAGCGGGCCGACACGGCCTACCGCCACTACCGGCAGACGGCGCTCTACTCGCCCGAGTACGCCGCGCAGCTCCAGCAGGCGCGCGCGCTGCTCGAGGCCTGGCTCCCGTGCACGCTGCGCTCCGAGGTGCGGCTCTCGGCCTGCTCCGCGCTCGCGCGCGGGGAGACGACCCGCGTCTGAGCGCGCCTCAGAGCACGAGCCGGCCGCGCATGAACTCGAACGAGACCAGCACCGAGTCCCGGTAGGGACTGCGCGCCCTCAGCCGCTCGTACCAGGCGTCGACGTTCGCGTGGCGGGGCACGTCCACACCCATCTCGAAGTACCGGTAGAGCGCCGTGCCCGCGGGGATGTCGGCCAGCGAGAAGTCGGACCCGGCCAGGAACGGCCGCTCGGCGAGCTCGGCGTCGAGCCGCGCAAACAGGCGGTCGCACTCCTCGAGCGCGGCCTTGATCTCGGTCGGGTTGCGCTGCGCGAGCGGCGTGCGGAAGTGGCCGAAGAACAGCCGCATGAAGGCGGGCTGCAGCGACGACTGGCTCCAGTCGAGCCAGCGGTCGACGCGCGAGCGCTCGCCCGGGTCGGCAGGCCAGAGCACCTCCGAGGCGTAGCGCGCGCCGAGGTAGCGCAGGATCGCGTGCGACTCCCAGACGACCACGTCGCCGTCGCACAGCACCGGGATGAGCCCGTGCGGATTCAGGGCCCGGAACTCCGGGCTGTCGAGCCCGCCGTGCTCGCCGCCGACCGGCTCGTTGCGGAACGCGAGCCCGAGCTCGCGCAGCAGCCACAGCACCTTCTGCACGTTGAACGCGCTCGCGCGCCCCCAGACCACGATACCGCTCGGCTGATCTCCCATGCCGAACACGGTACCGAGAAGCCGCGCGCCGAGCTAGCGCGGAAAGTGGCGCTTCAGCAGCGCGAGCTCGTCGCTGGAGCGGTCCTCGAGCCGGTTCACCAGCACCAGGAACCAGGGCAGCAGGTCACCGGCCGTCTCGCCGCTGCCGGGCTCCGCGTAGAGCGCGCACAGCGTGGCCCGGATCGCGACCGTCTCGTCGTCCTCGAGCTGCGACGTGTGGCCGCGCTCGCGCAGGTGCTGCCAGCAGCGCACGCGCTCGGCCGTGAGCTCGGCGGCGGGGGCGTCGCCGACCTGGAAGCGCCGCGCGACGTCCAGCGCCTCGACCGCGATCGGCGGCAGCCAGCGCTCCTCGATCAGCGCCAGGCAGTCGAGCATGAAGGCGCGGAACCTCGCGTAGTGCGGGCCGAGATCGTACTGGAGCTCGATCTCCCAGACGGCGTCGAGCAGCTCCGGCGACTCGGTCTCGGCCGACATCACACAGAATCGTGACACCGCTGCGCCGTTTGCGCCATCGCGAAGCGCCGGATTTTTCAGCGATCGCGGGTCAGTCCGGGCGTGTCGAGGATCAGATCGCGGATGGCCTCGTGGTAGCGAACGTAGCCGGTGCAGCGGCACAGGTGGTCGTCGAGCGCGGCAAGCACCGTCTGCTCGACCTCGCCGCGCGCGACCGGCGCGCGGCTCAGGCGCTCGACCAGCACGGTCGCGGCGTTCACGAAGCCGGGCGTGCAGTAGCCACACTGGAAGCTGTAATGGGCCAGGAACGCGCGCTGCACGGGAGAGAGCTTGCTGACCTCGCCTGTGGCGTCGCGGGTCGCGTGACCCTCGACGGTGCGCACGCGCTTGCCGGCGAAGGAGTGCGCAGGCAGGAGGCAGGCCGGCCGCAGCGCGCTCGATCCGTCCTCGGCATCGACGATGACGCTGCAGGCCCGGCACACGCCCTTGCCGCAGGCCATGCGCGTGCCGGTCAGGCCGAGGTACTCGTGCAGCACCTCGAGCAGTGTCAGGTCCTCGGGGACGTCGAGCGGGCCGACGGGCGCGCCGTTCAGCACGAAGGACAGGGGGCGGCCGCCGGTGTCGCTCATGCGAGTGCCTTCTGCAGCTTTTTGGCCGTGATCGGGAGCTCGCGGAAGCGCAGGCCCGTGGCGTGGGCCACGGCGTTCGCGATCGCCCCGACCACGGGAATCACCGTGACCTCGGCCATGCCCTTCGGCGGGTCGCTGTCGGAGAGGGGCGGCAGGATCTCGGCGCTCTGGGCGAACACGGCGACCTCGCTGGCGCGCGGCAGGTGATAGCGGTCGAAGTTCCAGCCGCCGCTGCCCGGTCCGTCCTCGTAGAGCGGCAGCTCCTCGTACAGCGCATGGCCGATCCCCATGGCGACCCCGCCCTGGATCTGCCCGGAGACGAGCTCGGAGACGAGCGGTCGACCGCACTCCAGGAGCGTGTGGTGGCGCAGCAGGCGCACGGCGCCCGTGCGCACGTCGATCGCGAGCTCCACGAGCGCAGCGGCGGCGGTGTAGTACACGACGCCGGCGCCGTTGCGCTGCGCAGGCGGGAAGAAGCTGGCCGTGCGCGGCACGACCCGGTACGCATCGCCGCTGCGCAGGGCGAGCCCGTCGATCGGCAGGCGCACGCGCAGGCCCTTGGCCAGCTCGAACTCGGCCTCGGCCCACTGCCAGCGGTTGAACGTGTGCACGACCGCGCCGGTCGCGAGGCCCTGCGCATGCGCGCGCGCGGCCAGCGCCTCGAGCGCGAGCGGCGGCAGGCCCGCGGCGGTCAGCCGCCCCGCCACCCAGCGCGCATCCTCGAGCCGCAGGTGGAGCGGCGCGGCGGGCCCTCCGCCCACGCCCTGCCCCCAGATCGACAGGGCCGCCGGCCAGAGCCCGCGCTCGAAGACCAGCCGCGCAGCCTCGCGCGTGGCGTGGCCGTAGTAGTACGACGAGTTGCTCGCGCTGGTCGGCGTCGCCAGGTACGGGGTCCAGAGCGGGTCCTTCGCGGCGGCGTCCTGCTCCGCCTGGCCGATCGCTCAGGGATTTCCCGTGCTGCGCATGGGCAGCTCGGGCCACTCGGTCTGCGCGGTCTGCACGCTGTCTGCCGGCCGACCGAACCACTCGGCGCACAGCAGCGCCTGCGCCGTGGACGCGCCCGTGCCGATCTCCACTGCGATGTGTCGCAGCCCGACCCTGCCCTGCGGCGAGATCTCGACCCCGGCGAACGCGGCCTCCGCGCCGGTGCCGTAGTCCTTCTGCACGCATGCGAAGCCCACGCCGTAGCGCTCGCCGCGGCTGCGCGCCTCGTGCTCCTGCTTGCGCGCCTGGCGCTGCGTCCAGAGCGGATGGGCGCGAGCGCGCTCCAGGATCTCCGCGGCGCGCAGCGAGCCCGCGGGCACCGCGCCCTGGCTGTTGCGCGCGCCCGTCCGCAGCACGTTGCGCAGCCGCAGGTCGATCGCGTCGACCCCGAGCTCTCCCGCGATCTCGTCGATCAGCATCTCCATCGCGGACATGCTCTGCAGCGTGCCGTAGCCGCGCGCCGAGCCGGCGTCGACGGCGCGCGACGCCACCGCCCAGGCCTCGAGGTCGTTCTTCGGGAACGCGTAGATCGACTGTGCGGCCGTGGCCGCGACCAGCGCGACCGACCCCGAGAAGTTCGCGCGCCCTCCCCCGTCCGCCGCGAACGTGCCTGCGAGCGCGCGGAAGCTCCCCGTCGTGCGCTCGACGGAGACGCGGTAGGTCATGCGGAAGCTGTGGCGCTTGAGCGCGCTCTGGAACTGCTCCTCGCGGTCGTTCGCGAGCCGGACCGGCACGCCGTCGCCGAAGACCGCCGCCACTGCCGCGTAGAACGGCAGCGCATGGTGATCCTTGGAGCCGTAGCCGACCGTGTAGCAGGGGTGCAGGCGCAGATTCGCGAACGCGACCTTCGAGCGCGCGAGCATGAGCGCGGTCTCCTGCGCCACCTCGTGCGGCGACTGCGAGGCCACGACCAGGTGGAGCGTGCGGCTCGCCGCGTCGTACCAGCCGTTGGCGTTGTCGGGCTCGAACGCCGACGTGTCGGTCGACTGCGAGACGTACTCGCGTTCGAACGTCTGCACGCCCTCGGGCGGATTCGCGAGCTCTGCTGCGATCTGCCCAGCGTGGTGCAGCGCGCGCGCCGCGGCGTCGCCGTCTGCTGCGGCGCTCGGCCACAGCGGGCGGCCACTGGCGTAGCGTGCGGGAAAGAGCATGCCGTGCTCGAGCGCCGAGTGGACGTCGGGCGCATCCGGCGTCGCGCCGGCCACGCGCACGATGCGCACGCCGCCCCACGGGTCGCGCACGCGCGGACCTGCCGGCTCCCCGTAGCGCAGCACGTCGCCGCGCGCGCGCAGCCACAGCCGCGCGCGCCGGAAGCGCACGAAGTCGTGCCAGATCAGGATCGCGACGGGATGGCCGAGATACGCCGGCGTGGCGCCCTCCGCGAGCAGCATCTCGTCGCCGTAGAACGCGGGCAGCTCGAGCCCCCGGCTCGCCAGGTCCACCGCGCTCACGCTGCGGTCCGGGCGGTTCGCGACCGGCAGCTCGGACAGGTCGAAGCCGAGGAACGGACGATCCGCCCGCGTCGCGCGCAGCAGCAGCGCATGCCCCTGGCGCGCGGGCCAGCCGGGCAGGTCGCGGGCGCGGAAGTCGCGGGCGAACAGCTTCTCGCCCGTCACCTTCGCCACGCCGTCGATGCGCTGCAGCGGCCGCCCCGCAACGGGATCCCAGGCGAGCGGTCGCAGCCGCCGTGTCTCCTCGAGCGCCGCGCGCGGTGCGCGCTCGAGCGGCACGAGCATCACGCTGACGCCCGCAATCACGGTCGCCTGAAGCAGCTCGCGGCGCTTCCAGCCTCTGGACATGGGCCCCAAGAGAGAACGGCATCGTGCCCCGCGCCGCAAGCCGGCGGATCCCCTCAGTGTCGCGCCTCGGTGTCGGTGGTGGAGAGAAGAGGTCGGGGCGGGCGAGCGCTCGGCTCGGTTCCCACGGGGCCAACAGGGACCCCAGGGCACCGGCCCGCGGCGGGCCTTCCCTAAATGGCCCCTTCCGGGAACCGAGGCGGGCGAGCGCTTCGCGTGCTCACCTCTTCACACGACAACCCAGCGGATCCGTCGGTCGCCGCTGTGCATGGGCGTCTGCCGTCTCGTCTTGGTGTAGGCGGGAAAGGAAAGAGTGCTGCGTCAGCGCGCTGCTGGGTTGGGAGGCGTGGTGTCGTGTTGGGGGAGGTCGTCGGCGATGTCGAACCAGGGGGCTTTCGAGTCGACGAAGACGTGGCGCTGCAGGGGCTCGCCGGGGTGGGCGTCGAGGGTGCCGGCGGGGATCACGGCGAGACCCTCGCGGACGCGGGGCATGGGGCCGCCGCAGGTGCGGCAGAACACGTGCGTGAAGAGGCGGGCCTCGGGCACCTTGTAGGACTCGAGCTGCTCCTGGCCGCGCAGCCAGCGCAGCTGCTCTGGCTTGCCGAACAGGTTGGCCGAGTGCGCCGAGCCGCGCGCCTTGCGGCAGCGCGAGCAGTGGCAGTAGTTCATCACCTCGAAGCGGCCCTCGAGCTCGTACGCGACACCGCCGCACAGGCAGCTGCCGCCGACCACACCGGCGGGCAGCTCGCGGCGCGGGCCGTCGAAGACGGGGGCCTGCACGTCCGGCGGATAGGCGTCGAAGCGCGGCGCGGTGCCGCAGATCTGGTACCAGGGCGCCTTCGAGGCGACGAAGATGTGCGCGGAGAGACGCAGCCCCGGATCGTCGTCGAACGCGCCCGCGGGCAGCATGACGAGGCCTCCCGACTCGGGCGCGTGCGGCAGCTTGGAGCCGCAGCGCGAGCAGAAGTGGCGGAAGCCACCGGGCGACGACGCGTAGCGCGCGACGTGCTCGCGCCCCTGCACCAGTCGGTAGCCCGCAGCGGGCCCGCCGGCGAAGGCCCCGAACGCGGCGCCGTGGTGCTTGCGGCACATCGAGCAGTGACACGCCGCAATGAACTGGAGCGCGCCCTCGTACTCCCAACGCACTCCGCCACAGAGACAGCTTCCGTGCAGCATGCCGTGCACGCTAGCACGCGCCGAGGCGACGGGCAGCTCAGAGCTCGCGCAGTGCGATCGCCGGCTCGACCTGCATGGCGCGCAGCGCGGGGAAGATGCCGGCCGCGATGCCCGTCGTCACCATCACGAGCGTGATGAACGCCAGCGTGCCCGCGAACAGATGGGGCGGAGACGTGACCGGCGCGCCGGTCAGCGGGTCGATCGGAATGGCGGCCGCCGCCGCAGCCACGAGACCTGCGCCGAGCAGCGCGCCGAGCGCGCCCGCGGCCGACGTGACCAGCACGGACTCGCTCAGGAACTGCAGGAAGATGACCGCGTTCGGCGCGCCGAGCGCCTTGCGCAGGCCGATCTCCTTGCGCCGCTCGCCGACCACCACGAGCATGATGTTCATCACGCCGACGCCGCCCACGGCCAGCGTGACCAGCCCGGTGACGCCGAAGAAGATGCTCAGGCCGAGGCCGAGCAGGCGCACCAGGTCGAGCACCTCCTCGAGCGCGAACGCGCCGACCGCGGTGTCGGAGTCGTGCGCGAAGTCGTGGTGGCGCGAGAGCAGCATGCGCGCGATCGCCACCGTCTCGTTGCTGGCATCGGGATCGCTCACCTGCACGAAGACGTCGTCCACGCTCTTGCCCTGCCGGAACCAGCGCTGCGCGGCGGTGACGGGGATCAGCGCGAGCTCGTCGTCGTTCGGGCCGAAGTTGACCATCTGGTCGCCCTTCGGCCGCGACACGCCGATCACCTGGAAGGGGATCGACTCGATGTGCACCGTCGCGCCGACGGCCTGCCGCTCGCCGAACAGCCGGCGCGCAGCCTCGTAGCCGAGGAACAGCACGCGGCGCTGGCTGCGCACGTCCTCGCGCGACAGGAAGCGGCCGTCGCGCACCTCGAAGTTGCGCAGCTCCTGGGCGCGGTGCGAGACGCCATAGGTGGCGATCAGCTTGGTGCGGCGGCCCGCGCGCAGGATGCTCGGACCGACGCGCAGGTTGGGCGTGGTGCCGGTGATGCGCGCCGAGCGCTCGAGCCGCTCGAGATCCTTGAGCTCGATCTCGACCGTGCGACCGTCGCGCTGGCCCACGCGGTCCTTCGTGATCACACCGGGGAACAGCACGATCAGCCGCGCGCCGATCTTCTGCAGCTGGCTCTCGTAGTGCGCGTCGAAGCCGTCCGTCATCGACTGCAGAAACGTCATCGTGAAGATGCCCCAGACGATCCCGAGCGACGTCAGCGCGAAGCGCAGGCCGTGCGCGCGCACACTGCGCGCGGTGTCGAGCAGCAGGTCGACGACGCGGCTCATGCGTCCACCCGCAGCGTGAGCGCGGGGTCCATGCGCGAGGCACGCGCTGCGGGCACCACGCCGGCCAGCACGCCGACTGCGGCGAGCACCGCGACCGAAAGCAGGATCGAGTTCGGCTGCAGGATCGGCAGCGGGATCAGGTCGGGCGCATCCACGAGTGCCAGCGACCAGGACAGCACGATCCCGAGCGCGATCCCGAGCACACCGCCGATGCCCGTGATCACGATCGTCTCGACCAGGAACTGCGCGACCACGTCGCTGCGCCGGCCGCCCACGGCCAGGCGCACGCCGATCTCGCGCCGCCGCTCGTGCACGGACTCGAGCATCAGGTTCAGGATGCCGATGCCGCCGATCGTGAGCGTCGTGATCGCGATCAGCGCGAGCAGACTGCCCACCTGGTTCACAGGCAGGCGCTCGAGCGAGTCCATGGGGCTCGCCAGGTGCACGGCCTCGACGTCGGTGGGAGACACGCCGATCCGCTTGGCCAGGAACGCGCGCACCTCCTGCTTGGCGGCCTCTTTGTCGCGGCGCTCGTAGAAGCGCACGCTGATGTTCTCGAGCACGTCCTCGTTCACGCCGGCCGGGCGCGCGCGCTCGAAGGCGAGCAGCGTCGTGAGCGGGATCCAGATCTGGTCGTCGATCTCGGTGGGTCCGCCGCGCCAGAGCTGCGTGCCGACGCGGTCCAGCAGGCCGACGACCTCGAACGAGCGGCCGTCGATGCGGATCGTGCTGCCCACGCCGCCCTCGGGGCCGAGCACGCGCTGGCGCGCCTTGACGCCGAGCAGCGCCACGCGCCGCCGGTTCTCGAGATCGCCCTGGGTGAGCCGGCGGCCTGCGGCGACGCGCACATCGCGCAGCTCGAGCGTTGCCGGCTCGACGCCGCGCGTGTCGACCTGCAGCGTGCGCTGGCGGAACGCGACCGAGCCGAAGAGCGCGCTCTCGCCCACCACGATGTCGCCGTGGCGGAAGCTCGCGCGCAGGGCCTTCACGTCGTCGGGCGTGAACCAGAGATCGCGGCGGTCGACGGCCGGCGTGAAGTCCTCACCGACGTAGCCGGCCCACGCCGTGATCAGGTTCCGGCCCACGCGCTCCATGCTCGACTCGAGCATCACGGCCAGGCCCGCGCCCCAGGACATCAGGAAGATCACCGAGGCGCTGCCCCAGACGACGCACAAAATGGTGAGCGACGAGCGCAGCGGGTGCGCCCGGATGGTGCGGAGCGCTTCGCGCACCGCAGGGAGAATCATCCCCGGGCCGTCCAGGCGCTGTCGGCCGCGAGCAGTCCGTCGTGGATCGTTACGCGGCGCTCGGCCTGCTGCCCGATCGCGGGATCGTGCGTGACGATCACGACCGTGTTGCCCTCGCTGTGCACCTTGCGCAAGAGCTCCATGATCTCGTGGCCGGTCGCCGAGTCGAGGTTTCCGGTCGGCTCGTCCGCCAGCACCAGGCTCGGGCGGTTCACGAGCGCGCGCGCGATCGCGACGCGCTGGCGCTCGCCGCCCGACATCTGCGCGGGCCGGTGGTGTGCGCGCGCCTCCAGACCGACGCGGCGCAGCGCATCGCGCGCCCGCGCGCGGCGCTCGTTGCGCGGCACGCCGCGGTAGCCGAGCGGCAGCTCCACGTTCTCCATCGCGTCCAGCCGCGGCAGCAGATTGAAGCTCTGGAACACGAAGCCGATCTGCTCGCCGCGCACCACCGCCAGGTCCGCGGCAGGGATCTCGTGGACGGCGCGCCCGTTGAGCCAGTAGTCACCGGCGGTCGGCCGCGACAGGCAGCCGAGCACTTCCATCATCGTCGTCTTGCCGGAGCCGGACGGGCCCATGATCGCGACGAACTCACCGCGCTCGATCGCGAGGTCGATGCCGCGCAGCGCGCGCACCTCGGTCGCCCCGGTCGTGTAGGTCTTCTGCAGACCTTTGACCTGGATCAGCGGCTGCTGGATCTGCGGCACGCGGACCCGGTTCCTCTTTTCCAGGAGGTTCGGCGGGAGCGGCCGGGGCTGGTGCGACGTCACGTGGTTGAGCATGGGGTCGAGAGCGTACGCCGTCTGTAGCCGTATGACCATGCATGTCTCCCGCAGCCCGAGTTACATGCAGAGTTGCAGCAAGGCCGCGCGCGGGCTGCACGGCAGCTTCCGCCTTACACGGCACTGTTTCGTGGTCCAGGCGGTCCTACCACCTGCTCGACGTTGCCGCCGGCAGTGGTAAGGTACGACCCGGGAGGACCGACGGTTGGGCGACATCCAGACGATTCGAGAGCTCCTGGGTCAGGGCGGGGCACATGCCGCGGCGTTGCTCGCGCCGGAGCGCGCACCGCTCGTGCACGGCGGCCTGCGCGAGCAGATCGACCGCAGCGTGGAGGCGCTCAACGGGCTCGGCCTCGGGCGCAACGACCGAGTCGCGATCGTGCTGCCGAACGGTCCCGAGATGGCCGCGGCCTTCGCCGCGATCGCCTCGGCGGCCACCACGGCGCCGCTCAATCCGGGCTATCGGGCCGACGAGCACCGCTTCTACCTGAGCGATCTGGCGGCCCGGGCGCTGCTCGTCGAGCGCGGCAGCGACTCACCGGCCGTCGCGGTGGCCGCGGAGCTCGGGATCCCGCGGATCGAGCTCTTCCGCGAGCCCGACGCCCCTGCCGGGCGCTTCGAGCTCGCCCTGGCGCCAGGCAGCCCAGCGCCCGATGGAGGGGCCGAGCAGGGCTTCGCCCAGCCCGGCGACGTGGCCCTGGTGCTGCACACCTCGGGCACGACCTCTCGCCCCAAACAGGTACCCCTCACCCACGCCAACGTCTGCGCGTCCGCGGCCAACATCGCGCGCACGCTGCGCCTGGGCGTCGACGACCGCTGTCTCAACGTCATGCCGCTGTTCCACATCCACGGCCTGATGGCTGCGGTGCTGGCGTCGCTCGGCTCGGGCGGCAGCCTGTACTGCACGCCCGGCTTCAACGCGCTGCGCTTCTTCGGCTGGCTCGACGATGCACACGCCACCTGGTACACGGCCGTCCCGACCATGCACCAGGCCATCCTGTCGCGCGCCGAGCGCAACAAGGAGGCCATCGGCCGCGCCAACCTGCGCTTCATCCGCTCGTCCTCGGCCTCGCTGCCGCCGCAGGTGTTCGCCGAGCTCGAGGACGTGTTCAAGGTGCCCGTCGTCGAGGCCTATGCCATGACCGAGGCCTCCCATCAGATGTGCTCCAACCCGCTGCCGCCGGGCGAGCGCAAGCCCGGCAGCGTCGGCCCGGCCGCCGGCCCCGAGGTCGCCATCCTGGACGATGCGGGCGAGCTGCTGCCCGCAGGCGCCGTCGGCGAGATCGCGATCCGCGGCTCGAACGTGACCGCGGGCTACGTGAACAACGACGCGGCCAACGCCACGGCCTTCACGAACGGCTGGTTCCGCACCGGCGACCAGGGCGTGATGGACGCCGACGGCTACGTGCGCATCAGCGGCCGGCTCAAGGAGATCATCAACCGGGGTGGCGAGAAGGTCTCCCCGCTCGAGATCGACGCCGTGCTCATGGATCACCCGGCAATCCAGCAGATCTGCACCTTCGCGATGCCCCACGACAAGCTCGGCGAGGAGGTCGCGGCCGCGGTCGTGCTGCGCGAGAATGCAGAGGTGAGTGAGCGTGAGCTGCGCGAGTTTGCAGCAAGTCGACTTGCGGACTTCAAGGTGCCGCGCAAGTGGGTCTTCGTGCCGGAGATCCCCAAGGGGGCAACGGGCAAGATCCAGCGCATCGGGTTGGCCGCCAAGCTCGGACTGGCCTGATGCGCATCTGCGTCTACGGCGCCGGCGCCGTCGGGGGCCTGCTCGGGGCGCGGCTCGCCCAGGCAGGCTGCGACGTGTCGCTGGTCGCACGGGGCGCTCACCTGGCGGCCATGCAGGCGAACGGCCTGCGGCTGCGCGCCGACGGCGAGGAGCTCCTGGTGCACCCGCGCTGCACCGACCGCGCCGCCGAGCTCGGGCCCCAGGACTACGTGATCGTCGCGCTCAAGGCGCACTCCGTGCCCGCAGTCGTCGACGAGCTCGCCAGCCTGTTCGGCCCCGACACTGCAGTCGTCACCGCCGTGAACGGCGTGCCGTGGTGGTACTTCCACGCGCTCGAGGGGCCGTGGCGCGACCACCGCCTGGAGAGCGTCGATCCCGGCGGGCGCCAGTGGGACGTGATCGGACCGCGCCGCGCCATCGGCTGCGTCGTGTACCCGGCCTGCGAGATCGCCGAGCCCGGTTTGATCGTGCATCACGCGAACGACAAGCTCACGATCGGCGAGCCCAGCGGCGAGCGCAGCGAGCGCGCGCGCGCGCTGTGCGACGCGCTGATCGCGGCCGGCTTCAAGGCGCCGCTGCGCCCGCAGATCCGCAACGAGATCTGGACCAAGCTCTGGGGCAACCTGTGCTTCAACCCGATCAGCGCGCTCACGCTCGGCACGCTCGAGCAGATCGCGGGCGACCCGGGCACGCGCGGCGTCGCGCGCGCGATGATGCTCGAGGCCCAGGCCGTCGGCGAGAAGCTCGGCGTGCACTTCCCGATCAGCGTGGAGCAGCGCATCGACGCCGCGCAGCAGCTCGGCGCGCACAAGACGTCGATGCTGCAGGACCTGGAGCGCGGCCGGCCGATGGAGATCGACGCGCTCGTCACGGCCGTGCAGGAGATGGGCCGCCTGGTCGCCGTTCCCACGCCCGTGCTCGACACCGTGCTGGCGCTGCTGCGCCAGCGCGCACAGGCCCCGGCGTGATCGAGGCCGTCGCACTCGCACCCGCCGGTCCCGGGGATGCGACGGCGATCGCGCGCATGACGCGTCTGTGGATCGAGTCCGGCCTGCCGCCGCGCTGGAGCCGCGAGGCGCACCTGCGCTGCATCGAGGACGCCGACACCGAGGTCGTGGTGGCCCGCTCGCGCTCGGCGCGCGCGGGCTTCGCGACCATGGAGTTCCACTTCGAGCAGTGTCGCGCGCACCTGCTGCTGCTCGCGGTCGATCCGCGCCTGCGCCGCGGCGGCCTGGGCCGCGCGCTGTTCGACTACCTGCACGTGATGGCGAAGCGCGGCGGCATCGACCTGATCCAGCTCGAGGTGCGCGTCAGCAATCCCGGCGCCCAGCAGTTCTACGAGGCGCTGGGCTTCCGCGTCATCGAGCGCCTGCCGCTCTACTACGCCGAGCGCGAGGACGCGCTGCGCATGACGCTCGAGCTGGCGTAGCCCGAGACCGCTCGCCAACCGACCGTCAGAGCTCAGACCTTCGACGAGTCCGGGGCGCTGCTGGACTCGCGCCGAGGCAGCGCCGGCGCGCGTTGATTTGACGCCCCCCACCGCTCCCGACTAGCGTGGGCACCCTCTCTAAACCCTTGAAATTCCCGCGCAGCGCTCAGACCCGCGCGGGATGGGAGCGTGCAATGCGGAGAGCATGGATGGAGCTGGCGCCCTGGTGTGTGGCAGCAGTAGTGGGCCTCGGACTCGTGCCGACCCTGGCGCAGGCACAGAGCCCGGTTCAGAAATCGTTCGAGCAGGCGCGCGGTGTGCTCGACACGGCGCTCAAGGCCGCGGGCGGCATCGACGCCCTGCGCGCGGTCAAGGACGTGACGCGCACCGGCAAGGGAACGGCGTTCAACCAGGGACAGAGCCTGAAGCCGGATGACCCGCTCACCTCACGAGCAGTCGAGGTGAAGAGCGTCGTCGACTTCGCGGGGGGTCGCTTCGCGACCGACGCGGCGACGACTCCGTCGGGCGGGAACCTGACGCGCACGCGCAACGTGGTCACGGCGGAGTCCGGCTTCGGCTTCAACCGCCTCAACGGCGTGATGAGCCCGCTGACGCCGACGGCGCTCGGCAATGCCAAGTCGGCACTGCGCCGCGATCCGGCCGCGCTGCTGCTGACGGCCGACGCGCGTGCGGACTCGCTGCGCTCGCTCGGCGACGCCAACGTCGACGGCAGCGCGCAGCGCGCGATCTCGTTCGCGGACGCCGACGGGACCGAGCTGACCCTGTACATCGACGCCAAGACCGGGCTGGTCAGCAAGTACGAGACGCTCGCCGACAACGCCGTGCTCGGCGACACGCTGAACGAGGTCGTGTTCTCGGACTACCGCGCGGTGGGCGGCGTGCAGCTGCCGTTCCGCGTGGTCAACCGCACCGCCGGCGTGATCACGCAGGACCTCGCCTACTCGGACATCAAGGTGAACGCCGGCGCCGCTGCGGAGCTCTTCGCGGAGCCCCCGGCCAGCGTCGCGCGCGTCGCCCCGGGCACTCCGCCCACGAACGTGACGCTCACGTCGATCGGCGACAACGCCTACTTCGTGAGCGGCAGCTCGCACAACAGCCTGGCCGTGGGCTTCGCGGACCACGTGCTGCTGATCGAGGCGCCGCAGAGCACGGAGCGCGCGGCTGCCGTGCTGACCAGCGTGAAAGCGGCGTTCCCCGGCAAGCCCGTGCGCTACGTCGTGCCCACGCACTACCACTTCGACCACTCCGGCGGCCTGCGCGCCGCGATCGCCGAGGGTGCGACCGTCGTGACGACGCCGGGCAACAAGGCCTTCGTGGAGCGCATGGCGTCCACCGCGCACACGGTCAAGCCGGATGCGCTGTCCAAGAGCCCGCGCAAGGCAGTCGTGGAGACCTTCAGCGGCAAGCGCGTGTTCCAGGACGCCACGAACGTCGTCGAGCTCTATGACGTGGGTCCGAGCCCGCACGTGGCCGAGATCCTGGTCGCGTACCTGCCGAAGGAGAAGGTGCTGTTCGTCGCCGACATCTTCGGCGTGCCGCAGGAGGGTCCGCTGCCGCCGGCCACCGCCGTGAACCGCGACTTCGCCGACAAGGTGAAGAAGCTGGGCCTCGTGGTCGATCGGTTTGCCCCGGGCCACGGCAAGCTCGGCACGCAGGCCGACCTCGCCGCCGTGCTGGCGAAGAATCCGCCGCCGGACGTCGCCGCCCAGTAAGCGCGAGCGCGAATCAGGGAGCCGGCCCGGGACTGCCCGGGTCGGCTCTCTTCACTTCAGCGCGGCTCCACACGGCGGCGC
>Ga0190274_10001203_pt1 | contig 15228 bp, 15 predicted proteins | sample Popmic531T_FD_133002 | JGI IMG/M metagenome (GOLD analysis project Ga0190274, IMG submission 133002) | Populus adjacent soil microbial communities from riparian zone of Yellowstone River, Montana, USA - 531 T | ecosystem: Environmental > Terrestrial > Soil > Riparian zone | place: USA: Montana...
CATTCCTGAATTGATATCCGTTCCGAATGTAAAATTCAAATGATCTTTTGCCGGAACAGGGTATACAGATGTTTCCACCACTGTAGAATTTGAAGATTCAATTTCGGGAATTGTATTGCCACTATTTCCGTTTCTGTTGGTGGACCTGTTCCCGACATCGTTGAACACCCACAATATATTATAGCCGTGTATTATAATGCTATTGTTACCTGATTGATTGGTGAAATCATTGGTCCTCGAGTAATCGCCCTCGCGATCACTGTTGCCATCAGATGTTTCTTCAAAAGAAGGCAGAAGATCCAGGTCTGCTTTAGATTGAACAGGAATACGCTGTGCGGTTGCATCAGAAAAAAATGCGAGAGCGATAATAATAAGGTAGAGGTTTTTCATGGTAATAAATTTGGTTAGTTAAAAATGCTGAAAAATTTCCGAGTTGTAAGCTGAAAAATCAAACAATGATCAATTCGTGACATATAATCCTCTTAATTACCTTCGCCTGACAAATGAAGATTTTTTTCATCCGCCTTATCGTTTTTTCCGGACTGGTCGGAATTATCGACTTCTGCTGGAACTGGCTTGTGCCTGCTTACCCGATTCCGCACCCGACAGTCATCATCCTTATCTATTTTTTAATTACGGCGCTGTTTCATTATATCATTACGAAAAACAAAGATGCCCGTCCGCAGGTGATCGTACGCTATTATATGAGTGGTACTGTGATCAGGCTTTTTCTATACATATTGATTTTACTCATGTATCGCTTTATTGATAAACCAACGCTTGTGCCTTTTGCGATTGCTTTTGTGCTGCATTATTTTTTATTTACGGCCTTTGAAGTGATGGCGCTGATGAGACAGTTCAGAAATCCATGACCCCTTCGAATACGGATAAAGCCTATTAATTTACCAATTACAAATATCGACGGATTCCTATTTCGTAAATTAGTAGGGTTTATCCGTATTCGATGGCCTAATCTCTTTATTCGTAATTGGTATTTTCGTTGGATTTTATTCGTTATTCGACGGGGTAATGATCGAATGAAAAATTTTAAGGGAGGATGACATTGTCATTTCCTGATAATGATTAGTTTTGCGGCCTCAAATTTAAAAAAAGGCGAAGCTATTTCATTTTCAGCCAGTTACGTCTAATGGAGCGCATGCAAAGCAATACTATATCAGGCAACAGGTTCTTTCTAAGGATTTTCATGGCAATGGCCTTTATTTTCCTTGGTAAATTTTCGTTTGCTAATGAAAACGAAGAAGTTGTTGCTGATTCCACAGTGATTCATACTGAAGCTGCAGTAGAACATGCCGAGAAAAAATTCAATGCGGGTGAACTTATTATGGGCCACATTGCCGATGCGCACGACTGGCACATTTACGGCAGCGAAGAACATCCAGTTTCCATTCCGCTTCCCATTATCGTTTACCATCCTGAAAAAGGTTTCAGCGTTTTCTCTTCCAGCCGCTTTGAACACGGCCATGCTTCTTATGAAGGCTACAGTCTTGAAGAAGGAAAAATAAAATCTGAGGATGGCGCTTCGATCTACGATCTTTCAATCACGAAAAACGTGCTCGCAATTTTCATTGCAGCCGGATTACTCCTCTTTATTTTCATCGGTGTTGCCAGAACCTATGCACGCAATCCCGACAAAGCTCCCAGCGGATTTCAGAATGCCATCGAGCCGATGATTCTTTTTGTACGCGACGACATTGCAAAGGCAGCGATCGGCGAAAAGAACTACGCGAAGTTCATGCCTTACCTGCTGACGATTTTCTTTTTCATCTGGACGAGCAACCTGCTTGGACTCGTCCCTGTTTTCCCGGGAGGCGCAAACGTAACAGGCAACATTGCAGTACCAATGGTTCTTGCTGTTTGTACACTGCTCATTACACTTCGTTACGGAAATAAACATTACTGGCATCACATCCTGGCAATGCCGGGAGTACCAAAATTCGTTTTAGTTATTCTTACGCCACTTGAAATCCTCGGAATATTCCTGAAGCCCTTCGTATTGATGGTGCGGTTATTCGCAAACATCATGGCCGGGCACATTGTAGTGCTTGTATTCTTCTGCCTCATCTTCGTTGCCGGCGCAGCTTCTGCGGGTGCAGGATTTGGCGCAGCGTTACCTGCCGTTGCATTTACGATCTTCATCAACGCTCTTGAACTGCTTGTAGGTTTCCTGCAGGCATTTGTATTTACTTTCTTATCGGCCATTTATTTCGGCATGGCCACAGCAGAACCCGAACATCATTAATTGTATCTAAATAAATTCTTAATCAAAACTACTATGACTTCTTTATCAATTCTTCTCGATGCAGGCATGGCACAGGCAGGTGCTGTTATTGGCGCAGGTCTCGCAGCAGTTGGTGCCGGAATCGGCATCGGAAATATCGGTGGCAGCGCATTGGAATCAATGGCTCGTCAGCCTGAAATGAAAGGTGACCTCGTGTCGAATATGTTCGTTGCAGCTGCACTTGTAGAAGGTGTTGCCCTTGCAGCAGTGGCACTTGCGTTCATCGTTGGATTAGCATAATAAAAGTAACTAAGCGACTAGGTTACTAAGTGACTAAGTTAAAACAGCCTTAGTCACTTAATCACTTAGTCACCTAATCACTCAATAAAATGAAATTAGTAACACCAGATATCGGGCTTCTTTTCTGGATGCTCGTATCATTCGGCATCGTACTTTTTCTGTTGAGAAAGTTCGCATGGAAACCAATCCTTGCTTCGCTGAAATCGCGTGAGGAAAATATTTCCGAAGCGCTGAATACAGCAAAAAAAGCCAAGGAAGAAATGGCTTCCCTGAAAGCCGACAACGAAAAGCTGCTCCAGCAGGCACGCGCAGAACGTGATGCCATGCTCAAGGAAGCGCGCGATACCAAGGATGCAATTATCTCTGAGTCTAAATCAAAGGCGCAGGCCGAAGCGAATAAAATCATGGCAAGCGCACGCGAAACAATCAACACAGAGAAGAATGCTGCCATCGCCGAATTGAAAAACCAGGTGGCAAGCATGAGCATCGATATCGCTGAAAAAATTCTACGCCAGGAACTCAGCCGTGACGAGAAACAAAAATCGCTGATGGAAAACCTGATGCGTGATGTTCCGCTAAATTAATTCCAGATGGCAGAAACAAAAGTAGCCAGGCGATATGCCAAGTCACTCCTTGATCTTGCAAAAGAAAAGGGTGAGATGGAGGCCGTGAATAACGACATGAAACTGCTGGCGGAAGTCTGCAACAGTAACCATGACCTGCGCCTGCTGCTTGGTAGTCCTATCATTAGCAACGATAAAAAACTTTCTATCCTGAAACGCGTGTTCTCGGGAAAAATATCTGCGATGTCAATGAGCTTCTTTGATGTCATCTCCCGGAAAGGACGTGAGGCGTACCTGGAATCGATTGCAGTGGAATTCACACGTCTTTATAAAGAGCACAAGGGAATCCAGACTGCCATCGTGACTTCAGCAGTTGGTCTCGACGAAAAACTCCGCGACCAGGTGTACAAGATGATTAAGGAAAGCCTGAACAGCGAAATAGAACTGATTGAAAAAGTTGACAAAGACCTGATCGGGGGATTTATTCTCCGCGTCGGGGATAAACAATATGATGCAAGTATAGCTCGTGATCTTCGACTGATGCGACAGGAGTTGATTGATACATCGTACGTAAAGAAAAACTAAAAACCAGTTGACAGTTAGCAGTGCGCAGTTTGCAAACTGCAAATTGCCAACTTGATTAAATTGAAATAACTAATTAAATTGAACTAACATGGCAGAGGTAAGACCAGACGAAGTTTCCGCTATACTGCGTCAGCAGTTGGCCGGCTTCAAAACGGAAAACGAACTCGAAGAAGTTGGTACTGTCCTCCAGGTGGGAGATGGTATCGCACGTATATACGGACTCACAAAGGTTCAATCAGGAGAGCTGATTGAATTTGAAACAGGACTGCAAGGCATTGTACTGAATCTTGAAGAAGATAATGTAGGAGCCGTGTTGCTTGGTAAGTCAACTGACATCAAAGAAGGTGACGTCGTAAAACGTACGGGGAAGATCGGATCCATCAAGGTTGGAGAAGGAATGCTTGGACGCGTAGTGGATACCCTTGGTACTCCTATCGACGGTAAAGGCCCAATCACTGGAGAGCTGTATGAAATGCCACTCGAACGTAAAGCTCCCGGTGTAATTTTCCGTCAGCCGGTGAACGAGCCGCTGCAGACAGGTCTGAAGCCAATCGATGCGATGATTCCTATCGGTCGCGGACAACGTGAGCTCGTGATCGGTGACCGCCAGACAGGTAAAACTGCAGTGTGCATTGACACCATCATCAACCAGAAAGAATTTTTTGAAAAAGGCGAACCGGTATTTTGCATCTATGTTGCCATCGGACAAAAAGGTTCCACTGTTGCGCAGATCGTAAAGACGCTTACAGAATATGGAGCAATGGCATATACTGTTATTGTTTCCGCAACTGCTGCAGATCCTGCACCGATGCAGTTCTTTGCACCGATGGCAGGCGCTGCTATCGGAGAATTCTTCCGCGACACCGGTCGTCCGGCATTGATCGTGTATGATGATCTTTCAAAACAAGCTGTTGCTTACCGTGAAGTATCATTGCTGCTCCGTCGCCCACCGGGACGTGAAGCATATCCCGGTGACGTATTTTATCTTCACTCCCGTTTGCTCGAGCGTGCAGCTAAAATCAACAACACTGACGAAATCGCAAAACAAATGAATGATCTGCCGGAATCCATCAGACACATGGTGAAAGGCGGCGGATCTTTGACGGCCCTCCCGATAATCGAAACACAAGCTGGGGACGTATCAGCATACATCCCGACAAACGTGATCTCCATCACCGACGGACAAATTTTCCTTGAGTCGAACTTGTTCAACTCAGGTGTGCGTCCGGCCATCAACGTAGGTATTTCTGTATCCCGCGTAGGTGGTAATGCACAGATCAAATCAATGAAGAAGATTGCTGGAACATTGAAACTTGACCAGGCGCAATACCGCGAGCTGGAAGCATTTTCAAAGTTCGGATCCGACCTCGACGCATCCACGAAAGCAACACTTGAAAAAGGTGTACGCAATGTGGAAATCCTGAAGCAGGGACAATATTCTCCAATCCCCGTTGAAAAACAGATTGCAATCATTTATCTCGGAACAAAAGGTTTGTTGCGCGACGTACCTGTAAAACGTATCAGCGAATTCGAAAATGAATACGTTGCATTGCTTGACGCACAGCACCGTTCAACACTTGATTCATTGAGAAAAGGAACACTGGATGATTCTATCACTAGTGTATTGGAGAAAGTGGCAGCGGGGCTTGTACCGAAGTACAAGAATTGATGTGCGGTGATGAATGCACAATGCACGATTCACAATGCAAAATTGAACAGCCGATAAAATAATTACATTATATAAAACATAAAATAATAATTGACAGATCCTTATTCTACTTGTAATTTCCGGTGCTGAAATGATGCACAATGCACGATTCACAATTCACAATGAATCGTGGGATGGAAATGAAAAGCGAAAAGGAAAATATCATACTTGAGAAATCTTTTGAATTTGCATGTGATTTGATTGATGTTTATTCAAAGTTGACGGATTTGAAGTTCTATAGAATAGCAAGTCAAATTTGCGGAAGTGGAACTTCAATTGGTGCAAATGTGAGGGAAGCACAAAGAGCAGTAAGTACTCCGGATTTCACTAACAAAATGTCAATCGCGTTAAAGGAAGCTGAAGAGACAGAATTTTGGTTTGAGTTAATAGAAAGAAAAATATTTCCGATAGAATTAAAACTGAAGCAAGACCTAAAATCAATTATCAGGATTCTGACAACGATAATTAAAACTTCAAAGGGAAAAGAATAAATCAATCGATACGAGGCCAATTGTGAATTGTGCATCGTGAATTGTGAATCAATAAAATGGCTAATCTAAAAGAAGTCCGAATCCGAATCGCGTCAGTAATCAGCACACAGCAGATTACAAAAGCAATGAAGATGGTGAGTGCAGCGAAACTTCGTCGCGCGCAGGATGCCATTGTGCAGATGCGTCCTTATGCTTCAAAGCTGCGTGAGATCATGGAAAATATTTCCGGTTCACTCGACAGCAGCACAGGCGGCGTGTATACAGTACAGCGTCCGGTGAATAAAGTATTGATCGTTGCAGTGAATTCCAACCGTGGATTGTGCGGAGGATTCAATACCAATATCCACAGGACTGTAGCTAAAATGATTCGTGAGGCTTATTCTGCACAGGCGAAGGAAGGAAATGTAAAAGTGTTGGCTATTGGAAAAAAAGCTACCGACTTTTTCAGCAAGAATGCAAATGCGTATGCCGGCAACCATAATGATGTGTACACAAAGCTGAACTTCGAAAATGTTTCTGCAATTGCAGAAAAGGTAATGAAGGAATTTGCCGATGGTAAATACGATAAAGTTGAAGTCGTTTATAACCAGTTCAAAAATGCCGCTGTTCAATATGTAATTACCGAACAGATGCTTCCCCTTGTTCCACCTACGGACGCTTCAAAAAATAAATCTTCCAAAACGGAAGGCTATAAGCCGGATTATATTTTCGAGCCGAACAAGGAAGACCTCGTTCTTGAATTGGTTCCCAAGGCAATCAAGATACAGCTTTACAAGGCCGTACTGGATTCACATGCATCCGAACACGGAGCACGCATGACGGCCATGAACAAGGCCACCGACAATGCAGGAGAAATTTTGAAAGCACTGCGCCTTGAGTACAACAAGCGCCGCCAGGCAGCGATTACGGGAGAGATCCTCGAGATTGTTGCGGGAGCGGAAGCGTTGAACGGGTAGGAACAGCCGGTCCCCTGGCCCCCGAAGGGGGAAGAGAACAGTCGAGCAATAGTCGGCACTCAATAGCCAACCCCAAGGGTGTAGTCACTGCGACGTAGGAAGCAGTCCGTAAATTTGAAATAAGAAGTAAAAGACAAAAACCTCTTTCGGAAACGGAAGAGGTTTTTTGTTTCCCCTCGAGAGTTTATTTTCTATAAGTTTGTCTGTACTACACCTATTGTATGAGATATTCATTCCTGATAATATTTTCGTTCTTTTCTATTTGCTCTATTGGGCAAACCACTTTTCAAAAAATATTTTACGGACAGGAAGTGAATAAATTTTTTAATGTCATTCAAACATCGGAAGGCGGGTATTTAATAGGAGGTGTCACAAAAAATTATGGTCAAGGCGATGACGATATTTACCTTGTAAGGACAGATGGCTTAGGTGATATCCTTTGGACTAAAACGTATGGGTCATCAACTCAGGATTTTTTATATTCCTTGGATCCTACTTCCGATGGTGGATATATTATTGGCGGAACTATATCTGGTCACCCAAGTCTATTGAAAATGGATTCAGACGGTTTTATCATATGGACAAAAAGTTACTCATATGGTGCATTTGCTGCTCATCCATGTAATGACGGTGGTTATGCACTTTTTGGAACGGGACTTAATGGCTTAACAATAACTAAGACAGACTATCTAGGTAATATTATTTGGATAAAATCGTATGGTCCCAATGTTACTTTAAATAATCATTTTGGTAGTGGGTTTAAGCAAACATCCGATAATGGTTTCATATTTACCGGATATGCTTACAATACATTATCTGGTGGACCAAATGCAATTTTGGTGAAAACAAATGACACCGGAAATATATTGTGGGCAAAATCATATGGTGGTGACTCACATGATGAAGGGGTTTCAGTTTTACAATTGTCAGATGGTGGCTTTTTACTTTCTGGACTATCGACCAGCTTTGGAATTTTTGGAGATTATGTAATCAGGACAACATCTACAGGAGATACGATTTGGACTCGTAGTTTCGAATTTGCAGATGCAGCCTGGCTTGAACAAACAAATAATAACTCTGAATTTATCATTACAGGAGGCAATGGTGCTGCCTGCATAATAAAATTTGATTTAAATGGAGATACATTATGGACCCAACGATATAGTCTGAGCAATGGAGAACAAGGAAATTGTATTCGGTCCACACACGATGGAGGTTTTATCATTGCTGGTTCAACATTTTTGTTTGGACATCTTGATTCATATCTCATTAAAACTGATGATAATGGTAATAGCGCCTGTAATCAAGAACAGCCTTTATACAATGTTTTACGAACTCAAACTCAAGTGACTAATATTCAGTTATCCTACTCTATAATATCCAATCCGATTTTTGCTACATCTTTAACTATGAGTACCGGTTCAATGGATACAACTTTGTGTTTGCACGATAATATTTTTGAACCTCATTTTTCAGCAGGCGTAATATTTTCTCCCAATCCGTTCCAAAATACAGCAAGATTTGAAATTAAAAATTCAGAATTAAAAATTAATGGTAGTTTGTTGAAGATTTACAACTCTATGGGCTGCCTCATGCGCGAAGAAAAAATATCAAATCTTAATTCTTACATCTTACATCGCGATGGCCTTTGTGACGGCTTTTATTTCTACGAACTACGATCTCTGAATTCTGAACAGATGAGTTCGGGAAAATTTATTGTGGAATAGAACTTTTTTTATTTTTGATAAATTGCTTTAATACTTTTTTTGTAAATCTATTTTTTTATAGATTTAACATTTATAACATGAAAAAGATATTCCTATCTATATCAATTTGCTTTTTCACTACCCAAATTTTGGGCCAGCAATTATGGATAAGAGAAACCCCAACAGATATGTTGATTAGCATTCAAAGAACATTTAATGGTGAAATTGCTCTTGCGGGTAGATCCGACTCTGGTGTTTTTTTAGCAATCACAGATACTATTGGAAATATTCAATGGGCAAAAAAGTATTTTACAAACCATGCATGTACCTATAAATCGTTTGTTCAAACACGGGATTCGGGATTTGTAATTCTTGGATCATCTCCGGATATTTTTATTTTAAAAGTTGATAAGGCAGGAAATATTGTATGGTCGCAAATTTTAGCAACAACAGTTAATTTAAACTATTTATATATGGCCATTACTTACTCTGATGATGGAGGAGTAGTTATTGCTGTTTTAGATGGAAACACCTATTTGTGCCATATAAACCAATCAGGAAATCTCATTTGGAGCTATTCATATAAAGCGTGGTCACAGTTTTCTCCACCAGAGGAAGACTTCCTTGTTACAAATGTAAAAGGTAATTACATTTTTCTAACATCTCAGTATATTGGTGTAAACGGATCAATAGCATTGACAAAGATTGACACAGCCGGAAACCTTATAATGTCTAAATCATATGATTATAATTCTGAAAGATGGTCGCGTTCTAGAGCGTCAATAGTGAATACACTTGATGATGGTATTTTAATCAAGTTAGAGGTAGATTCACCAGCTGGACATTGGGGTTTCCCTGATCCAGTCGCAATTCAAATTTTTAAAACCGACAGCTCAGGTGAGGTGAATTGGGCACGTGAGTATCGAAATGATGGATTGAGTTGCTGGCCCATTCTGAAAGGTTCAAACTTTAAACAGGAATATTTCTTTGCCTCGAGTTACCCCGGCGCTTCATATAATTTTATAACAAAAATTGACAGTGTAGGAAATATTGATTGGTCGAAGGGAATTTTGCATTATGTAAGGGACGGGATAATTTTTGACGACGGAAGCATTATGACAGCAGGTTCTCGTGGAAGTGGAAACACTTCTTTAATACGTTCAGATATAAATGGGAATAGTTGCGGTCATTATATAAGCAACATTTATAGCAGTTCTCTATCAATTGATGTGGATACTATTAATCCTATAAGAACTACAATATCAGATTCATTAATTCCATTAGCTTTTACATCTGATACAGGTTTTACTCTTACCACTACTTGTAGTTTAATCGGAATTGAGGAACAATATTCACCGGCCAACATTATTAAATTATTTCCGAATCCTTTCCATATTTCTACAATGCTAACCTCGGAAATAAGATTTCATGAAGCGCTGTTAAAAATTTATAATTCCCTTGGAATCCTGGTGCGGACAGAGAAAAACTTAGAAGGGGGAAGCTATATACTTCATCGTCAAACTCTTCCAGAGGGTTTGTACTTCTTTGAATTAATTTCCACTGAGAGTCAATTTTATTCAGCTGGGAAATTCATTATTGAATAATATTTACTCAGTGCATAAAAATTTCCTGACAGACACATTCTTCTCCGAGGCTACTTTTGCAAAATAAATTCCCGCGTGAAGATTAAGTTCTTCTTTCGACAATTGAATTATAGTTTCAGTTGCAGAAATTTTTTTCTCCAAGACATTTTTACCAAGCGCATCGAAAATTGAAAGCGTACCATCGGTTTGCGACAGACTGATTTCAAAATTACCTGCAACAGGGTTTGGCGAAAGGAGGAAATTATTTGCAACAGCATTTTCATTTACAGCTGTCGGAGTACAATCCACTTCCAGCCGGAATGCAGATTGTATAAATGCCGGAAAGCCTAGCGAAGCTGTTACCCCATTAAACTGCGGATCAAGATCCAAGCCCATGTCAACATAATTGCATGCTGTACCCAGAACATTCGGGGAGTTGATAATGCCCAGCCATTGACTAAAAGACTTGCACACATAAATGCGACCGTCATTGGCAATCTGCAATGCATAAATATCGGGCGTGGAACTGAGAATCGTTTTGGATGCAAGAATGGTATCAATGTTTCCGGAAGAAAGGTCAAACTGCAAAAGCGTTCCAAGCGGATCATAGCAGCTCACATAAAATAAATTTCCTGTTCGCGAGTACTCAATTCCATATACATGGTATCCGATTGGAAGCGTGATAGGGTTGGATATAATACCCGTTGATTGATCGAAATTAAAAATCTCAACAGTGTCCTGGTAACCAATGGCAGCAGCGATCTTGTCGCCGCATGGAGAAAATTTCATCGCACCGTATGTATTCTGGATCACGGACATATTGTGTACGATGCCTGTATTGCTCACGATTGGAAATGGTTGAAGTCCGAGTTGCGTCAGACTATAAACATAAAAAGCATCAGTCCCCCATTCATGTACGGCAATCCAATAATCACCTGAAGGAAGTTGTTTCATGGCAGTCAGCTTTTCTGTCACCGGAGCGAGGATCGGAATGTTTTTGTTGTTGACATCCACATCTCCGTTGCCTCCGTCCAATGTCATATCCACAATTGAATAGCGGAAACCATTCGGTCCGCCGATTTCATCCACAGTAAATAAATAATAAAGCGTAGTGCTTCCAGGCAATGGAACACAAATAGAAGACTGCGTTGAACTGATGCCGCCCATTAGCCCTGTACCATTGGGCATTACCTGGTGCGTCCTGTTCCAAACCGTTACGCCGTCAGTATAAAAAAGCAGGTTCCCGTTGTTGTCGGAAATTGTCGCGCACCCTTCATTTGTATTCAGCGCACCGCCATAAATAGGCACAGGGGGACCATTGAAAAAATCCAGTCCTGCCATCACGCCGAAATACCATTTGTCGGCTTCATGTTGCGCGTAAGAGGAAATGGAAAAGAGGAGAAGTAAGGAGAGTAAAATATTTTTCATGGGTTTGAAATTTAATACAACAAAATTAAGTAATAAAAATTCAGGGCCGGCTGTTATTGCCGTTCCTACAAAGTAGAGCCATTGCAATCTAGCCCCGATCGAACCCTGAAGCAAGCGTAAGCTCTGCTTCAGGGGAAGAGCGGGAAAGCCGGTGATAGCATTTTCCTGTTCCGCTCCCGTTGGCTGTTCTTTACATACCTTTTAATAGCGATTGTTACTCAACGTTCCACTTTGCTTCTACATCCCAATTTGCCCTTACTGAAAGATCTTCCTTGTAATAAAAAATCTGCTCCGGCTGTACATGCCTGAGATAGTTGCCGGTATCCCATTCGCCGTTGGCGTTTGAGTCTTCAATGAGTTTTAGCCTGTACGTTCTTGGTTCGAGGTAATCATAATAAATCGAAGTGTCAGAATGAAAAACAGTTTGGCGGTAAATGGTTTCTTTGTCGTCAATGAGTTGTACGATATAACTTTTTCCGGCTGGAACATTCATTTTTATTTCCATTGTCCCGTAGTCTGAAATGAATCTTGTCGCAAAAAAGATTTCAGTGGAATCAATTTCCAGTCCGATGATATCCCTGAAACTCCCTTTGGGGATTTCGATCTTGTATTTTGATTCTTCTTTTCGTTTGAAATCAATTTCCAAAAAGCGTTTCAATGAATCCGTAAAACGGAATGTTACATCTTTGACCGGCAACGTATCTTCATTGACTACAATTTTCGAAAAGTCAAAGCTATCAATAGGATGATTGAAAATAATTTCAAGCGGACGATTCAGGTTAAGGGTATAAGATGATCCGGATTCATATTGTGTTTTCAGGCTGATGCTTCCTCGCCCGGGAATATTGGATTCAAGACGCCTTAGGCGCGGAGCAATGGTGTCGGTAATGGTATCCTGCTGAATGAGCAGGTTCAGTGAGTCGGCTTGCGCGTTGGCGTACCACAAAGTAATCGTATCGCGCTTTGCAGAATAAACAATTGAATTTATTTTAAGTGCAGCAGTATCAGATAAAAAAATCAGCTTTTCATTTTCAAGCGGCTGCGCATAGGCAATCGTTATATGCCCGGGTTCATCATTGCTTACCTTCAGCAATTGCTGCGGTCTTTTTTCGCGAAACAATCTTAAAAAATTTCCGGAGCTTCCGGCTGATGCCATTTCTTCATTGAATGCAATGTTCTCCTCGTTGTTGTCGAAAAAGTAATTGGAGTTATTGTCTTTTAAAGCAAATATTCTATAGTCGCCCGGGGAAATATTTTTTATTACAAAAGATCCGTCTTCATTGGTTTTGGTAAAATAATCCGGAAGGTATTTCATTGGAATTGAATCTTCCATATTGCGGTAGAGCATTACATAAATTCCTTTTTCGGTTTTGTTATCAAAAGCATTTTGAACCCGTCCCGACAATTTCAGAGAATCAATTACGTCACCTGTAGAAAAAACATATTGAAAATCTTCGAGTGCATTTCCTTCGCGCAGGTCGGTAATTGAATTTCCAAAATTCATTGTGTACGTAGTATTTGGTTGCAGCGTATCATCCAGGTGAATTTCCAGGGTCTTCTTTTTCAGGCTTGTTATAGGATTGTACTTGAGCGGGGGAGAAACGATAAGCTGTGAAGGCAGATCCTTCAGCTCCATGTATTCATTAAAAGCGATTGTGATATCGTGTCCGTGAAATCCTGTCGAAAAATTTTCCGGATCGAATTTTCTTACCACCGGCGGGATGGTGTCTTTTGTGCCGCCTGACGGAGGTACCTGGATGGCGCATGACGTAGCCAAAAGCGTCAAAGCAAAAAAGAAAACCAGGAGCCTGCCCATCAAATGAGATTTTCAATTAGTGCAGTAATTTTCTGCAAGTGATGTGCATCGGTTTCGTCAAAATCAGAAAGTTTGTCGCTGTCAACATCCAGCACGCCGGCAACTTTTCCGTTTTTAAAAAATGGGATCACGATTTCCGACTTCGACAAACTATTGCAGGCGATGTGCCCGGGAAAATCATCTACGTTTTCAACGATGATAGTTTCAGCGCGCTCCCATGAAGTTCCGCAAACACCTTTTCCCAAACCAATCCTTGTGCATGCCACAGGTCCCTGGAATGGGCCGAGCACAAGGGAATCACTTTTAACAAAATATACTCCCACCCAGAAAAAGTTCATTCCGTATTTCAATGCAGCGATGATGTTTGCAAGGTTGGCAACCAGGTCGGGCTCGCCTTCAATCAAAGCACCGACCTGGGGCAAAAGCAGTTCGTACTTTTCCTTTTTATCAGTTACATTTTCCGGTATGAGAATGTTTTCGCTCATCGTGAAAGTCTTAGAACAAACGATAGATTTAGCCGTAGCGAAGACGCTACGACTAACGGCGCAAGATACAAGTAAGAGGCATGTTTCGTCAATGAATAATCAGAATTTCTTTACCTTCGTTCCAATAAAATAAACCTGCTTAATCAGTTTCGGGGACGAGATAAGGATCTTTTCTTTGTTGTGTCATCCGGAAATAACCAAACCTGTAACGGATGAAATTATTTGTAAGGAACATCGAAGGTTCCATCAACGAAGTCGCGCTGGAAAGTCTTTTTGCAATGCATGGAAAGGTAGTCAACACCAAAATTGTGTATGATAAAATTACCTGGGAATCAAAAGGCTTTGGCTTTATAGAAATGAGTAAAAAAGAAGAAGGTGAAAAGGCCATCGCTGCCCTCAATGGTTTTGTCATCAAGGGTAAACCGCTGCAGGTGCAGGAAGCCGACGATAGCAAGCGCAGGTTTTAATGAGACTATCATTTCAGAATCCGCTGAAGGCGGAGAACTGAAATGATTAAGTCGAATTAATCCCGGCAGCGAAGCACGCCGGGATCCCATCCTTTATTTCAGCGATGCTTGCTGTGAGACAATTCAAATTAAATCGACAAACACTCCCCTGGTCATGACCCTGTTCGGAAAGTCAATGCACCGGGTTCAGTCATGGCTGGATGATTTGTTGTGGCTTGTTTACCCGGAACTATGTGCTGCCTGCGGCAAGCCTCTTAATACTGGTGAACAATGCCTTTGTTCAAGCTGCAGGTTTCATCTTCCAAAAACAAATTTTCATCTTGAAACTGAGAACCCCATTGTAAAACAATTTTGGGGAAAGGTAAAAGTGGAAGCCGCTGCTTCTTATTTCCTTTTTACCAAAGGCGAGAAGGTTCAGAATATCATACATGAACTGAAATACAAAAAGCGAAAGGATATAGGTGTTTTTCTCGGCGAACTTTATGGCTATGACCTGAAGCGCTCGCATGTTTTTTCTTCGGTGGAATCCATCCTTCCCGTTCCATTACATCCTTCCAAACTTCGGAAGCGTGGTTACAACCAGAGTGCCTGTTTTGCCGAAGGGCTGAGTAAATCGCTGGAAGTTTCGCTCGACACAAAATCGCTCGTACGGAACACAGCCACCCAAACACAGACCCGCAAGCACAGGTATGAGCGCTTTGAAAATGTAGACAATGTTTTTGCCGTTGCCGAACCGGAGCAGGTAAAGGGCAAGCACGTCTTACTTGTCGACGATGTGATCACAACGGGATCAACACTTGTTGCATGTGCGGAAGCAATTCTTCAGCAGCCCGGGACGAAAGTGAGTATAGCGACGATTGCTTATGCGTAATTTTTTTAGGTTTATTCTATTATGTTAGAA
>Ga0190274_10001204_pt1 | contig 15222 bp, 11 predicted proteins | sample Popmic531T_FD_133002 | JGI IMG/M metagenome (GOLD analysis project Ga0190274, IMG submission 133002) | Populus adjacent soil microbial communities from riparian zone of Yellowstone River, Montana, USA - 531 T | ecosystem: Environmental > Terrestrial > Soil > Riparian zone | place: USA: Montana...
CTCACCATGACTGTCAAATGATTTCATGAAATATGATTTGCGGTTTTCATCGTAGCCAATAATTTCAATGGCTTCGGTTCTTTTATTTCCCATAAAAACATCCACACAATGAAGTATGAAAAAATCTGCTGAGATCCATTCGTATGTATCCATTCCTCTAATTTCTTTAGAAGAGTTAGCCGCTCCATGTAAAATCTCACCTTCAGAATGCCACTTACCAATTAGAAAACTTAGTTTTTTGAGTTGACCAGCTGGTTTTAGCGGCGTAATTTTTTTCTTAGCCATTTCTTAGTTTGAAAATTTAAAAGCAAGTTTAAATTCCAGATGTAATATTTATAAGGCACACTATTTTAATGCCAGCTTTTCAAAACTTGTCGTGAGTTATCCCGATAGCTAACGAAACGGTATGACGATTGAAGATTTTTTATTATAAATTTATCCATGTGTTATTGGCAAGGCTGTAAGGTTACCCGAGGGCAATACATTCGTTTATTGGCTATTCAAAAAGAAGTTCAAAATCTTCGATTGAATATTCCTGTTCGAAATGGTTTTGATTATAAGGATTGGCCGATCTTAAAACCTATTACAGGCAAAAATGATTTTGAGATCAAAGAAGTGCATTGGGAATTTATACCTCAAAATATCTTCAATGTGCAGCAATTGCAAGAAGCCCGGCAATACAGAACCTGGCTAAATGCAAGAAGTGAAAATCTTTTTAAAAATGAAAAGGGACAACGATCTATGTATCTCGAGGGTGCAACCCATGGAAGATGTCTTGTTATCTCATCGTATTTTTTTGAAAGACGACATATTCAAAAGATCGGTAAGAAAGGACAGGTTTTAAAAGCTACGGAGGCAATACCACATTGCATAACACTAAAAGATAAGCCTGATTATTTTTTAATGGCAGGAGTGATGAGAGAATGGGAAAATGTAGAGAGAGGAGACTCAGCAGATACATTTGCTATTGTAACTACAAAGGCAAACGAACTGATGCAGGTAATTCATAACAAAAAGCAATTGACGAATCCACTGGAAGATCCTGATCCGCGAATGCCAACCATATTGCCGGAAGAATTGGCTTATGAATGGCTATTTGGTGATCTTAGTAAAGAAAGAATTATGGAAATAGCATCTTATCAATATCCATCTGACCAGATGATAGCATGGCCGGTTGATAAATATTTTGATCGCATTGCCGATCCGACAAAAGAAGTTTTTTACGAAAACCTGCCGCCGTTATGATAATAGTAGGAGAGAAGTTTGAAATAATCATTCAACGATTTGGTGATTCAAAGAAATTTAAGCTGATGGTTGAATGTATTTATGTTTCTGAGCAGGTGTTGCGGTTTAAGATAACAGGAGGCCAGAAGGAAATGATCATGGAAAAACTTTTATTGAAGAAGACAAGCCAATGGAAGATAGCAAAAATGAACTTTCAATTTGTAGGTGATGATAAAAGTACTGCTTTGGCTATTATGAATATCCAGGATAGAATTGAATTTTATATTAACCCACCAACGAAACCGAATTGGTATAAAGAATAATTATCGTCAGGTAAAATAGTTGATTGTCCTGAGTCACAACTTGTACCGGCTTATGCGGGAAACTCAAGACAGCTTTTATTGTATTTTTTTTATTTATGGAAAGCAAATGAGAACACCATTGATAACAGGGGTCTGCTTGTTGAACACCAGCAACGACTTAAAAATAGAAGAAAAACATCCCCCACATTCGAAGCTTGATTATAAGAAATAAGTCTGAAAAGGTAAAGCCGTTTGCATAGGTCGCAAACGGCTTTAGTTTAATTGTACGTTGGCGCTGCCGGAATTATTTTTCGATTATAATTTTTTTCGTCGTTATGGAACCACTTGCGTTGACAATTTTCAAAATATATAATCCTGCTGGAACATTCTTAAATTGAACAATGTTGGTTGAAACCAGGTTCCATTTTTGTAACACTGCACCTTTGATGTCTAGCAATTCAATTTCCCTGGGATTATTATCATTTGGTAAAATTATTTTTGCATTACCCGTGCTCGGATTTGGATAAACTATGATTTCATTTTTGGTATTACTATTTTCGGGAATGATAGATTGTTGCAGATTAGCTTGGTCAGGATTAATAGGCTTACCGATCCCGCATGGAATTTGGATTACAATTGTTTTTCTAGCTACGATACATCCAAAGGAGGAGGTAACTATCACTTCATACACAAAATTGCCGCAGGCGGGCGGAGTTACAGTTAAAACGGGATTGTAAATGTTTGGATTGTTTAAGCTTCCGCCTGGCGGATTACCAGGTTTTGGTATCCAAAAGAAACTATAATCTGCTACGGTTCCGGGAGAAACAGAGGCGGTCAATTGTACACTTTGTAAACTCGGAAGGTACGGCCCCACGCTCACTGACACATCGTAGTTTATTGTGTATGGTATTTGTATAGGTTCAATAAAGTCCTGTAATTGGGCGTTTGCTGATGAAGATGACCTTGATTTAATCCATAACGATCTAAAAGGTGTCGTGTCGTTACAGCTCCCACCGGTTCCGCCTATAAGGGCGGTCATATCAATCGCAGCTTCGCCAAACGTAAGAGTTGGATACGTAGTAGATCCAAACGCACCGTAAGGCACCGCTATAGGATCTGAATTGAATGCAGCCAGTATAGTACCTGCGTCCGGGGTCAAACTAAAATATCCATATTCACCTTCTGTGGCGCCTGGCTGCCATTGAGAAACGAAGGTGGACCCCAATGAACCGTCACCGGAAAACTGAATGGAGACAACAAGGTCGCCGATGGTTCGGCCGTCATGAGGACCTAAAGAAATAAAACCGCCCTGGTTATTGTTGCCCAGTGCCGTCTTAATAACGGGGTTCTGTAAGAATTCAAAATCGAGAATGTCTGTTCCACTGGTGCCGTATCGATCACCGGATACAATCGCCCAGATGTGATTATTAACCGGGCTTTGTGTAAAAAAAATAATCCCATGGTTAATATCATTTCGCGGGTTTGCCCTCTTGAACGTCCAACGCATTGTATTGGGGTCATCACTAAACTTACTGTTTCCCGCAAACACATTATCCTGTGCATTATCCCAAAGATCTAGCGCATAAACAAATCCGGGAAGAGGAGCGACAGGAAGACCCGCATTGTTTAATATAAACGTACCGAACTCGCTGCCGCCAGGGCCTGCCAACCAATCACCTGCATTAGCAGTTTGCCTTTGCAGAAATCCATCAATCTTAAATCCATTTATTGGAGTATTAACAGGCGCAGTTCCGCCTTGTCCGGATCCGATAATTGCATGACATGTCATTAAAAGGATTAGCAGCTTTTTTCTCATTGAAGAAATGCTCATAAAAAATAATTTATACAACCAATGCTTTGATCTGGTTGTGGTTCATAATTCATTTAAAGAGGTGATCCAATTTAAAAATGGAATATAAATAGGAAGATTGGTTCGTTGCAGGGCCGGAAATATCTAACGCTTTCAGAGAGATGTTGACAGCTAACACTAACATAGTGATATTTATTCAATCTAATTCATTTCGCATAAAAAAATTATTCGGAAGTATACCATTGAATGTTTGAATTACTCCATTGTTGGTGTTCTGAAATTAAGTCTCCTGATTATTTAGTTCGCCACATCAACAACTGAAAATGTTATAAGATCGTGTTGTTGGTGAAAAACGTCCATCATGAGAGTGTCTGCTTGTTGAACACCAACAACGAGGTAACGATTGAAGATTTTTTATTTTATTGAACACTACAAAGCAAACAAAATCGAAGACTTTGTAAATTGATTGTCCTCAGTCACAACTTGTCCCGCCTTATGCGGGAGACTCAGAACAGCTTTTATTGTATTTTTTTATTTATGGAAAACAAATGAGAACACTACTGATAGCAGGGGAAGTTATTCTTTCATTTCTTTTTTTATATTAATTATCAGTCCTTCAGCAATTTTTCCGTCCATCGAAGTATGTGTATCACCAATTCCCGGTCGAATGTTCTCTAATATGTCATTTGAGTTTTTCGGTATATGATACCGACCTTTCCAAGTAGTATATTTAGCGAGTTTTTTTAATAACTCTTTTTCTGCATCGGTTAATTTTAGTTTAGCATTTTGAGATAGAAGAATTAGGTCGTGAGATTTTTTAGTTCTCCAAACGTGTTTTTCTAAAAATTCAAGACCCGAATGACGCGGTATTGTGTTTTCTTTTAGGAATTTAAAAATTAAGTAAGCCTTAATTAGGTTTTCTAAAGCATATCCAAGAAGTAGCAAATTGCTTTCAAGAAGTGCCCTTATTTTATCATAATGCTTAAAAGGATTTTCTTCACGAGGACTTTCATCTTTTATTATTAGAAGCTTCTCTATTAAAGTATCTGCGCAATATTTTAATCTATCACAATTTTGTATCCAATATGCCTTTTGGAATATTTCAACATCAAGAGAGTCCATATTATTACTATCAAATTATTTAATGTAGCAATTTAAATCTACTTTTTTGTATCAAGTCATCCAAATTGGCTAGATAAATAAATATAGTAATACTGAATAGCGAAAAGAACGTACAAGAGTGCGACGCAACGAAAGCTTAATAGTAGCAATTAGCTTGTCTCATAATAATTACCTTTGCGTCCTAAAAGTTTAATATAAATGAAAGAAGTCTATATCATCTCCGCAGTTCGTACCCCGATAGGAAGTTTTGGTGGATCATTAAAAGATCTTTCCGCTACACAGCTTGGCGCTATTGCTATTAAAGGTGCATTGCAAAAAGCTGGTGTAAAACCTGAACAAATACAAGATGTACTAATGGGTTGTGTGCTGCAGGCTAATCTTGGACAGGCGCCTGCAAGACAGGCAGCAAAGTTTGCCGGCCTGCCAAATGAAGTGAATTGTACTACGGTAAATAAAGTTTGCGCCAGTGGTATGAAAGCAATTGCACAGGCAGCTCAATCTATTTTATTGGGCGATGCTGATATTGTTATAGCCGGCGGCATGGAGAGTATGAGCAATGTTCCTTTTTATGATCCCAAACTTCGCTGGGGTAATAAATATGGTGATGTAACTGCAGTGGATGGACTTGCCAAAGATGGATTGACTGATGTATATGATGGCAAAGCAATGGGTAATGCTGCTGAGTTGTGTGCAAGAGAATGTGGAATCAGTCGCGAGGCACAGGATGCATTTGCAATTGAAAGTTATAAACGCAGCCAGGCAGCATGGGAGACTGGTAAGTTTAATAATGAAATAGAACCTGTTGTTATTCCTCAACGCAAAGGTGATCCTGTTGTGTTTGTAAAAGATGAAGAACCTTATAATGTAAAGTTTGATAAGATACCTTCTTTGAATCCTGCATTTGAAAAAGGAGGAACAGTGACGGCTGCTAATGCAAGCACGATGAATGATGGCGCTGCTGCAGTGGTATTGATGAGTAAAGAAAAGGCAGATGCATTGGGATTAAAACCTATCGCAAAAATTCTTTCTTATGCTGATGCTGAGCAGGCGCCTGAATGGTTCACCACTACACCATCGCTTGCTGTTCCAAAAGCAGTTGCTAAAGCCGGATTGAAGATGGAAGATATTTCTTACTGGGAGTTGAATGAAGCGTTTGCTGTTGTTGGTATTGAAAATACAAAACGCATGAAGCTTGAACCATCAAGAGTGAATATGCATGGCGGTGCTGTTTCTATTGGTCATCCGCTTGGTGCAAGTGGTGCAAGGATCATTGTTACTCTTATAAATGTATTGAAAGCGAATAATGCGAAGTATGGTGCGGCAGGAATTTGTAATGGGGGAGGTGGGGCGAGTGCGATGGTTATAGAAAATTTGAATTAAAAATTAAGTATTAATAATTGGCTTCTCCTGATGGGAAGCTTTTTTATTTCACGCAAAGGTGCAAAAAAGAAATGTGGAGACTTTGCATTCTTTATGGCGATGACAAAATTCTTTACTTCAACTATTGAGTAATCATAATTTTCTTCGTTACTACTTCACCGTTTGTTCTTGAAATAATTTTTAAAAGATAAACACCGGATGCAAGAGATCTCGATTCGATATTGCGGTTTCTTACTCCCTGCCATCTCTGAATTATTGATCCATTCAAACTTATCAATTCTATATCCCTCGTATCATCATTTGGTAATATAAGTTTTACTACTCCTTTACCTGGATTTGGATAAACATAAATTCCTTTTGTATTACTTGTGACCTCACTAATTATTTCTTGTTGAAGATTTGGCTTATCAGGATTTATCGGTTTACCGATCTTACATGGAGAGTTTATGACAACAGGCGTTCTTCCTATGATACAACCTGGGTTATCTTTTCTTGCAATGGTTACTTCATATAAGTAAGCGGTGCAGTAATGATCAGGGTCTGCCGTGAATATCGGATTATAGATATCATAATTATTCAGTGTACCAGTTATAGTTGGATCAATTACATCATTGATGCTGGCACCAATTGCAGACCAATGAAAATTATAATCGCTGATATCGCCTGGCGAAACTGCAGCAGTAAGTTGTGCACTGGTAAGATCAAAAAAATCCACACTGGCCGTTAGGCTGTAATCATTGCTTACATTTATTTGGATAGGAGTCACAAAATCGTCATAGTTGAAACCATTTCCAGATCGTGTTTTGGATTTTATCCAAATTGTTCGAAAAGTATTTTCCCCGGTAAGACATGAAAATCCGCCAGTGGCAGCAGTCATATCAAGCGCTACTTCTACAAAGGAATTAACCGGATACGTTGTCGAACCAAAAGCACCAAAAGGGACGTTGACGAGCTCAGCATTATTTTCAGCTGCCATTGCCGGAGCAAAGGATGGCTGGTAGCTATATCCCCCTAAAGGATCGGCTTTCCACACATATGTATTTACCGTTCCGTTCCGGCCGCCTCCGGTAAAGTCTATCGAAATTATAACATCGCCATCCGTTCTGCCGCCATCCGGACCATATGAAACAAAACCACCCGTTTTTGCGAGTTGACCATTTTTTCCTGGGGGATCGAAAGTGGCGAGTAATGGGTTTTGCAGAAATTCAAATTCAAGGAAAATGTCTGAATTATTACGATACCTATCGGCCGTGGCAATGGCCCACGCATGATTTGATGCATCTTTCGTTAAATAAAGAAGGCTGTTATTAATATCTTTTACTGCATTTGCCTTTTTAAACTGCCATTTGAATGTGTTGGGATTTTCATTGAAGCCTGCTTTAAAAAAAACATTGTCATCGTTTGAGTTCCAAAGATCAACGAATCTATAAGAATGAGGCAGCAATGGAGTTCCCGTGGTTGATGAAAATACAAAACTGCCAGGCGCATCCAGGGGTGAACTGCCTTTTAACCAATCGCCTCCGGGACCTTGCCTTTCCAAAAATCCATCGATATTAAACCCTCCGATTGGAGAAATTACCGGCGCTGTCTGTCCAAAACAAAAATTGACAACAAAAATTATGGTAATGCTGATTATTCCTTTTTTTCTTAACAAACGATCCATAGAGTTACAATTAATATTTATTCTTTGTTTGCAATGATCTCTTCGTGGTCACTTTGTTAAAAGTGTTCGAAGCAACTTTACAAGTAGAGTCCCGATTGACAATTGGAATATTAAATAGGAAGATTGGGTGTGGTTTTATTCGGCGTTGCCTTGTTGTAGTTTCAGACAGGGTCGGACGAGATTGGAAGTAAGAATGTTTTCCTTACGACGTCGAAGATATAGTTTTTCAATATACCTCGTGTATTTTAATAAAAATTATTTGAGCCTGAAATTTATGGCGATGACAACAATATTCTTTACGTCAACTATTGTGCTACTATAATTTTCTTCGTTATTACTTCACCGTTTGTTCTTGAAATAACTTTTAAAAGATAAACCCCTGATGCAAGAGATCTGGATTCTATATTTCGGCTTCTTATTCCCTGCCATCTTTGAATTATTGAACCATTCAAACTTATTAATTCTATATCCCGTGGATCATCATTTGGCAGAATAAGTTTCACTACTCCCTTACCAGGATTTGGATAGACATATATTCCTTTTGTATTACTTGTGACCTCACTGATTATCTCTTGTTGAAGATTGGGCTTATCAGGATTTATCGGTTTACCAATCTTGCAGGGATGAGTGATCAACACATGCGTACGGGCTACTATACATCCGGGATTATTTTTTTCTGCAATAGTTACTTCGTAGAGATAGGGAACACAAGGATGATCAGGATCGACAGTGAAGATGGGGTTATAGATATTGTAATTATTCAGTGTACCCGTAATTGAAGGATCAATAACATCATTTATACGTGCACCTACTGGCGCCCATGTAAAAGTATAATCATCAACTGTGCCCGGAGAAACACTTGCAGTTAATTGAACCGACAGTAGATCTAAGTAAATAATGTCGACCGAAAGAGAATATTGACTGCTTAACGCAAATAAAGGCCCAAAAAGAAAATCATCATAATTTTCATTTGAAGACCCGTTATCGGGTCTCGATTTTATCAAGATCGCTGGAAAGGTGTTAGCAAGCGGGATACAAGCCCCTCCCGTCAAAGTTGTCATATTCACTGCTGCTTCTGCAAATGTGCCTGCAGGATAAGACGGAGATATAAAATTCAACTCGGCAGGAATAGCTATATCTACAGTATTAAAAGCAGCATAGGCCGTACCGGGAGAAGGAACTACAGATACGTACATGTATGTGCCTGTTGAGATCTCGGTCCACCTGTAAAAACTTATAGTACTCAAAGCCCCGTTGAATCCGATCGAAATAACAATGTCACCCACCGTCCTGCCACCATGGGGACCGAATGAAATAAATTTGGGCTCTAATGAACCTTTTGGGCTGTTAATTAGAACAGGAAAGGCAGGATTCTGCAAAAACTCAAATTCGAGAATACTTTTACCATTGGAACTGAGGCGGTCGCCATAAACAATCATCCAGGCATTATTCGACTGATCGCTGGTTATAAAAAAGCCGGTATTAGCTATATCCGTTCTTGAGTTTGGTTTTTTAAGCTCCCATTCGTAGCTATTAGGGTTGTCTTGAAATCTTCCCTTTGAAATAACATTATCGTGGACTCGACTTCCGAAAATATCCTGTATGTGGGTATACGGAACAACTGATCCGGGTTGATTACCACCTGGCCCTGCCCCCCAATCACCTGCAGCACCCTGTCTTTGTAAATAACCATCAATAGCGAAACCTCCGACAGGTGAAATTACAGGTGCGATTCCAGATTGACCAAAACTTTTATCTAATAAAAGAACAGTCAGTAAAAGCAAAAGAACTTTTTTATTGAACATGCAATTCATAAAAAAATATTTGTACAACCCATGTTTTTATTTGGTTGTGGTTCGTAATACATTTAAAGTGGTCATCCAATAGAAAAAAGGAATATTAGTAGGAAAATTAGCTATGGTTTTAGTGGACTTCGGACATCTTGTAGATTTAGGTGGGTTAGGAACAGATAGTAAGTGAGAATGTTTACTTACTATAACCTAAGATATGCTTTTTTGATAATACTCATATACTTTACATAGGATTGTTTGGGCAAATTAAATATAGAAGATAGATGAAATATGAGTGTGTTATAAATGATTGAAGCTTCCTTATTCTGGAAACTTTTTTTATTACACGCAAAGGCGCAAAGGCAAAGAGTTTTTCTGGAATTGGAGTGTCTTTGCGTCTCTGCGTTTTCTTTGCGTGTTTGCGTGGAACTCTCCAGGCACGAATTTTTATCAGGAAGTTTATCAAAGTATGTTTCCGGGTTTAGTCTTTTTTCTACTAGTTAAAACTGCGTTTATCGTATTCTTTCTTTTATATGAGAGCATAAAGGCACTATTTTGGTGAATTACACTCTATAAAATCCAGCCTATGAAAACACGGTACCTGGTAATATGTCTTTTCATCTTATTTGCCAGCTTTTTTTATTACCGTTTTGTAAGACTTATAAGAGGGAATAAAGAATAGCTGTAGCAGATGCTCTCACTAGTTTGTTTATTTAATTGGATTGAAGCTTCCCATATTTGGGAAGCTTTTTGTTTTGATAAAGAAACATTTTTTAAAAATACTTTGATGTTGCCACAGCTTTTCCCGTTTAGATTTCCACACAGTCTCCGAAATGTGGAAACATCGATAAGACATACACAATAACCCATATACTATCTGGTGTTTCTACTCGTTAAGGTAATAGTAGAACAAACATTTCCTTTATAAATAGCCAACCCCATCCTCACCTGCTCATAGGGGCAAGAAATTTGCAGTAGTATAATTCTTCGATAATCCTCCCCTGATTGAAAACTGTAATCATTTACCTTAACCTAAATCCATTTTTATGCGAAACATGACTGTGACGAAAAAGGAAAAAGCAAAAAAAATGCTTGTTGTTGAAGATCAGGGTGAGATGTGTCTTATACTTGATCTTATTCTTTCTGACAGAAAATTTGAATCGGATTATGTAAACAATCTTTTGGATGCAGATGAATATCTCCAGAAGAATAAACCTTCTTTGATGTTTCTCGATAACAAATTGCCAGATGGATATGGCGTTGACTTTATCTCCTACGTCAAGAAAAAATATCCGAAAATAAAGATCATCATGATCTCCGGCTTTGGTACTGCCCGTGACATTGCCATGGAAAATGGTGCTGATGTTTTTCTTGAAAAACCATTTTCATTGGATAATGTCAACCAGGCTATAGACAAGGTCTTGTCTTAAAGGATTGATTAAATATTTATTAGAATTTAATTGAAGCTTCTCTTTTTGGGAAGCTTTTTATTTTTTCATGTTGTGAATGCCATGAAATTCCTTGATAATGATTTTGAACCACGCAGCCACAGCGACGCCGAGAAACACAAATAGTCTTCGCATCCCTGTTGTTCTTATTGTCTCTTTGGTTAATTCCTTTTGCTGAGCAAAATTTTCTACACTGCTTTTTTATAAATAACTCTTACAAAAAATTGTTGATCAAAATATTTTTATAAGACAACTCTCATTTGCATTTGCCCGATTAAAAATATTGTACAGCTAAAATTTTTTGTCCGCCCGGATTCAAATGCTGTACCAATGAAAATTCAAACATTTTCGTTTACACAGCCGCGTTTTTATTCCACTAAGAATTTTAATCAACTTAAAATTTATTAACTATGAAAAGGACTTTCATTCGGGGCACAGCATTTCGAATTCTTATTTTAACATGTGAAATGATGATGCTGATCAGCACAGTTTTATTTACACCGGGCTGTAAAAAAACTGAAACCACACCATTGACAGAGGAGGAAGCAACTGCGGCGATGGTAAAGCTTAAACAAAATGTAGATCTTCAATTGGTGGAAGATGGTTTTGTTTCACCGATTGGGGTAGTTCCCATTCCTGATAATTCCGGTCGCATGGTTGTCATTGACCAGGTGGGCATGCTATGGTTGCTTGATGCAAGCGGCAACAAGATGGCAACTCCATTTATTGATCTTACAAGCAGGATGGTTATACTAAATGCAGGGTTCGATGAAAGAGGTTTACTTGGCGTTGCATTTCATCCCAACTATTCAAGCAATGGAAGAATGTTTATTTATTATAATGCTCCGCCAAGAGCCGGCGGACCAACACCTACAACAACATGGAATAACCTTGCAAGATTTTCTGAGTTTCATATTTCTGCAGATCCGAATGTAGTTGATATGAATTCCGAAAGAGCTTTTCTTGAGATAGATGATCCGCAGGGAAATCATAATGGAGGTACGTTGATCTTTGGTACTGATGGATATTTATATATATCTATTGGCGATGGTGGTGGTGCAAACGATAATGGGAATGGGCATGTTCCTGATTGGTATGCAACAAATACAGGAGGTAATGGACAGGATGTAGAAGCAAATTTATTGGGTAGTGTTTTACGTCTTGATATGGATGCAGGAATGCCTTATGGAGTTCCTTCAGATAATCCATTTGTTGGAACTACAGGACTTGATGAGATATATGCTTATGGTTTTAGAAATCCTTACAGAATGTCATTTGATATGGGTGGTTCACACAGGTTATTCTTAGGTGATGCGGGACAAATTTTATATGAAGAAGTGGATGTAGTTGAAAAAGGTGGTAATTATGGTTGGAACGTAAAAGAAGGTACGCATTGCTTTAGTACTGTAACTCCGGGAACTTCATTAAGTGAATGCCCAACTATCGATCCATTTGGGAATCGTCTTATTGATCCAGTGATTGAGATGTTGAATGTAGCGAATCCTGCGTCGGGAGTTAAAACACTTACTGTGATTGGTGGCCATGTATATCGTGGTGATGGAATAAAAGATTTGAAAGGAGATTATGTATTTGGAAGTTTTTCAAAGGCAGGTACACCACAAGGTGAATTGTTTGTTGCAAAACCTGCAGGTCCGGGTCTATGGCCATTCACTGAAATTTCATTGGTAAGTTTTACTGATCATTTGGGAGCATTTGTAAAAGGTTTTGGACAGGACCTTGCGGGAGAAATATATGTGGCTACTTCTACTGTAATCGGCCCATCAGGATCAACTGGCAAAGTATATAAGCTGATAGGAGTAGAGTAAAAAATGATTATGCAAAGACCTCCTGTGTTGACATATTGATGGGACTGCATTACGTGAAAAACCTTCTGGATATTCAGGAGGTTTTTTGTTTAGTTTAAATCTTATTTACACGGGTGAAATGTTTAATTTAAAAGCTAACTTTAAGAGAATACTTCCCAAAAAATAATCAATAATGAAATCATTCTACCTGCACAAGACACACAGTTTTTTTTGGATCATTATGCCAATTTTGCTTACCTCATTAAACTCCGACCGATCAAATGAACATCAAGAGCAGAAGAAAAAGTATAATGTTCTTTTGATCATGGCAGATGATCTGAATAATGATATGCAATGTTATGGCAATTCATTTGTAAAAACACCTCAACTCGATCGCCTTGCAAATAGTGCAATACGATTTGATCGTGCATATAACCAGTTTCCTCTCTGCAGTCCAAGCCGGGTTTCGATGCTTACCGGTTATCGTCCTGATAAAACTGGTGTTTATGATCTTCAAAAACTATTTCGTGATAATATCCCTGAAGCTATCACTCTTCCTCAATTATTTAAAAATAATGGATACTTCAGTGCAAGGGTAGGAAAAATTTTTCATTACGGAGTTCCGGGTGGAATAGGTACTAACGGACAGGATGATTCAATTTCATGGAATAAACGGGTGAACCCAATCGGAAGAGATAAAGCAGAAGAAAGTAAACTAACTATCCTTACACCCGGCCGTGGAATTGGGGCATCACTTACCTATTTGATTGCTGATGGTGAGGACGAAGAGCAAACTGATGGTATTGTGGCAAAAGAAGCTATACAGGTCATGGAAAGCAATAAAGACAATCCTTTCTTTTTGGCTGTTGGGTTTTACAGGCCACATTGCCCATACGTAGCTCCTAAAAAATATTATGATCTATACCCCTTAGACAAAGTAACCCTTCCTAAAGAAGATCCAAATGATTGGAACGATAAACCTCAAATTGCTAAATGGACCGACCCTTTGAATTATGGTCTTGATGAAACCAAGCTTCGTGAAGCCTTAAGAGCTTATTATGCATGTATATCATTTATGGATGCACAGGTCGGTAAAGTACTGGACGCTTTGGAAAGATTGAGATTAAAAGATAATACCATTGTGGTATTTTGTAGTGATCATGGATATAATGTTGGTCAACATGGACAATGGATGAAACAAAGTCTTTTTGAAAACTCTGCACGGGTTCCTTTGATCATTGCAATTCCTGGAGTAAGTAATGGAAAGTCTTCAGCAAGAATAGTTGAACTGCTTGATGTTTATCCAACGCTTGCGGAATTATGCGGATTAAAACCACCAAAGGATATCCAGGGTAAGAGTTTGGTGAGTTTAATAAAAAATCCCAATGAAAAATGGGACAAACCGGCATATACACAAGTTCAAAGAATAATAAACCGTGACAAGCCTGATCAAAAAATTATAATGGGCAGAAGCGTACGCACTGAAAGATGGAGATACAATGAATGGGATGAGACTAAACTAGGCGTTGAGTTATATGATCATCAAAATGATCCGGGCGAATTCATCAATCTTGCTGCAGATGCCAGATATTCTTCAACGATAAAAGAGTTGTCAGGTCTGTTGAGAAAATCTTATGCTGGTAAATAATGAGTAAAGAATCTGTTGACTTCTTCGTACCTTTTGGTTTCAAATTTTCAACATGAAACTATTTTTTATGTCAGAGATCACTGCATTGATATTGATCGTTGCAGTTAGTGTTAATTCATCGGGTTCATTCCAAAAAAGTTACTCAATTCAAACAAGCTTAACAGGTGCATGGAATGCAAAGAATGGCGGCATTGATCATACACTCGTTTTCCAGGATGGATATTTTTCTTATAGTATTTATGACAAGGAGAATAAAAAATTCATTCGTACATGGGGTGGCACTTTCTCTGAAGCAGGCGGACAGGTACATGCCAATATAGAATTTGATAACGAATCAAAAGACAATGTGGGCGGACATCGACATTTCGCTGTTACTGTTAATAGCAATTCTTTAAAGTTTGATGCAGGGGCAGGAGTGAATAGCTGGGCAAGAATTGATGATGGCAATACAAACCTTGCAGGTAACTGGAGAATAACAGGAAGGGCGAGGGATGGTGAGATACAGCCGATCGAAAAGTCTGCAAGAAAAACATTGAAGATTCTTTCATCTACAAGATTTCAATGGGTGGCGCTCAATTCGGAAACAAAAGAATTTTTTGGTACAGGTGGTGGTACTTATACTTTCACGAATGGTAAGTACACTGAGAATATCGAATTCTTTTCAAGAGATAGTTCAAGAGTTGGTGCATCATTAAATTTTAACGGAAGCGTTACTAATAAAGTATGGACACATAAAGGACTTAGCTCAAGAGGCGAACCGATACATGAGGAATGGATGAGAGAAAAATGAGATTTGGATTTGTAGTTATGAATTATGAGTTATGATTGTGGCGTGAATTGTTTGAGGCTTCTCTTTTTCGAGAAGCTTTTTTGTTTTCTCGCAGCGATTCAATTAATGAAGATTTTACTTGATTATTCTCCTTTTGGCATTTTTATCAGGAAGTTTAGCTACGTATTCATTCGATGAATTGCATACTTTACTTGTCAAATCTTCGTTTTACGGGTTAATCTTTATAACAATTGACGGGAA
>Ga0190274_10001205_pt1 | contig 15205 bp, 16 predicted proteins | sample Popmic531T_FD_133002 | JGI IMG/M metagenome (GOLD analysis project Ga0190274, IMG submission 133002) | Populus adjacent soil microbial communities from riparian zone of Yellowstone River, Montana, USA - 531 T | ecosystem: Environmental > Terrestrial > Soil > Riparian zone | place: USA: Montana...
CTTGCCGAAGCTGAAGAATCAAAAGGAAAGAAGCTGTCCTTTATTTTACAGGAAATAGGCAGGGAAATAAATACTACCGGCGCTAAAGCTTACGATTCATCCATTCAAAAATGCGTTGTGATGATGAAAGATGAACTGGAAAAAGCAAAAGAGCAAATATTAAATGTACTGTAACTGCACAAGTGACAAGATTCAAGATACAAGTTCTACATATATCTTTGTTACATGAATTTATTAATAAGATCAATTTTCTTCCTTGTTCCCTGTGCCTTGTGCCTTTCAACTTGTACCACCGTTGATCTTTATGAAAGGACGGTTTCATTACCGGATCACGAATGGAAAACCACGAACAAGCCTGAATTCAATTTTACCATCACAGATACAACCACCCTTTACCAGGTTTTCTTTGTAATAAGACATACTGAAAAATATAACTACAATAATATCTGGGTGAATTATTATTACCAGCCTCCCAATGATACTTTGCACAAAGAGGCACGGGAATTCCAATTAGCCACCAATGAAAAAGGATGGCTTGCTACTGGTATGGATGATATTTATGAGCATAGGATCAAATTGGCGCCTGATGCCGGAAAATTAAAAGCAGGGACTTATAAGTTTATTCTTGAAAATATTATGCGGGAAGATCCGCTAAAAGAAGTGTTGAATGTTGGCGTCAGGGTTGAAAAAGTTAAATAACTTTCCTTATGCCAAGGTCAGCAGGAAAAAGATTCAGATATATCATCGTTGTTTACTGGTTATTGCTTTTATATATAGTCGCCGCTTTGGTATGGTGGTTTGTTTCGTTAGAGAAGCAAAATCAAGATTTAACCAATCTCCGCTTGAGCGAACTTAACTCCCAAAAAGCAACCCTTGATCCTAAAAAATTCGCAGAAGAAAATTTTAAAATTGAGGACGATTCAAAAAGGAGTACTAATAAATACATTGCCGAGGGTGTTACTTTTCTCGTCTTAATATTCGTGGGTGCTTTTTTTGTTTACCGTTCAACCAGTAAGCAATTCGGAGTACAGCAACAGCAACAGAATTTTATGATGGCAATCACCCATGAATTAAAAACACCTATTTCAGTTGCCATACTTAATCTTGAAACATTACAGAAATACCAGCTAGATGCGGAGAAACAAAAAAAACTGATACGGATGACCCTGCAGGAAACATCGAGGCTTGATACATTGATCAACAACATTCTTGTTTCCTCACAGTTGGAAGGCGGTGGTTATGCTTCTTCAAAAGAAGAACTCGACTTCTCTTCCCTTTTTAAAGATTGTGTAAAAGAAGCTAAAACACGTTATCCTGAAAGAAACTTTATTGAAAATATAGAACCGGAAATTGAGATAGCCGGTGATCCCCTTTTACTCCAGTTGTTGATCAGCAACCTTATTGAGAATGCGGTGAAATATTCTCCAAAAGAAAAGCCGATCATATGCAAACTGAATAGATCTGGCAAAGATGTGCTGATGAATATAATTGATGAAGGTATTGGGATCGCTGATACAGAAAAAACAAAAATATTTGAGAAATTTTACCGGACAGGGAATGAATCTACCCGAAAAACTCAAGGCACTGGATTGGGGCTTTATCTTTGCAGCAAGATCGCCGGGGATCATAATGCCGACATTTCGGTGACAAACAATATACCCTCCGGCACTAATTTCGCCATCCATTTTCATATTTAAGGCATGAGCAAGGAAAATACAAAAGCGTCAATATTATTGGTAGAAGATGAAGAAAACCTTCATGATGCCTTGAAATTAAATCTTGAATTAGAAGGATACGAAGTTTCTTCAGCGTATGATGGCAGCAATGCCGTAAAATCGGTGCAAGCAGAATATTTCGATCTTATTATACTTGATGTCATGCTTCCTGAAATGGATGGGATAAATGTTACTGAAACCATCCGTTTGGCAAATAATGAAGTACCGATTTTAATTCTCAGCGCTAAGAACAGCAGCGCTGATAAAGTGCTTGGACTTAAGAAAGGTGCCGATGATTATATGACCAAGCCATTCAACCTGGAAGAATTGTTATTAAGAGTACAGAAGCTTATTGAAAAGAATAAAAAAATTTTGGATAAGGAAACCATCGGCAATACTTATGCATTCGGAAATAATAATATCGACTTCAAAGCACAAGAGGCGACAACGTCCCGCGGCGAAAAGATCCAGCTAAGTAAGAAAGAAGGAATGCTTTTGAAATTACTTATTGAAAATAAAAATGAAGTAGTACCAAGAGAAAAGATCTTACAGGTTGTTTGGGGCTATAATGTTTACCCGACAACAAGAACGATCGATAATTTTATTCTCAACTTCCGCAAATATTTCGAAGAAGACAGTCGTAACCCAAAATATTTTCATTCTGTTCGCGGTGTTGGTTATAAATATTCAGAATAAATTTCATTACATGTCGCCTAATTGAGGTCTCATCACAATATCTTCAACACAAGCGGCGGGTGAAAGCTGTGATGCAGAAAAAACCATTTTAGCTATATCTTCTGCTTCCATTATACGTTTGGAAGAATTATCATAATCACCCCAGGAATCAGTGAGTACAGCACCGGGATGAATAGCAGTAACCTTTATATTGTGCGGTTTCATTTCTTCCCGCAGATTTTTACTAAACCCATGCATTGCATATTTGCTGATACTATATGCTCCGCCATTATGATAGGCATGAAGTGAGGCAATGGAACACATATTGAAAATATGACCTGATCTGCGTTCCATCATTTTAGGCAAAAGAGTTCTTGTTAAATGATAAGCGCTGTAAAGATTAATGGCAAGCTGGCTTTCCAACAACCCTTCCGATTCGTTGTGTACACTGCCGGGTTCAAATAAACCTGCATTGTTTATAATGATATCAGGAACTGCATATTTCAAACACCAGCTTCCAAGATCCTTTGCCTGTTGTTTATCGGATAGATCAAATGCCTTTGCTTTTATTGAAGCAGAGGGGTGCTTAGTTTGCAATTCTTCCATTGCTTTATATAAAGCGACTTCATTCCGACTGCTTAAAAAAAGATCATACCCATTCGCAGCAAAAATTTCCGCTATTGCTTTTCCAATTCCTCTTGATGCTCCTGTGATTAATACAGTCATTTCGCTTTAATATTAATTATTTCGGTTTATTTGCAAATCTAAAATCCGAAATCGGCAATCCGAAATGAAATATAAACACCTTTTTTTCGATCTTGACCATACTCTTTGGGATTTTGAAGCAAATGCAAGAGTGACACTGCTTGAACTTTACAGTACGTTAGATTTAGAACAAAGAGGTGTTCATGATTTTGATCTTTTTCATAAGAACTACCTGGCACATAATGAAAAGCTTTGGGAACGATACAGAAATGGTTTTATAAAACAGGATGAATTAAGAATAAAAAGAATGCGATTGGCTTTGCTTGATTTTAAAATTGCGGACGAGCCGTTGACCAAAAATATGAGTGACCAGTTTCTTGATCTTTTGCCTACACGAACCATTCTCTTTCCCTATGCTACTGAAATATTGGAATACTTGACCAATAGAAACTATGAGCTTCATTTGATCACAAATGGTTTTGAAAAAACACAACACAGTAAATTGAAATATTCAGGGCTGGGTAAATATTTTAAAGAAGTTATTACCTCGGAAGGAAGCAGCAGCCTTAAACCTAATAAAGAAATTTTTGATTACGCTTTTGAAAAGACAGGGGCCAATCCTGCTGAAAGTATAATGTTGGGTGATAGCATTGAGGTTGACATTATCGGCGCTATGAAAGCTGGTATTGACCAGGTGTTTATTAATCACTTGAATATCCCGATCGATATTAAACCAACTTATGTTGTTAGGTCGCTGAAAGAATTGGAAGAAATTTTTTAACGCATTACCATAAAGCCACAACTGTCACTCCGCCTTTGGCTATATCGTTGATCTTTACTTGCACTTTTGCAGATAACGGCAACAAAAGATCAACCCTTGAACCGAATTTGATAAAACCCATCTCATCTGTTTGTTTTACTTGCTGGCCTGGCTGCAAATAGTTTACAATTCGTTTTGCCAATGCCCCGGCGATTTGTTTAATAAGTAATTCTTTGCCGTTTGATTTATAAACCACCGTATGGCGTTCATTTTCTGTAGAAGATTTTGGATGCCATGCAACAAGATATTTTCCTTTGTGATATTGACTGTACATGACATCGCCGCTAACTGGGTTGCGATTTACATGCACATTCAACGGACTCATAAAAATTGACACCTGTATGCGACGATCGGCAAAATACTCGTCTGCTTCTACCTCTTCAATTGCTACTACTTTTCCATCAGCAGGTGCAACAATAGCATTATCCTGTACTGTTAATTTTCTTTTAGGAATGCGAAAAAATGAAATAAGAAAGATCAATAAGCCGAGTGTGCCAATAAATATGACCCAACTTAGGGCCGGTGAAGAATAGCTGATATAATAAAATGAAACAATATTGATCACTCCAAATAAAATGGTTGCCCACGCAATACTCTTATAACCTTCCTTATGAATTGTCATGCGGCAAATATATGAAAATGAAAGGTCGAGAGTATTGAGCCAGGGCTAGATAACAAAAACAAAAAAAACATATAACCAAACGGGAGGTATTGCCAACAAGAGAGAATCAAAACGATCTAAAAAACCACCATGGCCAGGCATGATATTACCACTGTCTTTCACGCCTGCCATTCTTTTAAGCTTTGATTCAAGCAGATCGCCGAAGGTGCCGGCAATGCATGCAATTGCTGCCAGAAGCATTATATAAATTGTAATTGTTCTTGAGTTTAAGCCAAAAAAAGCAATAAGCCCTACAACAACGACGCTGAGGATTATACCACCAATTGTCCCCTCCCATGTTTTCTTCGGTGAAACTTTTGAAAGAGGCCTTTTGCCAATCATTGAACCCACTATATAGGCCATTGTATCATTTATCCAAATTGATATTATGATCATTAAAGGAATACCATAAGCTCCTATAACGAATTTTGTATCATGGATATTAATATCTGTTTTGCTATACAAATTCAGCATTAAACCCCAGCTCAATGAAATATATAAAAAACCAAGGTCGGCTACAATCAAATCTTTTAGCTTGGTAGTTTTTGTCTGAAAAATTCCGAATGTCAATATTATAAGACCTGCAACAATAATGGGAACTGCAAAATCTTCTTTTACACTATAATTATTTATTTCAAATGCCTTGCCACATACCCATAGCATAATTGCGAAACCTATCAACATAAACCCTATTCTTGTATATCTATGATAAGATGTGCTATTGATTTTTTCCAGCAGATTAAAATACTCCCACCAGCATCCAAAATGAATAATGGAAAATAAAATGAAAAAGCTCCAATGGTTCCAGAGTAAACCGGTCAGCATCACTGCAGCAAATACAATCGCCGTAAGCGTTCTTGTTTGAAATGTTTTCCAGTTAAGAGCCATGAAAGCGGTGGGTTTTAAAAAATGATAGCTGTTGATCTATGCAAAGGGGTTTGAGTCATCAATATTATCTCTTGCATACACAGCTTCATAACTATTAGTTGATCTTTTCTTCATCAGTATCACAATGCCAATTATCAACGCAAGGCTAGCGGCTGCCAATATTGATTTATTACCGAATGAAATAGCAACACTATCTTGTTCAGCCAATGCCGGGTTAAACCAGATCATTATAACAGCAAAAGCATCATAGGCAAAATGCGCAATGATCGCAGGCCATAAACTACCACTGTACCAATAGATCAATCCCAGTAAAATCCCGAGAATAAACCTTGGAATAAATCCATAAAACTGTAAATGAATGGCCGAAAAAATAAATGCTGTAACAAGAATACCTGCCCATGGATTTTTAAATAGCTTGATAAATAATCGCTGCAACACACCGCGGAAAAGCAATTCTTCACCCACACCGGCAAATACAGCAACCAAAACGAGATTAATGAAAAGATCCTGCACGGTATTCCTTTTTAGCATAAACTCTATCTGCTTTGCCGCAGATTCTTCACTTGCCTTCATCCATTTCCCGATGGCTGTTGTCTCTGGTATTAAATCGTGATTAAATATTCCAGTCCAATCAACAAAAGGAAGTGCCACCAGCAACACGACTATACCTAATATAAAATACATAGGTTTTGCAGATTTTAAACCCAGGTATTGTGTTGGCTTTGGATCACAGAATCGTGCAAAAAGGAATACAGGAATAATGTATAATGCAAAAAATTGAATGACCAGCATACCTCTCAAAAAAGTAAGTAAAGATGGATTTGCATAATCCCATTTATCCGGATCGCTTAATGTCATTAGATCAATGCCTGTAACTTTTGCAAGTATCATTGTCCCAACAAGTCCAAAGATCATAAAACACCCCATCGCCATTCCTGCAAATATGAGTAGCTGCAGCATCGGATGCACCTTTTTAAAATAAGCCATAATTAGAAACTCCGCTTTTTGAGTTGTAAATTTGCCGTTTCCCTCCGAATGGAGGGCAGACAAAAGTAATCACCAATTAATAATTATTATTAATAATTATTAATTCTGTTAAATACGAAAATGATCAAGATAGGTAACATACAATTACCCGATTTCCCTTTACTTCTTGCTCCGATGGAAGATGTAAGCGATCCGCCATTTCGTGCGGTGTGTAAGGATAATGGCGCTGACCTAATGTTCAGTGAATTCATTTCAAGTGAAGGGTTGATACGTGATGCTATGAAGAGTAAAATGAAACTTGATTTTAGTGAAGAAGAACGCCCATTCGGTATCCAGATCTTTGGTGGTGATGAAGAAGCAATGGCTTTAAGTGCAAAGATCTGTGAAGCAGTAAATCCCGACCTGGTAGATATAAATTTTGGTTGCCCTGTAAAAAAAGTGGTAAGTAAAGGGGCTGGTGCCGGTGTATTGAGAGATGTTGACCTGATGGTTCGATTGACTGAAGCTGTTGTGAGATCAACTTCACTGCCTGTTACAATTAAAACAAGATTGGGCTGGGATGATAACACCAGAAACATAGAAGAAGTTGCTGAACGACTACAGGATGTTGGCATAAAAGCTATATCCATTCATGGAAGAACAAGAGCGCAACTTTATAAAGGCGAAGCTGACTGGACGTTAATCGGTAAGGTGAAAGAAAACCCCCGTATTCAAATTCCTGTTTTTGGAAATGGCGATATTGATTCCCCGGAAAAAGCATTGGAATATAAAAATCGCTACGGTATAGATGGCATTATGATCGGCCGTGCCGCTATCGGTTATCCCTGGATCTTTAATGAGATAAAACATTTTTTCAAAACCGGTGAACATCTGCCGGCGCCTACTATTCAACAAAGAATAGATGTGATCCGGAAACATTTGTATCGTTCTATAGAATGGAAAAACCCGGTTGTTGGTATAAATGAAATGCGTCGTCATTATGCAAACTATTTAAAAGGAATGCCCAACATCAAAGAATACAGGAATAAATTAGTCACACTGAAAACTGTAGAAGAGATCGATGAGGTATTGAATGAAATAATAAATACTTATTCAAATTATGAATTTGAAAAAATGGTGATCGAATTGCCAAATTATCATGAAAAATGTTCGGCATAACTACAATTTCCGAACGACTATCTTATTAATACAAAACTTCCTTTTTTTGACAACTCAGGGCCGTTAAAAAATTTATAGACACAGCGCCATACAAATACACCTGGGTTTTGTTTATTCCCTTTAAGTTTTCCATCCCAACCCTTTTGTATGTTATTGGAATAAAATATTTGCTGTCCCCAGCGATTATAAATTCTAAACTCATAATGTTGCAATGGGGCGGTAGCAACCGGGCCAAAAAAATCATTCAGTCTATCATCATTGGGTGTAAACGCTGACGGAACAAAGAAATTAGTAGGGCAATCTTTTACCAACACAAAAACGGTATCGGAAACTGTACAGCCCGGACCTTTTTCGGCACTCGCAATGTATTTTGTACTTATTTCGGGTTTCACCCATACTTCTCTTTTATTTGCATCTGTGATATTATAATTTGATCGCCACAAATAATTAGTAAAGCCGGTGCTGGCAGCCAATTGTATACTTTCTTCCTTGCAAATGGTAACAGTATCCCTTCCAGCTGAAAAATATAAATTCAATGGATCTATTCTTATAGTGTCAATAAAAGTATTGCCACAATTATCAGTTACCCTGACAAAAAAATACCCGGTATCATTAACAACAATGTTGTTGCCTGTTGAATTATTTTGCCATAAGTATGCAGTATATCCCAACGGAGCAGAAAGCATGATCTGTTGTCCACATAAAGTGGTATCCTTTCCTAAAGAAAATGGCTGGACAGCCTGGTAGATCATAATACTATCTGAATAATTGCTATTGCAGCCGTTGGTTGCATTTACATAATAAAATCCCGGAACAGTAGCAATGTATTGAGAATTGGTACTACCATTTTGCCATTGGTAATACTTAAATCCTGAGTTGGGAGTGATCAAAAAAGGAAACTGCTTAGTACATGTATCATTGCCGATAAATAAATTTGTTGGAGGAGTTGAAAATCGAATTGTATCAGAAAAACTATTTCCACAAAAATCTTTTACTGAAACATAATATATTCCACCAGAGTCAACATTTAAATAACGACCGGAAGACCCGTTCTGCCACTTATAACTGGCAAAATTATCTCCAGCATCTAAAACAACGGGGTTGCAATAAGTGGTGTCTTTTCCTAATTGTACAGGCAGAGCGGCCGGAATGATTTTAATATATAAAGAATCAAATAGCTTGTTGCATGAACTGCTATATGCATATAAGTAGCCCTGCCACGACCTTTTGAAAGTTATAGAAACAGTTGTGTCATTTATTATTTGAGTAGATTGAATTGCTGAAGTGTCTATTTTCCATTGCGGCACCTTAAGGCACCCAGGATTTCTATTAGCAATAAATTGCTGAATAGGATTACTTAAACATATTGTATCCGGACCAATGATCTTCAGCGAATCGCAAATGCTTATGCTGCTACATACTTCCTGTCGTTGAAATGAAAAATCTGATAAGCTAATATTGGTATTAAATATTGGTGGGGTCTCAATCCTGATAGTATCCCAATTACGTGCTATCGGAACAATTGTATGTGACTGGTTGGTGATAAATGAAGTATCCTTACCTGTGCAGTCAGACATTTCAACATTATTGCCTTTAAATTCAATAACCCGTAGATATTCCTCGTTGCTTTGTTGCTGATTTACATAGAATAAAAAATCATTCGTTGTTTTAAAAGCAGGCGAAAAAGAACCCGGGGATAAAACGATGTCTGCCGGCATCTCCATTTTACGCTGCATTATTATTGTTCCATCAGGTAAAAGTTTAGCGTACAAAAAATTAAGATCGCTAAATCCCCTTGCAAACAATGCAATTTCTCCAAACTGATTAACTACAATATTTCCCGAAGTACTGTATGGAAAGATATTATTGTATCTGTAACATTTTGGATTTGAAAAATTATAATCTGTCTCAATCGTAAACAATGGACGGGCATCACAGGTAGATATAAGACCTGAGATAACTATTTTACCATTAGGTAAAACCTGTACTGAATTTCGGTAAAAATCAAAGACTCCGAGACAGCCTGTACCGGAAAAATTAAGACAGTAATATTTTGAAGAAATATATGCGCCAGTAGCCTGGTTAAGCTTTACCAACCCTATTGATTTATGATTGGTAACATTACAAAATTGTGTTCCTGAATAATATTGCTGTGTAACAATCAATACTTCATTATTAACGGCCTTTATTGCGTTTATAATACTTCCAATACTCTCATTCTGGATCAAGGCTGCTTTCCATGCAATATTTCCATTTGAAGAAATCTTATAAACATTATAATAGCTTGTAATTATAGATTGCTGGTAATCTGTTTCAATATCATACGTAAGACCTATGTAAAAATTATTATCAGATGCTTCAGTTATTTCAAAATTGCGGACCCCACCATTTACTGGCTGCATTGTTATGTTTTCCTGTAATGCTTTCTGCCATATAATATTTCCATTTATTGTAAAACGGAAAAGATGGGGAATATTTATCAGCTGGGGGTTGTATTCCGTAACAGCCATTAATATATCCGTGTTATTACATTGTAATAATTTCCACGTAGATCCTTTAATGCCTGTCAATTTTTTACTGAATAAAATGTTATTGAATTTATCAAGCCGGGCAATAAAAAGTGATGTGTCAGTGACTGTTGCCTCCCTTATTGTACCTGCTATAAAGATTCCTGAGTCAGCGAGAACAATACTTCTTTGAATTGATATCCTGGAATTTCCAGCTTGTAATAAAAAAACGGTACTGCTATCTACACATGCAGTTTGCTGTGCAAATGATTTACTGGTGGAGCTAACAAAAAGAAGGATTAAAAATAACCGGGCAGGCACGTATTCAGGTTAAGGTTTAAACAAAAATAAATCTGTTTTTTCACAGATACAATGCTAAAACTCATAAGTATTTAACCAAATTCATGTTACGACAACGTAGTTAAATATCGGTAGACGAATGGCAAAATTTTAAGCAGCAAAAAGCCTGGCAGCTTTTATCAATCCATATATTGACACAATTGTCCAGATTGCCTCCAGCACAACAAAAGGTATAAAATCGATCAGCAAGGCAGCATAACAACTCAATGCACCACCGATCACATTGAGTATAAAAAAGAATTTCCCATTTTCCGGAACCCATTTCATCGTATTCAAAAAGTAGGCGAGCAATACAAGTCCAACACCGATCGTTCCGATCCAATCATTATAGCTCATACAATAAATATTAAGTGAAGAAATTTATTTTTTGATGGCATCAATTACTTCTTTGCCAGTCGGAGAAACAGATGGATCAAAGTAATTAACGAGCACACCATTTTCATTTACTAAATATTTTGAAAAATTCCAGCTTGGCTTTTTGCTTGTCCATCCATTTTTATTTTTATCTGTCAGCCATTGAAAAATGGGGTTCTGTTCTGGCCCTGGAGTCACAGAACTCTTTTTTGCCAATGGAAATGTGACGCCATAATTCAACCTGCAAAATTTTTCTATATCCTCATCAGTTCCTTTTTCCTGTTCTTTAAAATCATTGGCAGGAAAACCAATAATCACCAGTTTCTCTTTATTTTCTTCATATAACTTTTGCAGGTCGTCGTACTGATCTGTGTAACCGCAATCTGAAGCAGTATTTACCAACAATATTTTTTTTCCTTTGTAGTTTGACAACGGGATCGAATCACCACTATTCAACGCAATTGATAAGTTATATATAGATTGTGGCGGCTGTGTTGGTGATTCATTAGAAAATACTTTATTTCTTCTGCCAGTTACCCGGCCTAACCAGGTAAATGCGGGATAAACTGCTTTTAAAACTCTTTGTCTTATCGTCATATCTTTTACATTTCGTGTTTCGATCGCAACATAACTACTGAATGTAATTAAAAATAATAGCAAAGCTATGAACAGCTTTTTAAGAAACCTTAGTATTTTATTTCTCTTCTTCAATAGCTGAATAGAATTATAAAAAGTACAAGAGTGCGACGCAAGAGGCGATGATAGTAGCAATACAGATGACTACATACTCTTATTCACCATTCACCACTCACCTTATCACCCATTTAAACAATTTCAATTTCCCTTTGAACGGAGGATACTTGATCGATGGATCAAACCAGGTAGGTGTTTTCATCACTGCTTTTTTATGACTGAACCTGTCGAATGAATATTTGCCATGATAATTACCGGTTCCGCTGAAACCACGGCCGCCAAATGGCAAATGATGATTGGTGAGATGCCAGCTTGCATTGTTCACGCATCCACCTCCGAAGGCAACGCTATTGAGCCATTCATTTTCCTTTGCATTACTTGATGTAAAAACATAAAATGCCAAAGGATTTGGATGTTGTCCTATTATTATTAACGCTTCTTCTTTTGTTTTAAATGAAATGAGTGGAAGCACCGGACCAAATATTTCATCCTTCATCACTGCATCATTGATGTTTACATCATCAAGCAAAGTAGGTTCGATAAATAATTGTTGTCTATCTTTCCGACCTCCGAAAATAATTTTAGCCTTGGATAAATAACCGGCTATACGATCAAACTGCTTTTCATTGATGATCTTACTGTAATTATAACTATGCTCAGGTTTATCGCTGAAAAATTCTTTTATCACATCTGTTATTGCTGAAATAAATTTGCCTTTTACTGATTCATGTATAAGTACATAGTCTGGGGCCACACACATTTGCCCTGCATTGGAAAACTTGGTCATCGCTATTCGACGTGCAGCAACTTTGATATTTGCATCGTTTTCAACAACGCAGGGGCTTTTACCGCCCAACTCCAATGTAACGGGTACTAATTTTTCAGCAGCCATCTTATAAATTATTTTACCCACTACAGTGCTGCCTGTGTAGAACACATGATCAAATGTAAAATTGTTCATCATTTCCGGAACTACAGTGGCCCCGTCACCTTGTACATATAAAACATACTCAGGGGGAAAAACATCTTCAATTATTTTCTTCATCACTGTATCCGTTGCAGATGCAAACTCACTTGGCTTAAGTACAACACAATTACCAGCAGCAATGGCACCAACTAAAGGGTTTATTAAAAGCTGGAACGGATAATTCCATGGTCCAATAATTAATACAACGCCAAGTGGTTCTTTTAAAATTTTACTGCTCGAAGGAAGGTTCAACAAATTGGTTTCAACATTTTCCGGCTGCATCCACAGTTGCAGATTTTTTATTGTCGCATTTAATTCACTTATCACAAACCCGGTTTCAGTTACCCAGGTTTCCTCCGGGCTTTTTTTCAGATCTGCATACAAAGAGTCATAAAGGTCCTGTTCATGTTTTAATATTGAGGACTTTAATTTTTTTAATTGTTCTTTTCTGAAGCCGTAGTCTTTAGTAATACCGGAATTAAAATAGTCACGCAGATGCTGTAAAGAGGATAAGAACATATAATTAGTTATAAGCCGTAATTTACAATCATTCCTTAATTTACTGCCATGAAAGGATCCAAAATAAGATGGGGTATACTTGGATGCGGACGTATTGCCCGGAAATTTGCAGCAGATCTTCGTTTAGTAGACGATGCAGAATTAACAAGCATTGCAAGTCGTAATAAAGAAACATTGGAATTATTTGCAAAAGATTTTCCGTGCAAACATCATCATAACAGCTATGAAACCCTTGCTGCGAATGATGAAGTAGATGTGATCTATATTGCTACTCCTCATTCTCATCATTATGAGCATACGATGCTTTGCTTAAACCATAATAAAGCTGTTCTGTGTGAAAAAGCATTTGCCATAAACAGCAGGCAAGCTATTGAAATGATCAAAACAGCCAAGGAGCGAAAAGTTTTTTTAATGGAAGCTCTCTGGACAAAATTTTTGCCGCATTATAAAAAATTACAGGAACTGCTGCAACAAAAGACACTGGGAGATATTAAAAGTGTGCTTGTAAATTTTGGTTTCAAAACCTCGGATAAATCTCCCCAACGATTGTTTGATCCTTCACTTGGCGGAGGCTCATTACTTGATATTGGTATTTACAATGTTTTTATAACACTTTCTATCCTAGGTAAACCAGATGCAATTGAAGCAACTATGATTGCTGCCCCAACAGGTGTTGATGAACAGATCGCTGTTTTATTTAAATATAATAATGGAGCAATGGCACAATTGTTTTCTTCGTTTGCCACCAATCTACCAACTCAAGCGGAAATAAATGGCACTGAAGGATGCATTACACTTACTACAAGGTTTTATGAGCCATCAGCAACAATTCAATTATCAAAAAAAATACCCTACGAAAGAGAAGTTATCGCTGTTGAAAAAGAGTCTGGATTTGGCTATCAATATGAGGCAAGGCATGTAAATGACTGTTTGAAAAAGGGTTTAATTGAAAGCCCCGTCCTGACACACGCAGATACATTACTACTTATGGAAACCCTCGACACAATAAGAAAGAAAGCAAGAATCGAGTACCCCGCGGATCAATAATAAGTTACCTTACTAACCAGTGTTTTTTAAATTTATATCCCTATCTAAGATAATATGACTGATGAGTATTATATGACCCAGGCATTGAAGGAAGCAAAGAAAGCTTTTGAAGAAGATGAAGTTCCAATAGGAGCTGTTGTTGTGCTAAATGGAAAAATTATTGCCCGTGGCAGTAATATGACTGAAAAATTAAATGACCCCACTGCCCATGCTGAAATGATAGCGTTGACATCTGCATTTAATTTACTTGGCAGTAAATATTTACCTGAAGCAATTCTTTATGTAACCGTAGAACCTTGTCTAATGTGTGCAGGAGCCATGTACTGGAGTAAAATTGGAAAAATAGTGTGGGGTGCTGATGATGAAAAGAATGGACATAAAAGAATAACTGGAACTAACTGGCCTTTCCATCAAAAATCAGAGATCGTTTATGGTGTACTGAAAGAAGAATGCGGGCAATTAATGAAAGATTTTTTTAAAAAGAAAAGATAATGGCAAAAGCAACTTCAAAAAAAACGGTGATCACAAATCCCAGGACCAGAAGAGAGGTGAAAATAGATTCATCAATCTATGAACCTTTTAAGGCGGCTATTTTGCAAAGCCTGAAAGGATCTAGTGGAAAAACATTCACTGATTTATCAGATGATGTTGTAAAGATTATTAAAAAGAAATTTTCTGAATTCAAAGGTTCAATTCCATGGTACACCATTTCCATTCTCCGCGACCTGGAAACAAGAGGGGTTGTCGATAATTTTATTGAAAAAGGAAAAAAAATGAACCGGCTTAAAAAATAATTAAAGCGGTTTTATCTTGATATTTTTAAAAGCAATACCGCCTCCATGATCTTGCAAAGCAATATGCCCGGACTTTGACATACCATAAGGCTTTACATCTTTCCATTTACTATTTGCTTTTGTTTGCTCCCATTCAGGAGTCCATAACTGGTAATCCACCACTTTAGTTCCATTGAGCCAATGTTCAACATGTCCCTTATTGATTACAATTTTTGTATGGTTGAATTCACCGGCAGGTTTACTAATTTTTGCAGATGGTGCATTCATATCGTAATTAGCACCGCTTAATTGTTTATCAGTAAGTTTACCGGGATAGCCAATATCATCTATTAATTGATACTCGGGACCAGATTCA
>Ga0190274_10001206_pt1 | contig 15187 bp, 15 predicted proteins | sample Popmic531T_FD_133002 | JGI IMG/M metagenome (GOLD analysis project Ga0190274, IMG submission 133002) | Populus adjacent soil microbial communities from riparian zone of Yellowstone River, Montana, USA - 531 T | ecosystem: Environmental > Terrestrial > Soil > Riparian zone | place: USA: Montana...
CATCGTGGGGTTCCCGGGCGAGACCGAGGACGATTTCGCCCAGACGCTCGAGGTGGTCGAGGCGGCCGCCTTCGACAGCGCGTTCATGTTTCAGTACTCGCCGCGCCCCGGCACGCGGGCGGCCTCGTTCGACGACCAGATCCCCAAGGAGGTCGTTCAGGAACGCTTCGACCGTTTGATGGCGCTCCAGGAGCGGATGTCGATGACCAAGGCACGGGCGCAGGTCGGCAAGACCCTGGAGGTGCTGGTCGAAGGCGCCGACAAGAAGGGCGTCTCCACCCAGGCCCGCTCCCGCACCAACCGCATCGTGCACCTGGCCGCCGCGCTGGAACCCGGGACGTTCGTCCAGGCTCGCATCACCGACGCCGCGGCACACCATCTCACCGGCGAGGTCGTGTCCACTCCGGTCCCCGTCACCGTCGCGGTCTGACCCGGTGCGCCGGTGAGCGCCTCCCCGTTGCTCGCCCTCGTCGGCCCCACGGCGTCCGGCAAATCCGCCGCCGCCATGGACCTGGCCCCGGGACTCGGCGCCGAGATCTGCTCGGTCGATTCGATGCTGGTCTACCGGGGGATGGACGTCGGGACGGCCAAGCCATCAACGGCCGACCGCGCCGCGGTGCTGCACCATCTCCTGGACCTCGCGGAGCCGTCGGAACGCTTCACGGTGGCCCGGTTCCAGGAGCTGGCCCGGCTCGCGATGGCTGACATGGCCGAACGCGGCGCGCGGCCGCTCCTCGTCGGTGGATCTGGTCTGTATCTCCGGGCGGTGGTGGACCAGCTCGTGTTCCCCGGCGAGGACCCCGCGGTCCGCGAGGAGCTCGAGCGGGAGGCCGAGGCGGCCGGGGCCGAGCGCCTGTTCGCGCGGCTCGAAGCCCTCGACCCCGTTGCGGCGGCGAAGATCGAGCCCGGCAACGTCCGCCGGATCGTGCGGGCCCTCGAGGTGCCGGCGATCACCGGGACCCCCTTCAGCGGGTTCTCCGCCTCGTGGGATCGCTACGACCCCGAGCGGATGCGGGCGGCCGGGATCTCGATCGCCCAGCCGGTATTGGCGGCCAGGATCGCCGACCGGGTCTCGGCGATGTTCGCCGCAGGCTGGCTGGAGGAGGTCCGTGGCCTTGTGGACCGGGGGTTCGGGGACTGGCTCACCTCGACGCAGGCGATCGGCTATGCCGAGCTTGCGCGCCACCTCGACGGTAGGCTGAGCCTCGAGGAGGCGTGGACGCTGACCGACCGGCGAACCCGCAACCTCGCGCGACGGCAGATGGCCTGGTTCCGACGGGATCCACGGATCCGATGGTTCGAGGCCGGATCGGGCGGCGCGCCGGACGTGGTGGACGAGGTGCGGACGTACCTGGAGGGTGCGTGAGCGAGATGGAGTTCTCCAAGTACCAGGGCACCGGCAACGATTTCGTCATGGTCCTGGACCTGGACGACGAACGCCCCCTGAAGCCCGACGAGGTGGCCGCGGTCTGTGACCGCCGCACCGGCGTGGGTGCCGACGGGGTGATCCGGGTGGTGCGAACCGACCGCGAAGGTGCCCGCTTCTTCATGGACTACGCCAACGCCGACGGCAGCACCGCCGAGATGTGCGGCAACGGCATCCGATGCGTCGGGCGGCTCGTGCGCGAACGGGGCCTCACCGACGAGTTGGAGTTCGACGTGTTGACCCGCGCCGGGGTCAAGCGCCTCGTGCTGCACGAAGGCGCCGGCGGCCGCGTGGATCGCGTCACCGTGGGGATGGGAGCCCCCAACTTCACGAAAGCCGCGATCCCGATGCGGGGGCCGGCCTGGGAGACGTTCCTGCAGCAGCCGTTCGAAGTGGGTCCGGGGCTGTCGGTGACGGCGAGCGCGGTCTCGATGGGGAACCCGCATCTGGTGCTGTTCCTCGATGAGGACCCCGACCGGTTCCACGTGGCGCACATCGGTCCGGCCCTGGAGCGACACGACCTGTTCCCCGAGCACACGAACGTGGAGTTCGCCCTGGTGGGGGCCGACGGGATCAAGGTGCGGGTGTGGGAGCGCGGAAGCGGGGAGACGATGGCCTGCGGCAGCGGGGCCTGCGCGGTCGCCGTGGCGGCCAACGAGGCGGGCCTGGTGCCCGAACGGGTGACGATCGGGTTCCCCGGCGGAGAGGTCGAGGTCGAACGGCGTGAGGACGACGTGCTGCTGACCGGGGCGGCCGAGCACGTCTTCGACGGGACGATCGACCTCGAGCAACCGACGGTGTGAGCGGGACCACGGAGAGCTCCCTCGCCGACCGGCTCGCCGAGCGCACGCTCGCCCTCGTCGACATCCCCTCGGTGAGCCGCGAGGAAGCGGCGGCGCTCGCGTGGATCCGGACGGCGATCCCTTCGGAAGCGTTCGAGATCCTGGACGAGGCAGACCCCGTGCTGTTCCTCGGCCCGAAGGTGCGCCGGGTGGATGCTCCCTTCGTCGTGCTGGCGGGCCATGTCGACACGGTGCCGCCGGCGGGGGCGATGGTCCCCGGCGTCCGGGAACCTTCGGCCGTGGTGGGTCGAGGTTCCTCCGACATGAAGGCCGGGCTCGCCGTGATGCTCGAGGTGGCCGAGCGCCTCGCTCGTGACCCGTCAGCGAGCGACCTCGACGTCGGGTTCCTGTTCTTCGGCCGGGAAGAGCTCCCGATCACGGAGAGCGCCGTGCTGCCCCTGTTCGATCGGTGTGCCGCCGCGACCACCGTCGATCTCGCGATCGTCATGGAACCCACCGACAACGCGATCGAGGTGGGGTGCCTGGGCAACCTGAACGCGCTGATCACGATCGAGGGCACCGCGGCCCACAGCGCGCGTCCGTGGCTCGGCGACAACGCGATCCATACCGCGATCGCCGCGCTCGCATCGCTCGCCGACCTCCCCGATCGGGACGTGGAGATCGATGGCCTGATGTTCCGCGAGGTGGTCAACGTCACCACGATCGAAGGCGGGGTTGCCGCCAACGTGATCCCCGATCAGGTCCGCGCAACGGTGAACTTCCGCTATGCCCCCACCCACGCTCCCGCCGATGCCGAAGCCCGGCTCCGCGAGCTCCTCGGGGCCGATCCGCGGATCCAGGTGGAGATCGTGGGCAATGCCCCGCCGGGGCCGGTGAACGTGCGGAACCCGTTGGTGGGCCGGCTCCGGGCGGCGGGCTCCCTGACGTTGGGTCCGAAGCAGGCCTGGACCCCCGTGGCGGAGTTCGCCACGATCGGCGTGGACGCGGTGAACTTCGGACCGGGCCACCCGCAGTACGCTCATCGGGACGACGAACGGGTGGACGTGGCTGCGATCGTCCGTTCGTTCGAGGTGCTGCACCGGTTCCTGGGTCTGGACGGACCGGACCCGCCGGCCGCGGCGCCCGATGAAGGAGCGCGCGCGTGACCCACCTGTCACCGGGGATCAGGAACGTCGAGCCCTACCCGTTCGAGGCGCTCGATCGACGCAAGGCCGAAGCCCTCGCGTCGGGGCGTGACCTGATCGATTTCGGCGTGGGTGACCCGCGTGAGGTCACCGCTCCCTTCATCCGCGAGGCACTCGGGGCGGCCATCGAACCGATCTCCTCGTACCCGCGGGCGGCGGGACTTCCCGAACTTCGCGGTGCCATCGCGGGCTGGCTGGAGCGCCGGTTCCAGGTGACGGTGGATGCCGAAACGGCCGTGCTCCCGCTGCTGGGTTCGAAGGAGGTCGTGTTCTCGCTGGCGCAGGCGGTCCTGGATCCCGCGGGTGGCAAGGACCTCGTGATCGTCACGGCGCCCGGGTACACGATCCCGGAACGGGGCGCCCGGTTCGTGGGCGGCGAGGTCCTCCGCCTGCCATTGGTGGAGCACCGTGGGTTCCTGCCCGACCTCGACTCGATCGACGACGCCACCTGGGAACGGGCCGCGATCCTGTGGTTGAACTACCCGAACAACCCGACCGGGGCCGTCGCGCCGCTGGCGTTCTATCGGGAGGCGGCGGAACGCTGCCGGGCGCACGACGTGCTGCTGGCCTCCGACGAGGCCTACAGCGAGCTCTGGTTCGACGGAGGCCCGCCCGCGAGCGCGCTCCAAGTCGGCGAGCTCGCGAACGTCCTGGCCGTCAACACGCTGTCGAAGCGTTCCTCGATGACCGGGTACCGGAGCGGGTTCGCGGCCGGGGACCCCGACCTGATCGCGGCGCTCAAGGCACTGCGCCCCAGCGTGGGGGTCACCCCGCAGGAGTTCGTCCAACGTGCCAGCGTCGCGGCCTGGAACGACGAGGTCCACGTCGAGGACAATCGCCGCCGCTACGCCACGAAGCGTGCGATCTTCCTCGACCTGTTCGCCCGACGGGGCGTGGAGGTCGCGGGCAGCGAGGCCACGTTCTACCTGTGGGTGAAGGTGCCGGGAGGCGAACCATCGCTCGACTGGGCGATCACGGTGCTGGAACGTGGCGGTCTGATCGTGGCGCCGGGCTCGTTCTTCGGACCGGAAGGGGAGGGGTACGTGCGGATGGCGATGGTGCCCGCGGTGGAGGAATGCGAACGGGCCGCCGGCATCCTGGACGGCCTGCTGCAGGAGGTGCCGGCGTGAGTGACGTGCACGACCTCGCCGAGCGCATCGAGCGCTCCTGGAAGGCGCACGCGGATGGCGACCCGCTCGACGCCGAGGCCGTGGAGACCGCGATCGGTCTGCTGGATCGCGGGGAGATCCGTGTCGCCGAACCCGACGGGGACGGCGGCTGGACCGTCAACCAGTGGGTGAAGCAGGCGGTGCTGCTCTACTTCCGTGTGCGAGGGATGACCTCCACCGAATCCGGTCCCTTCGAGTACCACGACAAACTCCCCCTCAAGCACGGCTACGACGACCTCGACGTGCGGGTCGTCCCGCCGGCCACGGCCCGGTACGGCGCGTTCCTCTCACCCGGGGTCGTGCTGATGCCCAGCTACGTCAACATCGGCGCCTGGGTGGGCCCCGGCACCATGGTCGACACGTGGGCCACCGTCGGCTCGTGCGCCCAGATCGGGGCCGACGTGCACCTGGCCGGCGGTGTGGGCATCGGGGGCGTGCTCGAACCGCTGCAGGCCGCCCCCGTGGTGATCGAGGACGGGGCGTTCATCGGGTCGCGCTGCATCGTCGTGGAGGGTGTGCGGGTCGGTGCCCGCGCCGTCCTGGGAGCCGGCGTGGTCCTGACGGGGAACACCCCGGTGATCGACGTGACGGGGGATGCACCGACCGAGCACCGGGGGAGCGTGCCGCCGGACGCGATCGTGGTCCCCGGCACCCGTCCGCGCTCGTTCCCCGCAGGGGACTACGGGCTCCCGTGCGGCCTGATCATCGGCTTCCGGAGCGAGGCCACCGACGACAAGGTGCGCCTCAACGACCTGCTCCGCGACTTCGGCTCCTCCATGGGATGACGGACGAACGCGCTCCCGATCGCGAACGGCGACGTCGTCCCCCCGAGGCGACCACCCTCGAGTCGCCGCTGTCGGCGACCTGGCGACCGTCCGTCCGGGAGAAGGCGGTGCTGGTGGGCATCGGCCCCGGCATCGCGGAGGCCGACCTCGACGAACTGAGCGCGCTGGCTGATTCGGCGGGGGCGGAGCCGGTGGCCCGCGTCGTGCAGTCGCGCACCGAACCCGACCCGGCCACGTGGATCGGACGGGGCAAGCTCGAGGACCTGCACACCGAGGTCCATCGCAACGATGCGGCCCTGGTGATCTTCGACCAAGAGCTCACCCCGGGCCACCTGCGCACCTTGGAGTCCCGCCTGGGGGTCAAGGTGATCGATCGGACCGCGTTGATCCTGGAGATCTTCGCGCTCCACGCCCGGAGCCGTGAGGGCAAGGCGCAGGTGGAGCTCGCCCAGCTGAACTACCTCCTGCCCCGCCTCCGCGGCTGGGGCGAGGCGATGAGCCGCTCCGGGGGTGGCATCGGCACCCGGTTCGGTGGCGGCGAGACGAAGATGGAGGTCGACCGTCAGCACCTGCAGCGGCGGATCTCCAAGCTGCGCCGCGACATCCGCACCATGGCCAAGACCCGCGAGACCAAGCGCTCACGCCGCCAGGCCAGCGGCATCCCGCAGGCCGCGATCGCGGGGTACACGAACGCCGGCAAGTCCACCCTGCTGAACCGCGTCACCGGGGCCGAGGTGATCGTGGCCGACCAGTTGTTCGCGACCCTCGATCCCACCGTGCGACGGCTGAAGCTCCCGGGCGGCCGACGATGCACGATCAGCGACACGGTGGGGTTCGTGGGGAAGCTGCCGCACGACCTCGTCGAGGCTTTCCGGTCCACGCTGGAGGAGGTGACGTTGGCGGAGCTGGTCGTCCACATCGCCGATGCCGCCTCGCCGCACCTGGACGAGCAGATCGACGCCGTCCGGCGGGTGCTGGCCGAGATCGGCGCGGGCGACATCCCCGAGGTGCTGGTCCTGAACAAGATCGACGAGGTGCGGGGCTCGGATCGGGCCCGGTTGGCCCGCCGCCACCCCGGGTCCGTGCCGGTGTCGGCGTTGACGGGCGAGGGCATCGATGGGCTCGTCCTCACGCTGGACGAACGGCTGCCGCACCCGCCGGTGGAGGTGGAGCTCCTGGTGCCCTACGGCCGTGAGGATCTGACGGCGAGGCTGTACCGCGACGCCGAAGTGGTCTCCACACGCCACGACGCCTCGGGCACCGTGGTGCACGCGCGCGTGGGATTGCGCGAGCTGGCGGCCGTGCGCGAGTTCGTGCGCTCGGAGCGTCGCACCCAGGCCGGCTGACCGGTCGGCTCAGGATTCGGGCGCGCCGACGCGCCAGATCGCGTCGTCCGCCCACGGCCCCACCATGACGGTGTCCGGGTCGGTCCCGGTGGCCTCGGCCAGGTGCAGGGCCAGCATCTGGCCTCGCACGCTGAGCGGGATCTGAGCGAGCAAGGGATGGAGGTCGGCGGGCTCGTGGATCGTGGACACCGCGACCCCGGCCGCCGCGGCGGCGGACGCCACGGAGCCGAGCAACGCCTCGTCCGGGGGATCGAGGACGACGAGGCGGTCGCGTCCGTCCAGCGGGACGGCCTGGCCGTGCAGCAGGTACTCCACGTCGAAGCCTTCGGCGGCGATCCGGGCCGCCTCCCGGGATTTCAGGGCCGATTCCGAGGCCGTGGTGGCCGTGATGCCTGAGGCGGTGAAGACCAAGAGCCGCTTCGGGGCCTCGATGCCGTCGATGCCCGGGTGCTCGACCGCCGTGGCCACGGCATCGGGGATCGTCGCGACCGCGTCGTCCGTGATGGTGTCGGCGCCGAGGTCCTTGGCCAGCAGCGCCAAGACGAACAACGTCGCCGTGTAGCTGGCCGTGTAGGTCTCGGACGTCTCCTTGGGGACGGTCTCGATGGAGTGGGGCAGACCGGCGCCACGGCGGGTGATCGTGATGGTGTCGATGCTGTGCTCGAAGGCCAGCGCGCGGGCGGCCAGCGCATACGCCGTCTCGCCCGTGTGGCTGATCACGACGATCGAATCGTGCGGACCGATCACGGGGGCCGTGGTGACGAACCGCATGGCCGGCACCACCGTGGCTGCCCTGCCCGCCTCGGCGAGGAGGGCGGCGCCGAGTTCAGCCGCATGCAGGCTGGAGCCCGTGCCCACCAGCCAGATGCGATGGGCCCGGTGGAGCCCTTCGGCAGCGATGTGCACCTGCGACCGGGTCTCGTGGGACGTCAGCAGCTCGCGGAGCGCATCCGGTTGTGAGCGGATCTGCCGCTCCAGGTTCGTCGTCATGTCGCTCTCCTCATCGATCCCACCCTCTGCGGTGGCCGAAGCCTACCCCGGCGGAGCGCGGAGGTCGGTGATTCAGAGCTTGCGGAGGACAGCGACGACCTTGCCCATGATGCGACCGTCGGCCATCTCGAAGGGCTCGAGCGCCGGGTTCTCCGGGATCAGCATGACGCGGTCGCCGTCGTGACCGAAGCGCTTCACGGTGGCCTCGTCCTCGGCCGGACCGGGGAGCAGCGCGGCCACGATGTCGCCGTCGCGGGCGTGGTCCTGCGAGCGGATCACCACGACGTCACCGTCGAAGATGCCCGCGCCGATCATGGACTCGCCCGCCACCTTCAACGCGAAATGCTCGGTGTCGCCCGCGAACCCCTCGGGCACCGCCAGGTACTCCTCGACGTGTTCGGCGGCCATCACCGGGGCGCCGGCTGCGATCCGGCCCACCAGCGGGACCGTGATCGACGACGCCCTGGGCTCACTCAAGCTCATGGCGCGCGGTTTCGTGGGGTCCTTGTGCAGGAGGCCCTTGCGCTCGAGGTTCTCGAGTTGGGCGTGGACGCTGGAGGACGAGGTGAGCCCCACGGCTTCGCCGATCTCGCGCACGGTGGGTGGGTACCCCCGATCGCGGACGGTCTCGGCGATGAAGTCCAGGATGCGCTGTTGGCGCGGGGTGATCGACGTCGTGTCAGACATGGTCACTAGCCTCCTCCTCGATGGGCGCGACGCTAGCAGCCAACCGGGAGGGGTGCAAACATATGTTCGAGAACGGGCTTGACTTCGAACAGACGTTCGAGCACCATGAGCCCATGCACCGAACACACGTTCGTCGTCGGGTCGTGGCGCTCGCTGTCGTGGTGGGCCTCGGGCTCATCGGCACCGGGCAGGTCGCTAGCGCCCTCGGGTCCCACGGCGATGGCGTCCAGCGGGTGAGCCAACGCACCTACGTGGTGCGGCAGGGCGACACCTTGTGGGCCATCGCGTCCCGTATCGCGCCTGCTGGCGATCCGCGTCCGCTCATCCATGCCATCCAGGACGCCAACGGGGTCGACGCGGGTTCGCTCGTTCCCGGCGCGGTGCTCCGCATCCCCGCGCTCGGCTGAGGCCGCCAGGGCGGTTCGGAGGACCCCGCGTTGACGCTCATCCAGCACGCGGGTACGGTGCGCCGAGCCACAACATCTTGTGGCTACCCCGATCATGCGATGCCCATGGTGCGACGCCGACGAGGATCGCGTCATCGACTCCAGGCCCGCCGACGGTGGCGAGGCCATCCGTCGACGGCGCGAATGTGCCGCGTGCACCCGCCGCTACACCACCTTCGAACGGATCGAGGACGTGGGCCTGGTCGTGGTCAAGCGCGACGGGTCCAAGGATCCGTTCAGCCGCGAGAAGCTGGCGGCCGGGATCCGCAACGCGCTCGCGGATCGTCAGGTCATGCCCACCGAGGTCGAGGACATGGTGGAACGCATCCAGGCTCGGTTGCGTCGGCGAGGGCCCGAGGTGTCCTCCCAGGTGGTGGGAGGCGAGGTCCTGGCCGCCCTCCGCAAGACCGACGAGGTCGCCTACCTCCGGTTCGCATCGGTGTACAAGGATTTCGAAGGGGCGGCCGACTTCGAGCGCGAGCTGGTCTCCCTCCAGAAGAAGGTCCCGGCCAAGCGCCGATCCAGCTCCTAGCCCCACGCCTCCGGTCACGTTCACGGACGCCGCCGGCCCGAAAGTTCGACAGGAATCCGGTTGTCCACCGCCTCTCCGCTGCCTGTCCACATCCACGCCGCGTAGCCTGCACGAGGCGGATGGGAGAGTGCCCCGAAAGCACAAGATGTAGTGGGTCAAGGGTGTCGAACCGTCAAGATATTGGGAGAATGGTGTTGACACCTCCCCGCCCTCGGGCAAGAATCACGTCCCTGTGATTCCACCGATGTGATCTTCCCCACGCGGTACGAACGGGCGGTAGCAAGCAAGACTGGAAGGAGGGGTGTGTAGGTGGCCACCAAAGAGGGGGACGTCGAAGTCATCCGTGAGGGATTGACGTTCACGCGCTACTTCACGACCGAGGAACGGCATCCGTTCGAGGACGTGGAATGGGAGATCCGCGACGCGGTCATCCCGAACTACAAAGAGGGCGGCAACGCCTTCGAGCAGCGGGACGTCGAGTTCCCGAAGACCTGGTCCCAGAACGCCACGAACATCGTGGCGCAGAAGTACTTCCGAGGCACCCTGGGCACGCCGCAGCGCGAATCGAGCGTCCGTCAGCTCGCCGGCCGGGTCGTGGACACGATCCGCGGCTGGGGCGAGAAGAACCATTACTTCGCCTCGAAGGACGACGCACAGGTCTTCGCCGATGAGCTGACCCACCTGATCGTCACCCAGAAGGCCGCCTTCAACTCGCCCGTGTGGTTCAACGTCGGGGTGCCCGACACGCCGCAGCAGTGTTCGGCGTGCTTCATCCTGGCGGTCGACGACCACATGAGCTCCATCCTCAACTGGTACGTCGAAGAAGGCACGATCTTCAAGGGCGGCTCGGGCTCCGGCATCAACCTGAGCAAGATCCGCTCGTCGAAGGAGACGCTGGCGGGCGGCGGCACGGCGAGCGGGCCGGTGAGCTTCATGCGCGGCGCCGACGCGTCGGCCGGCACGATCAAGTCGGGCGGCAAGACGCGACGGGCCGCCAAGATGGTGATCCTGAACGTCGACCATCCCGACGTCGAGGACTTCATCTGGTGCAAGTCCAACGAAGAGCACAAGGCTCGCGCGCTGCGTGACGCCGGGTTCGACATGGACCTCGACGGCAAGGACAGCGCCTCGATCCAGTATCAGAACGCCAACAACTCGGTGCGGGTGACCGACGAGTTCATGCGGGCGTTCGAGCAGGACCAGGACTGGAAGCTGAAGGCCGTCACCAGCGACGAGACGGTCGCCACCGTGCGCGCGCGCGACCTGATGCGCCAGATCGCCGACGCGGCGTGGCAGTGTGCCGATCCCGGCATGCAGTACGACACCACCATCAACGAGTGGCACACGTGCCCGGCATCGGGCCGGATCAACGGCTCCAACCCGTGCAGCGAGTACATGCACCTGGACAACTCCGCGTGCAACCTCGCGTCGCTCAACCTCATGAAGTTCCTGAACGAGGACGGCTCGTTCGATGTCGCCAGCTACAAGCGGGCGGTCGAGGTCGTGTTCACCGCCCAGGAGATCGTCGTGGGCGAGTCCGACTACCCGACCGAGAAGATCGCGAAGAACGCGCGCGACTATCGTCAGCTGGGCCTCGGGTACGCCAACCTCGGCGCGCTCCTCATGGCGCGAGGACTGCCGTACGACTCCGACGGCGGACGTGCCTGGGCCGGCGCCATCACGGCGATCATGACCGGCCAGGCCTACCGAACCAGTGCTCGCATCGCCGAGGTCATGGGACCGTTCGCCGGGTTCGAGCCCAACCGCGACGCCATGATCCGCGTCATCAAGAAGCACCGCGCGGCGGCCGACGAGATCGACCCCGAGCTCGTGCCCGAGGGGATGCTCAGTGCCGCGAAGCAGTCGTGGGACGAGGCCATCTCGCTGGGCGAGCTGCACGGCTACCGGAACGCGCAGGCCAGCGTGCTCGCTCCCACCGGCACGATCGGCTTGATGATGGACTGCGACACCACCGGCATCGAACCCGAGCTGGCATTGGTCAAGACCAAGAAGCTGGTCGGTGGCGGCACGATGCAGTTCGTGAACCAGACGGTGCCAAGGGCGCTCGACAAGCTGGGGTACGACCCCGAACAGGTCGACGACATCGTCGCGTACATCGCCGAGCACAACTCGGTGGTCGAGGCGCCGCACCTGAAGGTTGAGCACTACTCGGTGTTCGACACGGCCATGGGGGCCCAGCCCATCCACTACATGGGCCACGTCCGCATGATGGCGGCTGCCCAGCCGTTCATCTCGGGCGCGATCTCCAAGACCGTGAACATGCCCGAAGAAGCCACGATCGAAGAGGTGGAACAGCTCTTCGTCGAGTCGTGGAAGCTCGGCCTGAAGGCGGTCGCGATCTACCGCGACAACTGCAAGGTCGCCCAGCCGCTGTCGGCCGACAAGAAGCAGTCGGCCGCCCAGCCCGAGCCGCCCGAGTTGGCGCACCCGGTGCGCAAGCGCCTGCCGATGTCGCGCCCGTCGCTCACCACCTCGTTCCAGGTGGGCGATGCCGAGGGCTACATCACGGCGGGCTCCTACCCCGACGACGGGCTCGGCGAGGTGTTCCTCAAGACCTCGAAGCAGGGCTCCACCCTCAGCGGGGTGATGGACGCCTTCTCGATCGCGGTCTCCATCGGGTTGCAGTACGGCGTGCCGCTGGAGACCTACGTCTCGAAGTTCATCAACCTGAAGTTCGAGCCCAGCGGCATGACGAACGACCCCGACATCCGGTTCGCGTCGTCGTTGCTCGACTACGTGTTCCGGCGCCTGGCGCTCGACCATCTGCCGGAGGAAACCCGGGAGGGGCTCGGCATCAAGTCGATCGCCGAGCGCACGGAGTCGGTGCAGGCCGAGATCGCGGCCAAGAGCGAGCAACCAGCGCTCGAGGCTCCTGCGCCGGTGGACGTGCCGGCCGAGGCGCCGCACCTGATCGAGGTCACCGACAAGCAGACGGCGAGGGCGCTCGACGCGCCGCTCTGCTACTCGTGTGGCTCGAAGATGCAGCCGGCAGGCTCGTGCTACGTGTGCTCGAGCTGCGGCAGCACGAGCGGCTGCTCGTAGCGGAACGACCACGACAGGCCGGGGCGCCCGTGCCCCGGCCTTCGTGCGTCCGGTGTCCCCGGGTCTGTTGACGACGCAGCGCCCCGGTCGGCTACTGTGCGCGCCATGACCATCGAAGAGAGCGGGCTCGTGGGCCTGCACCACGTGCAGCTCGCGATGCCACCCGGTGAGGAGGACGCCGCGGCGCGGTTCTACGGCGCCATCCTGGGCCTGGAGCGCATCCCCAAGCCCGACCTGCTCTCACCCGCCGGGGGTGTCTGGTTCCGCAAGGGAGATCTCGAGGTGCATCTGGGGGTCGAGGAGACCTCGTTCACGCCGGCGCACAAGGCGCATCCCGCGTTCCTGGTCAGCGGATTGGAGACGCTCCGCGAACGGATCGAGGCTGCGGGATACCGCGTCACCGACACCGTGGAGATGGAGGGCTTCCACCGCGTGTACGTTCGCGATCCGTTCGGCAACCGTGTGGAGCTGATCGAGGCGGCGTGAGCGACCCGTCGTTCTCCGTCGAAGGCTTCCACCACGTGCAGCTGGCGATGCCGCCCGGCAGCGAGCCCGACGCCGAGGCGTTCTACGCGGGCGTCCTGGCGTTCGAGGTCGTCCCGAAACCTGATCACCTGGCAACGCGCGGCGGCCGTTGGTTCCGGTCGGGTGCCACCGAACTCCACCTCGGCGTGGAAGACGGTTTCCGAGCATCGACCAAGGCGCATCCGGCGCTGCGGGTCCGTGGCCTCCGCGCGTTGCGCGAGCGCGTGGAGTCGGCCGGCCTCGCGGTGGAGGACGACACCCAACTCGACGGCCACGAGCGCTGGTACCTGCGCGATCCGTTCGGCAACCGGCTGGAGTTGATCGAAGCGGTGTCGGGCTGATGGATCTGCCGTTCCGTCGCATCGATCCGGGCGCCGCGCTGCCGGAGGCGCACCATCCCGGCGACGCCGGACTCGACCTGCGGGCGACCGCCGACATGGAGGTGCTCCCGGGGGAGCGGGCGATGATCCCGACCGGGGTCGCGGTGGCCATCCCCGACGGCCACGCCGGGCTCGTCCTGCCTCGTTCCGGGCTTGCCTCCAAGCACGGCCTCACCCTGGCGAACGCACCAGGCCTGATCGATGCCGGATACCGCGGCGAGCTGATCGTGGCCGTGGTCAACCTCGACCGAACCGACGCCGTGGCGATCACGAAGGGAGAACGCATCGCGCAGCTCGTGATCGTGGCGCTGCCATCGGTGGTCCCCGGCTGGGTCGACGCGCTGCCGGACAGCGCCCGTGGTACGGGCGGGTTCGGCTCGACGGGCAGCGCATGAACATCCGGCTCGAGCGCACCGACGACCGGGGTGCGTCGTTCGCGCTCGAGCGCCTGGCGTTCGAGCGTGATCTGGAAGCCGAGATCGCACGTGCGGTGGCGGACGAGGAGGGGTCGTTCGCCTTGGTCGCCGAGGACGGCGACACGATGATCGGCCACGTGCAGATGAGCCGCGGGTGGGTCGGCGCCACGCCGGTCCTCGCGCTCGGCCCCATCGGGGTGCTGCCCGAACGCCAGGGGCATGGATGCGGCGGGGCGCTGGTGCGCGCCGCGCTCGAGGAGGCCGCTCGGCGGGGGGAGCGGGTCGTGATGCTGCTCGGGTCGCCGGCGTACTACCCGCGGTTCGGCTTCGTCCCTGCCTCCACCTTCGGGCTGAAGAACCCCTACGCCGGCGAGGCGGAGGAAGGCTCCGTGATCGACGAGGAGGGCTTCATGGTGGCGCGCCTCGACGAGGCTCCGCTGGCGCTCGAGGGGGCCGTCCGGTGGCACCCGGCGTTCGATGAGGCCGGTTGAAGGTGCACACGGGCGCGGTTAGCATGGAGTGACACCACGCGGACGTGGCTCAGTTGGTAGAGCACCACCTTGCCAAGGTGGGGGTCGCGGGTTCGAATCCCGTCGTCCGCTCCAGCAGACTCCCGTTTACGGGGGGAAGCGCGACTCGGCCTCCTGGGCGTTGCGGAACAGTTCCGCGGCGGCGGCCTCATCGCCGCGGCGCTCGGCGACCCGCGCGAGCGCGCGCCACGTCCAGCTCGCGAGCTGGCGCTCACCGAGCTCTTCGGAGATCCGGATCGCGAGGCGAAGGTCCGTCTCCGCGTCGTCGAGCCGGCCGAGCTCACGCTTGGAGATGCCGCGCGCGGCGAGTGCGTCGGCCCACTCCCAGCGCGCGCCGAGGTCCTCGAAGGTCGCGACGCCGCGGTCGAAGCACACGAGGGCATCCTCGACGCGTCCGAGGTCGTGGAGCACCCGCGCGTGCTGCACGTCGGCGACCGCGATGCTGAACCGATCTCCGGTCTTCTCCGCGAGGGCGCCGGCCTCCTCGATGAGCTCGAGCGCGGCGTCGAGGTCCTTCACCTCCGAGCGGTTGATCGAGAGCGATGTGAGCGCTCGCACACGCGCCCACCGGTCGTCGTCTTCGGCGACCTCGAGGGCGCGCCGCCACACCTTCTCCGACTCGTCGAAGTCCCCCCGCGTCCACGGCACCCAGCCGGCGAACAGCAGGGTCCGGGTGAGCGCCATGGGCTCGCCGAGCTCCTCGGCCGCGGCGAGGGACCGGTCGAGCAGCTCCTCCGCCTTGTCGAGATCGGCCTCGACGTTGATCGCGATATCCCCGAGGAACCGCAGCGCGAGCGCCACCGCGAACGCGTCTTCGTGCTCCGTCGCGATCGTCGCCGCGCGCTCGAGGGCGTCGCGCGCCTCCGCGTACTCGCCGAGCCAGTAGCGCGCCTCGCCCATGCCGG
>Ga0190274_10001207_pt1 | contig 15186 bp, 12 predicted proteins | sample Popmic531T_FD_133002 | JGI IMG/M metagenome (GOLD analysis project Ga0190274, IMG submission 133002) | Populus adjacent soil microbial communities from riparian zone of Yellowstone River, Montana, USA - 531 T | ecosystem: Environmental > Terrestrial > Soil > Riparian zone | place: USA: Montana...
GACAAACCCGCTCTGACCAGCTCCCAGAACTCCCGACGAACACTCGACCGATAACCCGGACGACCAACCACGACAACACCACCAAAGCTCAGGTGTTGCATCGACCCCTTGAACTCAAGCCCCCGAAACCTGCGGTTGGTGACCAATCCGCATGCCCTGGGTCCGCGACTGAGACCTCGACCGCTCCATCACGACCTCGCAAGCTCGGTCGTGGTCGCGCTCGATCTGGCGCCGGATCCTCAGCCTTCGCGAGCTCAGGCTGAGGGCGCTCACAGCTCCGACGCCGCCTGGCGGTCCAGGAACCAGATGGTCTCCTCGCGACCGGTGACCCCGGCGGCGGGGGTCTGGTGCAGGTCGGCGCCGCCGAGGGCGGAGGCGACGGCGGCGGCCTTGCCGGACCCGCTGACCAGGAACCACACCGACCGGGCCCGGTTCAGGGCCGCGAAGGTGAGGCTGACCCGCTCGGGCGGAGGCTTCGGGGACCCGGTGACACCGACCGCGATCGCGTCGGAGTCGAGCTGCGGGAAGCCCGGGAAGAGCGAGGCGATGTGCCCGTCGGGGCCGATGCCGAGCATCACGATGTCGAACTCGCCGGCGCCGTGCTCGCGCAACGTCGAGGCGTACGCCGTCGCGCCCGCGTCGACGTCGACCGCGTCGGCGGTCGACGGCATCGGGTGCACCTTGGCCGGGTCGGCGCCGACGACGTCCAGGAAGGCCGCCTGGGCCTGGGCGCTGTTGCGGTCGGGGGAGTCGGGGGCGACGAAGCGCTCGTCACCCCACCACACGACGACCTGCGACCAGTCGACGCCGGAGTCCGGCGACAGGCGGGCGAGCTCGCGGTGGATGTCCTCCGCGATGGTGCCGCCGGTCAGGGCGATCTGCGGGACCGCCCCGGCCGCCTGGGCGTCGGCGAGCCGGCTGAGCAGCTCGCCGGCCACCGCAGTGGCGAGCTGGGCGGGGTCGTCGTGGACCTCGATGCGGGGTTCGGTCATGCCTTGCGTCCCATCTTGACCAGCTTGCGGGCAGTCTCGGCGTACACGTCGTCCTCATCGAGCCGGCGCAGCTCCTCGGCCAGCAGCTCTGGCAGGTCGCGGCGCTTCAGTGCGATCGGCCGGTCCGGGTGGCCGGGGGAGCTGTACGTCGCGAGCTTGCCGTCCCCGCGCGAGATCCCGATCGGGCCCTCCTTGGTCTCGAGGACCACCTCGGTGATGCCGGGGCCCGACGAGTTCTTGCGGGTGACAGGGACCTTCAGCCGGTCTCCCAGCCAGGCCCCGAGCAGGTCGGCGCTGGGGCTGATCCGCTCGGCCGTGACGGACGCGCCCGTGACCTGGAAGTGGTGCTGGTCGAGCGCGGCGGCGAGCAGCGCCCGCCACGGCGTGATCCGGGTCCAGGCCAGGTCGGTGTTGCCCTTGGTGTACGACGCGCACTGCGTGTGGATCGCCTTGCCCTTGCCGCGCTTGGCGCCGGCGGCGTCGGTGATCCGCCGCTGCGCGAGCGCACCGAGCGGGTCGTTCGCGGTGTCCTCAGGCGGGTCCGTCGGCCAGTAGATCGCGACGGGGGAGTCCGGCAGCAGCAGCGGCAGCACGACGGACTCCGGGTGCTTGACGACCTCGCCCTTGAGGCGGATCAGCGCGGTCTCGCCGGACCAGCCGGCGCCCGCGCCCACCTGGGCGTTGACCTGGGCGGCGCCGCGCGCGTCGCCGAGGATCACGCCGAGCACCCGCGCGGGGTGCTCGTGCGAGGCGTGGCGGGCGACCGCCATCACGTCGCCGGCGATGTCCTCGTCGACCACGACAACCATCGTCATGACCATCCCCATCGCCGGGCTGCCTGCCTTCTTGCGGGCCCGGACGAACTCGCTCGCGATCGCGGCGGCGTTGGTATCCGTGAGCTCTATCAAGGTCGTCTCCAGCTTCTGCCGTCGCGGGCCAGCATCGCGTCGGCGGACTTCGGGCCCCAGGTGCCGGACTCGTAGGAGTCCGGCTTGGCCTTGCCCGCGGCGTCCTGCTTGGCCCAGTGTTCGAGGATCGGGTCCAGGATCTTCCAGGACAGCTCGACCTCCTCGTGGCGGGGGAAGAGCGGCGGGTCGCCGAGCAGTACGTCGAGGATCAGCCGTTCGTAGGCCTCCGGTGAGGACTCGGTGAAGGACCCGCCGTACGCGAAGTCCATGTTGACGTCGCGGATCTCCATCGCGGTGCCGGGGACCTTCGACCCGAAGCGCAGGGTCACGCCCTCGTCGGGCTGGATCCGGATCACCAGGGCGTTCTCGGTGAGGTCCTCCGTGGACGACTCGCCGAAGGGCTGGTGCGGCGCCTTCTTGAAGACGATCGCGACCTCGGTCACCCGTCGGCCGAGGCGCTTGCCGGTGCGCAGGTAGAACGGCACGCCGGCCCAGCGCCGGGTCGCGATGTTGAGCGTGACGGCGGCGTACGTCTCTGTCGTGGAGGACTTCTTGATGCCCTCCTCCTCCAGGAACCCCGCCACCTTCTGGCCGCCGGCCCAACCCTCGGCGTACTGCGCCCGGGCCGTCGTCAGGTCGAGTCGTCGTGGCAGTACGACGCTGGAGAGGACCTTCTGCTTCTCGATCCGCAGGCTCTCCGCGTCGAACGACGTCGGCTCTTCCATCGCGACCAGCGACATCAGCTGGAGCAGGTGGTTCTGGATCACGTCGCGGGCGGCGCCGATGCCGTCGTAGTAGCCGGCGCGGCCGCCGATGCCGCCGTCCTCGGCCATGGTGATCTGCACGTGGTCGACGTAGTTGGCGTTCCAGATCGGCTCGAACATGGTGTTGGCGAACCGCATCGCCAGGATGTTCTGCACCGTCTCCTTGCCGAGGTAGTGGTCGATGCGAAAGATCGACCCGGAGCTGAACACCCCGGCCAGCACGTTGTTGAGCTCCTGCGCGGACTCGAGGTCGTGCCCGAACGGCTTCTCGACGACGACCCGGCGCCATGAGTCGGCGCCGCCCCCGTCGGCGAGGCCGTGCTCCTTCAGCTGGCCGACGACGGTGCCGAAGAAGCCGGGTGGGATCGCGAGGTAGAACGCGTGGTTGCCGTCGGTGCCCCGTGCCAGGTCGAGCTCCTCGATCGTGCGCCGGAGCTGGTCGAAGGCGATGTCGTCGTCGAAGTCGCCGGGGACGAAGCGGAAGCCCTCGGCGAGCTGTTGCCAGACCTCCTCGCGGAACTCCGTGCGGGCGTAGGACTTCACCGAGTCGTGGACGACCTGCGCGAAGTCCTGGTCGGCCCAGTCCCGGCGAGCGAAGCCCACCAGGCTGAAGCCGGGCGGCAGCAGTCCTCGGTTCGCCAGATCGTAGATGGCCGGCATGATCTTCTTGCGCGACAGGTCGCCGGTGACACCGAAGAGCACCAGGCCGCACGGCCCCGCGATCCGCGGGAGTCGGCGGTCGTTCGGGTCCCGCAGTGGGTTCGTGTAGGTCACGAGGTCCGGTGCTCCCTGTAGTAGGCGATGAGGGCCTGGGTCGAGGCGTCCTGGTCGGCGAGCGCGTCGGCGTCGCCCGCGATCGCCGGGCCCACCTGCTGGGCCAGCTGCTTGCCCAGCTCGACCCCCCATTGGTCGAAGCTGTCGATGCCCCACACCACGCCTTGGGTGAAGGTGAGGTGCTCGTAGAGCGCCACCAGCTGGCCGAGGACCGACGGGGTGAGGGCCGGCGCCATGATCGACGTGGTCGGCCGGTTGCCGGTGAAGACGCGGGCGGGGACGACCGCATCCGCCGTACCCTCCTCCCGGACCTCGTCCGCGGTCTTGCCGAACGCCAGCGCCCGAGTCTGGGCGAGGAAGTTCGCCAGGAACAGCTCGTGCACGTCCGTGCCACCGTCCTGGAGCGGGTACGACGGCTCGGCGAACGCGATGAAGTCGGCCGGGATCAACCGGGTGCCCTGGTGGATCAGCTGGTAGAACGCGTGCTGGCCGTTGGTGCCGGGCTCACCCCAGTAGATCTCGCCGGTCTCGGTCGTCACCGGGCTGCCGTCCCAACGGACGCCCTTGCCGTTGGACTCCATCGTCAGCTGCTGCAGGTACGCCGGGAAGCGGTGCAGCAGCTGGGCGTAGGGGAGCACGGCGTGGCTCTCGGCGCCCAGGAAGTTGGTGTACCAGACGTTGAGCAGCCCCATCAGGAGTGGGACGTTGCGCGCCGGCTCCGCCGTACGGAAGTGCTCGTCCATCGTGTGGAAGCCGTCCAGGAACTCGGCGAACCGCTCCGGCCCGATGGCGACCACCAGGGACGTGCCGATCGCCGAGTCGACCGAGTAGCGGCCGCCGACCCAGTCCCAGAAGCCGAACGCGTTGTCGGGGTCGATCCCGAAGTCGGCCACCTTGTCGAGTGCGGTGGAGACCGCGACGAAGTGCTTGGCGACCGCGCTCTGCTGATCAAGGCTGGCGTCGCTCGAGGCGAGGCCGTCGAGCAGCCAGGCCTTGCACAGCCGGGCGTTGGTGAGGGTCTCGAGGGTCCCGAACGTCTTGCTGGACACGATGAAGAGCGTCGTCGCCGGGTCCAGGCCGGCCAGGGTGACAGCAGCGTCGGTCGGGTCGATGTTGCTGATGAAGCGACACTGGAGGTCGCCCTGGCGGTACGCCGCCAGCGCCTCGTAGGCCATCACCGGGCCGAGGTCGGAGCCGCCGATGCCGATGTTGACGACCGTGCGGATCCGCTCGCCGGTGACCCCGGTCCAGGTGCCGCTGCGCACCTTCTCGGCAAACTCGTAGACCCGGCGCAGCACGTCGTGGACGTCGGGTACGACGTCCTGGCCGTCGACCTCCAGAGACGCGTCGGCGGGGAGCCGGAGCGCGGTGTGCAGCACCGCACGGTCCTCGGTGACGTTGATGTGGTCACCGCGGAGCATCGCGTCCCGGCGCCCGGCGACCCCGGCCTCGTCCGCCAGCGCGAGCAGGGCGGCCAGGACGGCGTCGTCGAGCAGCGACTTCGACAGGTCGACGTGCAGGTCGCCTGCGTCGTACGTAAGGCGCTCCACGCGTCCGCTGTCCTCGGCGAACCAGCGCCGCAGATCGGGCTCGAAGTCAGCAGCCAGGGCGGTCAGCCGTGACCACGCCGGTGTCGAGGTCGGATCCACCGGCGCGTCGGTCACTTGGCCGCCTTCTCCATCTGGCCCTTCACGGTCTCGACCAGCTCGGTCCACGACTTCTTGAACTTGTCGACGCCCTCGGTCTCGAGCACCAGGAAGACGTCGTCGAAGTCGATGCCCACACCCTTCAGTTGGTCGAAGACGTGCTGCGCGCCGGCGGCCCGGCCGGTCACCTGGTCGCCCTCCACCTCACCGTGGTCCGCGAAGGCATCCATGGTCTTCTCGGGCATCGTGTTCACGGTGTGGGCGACCACGAGGTCGGTGACGTAGAGCGTGTCCGAGTAGTCCGGGTTCTTGACGCCGGTCGAGGCCCAGAGCGGACGCTGCGGGTTGGCGCCCGCCTTGGCGACCTCGGCCCAGCGGTCGCTGGCGATGACCTCCTCGTACGCCGCGTACGCGAGCCGGGCGTTGGCGACGGCGGCCTTGCCGCGCAGGGCGAGCGCCTCGTCGGTGCCGATCTTGTCGAGTCGCGCGTCGATCTCGGTGTCGACCCGGGACACGAAGAACGACGCGACCGACTGGATCCGGCCGAGGTCGAGCCCGGCGTCGCGGGCCGCCTCGAGCCCGGACACGTAGGCGTCCATGACCGCGAGGTAGCGCTCGATGCTGAAGATCAGCGTGACGTTGACGCTGATGCCCTCGGCGATCGCGGCCGTGATGGCCGGCAGGCCCTCCTTGGTGGCCGGAATCTTGATCAGCACGTTCGACCGGTCGACCGCCGACCACAGCGCGCGAGCGGAGGCGATGGTGCCCTCGGTGTCGTTGGCGAGGTCGGGCTCGACCTCGATCGAGACCCGGCCGTCGGCCGACTCCGCGCCCGCGAGCGGGGCGAACACGTCACAGGCGTTGCGCACGTCCTCGGTGGTGAGCTCGAAGACCACCCGGTCCACCGACTCGCCCTTGTCGACGAGCTGGGCGACCTGCTCGTCGTACCGCTCCCCGTTGGCGATGGCCGCCGCGAAGATCGTGGGGTTGGTGGTCACGCCGACCACGGACTTCTTCTCGATCAGCTCGGCGAGGTTGCCGCTCTCGATGCGTTCGCGCGAGAGGTCGTCGAGCCAGATCGACACCCCCGCATCCGACAGAGCCTTCAGGCGGTCACTCATGGACGTTCCTCTCTGGGTCACAGATGGTGGGGTCGACCGCGGGCTAGCTGGTGGCCGCCGCGATCGAGTCGTGCGCGGCGTTGACGACGGCTTCGGCCGTCACCCCGTACTCCTGGTAGATCCGGGCGAAGTCGGCCGACGCGCCGTAGCGGTCGATCGAGACGATCCGGCCGTGGTCGCCGACGTACTCGCGCCAGCCCTGCTTGACGCCGGCCTCGACGGAGACGCGGGCCTTCACGATCGGCGGGATCACCGTGTCGCGGTAGGACTGGTCCTGGGCCTCGAACCACTCGATGCAGGGCATCGACACGACTCGAGCCCGTACGCCGGCCTCGGCCAGCTGCTCGCGCGCGGCGACGGCGAGCTGCACCTCCGAGCCGGTGGCGATCAGCACCACGTCGGGTGCGCCGCCCTCGGCATCGATCAGCACGTAGCCACCGCGGTGCACGTCGCTGGTCTCCGCGAACTCACCCTCGCCGCGCGGGAAGACCGGGACGTTCTGCCGGGTCAGCGCGAGCGCCGCCGGCCGGTCCGTGTGGCCCAGGATCGTGTGCCAGCAGGCGGCCGTCTCGTTGGCGTCGGCCGGTCGTACGACGTCCAGGCCCGGCATCGCGCGCAGGGCGGCGAGGTGCTCGATCGGCTGGTGGGTCGGACCGTCCTCGCCCAGACCGATCGAGTCGTGGGTCCAGACGTACGTCGTGGGCAACTGGCTCACCGCCGCAACCCGGACCGCGCCGCGCATGTAGTCGGAGAACGTGAGGAACGTGCCGCCGAAGACCCGGGTCAGCGCCTGCGACGCGATGCCGTTCATGATCGCGCCCATGCCGTGCTCACGGATGCCGAAGTGCAGCACCCGGCCCTGGAACGGGTCGGCCTTCCACTCCTCGACGCCGCGGCTCTCCGGCAGGAACGACGGCACGCCCTTGATGGTCGTGTTGTTGGAGCCGGCGAGGTCGGCCGAGCCGCCCCACAGCTCCGGCATCAGCGGCGCGACGGCGTTGATGACCTGGCCGGAGGCCACGCGGGTCGCGACGCCCTTCTCGCTGGCCTCGAAGACCGGGAGAGCGTCGGCGAGACCCTCGGGCAGGGTGCGCGCCTTGAGCCGGTGGAGGAGCGTCGCACCGTCGGGGTTGGCGGCCGCCCAGGCGGCGTACTGCTCGTCCCATTCGGCGCCCAGCGCGGCGCCGCGCTCGGCGAGGGCGCGGGTGTGCGCGAGGACGTCATCCGGCACTTGGAAGCTGAGCTCCGGGTCCCAGCCCAGGATCGTCTTGGTGGCCGCGACTTCCTCGGCGCCGAGCGCGCTGCCGTGGGCCGCCTCCGTGCCCTGGGCGTTGGGAGCGGGCCACGCGATGATGGTGTCGAGGACGATCAGCGACGGCTTGTCGGTGACCTTGCCGGCGGCGGTGATGGCGTCGTAGAGCGCGGGCACGTCCTCGACGTACTCCTTGCCGCCGTTGGTCCAGTCGACGACCTGGACGTCCCAGCCGTAGGCCTCGTAGCGGGCCGCGACGTCCTCGGTGAAGGCGATGTCGGTGTCGCCCTCGATCGAGATCCGGTTGCGGTCGTAGATGACCGTCAGGTTGCCGAGCTCCTGGGTGCCGGCGATCGAGCTGGCCTCGCCGCTGACGCCTTCCTGGAGGTCGCCGTCGGAGCACAGCACATAGACGTGGTGGTCGAAGAGGCTCTTGCCGGGAGCGGCGTCGGGGTCGAGCAGGCCGTGCACGCGCCGGGCGTCCATCGCCATGCCGACCGCGTTGCCGACGCCCTGACCGAGCGGGCCGGTCGTGACCTCGACGCCCGCGGTGTGGTGGAGCTCGGGGTGGCCCGGGGTCTTGGAGCCCCAGGTGCGCAGCGCCTCGAGGTCGCTGAGCTCGAGGCCGAACCCGCCGAGGTAGAGCTGCGTGTAGAGCGTGATGCTCGAGTGGCCGCAGGACAGCACGAACCGGTCGCGCGCGATCCAGCGTGGGTCAGCCGGGTCGTGCCGCATCACCTTCTGGAAGAGGAGGTACGCCGCGGGGGCGAGGCTCATGGCGGTGCCAGGGTGGCCGTTGCCGACCTTCTGCACTGCGTCCATGGCCAGGACTCGGGCGGTGTCCACCGCCTTCTTGTCGAGTTCGGTCCAGTCCAGGGCAGGGGACTTGCTCACGTGGTTCCTTTCGGGGGGTTCGGCCAATGCCGAGCCTACTCACCCCTGGCGATAGACTCGCACCCGTCCAGTGACCATGAACGGTCCCCGCAAAACCCGCCCGAGGTTCCCCGTGACGTACGTCGGCCAGTCGGCCTCTGCTGCCCAGCAGCCAGCGGACGAGCGGGCGACCTTCAAGGACGTCGTAGCGGCGTACGTCGGGCTGACCAAGCCGCGGGTGATCGAGCTCCTGCTGCTGACGACCGTGCCGGTGATGTTCTACGCCGCCCGCGGCGTACCTGACCTCGGCCTGGTCGTCGCGACCGTGCTCGGCGGCACCTTCTCCGCCGGCTCGGCGTCGGTCTTCAACTGCGTCTACGACCGCGACATCGACGAGCAGATGCGGCGCACCCGTCGCCGGGCGCTGCCCCGGCACATCGTCTCGCCGCGGTCGGCGCTGGTCTTCGGGTTCGTGCTGGCGATCCTGTCGACGGTGATCCTGCTCGTCTGGGTCAACCCGCTCTCCGCGCTGCTGTCGGTCACCGCGATCGCGTTCTACGTGTTCGGCTACACGATGCTGCTGAAGCGGCGTACGACGCAGAACATCGTCTGGGGCGGCATCGCGGGCTGCTTCCCGACGCTGATCGGGTGGACCGCCGTCACCGGGTCGCTGTCCTGGATCCCGGTCGTGCTCTTCATGGTCGTCTTCTTCTGGACGCCGCCGCACACCTGGGCGCTCGCGCTGCGCTACCGCGAGGACTACGCCAACGTCGACGTCCCGATGCTCCCGGTGGTCAAGCCCGCCGCCGAGGTCGGTCGCCAGATCGTCATCTACAGCTGGGTGATGGTGGCGACCTCGCTGCTGCTGTGGCCGGTCGCCGACACCAGCCTCTTCTACCCGGTCGCCGCCGCCGTGCTCGGCGGGGTCTTCCTGGTCCAGGCACACCGGATGTGGGGCCGCACGAAGGGCACCGAGAACCTGTCGGTGATCCAGCCGATGCAGCTCTTCCACACCTCGAACCTGTACCTGTCGCTGCTCTTCGTCGCCGTCGCGATCGACCCGCTGATCTCGCGATAGGCCGAGTCGGCGCCAGTTTTCAAGACGCGCTGCAAACTGGCGCCGACTCGGTCGAAAACTGGCGCCGACTCGGCGCGCTCACGACCGCTCGTCGCGCGATACCGACCGTTCGCCGCGCGGACGCACACGGGATGGGTCCAAACGCCGCCCGACCGCGTCACAGGAGTAGGACGGCGGCCTTCCCCACCACGGGGGTACGGGACGGCCGCCGTTCCTCAGCCTTCGCGGACCTCGAGCAGGGCCTGGGTGACGGTGGCGGAGATGACCGCGGCGCCGAGCATGTGGAAGCCGACGAGCACGACCGGCAGGTCGGTGAAGTACTGCACGAAGCCGACCAGCCCCTGGGCCAGTTCCACGACCAGCAGCACGACCACCGCGCGTCGTACGGCGGCCGATCTCTTCGTCGCGATCACCGCGAGCAGCAGGCCGACGGTGAGGCCGATCAGCAGGAAGACCAGGTCGGCGTGGACCTGGCTCATCTGCAGCGGGTCGAGCCCGTTGCGCTTCGCGTCCTCGTCGCCGGCATGCGGCCCGGAGCCGGTCACGACGGTGCCGACGTAGAGCACTGCCCAGGCAGCGGCGAACGTGGACCAGGCGAGGGCCACGACGGGTCCCCGCGGCGGCACCTCGGGCGCGGGCCGGTCGAGCCGCCAGCGGAAGAGCACCGCCACCCCGATGATCGCCATCGAGCAGAGCAGGTGGAAGGAGACGATCCACGGGTTCAGGTCGGTCAGCACGGTGATGCCGCCGATCACGGCCTGGGCGGGGATGCCGAGCGCGATGACCAGCGCGAGCCGGCGCAGGTCGCGGCGTCCCGACTGCCAGGCCGCGATGAACGTGCCGATGGCGACCGCCACCAGCACCCACGTCAGCATCCGGTTGCCGAACTCGATCGCGGAGTGGACGTCGTACGCGCCGTGCGGCGTGAGCGACTCGTCGGTGCACCGCGGCCAGGTCGGGCAGCCGAGGCCGGAGCCGGTGAGCCGGACGACGCCGCCGGTTACGACGATGCCGATGTTGACCACGATCGACGCCCAGGCCCAGCCGCGCAGCCAGTCGTCGAGGTGCCTCACTCGCTGTAGAGCCCGCTCCATTACTCCCACTTGAACGTCCGTGCGGTGAGGACCGTGCCGAACACGGCCCAGATGATGAGTACGCCGAGGTCGCGCCAGGCCACCCCGCCGTCGATGAACCCGGTGCGCATCGCCTCGCCGAGCGCCGCGGACGGCAGCCACTGCAGGAACGGCCGCGCGTCGCCGTACGCCGTCAGCGGCAGTACGACGCCGCCACCGGTCATCAGCAGCAGGTAGATCAGGTTGGCCGCCGCAAGGGTGGCCTCGGCACGCAGGGCGCCGGCCACGAAGAGCCCGAGCGACGCGAACGCCGCGGTCCCGAAGAGGATCGCCAGCGCGACCCCGAGCACGCCGGGCTCCGGCGTCCAGCCGAGCAGCTGACCGACGCCGCCGATGATGACGACCTGGACGAGCTGGACGAGCAGCAGGGCCCCGATCTTGCCGGCGAGCAGGCCGGAGCGGGGGAGCGGCGAGCTGCCGAGCCGCTTGATCACGCCGTACCGGCGCTCGAACCCGGTCGCGATCGCCAGCGACGTGAACGACGTCGACATCACGGCCAGCGCGATCACGCCGGGCGTGAAGATGTCGACGAGCGGCCGCGACGACGGCAGGTCCAGGTTGAGGTGCTCGCCGGCGGTGACCGCACCGAACAGCACCAGCACCGGGACGACGACGGCCAGCAGCAGTTGCTCGCCGTTGCGCAGCATCAGCCGCGCCTCCATCCGCGACTGGGCGACCACCTGGCGGTGCAGCGGAGCGGCGCCGGGCTTCGGGGCGAAGCTGCTCACGGTGCCAGCTCCCGTCCGGTGAGCTCGAGGAAGACGTCCTCGAGAGTGCGCGAGCCGAAGCTGATCGAGCGCACCCCGACCCCGTGCTCGGCGCTCCAGCTGTCCACCGACGCGCGCAGCGCCGCCTCCGCCTCGCCCGGCAGCTCCTGGTCGACGACGAGGCGCACCGTCGCCGACGTGCCCCGGGTGAGCTCCTCGGGCGTGCCCGAGGCGATCAGCCGCCCTCGGTCGATGATGTGGATCTGGTCGGCGAGGCGCTCGGCCTCGTCCATGTAGTGCGTGGTGAGCACGACCGTGACGCCGTCGGAGCGCAGCTCCTCGAGCAGCTCCCACGTTGTACGCCGTGCCTGCGGGTCCATGCCGGCCGTCGGCTCGTCCACGAAGACGATCTCGGGACGCCCCACGATCGCCATCGCGAGCCCGAGACGCTGCTGCTGCCCACCGGAGAGCCGGCGGTACGGCGTACGCCCGCAGTCGGCCAGGCCGAGTCGCTCGGAGAGCATCGCGGTGTCGAGCGGGTGGGCGTGGAGGCGGGCCACGTGGTCGAGCATCTCCATCGCGCGCACCCCGCTCCAGGCGCCTCCGCCCTGCAGCATCACGCCGATGCGCGGCAGCAGGTCGCGGCGCTCGCGGACCGGGTCCAGGCCGAGCACCCGGACCGTGCCCTGCTGCGGGCGGCGGTAGCCCTCGCACGTCTCGAGCGTGGTGGTCTTGCCGGCGCCGTTGGGGCCGAGCACGGCGGTGATGGTGTTCCGCTCGACGGTCAGGGAGAGGCCGTCGACGGCTACCTTGTCGCCGTACCTCATCACCAGGCCGTCGACGGAGACGGCAGGGGAGGCGTCGGGCACGCCCGTCAGTGTAGGGAGAGCACGAGTGTGGTCCGGCTCACGCCCTCCGCCCGGGACCGAGCCAGGTAAGGGTCGCCTTCCTTGAAGCGGCCAAAACAATAAAGGCACACTGGTGTTGTGGAATTCGACGAGGGACCCCACCTGGGGCACGACCAGCCGACGCGTCAGCGCGTCGCGCGGTCGATCCTCGTCAACGGGCCGTCGACCGCCGCGGCGCTCGCCGAGCGGCTCGACCTCACTCCGGCCGCCGTACGGCGGCACCTCGACCAGCTCCTCGAAGAGGGTCTCGTCGAGGCGCGCGAGCCGCGTAGCCAGGCCTCCCGCGGACGCGGTCGGCCGGCCAAGGCCTTCGCGCTGACCGAGTCGGGTCGCGACGGCTTCGACCAGCAGTACGACGACCTCGCGGCCCAGGCGCTCCGGTTCCTGGCCGAGACCGGGGGCGAGGACGCCGTCCGGGAATTCGCGACCCGTCGGGTGGCGTTCGTCCGGGAGAGGTTCGAGAGCATCCGGGCGGAGCACCCCGAGCTGGGCTCCGCGGAGATCCTGGCTCAGGTGTTCAGCGCCGAGGGGTACGCCGCGACGGTTCGCGACAGCCCCGTCGGTGAGCAGCTGTGCCAGCAGCACTGCCCGGTCGCCCACGTGGCCCACGAGTTCCCCCAGCTGTGCGAGGCCGAGACCGAGGCGATCAGCCTGGTGCTCGGCAGCCACGTGCAGCGACTGGCCACGATCGCCCACGGCGACGGGGTCTGCACCACCTGCATACCGAGCACTCCCAGCACCACCCAGACCACCACCCAGACCTCCACCAAGGCCAACACGAAGGAGCGGGTCAGCTGATGACCACCATCGACGAGCGCAATCCCGAGCTCGAGGGCATCGGACGCTACGACTTCGGCTGGGCCGACTCCGACGTCGCCGGGGCCACCGCCAAGCGGGGCCTCAACGAGGACGTCGTCCGCGACATCTCCGGCAAGAAGAGCGAGCCGCAGTGGATGCTCGACCTGCGCCTGAAGGGCCTCAAGCTCTTCGGTCGCAAGCCGATGCCGAACTGGGGTTCGGACCTGTCGGGGATCGACTTCGACAACATCAAGTACTTCGTGCGCTCCAGCGAGAAGCAGGCCGCCTCGTGGGAGGACCTGCCCGAGGACATCAAGAACACCTACGACCGGCTCGGCATCCCGGAGGCGGAGAAGCAGCGCCTGGTGGCCGGTGTCGCCGCGCAGTACGAGTCCGAGGTCGTCTACCACTCGATCCGCGAGGACCTCGAGGCGCAGGGCGTCCTCTTCCTGGACACCGACACGGCGCTCAAGGAGCAGCCGGAGCTCTTCCAGGAGTACTTCGGCACGGTCATCCCGGTCGGCGACAACAAGTTCGCCGCGCTCAACACCGCGGTGTGGTCGGGTGGCTCGTTCATCTACGTCCCGCCGGGCGTCCACGTGGACATCCCGCTGCAGGCCTACTTCCGGATCAACACCGAGAACATGGGTCAGTTCGAGCGGACGCTGATCATCGTCGACGAGGGTGCCTACGTGCACTACGTCGAGGGCTGCACCGCCCCGATCTACTCCTCCGACTCGCTGCACTCGGCGGTCGTGGAGATCATCGTGAAGAAGGGCGGCCGCTGCCGCTACACGACCATCCAGAACTGGTCCAACAACGTCTACAACCTCGTCACCAAGCGCGCCGTCTGCGAGGCCGGCGCGACCATGGAGTGGGTCGACGGCAACATCGGCTCCAAGGTGACGATGAAGTACCCGGCCGTCTACCTGATGGGCGAGCACGCCAAGGGCGAGACGCTGTCCATCGCGTTTGCGGGCGAGGGGCAGCACCAGGACGCCGGCGCCAAGATGGTCCATGCGGCCCCGAACACGAGCTCGAGCATCTTGTCCAAGAGCGTCGCGCGCGGAGGTGGCAGGACCTCGTACCGCGGCCTGATCCAGGTCAACGAGGGCGCCCACGGCTCCAAGTCCAACGTGCTGTGCGACGCGCTGCTGGTCGACCAGATCAGCCGCAGCGACACCTACCCGTACGTCGACATCCGCGAGGACGACGTGTCCATGGGCCACGAGGCCTCGGTCTCGAAGGTCTCCGACGACCAGTTCTTCTACCTGATGTCGCGCGGCATGGAGCAGGACGAGGCGATGGCCATGATCGTCCGCGGCTTCATCGAGCCGATCGCCAAGGAGCTGCCGATGGAGTACGCCCTCGAGCTCAACCGGCTCATCGAGCTCCAGATGGAGGGCGCGGTCGGCTGATCGCCGACACCCCGCCCAACCCGACGCACGTAGAGAGAACACCTGTAGTGACTGTGACCGACCTTGGGACCGACACCGCCCGCGAGAGCGCGACGTCCGCCCTGGAGCTGGGAGCGGGGTTCAGCCACCTGAACCCGCCCCCGTCGTACGACCTGGCCGACCACCCGATGCCCACCGGGCGCGAGGAGATCTGGCGGTTCACGCCGCTCAAGCGGCTGCGCGGCATCCTCGACGGCGACGCGTCCGACGCGTCCCTGACCTGGGAGACCACGCTGCCCGAGGGCGTGACGCTGTCCGAGATCACCGCCGAGCAGGCGCGTGAGATCGGCGAGCTGGCCCCCAACGACCGGCCGTCCGCGCTGGCCGCGGCCAACGCGGGTGGCGCCGTCCTGCTCGACGTCCCGGCCGAGGCCGAGATCACCGAGCCGATCGTGCTGCGCCTGCACGGCCAGTCGGTCGACGACCTGGTCTGGGGCCAGCTGGTCGTCCGGGTCGGCCGGCACGCCCAGGCGACCGTCGTCATCCTGCACACCGGCTCGGCGCGCTACTCGGCGATCACCACGGTGCTCGCGGGCGACGCCTCGAACGTCAACGTGCTGTCGCTGCAGGACTGGGACGACGACGCGGTGCACCTGGGCCGCGACGCCATCCAGGTCGGGCGCGACGCCAACGTCAAGCACACCTCGATCTCCTTCGGTGGCGACCTGGTGCGGATGCACGCCAACGTCGAGTACGCCGGTCCCGGTGGCTCGGCCGAGCTGCTCGGCCTCTACTTCGCCGACGAGGGCCAGCACCTCGAGCACCGCCTCTTCGC
>Ga0190274_10001208_pt1 | contig 15186 bp, 15 predicted proteins | sample Popmic531T_FD_133002 | JGI IMG/M metagenome (GOLD analysis project Ga0190274, IMG submission 133002) | Populus adjacent soil microbial communities from riparian zone of Yellowstone River, Montana, USA - 531 T | ecosystem: Environmental > Terrestrial > Soil > Riparian zone | place: USA: Montana...
GCGCTGACCCGGATCTGCTCGTCGCCGAGGATCTTGCGGGTCTCGTTGATCAGCTTGCGCTCCTCGTCGGTGTGGTCGTCGCCGGCGGGGAAGCTGCCGGCCTGGGCGAGCACGTTGAAGGCGATCGGGTGCGGGTAGATCGAGGCCGCCGCCGTCTGACCGTGAAGGATCGCGTGCGACTGCTCCATCAGCTCGTCGATCGCCGCCTTGCCGGTGCCGGAGACCGCCTGGTAGGTGGAGATCACCAGCCGCTCGATCCCGGCCTCGTCGTAGAGGGGCTTGAGGGCGACGACCATCTGCATGGTCGAGCAGTTGGGGTTGGCGACGATCCCCTTGTGGGAGTCGAGCGCCTCGGGGTTGACCTCCGCCACCACCAACGGCACGTCATCGTGCATGCGCCAGTGGCTGGTGTTGTCGACGACCACGGCGCCGGCCGCGACCAGGCGCGGCGTCCACTCGGCGCTGATCGCGCCGCCGGCCGAGGAGAGCACGACGTCGAGGCCCTGGATCGAGTCCTCGCTCAGCTCGCGGCAGATCAGGGTCGAGCCGTTCCACTCCAGCTCGCGACCGGCCGAGCGCGCGGACGCGAAGGGGACGACCTCGGAAGCGGGGAAATCGCGGTCGGCGAGCAGCTCGAGGATGGTCGTCCCGACCAGCCCCGTCGCACCCACGACTCCGACTCTGTATCCGTCGCCCGCCATCGCCCGATTATGAACGGCGGCAGTGACCGTCCGGAAACCCGCGCGTGCGACTGGCGAGTGCCGGACCGAGCGGGGGTAGGACGCAGGGGGGCCTAATGGCAGCGCCATTTGGCCGACTGAGGACGCCGCCCCGCGAAGTGTGTCCGGCGCCGCCAGGCGTGCGTGGGGGTTTCCGGACGGTCACTAGTTGGCGACCGTGGGCCGGTGCGCGGGACCGGTCGGGTCCTCGGGGCGGATCGCGTCGTCGCCCAGCTCGAAGGTCGAGTGCAGGGCCCGGACCGCGTCGGGAACTCGATCGGCGGCGATGACGCACGAGATCTTGATCGGCGAGGTGGAGATCATCTCGATGTTGATCCGTTCGGCCCCGAGCACCTCGAAGACTTTGGCGGCGACGCCGGGGTGCGAGCGCATGCCGGCGCCGACGATCGAGACCTTGCCGATCTGCTCGTCGGTGCGAACCTTGAGCGAGACGTCGCCGAGGGCGGCGATCGTGTCCTTGGCGACCGGCAGGTCGGCGCGGTCGACGGTGAAGGAGAGGTCGGCGAGCTGATCGCCGCCGACCGGCTCGTTCTGGATGATCACGTCGACGTTGACGTTGGCGTCGGCCAGCGCCTGGAAGATGCGGCCGGCGACGCCGGGCTCGTCGCGGACGCCGGTCAGCGTCACGCGGGCCTCCGCGTTGGAGTGGGTCACGGCGGTTACGAAAGGTTGCTCCATGGTCTCCTCCTCGGCTACGACGAGGGTACCGGGACCGTCCTCGAAGCTGCTGCGGCAGTGGATGCGAACGCCGTGGTTGCGGGCGTACTCGACCGAGCGCAGTTGCAGGACCCCGGCCCCGGAGGCCGACATCTCGAGCATCTCCTCGAAGGAGACGCTGACGAGCTTGCGCGCGTCCGCGACGACGCGGGGATCGGCACTGAAGACGCCGGCGACGTCGGTGTAGATCTCGCAGACGCTGGCCCCGAGGGCGGCGGCGAGGGCGACCGCGGTGGTGTCGGAGCCGCCGCGGCCGAGCGTGGTGACGTCGCGGCTCTCGGTCGAGACGCCCTGGAAGCCGGCGACAAGGACGATCCGGTCCTCCCCCAGCGCCTCCTCGATCCGCTCGGCGCGGACGTCGACGATCCTCGCCTTGGTGTGGAAGGAGTCGGTGACGATCCCCGCCTGGGAGCCGGTCAGGGAGATCGCCTCGTGGCCCATGTCGTGGATCGCCATCGCGCAGAGCGCGCAGGAGATCCGCTCGCCGGTCGAGAGCAGCATGTCCATCTCCCGCGCCACCGGGCGCTCCGAGATCTCCTGCGCCTGGGCGACCAGCTCGTCGGTCGTCTTGCCCCGCGCCGAGAGCACGGCGACGACCCTGCTGCCCGCCTCGCGGGCAGCGACGATCCGCCCCGCAGCGCGTTTGATCTGCTCGGCCCCGGCGACGGAGGTGCCGCCGAACTTCATCACGACGATGTCGGAGTCGGTCCCGCTCATGAGTGCCTGAGGATAGTCACCGCTTCAAGCGACGGCAGAGCGCGCCGAGCCCCGATCTACCCCCCGCCGAGGTTGCCCAGCATCGCCTGTTCGGCCATGCGCACGAGGCCGAGGCCGCTGTGGGGGCGCATGTCGCTGCTGCGGACGCGGACGTGGGAGCCGTGCGGGCCGACCACCTCGACGATCGTGCAGACGTCGCCGATTTCGCAATCGTCGCCGTAGTCGCCTTCGATCGCCTCCATCTGCTCGGCCACGACCCGGCCGATCTTGCTCTGGTCGAGCCCCATCTTCGATTCCTTTCCGGGGGACGGTTACGAGAACGCTGAGCGGCGACCATACGTGACGCCAATCACACTTAAAGATATATCGGAGCGATATATATAGCCGTGATGGACGAACTGAGCCCAACCGCCTACGTGGTCCTCGGGATGATTCGCGGCGCACCCAAGTCCGGCTACGAGATCAAAGCCGCCGTCGACGGCTCGACGCGGTTCTTCTGGGCCGCCAGCTACGGGCAGATCTACCCGGAGCTGAAGCGACTCTCGGAGGCGGGGATGGTGGTCGGGGTCGAGGCACCCACCGGCGGCCGGCCGCGGACGGTCTACGAGATCACCGCCGACGGCGAGGAGGAGCTGCGGGCCTGGCTGCGTCAACCACCGCGGACATACGAGATGCGCGACGAAGGCCTGCTGAAGCTTTTCTTTGCCGCCGCCCTGCCGCCCGCGGAGGCAATCGAGATCCTGCGCGCGATGCGTGCCCACCGGCTCGCTGTCGGCAAGCAACTTCGCGCCATGGAGCCGGAGGCGATCGAGAAGGAGGACCCGTTCCCGCTGATGGTTCTGCGGGGCGGCATCGAGTTCACCGATTGGTTCGCAGACTGGTGCGAGCGGATGGAGGCGCAGATCCTCGCGTCCGCTCCCGAGAAAAGGAGTAGCTGATGTTCGACTCCCTGGCCCGCTTCGCCGACGGCAACGCCCGCCGCATCGGCATCTTCGCGATCCTCTTCTTCCTCGTCGCCGGGGCGATCGGCGGCGGCGTCGCCGATCGCCTCGACCCCTACGGCGCCGACGATCCGGCGACCGAGACGGTGCAGGCGAAGGAACGGCTGCTCGACGCCGGGCTGCGGGTGCCGGCGGTGATCGCCGTGGTCGAGAACGCACCCGTCGCCAAAGCGGCGACCCGGGCCCGGGTCGAGGCGATCGAGCGCAGCGTCCGCCGTCGCGCCGACGTCAAGTCCGTCAGCGGCTACTACGACACCGGCTCGCGCGCCTTCGTCTCCCGCGATGGCGACTCCACCTACTTCGCGGTGGCCCTGCGGCCGACCGGGGACAAGCAGTGGCAGGAGGCCGGCGCGGCGATCGCCGACCAGCTCTCCGCCGAGCCCGGCGTCGTCGTCGGCGGCGCCGCGGTCGCCCAGGAGCAGGTCAACAAGCAGGTCGAGGAGGACCTGAAAAAGGCCGAGATGCTGGCCTTCCCGCTGCTCTTCCTGCTCTCGCTGCTGTTCTTCCGCAGCCTCGTCGCCGCGGTCCTGCCGCTGATGATCGGCGGCCTGGCGATCGTCGGCACCTTCCTGATCCTCCGCCTGGCCAGCGAATTCGGCTCGATCTCGATCTTCGCCCTCAACCTGACCACGGCGCTGGGGCTGGGGCTGGCGATCGACTACAGCCTCTTCATCGTCTCCCGCTACCGCGAGGAGATCGCCGTGGACGGACCGGGACAGGCGGCGATGCGGCGGGTCCTCGCGACCTCCGGGCGCACCGTCTTCTTCTCCTCGCTGACGGTCGCCGCGGCGCTCGCCTCGCTGCTCGTCTTCCCGCAGCGCTTCCTCTACTCGATGGGCCTCGGCGGGGCGCTGGTGGCGCTGTTCGCGGCCTTGATCTCGCTGACCGTGCTGCCGGCGGTGCTGACGCTGCTGGGGACCCGGGTCAACGCCGGCGCGCCGAAATTCCTGCGGCGGCGCGCCGAAGCCGATACCCGGCCCGACGAGCACGGCTTCTGGTACCGGCTCTCGCGCTTCGTGATGCGGCGGCCGCTCCCGGTCGCCACCCTCAGCGCCCTCTTCCTGATCGTGCTCGGGCTGCCCTTCCTCGGGATCAAGTTCAACACCGTCGACCCGACCGTGCTGCCGGAGTCGGCCAGCGCCCGCCAGGCCTACGACACGGTCAGCAACGAGTTCCCGCCCTACCGCGAGACGCCGATCTGGATCGACGTCGAAGGCGGCGGGCCGGAAGCAGCGGCGGCGATGGCAGCGCGGGTGGAGCGCGTCCCCGGGGTCGCGGAAGTACAGCCTCCCCAGCGCCTGCGCGGCGACGTCACCGCGCTGCAGGTGGTCTCCGCCAACCCGTTCGTCGCCGAGGCCAGCCAGGAGACGGTGAAGCGAATCCGGGCGCTCGAGCCGCCGCCCGGGACGACGGCGCTGGTCGGCGGCGCCACCGCCGACTTCGTCGACCTCCAGAGCAGCCTGCTCGAGCACCTGCCGATCGTGCTGGCGATCATCGTCGTCTCGACCCTGGTCATCCTCTTCCTGATGACCGGCTCGGTGATCCTGCCGATCAAGTCGCTGATCATGAACTTCCTCAACCTCAGCGCCGTCTTCGGCCTGCTGGTGCTGATCTTCCAGGACGGGCGGCTGGAGGGCACCCTCGACTACAGCGACCCGGGGGCGATCGAGCAGACGATGCCGATCCTGCTCTTCGCGGTCGCCTTCGGGCTCTCCACCGACTACGCGGTCTTCCTCCTCTCTCGAATAAAGGAGGCGCGCGACAACGGCGCCTCCGAGAGCGAGTGCGTGGCGATCGGGCTGGAGCGGACCGGGCGGATCGTCACCGCCGCGGCGCTGCTGTTCGCGGTCGCGATGTTCGCCTTCGCCACCTCGCAGATCATCTTCATCAAGGAGAACGGGGTCGGCACGGCGCTGGCGGTGCTGATCGACGCCAGCATCGTCCGCGCGCTGCTGGTCCCCTCGCTGATGGAGCTGCTCGGCAAGTGGAACTGGTGGGCGCCGGGGCCGCTGCGGCGCCTGCACGAACGGATCGGGATCAGCGAGAGCGGCCCGGTCCCGGCACCCCGACCCGAGCCGGAGAACGCGTGAGCGAGGACAGCGGCACCGCCGTCCTGCCCGGGTTCGAGGCCGATACCGCGGTCGAGGACCTCGGCGGCGGGCGCTTCGGCGCCGAGATGAGCGAACGCTGGTGGGTCGGCAAAGGCCCCAACGGCGGCTACGTCGCGGCGGTCGTCCTGCGGGCGATCCAAGCGAGCGCGAGCGCCGAACGGGCGCCGCGCTCGCTCACCGTCCACTACCAGCGAGCGCCGCTGGTGGGGCCGGTCGAGATCGGCGTCGAGGTCGAGCGCGAGGGCGGCCGGGTGACCTTCCTCTCGGCCCGGATGACCCAGGCGGGCAGGGTGCAGGCGACCGCGCAGGCGGTGCTCTCGGAGGACTGGAGCGAGGGCGGCTTCTCCGAGCTGACCATGCCCGACGCCGGCGAGCCCGGCGAGCTGCACACGATCGATCCCGAGACTCGGGCCAACCGGCCGAACATGCTGCAGAACTACCGCCTCCGCCCCGCCCTCGGCGAGCCGGCTTTCTCCGGCGGCGCCCCCCACACCGGCGCCTGGATCCGCACCCGCGAGCCGCACCTGCTCGACGCGCCGCTGGCGGCGGCCTTCCTCGACACCTGGTTCCCGGCGCCCTTCGTCCGCCTCGAGCGCCCGGCCGGGGCACCGACGATCGACTACACCGTCCACTTCCGCTCGCCGTTGCCGCCCGCGGGCGCCACCGCCGAGGACCCCTACCTGATCTCCTTCAGGTCGAATATCGCCCGCCACGGGTTCTTCGAGGAAGACGGCGAGCTCTGGTCGGCCGACGGCACCCTGCTGGCGCAGTCGCGACAGCTGGCGCTGCTGCTCGACGTTTCGTAGTTGTAGACGCTGCCGTCGAAGGGGGTCAGGGCGATTTCGGCGGCGTAGCCGAGCGGTTCCAGTTCGAACAGTTCCTCGATGCTGCGCAGCAGCGAGTAGTGGTTGTAGTAGCCGCTTTCGTTGACCGTGCCGGGGGCGACGAAGGGGGAGAGCAGGAGTAGGCCGACCCGCCCGCCACCGCCGCTCGGCTTCACCGGGCCGGGGACAGCTTCGGGGGGCGCGGCTTCGGGGGGGAGGTTCGGGTAGGTGGGGGCGATGCAGCAGGAGCTGAGATCCGGAGTCGGCCCGGTCTGCCGTGCCTGCGAGGAGACGATCGCGATCAGCCCGCCTTCCTTGTAGGCAGGCGAGGCCTCGATCGCCGGCACGACCCGCCGCAGGAACTCTTCGACGGCGAGGAGCCCGGATGGCTGGCCTTCGGCGCAGGCCAGTTCGGCCCCCCGGTGACAGGCGTCGGGCACGACGTAGGAGAGCGCCGGCGTCTTCGTCGGCGTTTTCAGGTCGGGCGCTAGCTGGTCGAGGCCGACGTCGCTCTGGGCGCAATCGGGACTGTCGAGGAGCGAATGGAAGTAGACTAAGGGGTTGCGTGAGCCTGGCGCGGGAGTGCAGCTTGCGACCGGATCCTCCACATAGGCCTTCCAGCTCAGTTTCTTTTCGGCCAGCTGGCCCGGCAGCGTCGGGGTGGCCGCCGGGTACGCGCAGCCACTCCCTTCGACCTGACCCGTGGCGGCGAGCGTGCCCGGCACGACGTCGGTGTAGCTGGGGCAGTCGAGCGCGGTTTCGGCGGTGGGCCCCTGGCCGCTGATCAGGGCGATCTGGTTGGCGAGATCGCCTTTCGTCACCGCGTAGTAGTTGGCGAGCAGCTCGCCTTTCGCCGGCAGCGTCTGCGCCAGGTAGGGAGCGGGAGAGCTCGCTCCGAACGCTTCCTCGTAGCTGTTTTCGCCCAGCACGATCAGGAACACGTGCTTGACGGGGGGCAGTAGTTCTTCTTCTTCGAAGAATTCCGGCGGCGGTGCCGGTTCGGGGGCTTCGGGAGCCGGTTCTTCGGGCAGAACCGGTGCGGTTGCGGGCAGGCTGGAGATCGTCGCCGGCAGCGGCGTCGCGGCGGCAGCGGGTTCAGGCGCGGCGCTCGCCGTTTCTTCGCCTACTTCCTCGGCCGGAGCCTTCGCCGGGGCGACTTCGAGCAGGATCGAGGTGAGGCCGGCGCTCTGGGCGATCTGGCTCGAGGCCGAGCCGAGCATGACTCCGAAGGCGAGCATGCAGAGAACCGACACCGCCATCGCCGCCGGCGACGGCATCCAGTCGCGCTTCTCCTCCTCGCCGTCTCCGTCGCGGCGCTCGTCATCGCTGGGGGTGGTCACGCTCCCGCAGTCTTGCCCCGGAACCCGACTCAGTTGTGAACATCCTGAGTCCACACCCACCCGGTGGCGCGGCTCTTCACAACTCTTAAACACCGAGGGGTGGCGCCGAGCCGAAGATGCGCCGGTGAGCGAACAGTGCCCTTCCTGTGGCGCCCAGATGGCGGTTGACCAGCGCTACTGCCTCGAATGCGGAAGTCGCCGCGGCGACCCCCGCCTCCCCTTCATGGACGCGGTGGTGTTCATCGACGCGATGCGGCGCCAGCCTGCGACTCCGGCGCCGGCGGCGCCGGCGCAGAGACGGCCGCGGGTATCGGCCAACGCCTCCCTGATCGCGGGCGTCGGCACCCTGCTGCTGGCGCTGGGCATCGGCGTCCTGATCGGCCAGACCAACGACAGCGGTGCGGTCAGCGCCGCCAACACCGCCCCGCAGATCATCAGGGTCGGCGGCGGCGGCGAAGAAACGGCGACCGCCACCGCGGACGCAGGCACCGGCAGCACCGCAAAAGCCGGCAAGTCAAAAAAGGCGAAGGCCCCCGAGAAGGCCGTCGACAGCAGCGGCACCTCCGAAGCCGCCGCCGAAGTCCTCAAGCCCGCCGGCGACGTCAAGCTGCCGCCGCCCACGGTGCAACCCGGCGGCAAGTGCGAAAGCGACGCCGCCGGCTGCAAGGGCGGCGAGTTCACCGGCGAATTCTTCGGCGAATGAGGCTTCCGGGTGCGAAAAGGGGCTCGGTCGCCGCGCCGCCACCGGCGGCCCCCACCGCGGCAGCGCCGAACGAGGCTCTGAGCGCCGCCTACGGGCAGGAGTTCGTGGTCGATCTGCAACGTCGCCGCGAGCAGCTGGTCGCCCGGGTCGCCGAGCTGCAGTGGGACCTCGGCGGGCTCGTCTACGAGATGACCGTCCGCAACGCGATCAAGGTCGAGGTCCTGGTCAGGCGCGCGGTCGAGCTGCAGGACGCGGATGCCGAACTGAGCGAGGTCGAGCGGATCGTCCGCATGGAGGAGACCGGCACCGCCGGCTCCTGCGCCTCCTGCAGCGCCCCGCACAGCAGTGGCGCCACCTTCTGCTGGCAGTGCGGCCATTCGCTGCTGCCGCAGGTCTCCGGCGACGCGATCCTGCGCAGCTGACTCAGCCGAAGCGCCCGGTCACGTAGTCGCGGGTACGCGGGTCGCGCGGCTGGCCGAAGATCCGCTCGGTGTCGTCGAACTCGATCAGGGTCCCGACCGGTTTCGCCACACTCGAGTCGAGGCTGAAGAAGGCGGTGCGATCGGCAACCCGAGCCGCCTGCTGCATGTTGTGGGTGACGATCACGATCGTGAAGCGGCCTTTGAGGCTGTGCATCAGGTCCTCGATCGCGCCGGTGGCGATCGGGTCGAGCGCCGAGGCGGGCTCGTCGAGCAACAGCACGTCGGGCTCGATCGCGATCGCGCGGGCGATGCAGAGGCGCTGCTGCTGGCCGCCGGAGAGACCGAGGGCGCTGTCCTTGAGCCGGTTTTTGACCTCGTCCCAGAGCGCGGCGCCGCGCAGCGCCTTCTCGACCCGCTCGTCGAGCCCGGACTTCATCCCGAGATTGCGCGGCGCCCAGGCGACGTTGTCGTAGATTGACTTCGGGAAGGGATTCGGTTTCTGGAAGACCATCCCGATCCGCCGCCGCACCTCGACCTGGTCGACCTCGCCGCCGTAGAGATCGTGGCCGTGGTAGAGGATGCGGCCGTCGATCCTGAAGCTCGGGACCGAGTCGTTCATGCGATTGAGGCTACGCAGGAAGGTCGTCTTGCCACACCCCGACGGCCCGATCAGGGCGGTGATCTGACCGCGGCGAATTCGCAGCGAGACACCCGACAGCGCCTGCTTGGCGCCGTAGGAGACGGCGACGTCCTCGGCCTCGAACACCACCTCGGTAGCGACGCCCTGGTGGCCGTTGGAGCCGGTTGCGGCCGCGCCGGGCTGCGGCTGCGTGCCGCTGTGAATCCGCAGCCGCGATGGCGGCAGCGTCGGATTCAGCTCCGGAGTCGCGCCAAAGCCGTTCATGAAGCCATCTTCCTGCGGCTGCGGGCGAGCAGGCCCCTGGCCCCGAGGCTGGCGAAAAGGATGAAGGAGATCAGCAACAGCGACAGGCCCCAGGCTTCGGCGAAGCCCGAGGGATTGGCTTCTTCGGACAGCTGGAAGACCCTGACCGGGACGTTGGGCAGCGCTTCCAGCGGGTTCAGCGAGTAATGGCCGGGGTCGAACACGGAGGTGGCGAAGATCAGCGGCGCGGTCTCGCCCGCGGCGCGGGCGACGGAGAGCACGGTCGCGGTCACGATGCCGCCGAGGGCGCTGGGCAGGACGATCCCGAGCACCGCGCGCCAGCGGCTCACCCCAAGCGCGTCGGCCGCTTCGCGCAGGCTGCCGGGCACGAGCAGGAGCACCTCCTGGCTGCCGCGGGCGATCAGCGGCACCTCGATGATCGCCAGCGCCACCGCCGCCGCCAGGCCCGATTGCTTGCGGTGGTTGACCAGCAGCCCGAAGACGAAGAGCCCGATGATGATCGAGGGCAGGCCGTTCATCAGGTCCAGCGTCAGCCGGATCAGGCGCGCCGCCCGGTTGCCGGCGAACTCGGTCAGGAAGAGGGCAACGAGGACCCCGATCGGCATCGCAATCGCGGTCGCGATGCCGACGATGACCGCGGTGCCGACCAGCTCGGGCCCAATCCCGGTCGGCGCGCCCTGGATCAGGAAGTCGAGGCTGAGGGCGCTCGCCCCCCGGACCACGACCGTGTAGATGACGATCGCCAGCACCGCGACGGCGAGCAGGGCGGCGGCCGTCGCGCCGCACTCGGCGAGGCGGCTGAAGAGCCGGCGCCGGCGCAGGTTGCCGCTGGGCGTCAGCGGCGCCGTCGGGTCGAAGGCGGCACCGCTCAACGCGCTGCCGCTCCCCGGTAGCCGAAGCGCCGGCCGATCCACTGCGCGACGAGGTTCGAGGCCAGGCCGATCACGAGCAGGATCGCGCCGAGGTAGAAGAGCGAGGCCTTGTGCATTTCCGTCAGGGCGCCGGGAAACTGGTTCGCGATGCGGGCGGCCAGGGTGTCCCCGGTCTTGAAGAGCGACGCCTGGATTTCCGAGCCGGCGCCGATCACCTGCGCCACCGCGATCGCCTCGCCGAGGGCCCGCCCCAGCCCGAGCAGCGAAGCGGCGACCACGCCCGAGGCGGTCGAAGGCAGGACGACACCCCGCACGACCTCCCAGCGGGTGGCGCCGAGCGCGCTGGCGCCGTCCTGGAGATCGCGCGGCACCGCCTGGAAGAGGTCGCGTGAGATCGAAGCGACGATCGGCACGACCATGATCGTCAGGATCAAGCTCGCGGTGAAGATGCTGGAGCCGGTGGTTTCGGGGGGTCCGAAGATCGGGATGAAGCCGAGCGTGTCGTGCAGCCAGGGCTCCAGGGTTTCGTGGGCGAAGGGGGCCAGCACGAGGATGCCCCAGAAGCCGAGGATGACGCTGGGAATCGCCGCCAGCATCTCCACCAGCGGCGCCACGACCCCGCGCACCCCTGCCGGTGCCAGCAGGCTCAGGTAGAGGCCGATCGCGATCGCGATCGGGGCGCCGAGAAGGAGCGCAAAGAGGGAGCTGACCGCGGTTCCGAAGATCAGCGAGCCGGCGCCGAATTCGCCGAAGTTCGGTTGCCAGGTGGTGTCGGTCAGGAACCCCAGGCCGTACTTGGAGATCGCCGGCGCGGCCCCATGTACCACCTGGTAGGCGATCAGGGCGATCGTCACGGCGCAGATCAGGGCGGCGAGCAGGCAGGCGCCATAGAGGACCCGGTTCCCGATCCGATCCGCCTGCTTCCGGCGCTTGCCAGAGCCCGCGTGTGCGGCCCTACGAGCATCGAGTGGTGGGCTGGCGACAGTGCTCATGGGCGCCAGCGTAGAGGAGGTAACACACTTATTTGTTACGAATTTTCACACTTACTGTTACATATTTGTAACACCCGATCTTTCACGGGATTGACACATATGTGTGATCTACGACCCCGATGCTATGCCGCGCCCGGGCTGCATCCTGCGCCCGCCAGAGACATCGAAACGAGTCGAAAGGAATTCTCTTGAATCGCATCAGGTTGCTTGGGGTGGCCATCGCGGCCGTCTTGACCATGGTCACGGGGGTGACCAGCGCCTCCGCCGCGGGCCTCACCGGAGCCGGCTCCACGCTGGTGGCTCCATTGATGGCCAACTGGATCAACGGCTTCGAAATCAAAGAAGGCATTCCGGTCAAATACGGCGCCGTCGGCTCCGGAGCCGGGATCGCCCAGATCACCGCCCGCACCGTCGACTTCGGCGCCTCCGACGCGCCGCTGACGCCGGAGCAGGGAGCCGCCTGCAACGGCTGCGTCCAGATCCCCTGGGCGCTCTCGGCAACCGGTGTCGGCTTCAACGTCCCGGGGGTCAAGAAACTGAACCTCACCGGTTCGGTTCTCGCCGGGATCTACTTCGGCAAGATCACCAACTGGAACGACGCCAAGATCAAGAAGGTCAACCCGAACGCGAAACTGCCGAACCTCCCCATCACCCCGGTGTTCCGCAGCGACGGCTCGGGCGACACCTACACGTTCACCCAGTACCTCTCCAAGATCAGCCCGGCCTGGAAGAGCGAAGTCGGCTTCGCGACCACGGTCGGCTGGAAAGCCGGCGTCGGCGCCAAAGGCAACTCGGGGATCACCGCGACCGTGGTGAAAACGCCGGGAGCGATCGGCTACATCTCGGCCTCCTACCTGATCGCAGCGGGACTCGGTGCCGCCGCCATCCAGAACAAGGCCGGCAACTACGAGCTCCCCAACCTGAAGAACATCGAAAGTGCGGCGTCGGTTGTCAAGAGCGTGCCTTCGAGCAACGAGATCAGCATCACCAACCCGCCGAAGAAGGCAACGACGGCATACCCGATCTCGACCTTCACCTACGCCGTCGTCCCCCACAACGCCGCCCAGAAGGGGTTCCTCCAGCAGTTCCTCAACTACGCGGTCACCAAAGGACAGGCATACGGAGCAGCGCTTGATTTCGCGCCGCTCCCGAAGGTCGTCCTCAGCGCCGCGAAAAGCTCGATCGCCTCACTCTGAGCGAGTGTCGCGCTGCCTAGGCGAAAGCCTGGGCAGCGCGGCGGCGCAGGTCGGCGTTGAGCATGCCGGTGACCTGACTGGGGCTCTCGCCGGCGGAGGGCACGGCGTCGCCGATCAGGCCGCTGGCGCGGAAGCCGAAGAGGGGTGCGTCGAAGCCGACCTCGCGGATCTTGCGGACCAGCTTGACGGCGCCCTGAGTGTCGGCGCCGGGACCGCAGAGCACGATCGCGGTCACCTCGAGGGCACCGAGCGCGCGCTCGAGCCGCTCGTCGCCGAGCTCGTTGGAGAGGACGAGGACGCGGAAGCCGGCGCGGCGCAACGCCAGGTCGAGCGCCTGCGTGTGGACCTCCTCGGCGGCCTGGCCGCCGCCGGCGTCGAGCAGCAGGATCCCGGCCGGGCGCGAGGCGGCGGAGGCAAGGCGGCGGGCACCATGCAGCCAGCCGGTCGCCCAGCGCGAGGCGAACTCCAGCTCGGCCTCGCGGTCGGGGTCGGCGGCGAGCTCGTCGATCGCCGGCAGCAGCAGCTCCTCGACGGTGCGCTCGAGCGGGCGCAGCGCCAGGCTCTCCTCGATCGCGCGGTCGGCCGCTCCCTCGTCGAAGCTCTCCAGCGCGGCGAGCATGTCGCCGCCGCTCGCCGGCGCCGCCTGGCGCTGGCGCGCCAGCTCGATCGCCGAGGAGATGTTGCCGGTCTGCGCAAGGGCGTCGCGCAGGGTCTGCAGCTCGACCAGCTCGTAGTTGCGGTGGTTGCCGACGGTGCGCTTGGGCACCGGATAGCCGTAGCGACGCTCCCAACTACGAAGAGTGTTGGGGCTGACGCCGAGCACTTCGGCCGCTGCGTTGGTTCGTATTCCTGGCATCTCAGAAAAGGGTGGGGTGCGCGATCCATTCGACGCGCGTACGCCAGTCTCCCACCGCAATTGCGGGTTTACACCGGTTATGGACAGATTTTCGGAATCTGTCAGCGATCTTGCAAGGCGCCGAGGCCGACCGGCTGCCCGACGGCGCGCGCCCGCCACATCGCCGCGTCGGCCTTGTGCAGCAGCGTTTCGACGTCGGCACCGTGTTCGGGGCAGGCGACGACACCGGCCGAGACGGCGATCCGCAGGCCGCCGGCCTGCTCCAGCTCCTCCAGCTGCCCCAGCAGGCGCTCGGCCATCTGCACCGCTTCGACCGTACGCAGGTTCGGCGCCAGCACGCAGATCGCGTCCTCCTCGAGCCGGAAGGCTTCGTCGACGAGACGAATGCTGTCGCGCAGCGCCGCGCCGACGATCGCCAGCACCGTCTCCTGGCCGCCACCGGCGTCGCCGTTGCGCGTCCCCGGCCCAGAAGCGTCGAAGACGGCGAGGGCGAACGGGTGGCCGTAGCGCTTGTTGGTCTCGGCCATCTGGTCGAGCCGGCGCCGCATGTGGCCCGGCCGGTAGAGGCTCGACAGCTCCTGGTGTTCCTCCGGCACCGGCGCCACCTGCTCGGCCGCCTGCCCGTAGGCGGCGTCGACGGCGGTCGCCGTCACCGAGCCGAAGTCGTTGGCGAGACGCTGTGCCGCGACGGCGAACTGCTCTGGCTCCTCGTGGTCGAGTTCCTGGCTCAGCCTGGCCAGCAGCGAGGCCTGCAGCGAGGAGACCTCACGAGCGATCCGGCCTGCTGGCGAGCGCCCATCCGATCCGCTGCCTGAGTCCGACTGGCTCGCCACGCCGTGACCTTGGCGAAAGCGGCGGACGGCGACGCCGTGGAAAGTCGCTATTTGCGGCGCGACGGGCGTCCAGGACGAATATCCAATTTGCGACTAATCGAGGCTGCGGCGACCCGCCAGGGCCTTGCCGAGCGTCACCTCGTCGGCGTGCTCGAGATCCGCCCCGACCGGTAAGCCGCTGGCGAGGCGCGTTACCGCGACCTTGCCGCGCAGGACGTCGGCGATGTGCAGCGCCGTGGCTTCGCCGGTCGTGGTCGGATTGGTGGCGAGCACCACCTCCTCCACCCCACCCCGGTCGACCCGCGCCAGCAGCTCGGCGATCTTCAGGTCCTGGGCGTCGACGCCGTCGATCGGCGAGAGGGCGCCGCCGAGCACGTGGTAGAGGCCGCGGTATTCGTGGGTGCGCTCGATCGGGATCACGTCGGCCGGCTCCTCGACCACGCAGATCGAGGCCCGATCGCGGTTCTGATCGGCGCAGATGCGGCAGAGCGGCCCCTCGGCGAGATTGAAGCACTCCTCGCAGAGGCCTACCTTCTCCTTCACTTCGCGAATTGCGTCGCCAAGCGCGAACGCCTCCTCGTCGGGCGCCCGCAGCAGATGAAAGGCGAGCCGCTGGGCGGTCCGCTGACCGATTCCCGGCAGGCGCGAGAGCTCGGCGACGAGGCGCGCGAGCGGGGCGGGGCCCTCCGTGCTCAACCCCCCAGGGCTCCCAATCCGCCGCCGAGGCCACCGGTGATCCCGCCCATTTTCGAGCTGGCCAGCTCCTGGGCGGCACGCAGGCCCTCGTTGACCGCGGCCTGGACCATCTCGGCCAACATCTCGGCCTCCTCGGGGTCGATCGCCTCGGGGTCGATGACGATCTCGCGCAGCGTCAGGTCGCCGCCCATCTTCACCTTGACCATGCCGCCGCCGGCGCTGGCCTCGACCACCTCGTCCTTGAGCTGCTCCTGCGCCTGCA
>Ga0190274_10001209_pt1 | contig 15182 bp, 11 predicted proteins | sample Popmic531T_FD_133002 | JGI IMG/M metagenome (GOLD analysis project Ga0190274, IMG submission 133002) | Populus adjacent soil microbial communities from riparian zone of Yellowstone River, Montana, USA - 531 T | ecosystem: Environmental > Terrestrial > Soil > Riparian zone | place: USA: Montana...
GCGCGCCGACGCATTGATCGAAGCGCTCGGCATGCAGGAATTCTGCGACCGCCGCACTGAAGGCTTTTCACAGGGCCAGCGCACGAAGACCGCAATCGCTCGCGCGCTCGTGCACGAACCGAAGAACGTGATCCTCGACGAGCCGACCAACGGGCTCGACGTGATGACGACGCGTGGGCTGCGCGAATTCCTGAAGCGGCTGCGCGCCGAAGGCCATTGCGTGCTGTTCTCGAGCCACATCATGCAGGAGGTCGCTGCGCTCTGCGACCGCATCGTGGTGATCGCGCACGGCCGCGTGGTCGCGCAGGGCACGCCCGACGAGCTGCGCGCGCAGACCGGCGAGGCCAACCTGGAGGACGCCTTCGTGAAGGCAATCGGCACCGACGAGGGGTTGTTCGCATGAATGCGCTGCTGACCGTACTCAAGAAGGAATTGACTGACGCGTTCCGCGACCGCCGCATGGTCATGGTCGCGTTCGTGGTGATGCCACTGGTGTTCCCGCTGATCTTCGCGGGGCTCGGCACGCTCGGCGCGAAGAAGCAGACCGAGAAGCTGGAGAGCGTGCTCGAGCTGCCGGTGGTCGGTGCGGAGCATGCGCCGAACCTCGTCGCGTGGCTCGGCCAGAACAACGTCAAGGTGCTGCCGCCGCCGGCCGATGCCGACGCCGCGGTGCGCGCGCAGGATCGCGATGTCGTGCTGCGCATCGATCCCGGATTCGGGGAAGACTGGCGCGGCAGCCGGCCTGCGCGCATCGAACTGGTATACGACAGCTCGCGGCCGATGCAGTCGGGCACGACGATCGCGCGCATGCGCTCGCTGCTGCAGGGCTACGGCGACCAGATGGGCAAGATGCGCCTGGTCGCGCGCGGCGTGCACCCCTCCGTGGCGAAGCCGCTGCGCATCGCGAACCGCGACCTCGCGACGCCCGAGGCGCGCTTCGACTTCGGCCAGCAGATGATCCCGTACCTGATGATCCTGCTCGGCTTCATCGGCGGCATGCAGCTCGCGATCGACTCGACGGCAGGTGAGCGCGAGCGGCAATCGCTGGAACCGCTGCTCGCGACGCCCGCGTCGCGCGAGGCGATCCTGAGCGGCAAGATCACGGCCACCGCGGTGTTCGCGTTCCTGTCGGTGTTCGCGACGCTCATCTCCTACAAGCTCGCGTTCACCTACCTCGTGACCAGCGCCGGCGGCTTTTCGATGAACCTGCCGATGGCATCGCTCGGGCGGATGTTCGTCGTGATCCTGCCGGTCGTGCTGCTCGGTGCGGCGCTGCTCACCGCGCTCGCGGCGTTCGCGAAGAGTTACCGCGAGGCGCAGAGCTACCTGCCGATGATCATGTTCCTGCCGATGATCCCGACCATGTACCTGATGGTGTCGCCGGTGAAGAGCCAGCTGTGGATGATGGCGATCCCGTTCCTGTCGCAGAACCAGCTGATCCTCAAGGTCCTGCGCAAGGAGACGATTCCCATGGATGAGTGGGCCGTGTGCCTGGGCGCCGGGCTGCTGCTCACTGCCATCGTGTGGTTCATCGCGTCGCGGCTGTACCACCGCGAGCAGTTGGCAGTGTCGGGCTGACGAGCGGGGCGCGACGCGCGGGCGCAGCTTACGATTCTTTGCGCGCCGCAAAGGTCCCACTGCATTCGGCCCGCGGCGCCATCGAGTAGGCTCGGGCAAGACCAGCAACGCGCTGCGCACTCGTGCGCAGCGCGTGGTCGCCGGGGATCCATGAGCCGCGCCACGCCCTCGATTTCGACTGACCAGGTGCTCGCGTTCGTCGAGCTTGCCCGCACCAGCAGCATCCGGCTCGCGGCCGAAGCCCTGAGCCTTTCCGAAGAGGGCTTGCGCAGCCGGCTCCTGACGCTCGAGGAGCGCGTCGGCCGCGAGCTCTACCACAAGGCTCGCGGTCGTCGCGACGCGACGACGCTCACGCACGACGGCCGCCTGTTCCTGGAGAAGGCGCGCCGCTTCATTGCGCAGGCCAACGAGCTCCTGCTTTCGCATGAACCCGGTTCGACGCCACGCGAAATTCTCGTGCTGTCGAGCCAGTACCTCGCCTACTACCTGCTGATCGACGTCGTCGGCTCGTTCCAGCAACGCTTCCCGCACATCGCCGTGCGCCTCGCGACGCGCACCGAGGAACAGATCCGCGAGCAGATGCTCGCGGGTACGGCGCCCGCGCTCGGCATCTGCGCGCCGAGCGAGTTTCCGGCCGCACTCGCCTACCACCATTGGTTCGCGATGGGCTGGCACTTCATCGCGCCGCAGGGTCACCCGCTGCTGCGCCGCGCCGACCTGCAGCTCGACGATCTCGTCCACGAGCCACTCATCGTTTTCGAGCCCGGTTCGACGGGACGCCAGCATGTGCTCGAAGCGTTTTATCGCCGCGAGCTCTCACCAACGGTCGCGATGGAGGCGACGACGACGCAGCTCGTCGTGCGCATGGTCGAAGCCGGCCTGGGCGTCGCGATCGTGCCGCTGTTGCACTCGGGCGCGGTCACGCGCGGCACGACCGTCGGCAGCGTTGCACTGGGCGACCAGATCCGGCCGATCGAGTCGGGTGTGTTCGTGCGCGCCGACAGCGAGCTCGACGAGGCAATGCGCGCATTGCTCGACTACGTGCTCGCCTACACGCCCTGACGCAGGGGTGGACGGCGCGCAGTGTCGCGTACGCCGGTCGCTCCCGGCCCGCCAGTGTCGCTTCCGGGATTTCCACGATTTGCCGGACGAATTCCCGTTATTCGCAACAGGGGTGCGCGACTAGATTGCCCCCGGCGGCGGAGTGCCGCGAGGGGGATTCCACCATGTCACGTCCGATATACGCCCGCGTCTTGCGGATCGTAGTTCCCGTCCTGTTCGCCGCCGCGACGGCAGCGCCGGCCGCAGCGGCGACGCGCGTCTGGCCCGTCCTGATCGGCCCCGGCTGCAACGGCACGCTGCAGCAGTGCATCGATACCGCGATCGCAGGCGACATCGTGCGCATCGTGAGCGACGACATCTTCGTGACCGACGCGTACACCGCGATCGACGAAGACGTCGTGATCAACAAATCGTTGACGCTCGAGGCGTCGCCCGGCATCGACGCCGTGTTCCTGCCGGGTCGCACGGTCGTGGTCGACTCGCCGACGACTGGCGCGCTTGCGGTCACGCTCCGGCGGCTCGTCATTCGCGCGGGTAGCGTGCGCGTGACACATCGAAGCACGGCCGACTCCACCTACACGCTCGACCAGATGCGCATCGACGAGGCTGCCGGTGAAACGGGCGATTGCGCGATCCGGTTCGAGGACGCTGGTGCAGGATCGCCTTCGTTCGTGCTGGGCGACAGCACGTTGCGCTTCCGCAACGCACGCCCGCTCACTCCGTCTGCAGTCTGCGCCCAGGGACAGGGCGGCCCGTGGCGCGTCTCGTTCTTCCGCAACCGCATCGATTCGGAGAACGGCGCCGTCTCCGCGGGCATGGCCATCGGCGGCACCAGCTCGGGCACCGTGACGGTGGCCGGCAACCAGCTCTTCGTGTTCGGCTCCGTGCGCGGGCTGGTGGTCTCGCAGAACGTCGGGAGCACCGCGAACGTGCTGCGGATCCACGACAACGTCGTCACGGGTCAGTCGAGCCCGGCCAGTTCGACCGAAGCTGCGATCCGGGCGAGCCTCACGAACACCGACGTCCGCGTCGTCAACAACACGGTCGTTCGCAACACCACCGGAATCACGGTCGGCGGCTTCGGCACCGCCACGAGCTCCGGGCGCGTGGCGAACAACATCGTCGCCTTCAATTCGACCGGCCTCGTCGTCAGCGTCACGCTGCCCGCGATTGCGAACGAGGACAACCTCGTGTCCGGCAACACCTTCGACGGCTTCACGCCCGGCCCCGGGACGATCGCAGTCGATCCGCAGTTCGTCTCGATGTACGACTACCGCCTGCTTCCGACGAGCCCTGCGCGCGACAGCGGCAGGAACGCCGATGTGGAGACGCTGTTCGGCGTCGCGTTCGACGGCGACGGCGAGCGGCGCATCGTCGACGGCACGGTCGACATCGGCGCGTTCGAGTCGAACGGCGACCAGTCGATCCGCCACCTCGCGACGGTCGCGAACACGTTCGGCAACTCGACCGAGCTCGACGCCCTGCGTTCGGTCGGCGCCACCGGCAACGTGTTGCTGACGCCCCTGCGCGGTTCGGTCACGGGCAGCGAGCTCGAACAGAACCTGGGCGTTTTCCAGCAACCCGACGCCACCGGCTACTACTACCTCGCGTTCCACGAGAACACCGGCGTCAGTGTGTCGCCCGGCCGCAGCATCGCCGCGTTCGTGCCGTCGCGCGGCGCGACCGGATTCCTGCACACCACGACGCTCGGAAGCGTCGTCGACCAGTATTCGCGCATCACGAATCCGGAGCTCGACTCGAGGCCCGCTGCGATCGCCTTCGTCACGCACAACTGGAACCCCGGCGGCAGCGGTGGCACCTATCACAACTATCGGCTCGGGCTCGATTACGTGGCGCCGAACTGGTACGTGTCGAACCAGGATGGAACTCCGATGCAGAGCGGGCGCGCGTTCAACATCGTCGTCGCGCCGCTCGGCTCTCCGAACGCATTCGTGCGTCCCGTGGGCACCAGCGCACGCGCCGAGTTGCGGCTCGAGCACCCGTTGCTGGACGACAGTGAGTGCGCGGCGCCTCAGGCAAGCCGCAGTGGTGCTACGCCGAACAACACCGCGTTCTCGCTCGAGTACCGAGCGGGCGGCCTGGGCGCACCCGGTCACTGGTTCATCGTCGCCGAAGGTGCAGGTTCGCCGACTTTTCCCGCCAACGCCGCGTTCAACGTGATGGTTCCCGGAGCCCAGGCGAATTCCTGCAGCACGAACCGCTTGTTCTCGGACGGCTTCGAATGAGCGAACCGGCGCTGCGCGGTTACTTGCCGATGCAGAAGGTCGAGAAGATCGCGCCGAGGAGATCGTCCGGCGTGTAGTCGCCGGTGATTTCACCGAGGGCGCGCTGCGCGGCGCGCAGGTCTTCGGCGACCAGCTCGCTGCCGGCCGCGCCCTGCCATTGTTCGATCGCCGCGGCCAGGTGCGCGGCGACGCGCTCGAGCGCATCGACGTGGCGTGCGCGTGCACTGAACGTGCCTTCGGATGCGGCATCGCCGCCGGCATGACGACGCAATGCATCGCGCAGCAAAGCCATGCCTGCGCCGTTGCGCGCCGAGAGCCAGATTGCCTCGTGGCCGTCGGCGTCGACGGCGCTGCGCGGCGATTCGTGCGTCGCATCGATCTTGGTGTGGACGACGATGCGCGCGCAGGCCGGCGGCAGTGGCGGATCGGAGACCGGCGCGCTCGCGTCGCGCAGCAGCAGTGCGAGGTCCGCGTGTTCGAGCTCGGCGCGCGCGCGGCGCACGCCTTCGGCTTCGATCGGGTCGGCGGTGTCGCGCAGCCCGGCCGTGTCGACGAGCGTGAGCACGACGCCATCGAGTGCGATCGTCTCGCGCAGCAGGTCTCGCGTGGTGCCCGGGATGGCCGTGACGATCGCGCGGTCGCTGCCGGCGAGGGCATTGAGCAGCGTCGACTTGCCGGCATTCGGCGCGCCGATGATCACTGCATGCAGTCCGTCGCGGAGGCGCTGCCCGCGGCGCGTCTGCACGAGCGTGGTGTCGATATCGCCTGCGAGCCGCGTGAGTGCGGCGCCGACGCGCTGCGCACCCGCGAGGTCGAGCGCTTCGTCGCTGAAGTCGATGTCGGCCTCGACTTCGACGCGCAACGCGACGAGGCGTGCGAGCAATGCCTGCACGTGGCGTGAGAATTCGCCAGCGAGGCTGCGCACTGCGGCGCGCGCCTGTGCTTCGGACGAGCTCGCGACGAGGTCCGCGACGGCTTCGGCCTGGGCCAGGTCGAGGCGGCCGTTGAGGAATGCGCGCTCCGAGAATTCGCCGGCGCGCGCGGGCCGCGCGCCGAGCGCGATGCAGCGCGCGAGCAGCAATGCGAGCACCACGGGACTGCCGTGCGCCTGCAGCTCGAGCACGTCTTCGCCGGTGAACGAGCGCGGCGCGCGGAACAGCAGCGCGAGCCCGGAGTCGATGGTGTTGCCGTGTTCGTCGCGGAACTCGACGACGTGCACGCGCCGCGGCTGCAGTGCACGGTTGGCGATTGCCGCGCCGATCTGTTCCGCGCGCGGACCCGAGACGCGCACGATGCCGACGCCGCCGGCACCGGGTGCGGTGGCGACGGCGGCGATGGTGTCGGTGTCGTGCGGCGCGCTCGTGCGTCGCGCGCGCATGGCGATCCTCAGGTCTTCGCGCGGTCGATGCGGCGCGTGATGACGTACTGCTGCAGCAGAGACAGCGTGCCGTTCACGGTCCAGTACAGCACGAGGCCGGCCGGGAAGAACGCGAACATCACCGAGAAGACGATCGGCATCATCTGCATCATCTTCTGCTGCATCGGGTCCATGCCGGTCGCGGGCGACAGCTTCTGGCCGAGGAACATCGCGATGCCGTTCAGCACCGGCAGTACGAAATAGGGGTCCTTCGCCGAGAGGTTGTCGATCCAGAGGATCCACGGTGCCTGGCGCAGCTCGACGGACTCGAGCAGCACCCAGTACAACGCGATGAAGATCGGCATCTGCACCAGGATCGGCAGGCAACCGCCCATCGGGTTGATCTTTTCCTTCTGGTACAGCTCCATCATCGCCTGGTTGAGCTTCTGGCGATCGTCGCCGTAGCGCTCCTTGAGCGCCTGCATGCGCGGCTGCATCTTGCGCATCTTCGCCATCGAGCGGTATTGCGCCTCCGACAGCGGATACAGCGCGAGCTTGACCAGGATCGTGATCAGCACGATCGCCCAGCCCCAGTTGCCGACCAGGCCGTGCAGGAACTTGAGCAGCGCGAACAGCGGCTTCGAGATCGTGGTGACGAGGCCATAGTCGATCGTGGCCTCGAGCCCGGGCGCGATCGGGTCGAGGCTGCCCTGCAGCTTCGGGCCGACATACAGTCGCGAAGCGAACGTCGTTGCCTGGCCCGGCGTCACGCTGCGCGAGGGCGCCACTTCGCGGATGAGGTAGCGCGGCGTGGTGCCCGCGACGATTTGCGTCTGGTACGCGCCGGCTTCGTCGGCCGGCGGGATCCATGCGGCGAAGAAGTAATGCTGCAGCACGGCTGCCCAGCCGCCCGTGATCGTGCGCGTCAAGGGTTCGGCGGCAAATTTGTCGAACTTGAGCTTCTCGAAGCGCTCTTCGGGGCTGTACCACGCGACGCCGACGAAGCTGTAGGCCTCGGGATTGGTGAACGACCACTTGGTCGCGACGACCGGCGGCGTGCGCTGCAACTGGCGATACGCAGCACCACGCCATTCGGTGCCGCCGTCGTTGCGCACCTGGTCATCGACCACGATGGTGTAGTCGCCGCGCCGCAGGCGATAGGTCTTCGTCACCGTCACGCCAGCGCCGTCGGTCCATGTGAACGGGACGTCGAGCGTGTCGCTGCCATCGGCGAGCACGTAGCTTCCGGCGGCGCTCGTGAAGGTCGCGCGGTGATCGGGTGCACTGCCGACGCTCGCGACCAGACCACTCTGCGCCACGAACAGGCCACTCGGGTCGTCGTGCAGCAGGCGCACGCGGTCGGGCGATTTCGGCGCGACCGGATAGTGCTTGAGCTCCGCTTCGCGCAACGTGGCACCGCGCGTGTCGAAGACCAGTCGCAACACGTCGGTTTCGACGACGACGCTGTCGCCGTGCTCGTCCGGCACGTTGGCAGCGGGAATGGCGGCGGGCGTTGCGGCGGCCGCGGCACTCGCGCTCGGGACGTCGGCAGCATCGGCGGCGGCGGCGGACGCAGCGGCGGACGCGGGCGTATCGCTCGGCGCGGCCGCGGGAACAGCCGGCGTTCCGTAGTCCTTGTTCCACTCGGTCCAGAGCAGGAAGGCGCAGAACGCGAGCGCGATGAACAGGACGGGACGCAGGTTGGACATGGATAAGGATTCGTGGCGGCCCGGGCGATAAACGCCGGTCGAGCCCGGGATCAGGTGCCGCGCGCGTCTTCGGGCACGGCAGGCGAGGGCGCGATTGTGCCGTCCGCGCGATGAAGGTTCAACGAAACCAGACGCAAGAACAGCGCATCGAGGTCGGCGCGCAGCGCGCGTGCCGGCTGCGCCGGTGCCGACGCCTTCGCGACGAGCACGATATCCAGTGGGGGCAGGGCGTGGCGAATGCAACGAAACGCCTCGCGCGCATGACGCTTGAGGCGATTGCGCGCGCTTGCGTCCGCCACGACGCGCTTCGCGATCGCGAGGCCGAGGCGTGCGGTGTCGTGCACGCCGGGAGCGACGTGCAACAGGAACAGCGGTGATTGCTGGCGGCGCTTCGCGGCGAATACCGCGTCGAACTGCGCCTTGTCGAGGAGGCGCGCAGCGCGGGGAAAGCTCTGGCGGGCCATGCGCCCGCCTGCTCTCAACCGACTCTTACGGGGTGAGGCGCTTGCGACCCTTCGCGCGACGCGCGTTGATGATCTTGCGGCCGTCGGCCGTCTTCATGCGAGCGCGGAAGCCGTGCGTGCGGGCTTTCTTGAGGTTGCTGGGCTGGAACGTGCGCTTCATGGCGGCAACTCGTTGCTGGAGCGGGGAAAAAGGCCGGCGAGCATACGTCGCGGGCAGTCCAGCGTCAAGCGCGCAGGTGGGACGGCCGCTGCTAGACTCGCGCTCCGCTTCGCTTCGCGCGACGCGCGCACGGCCTTTCCCGAACCCGATGAGCAAGCTTTGGCAGCGCTGCCTCGAACGCCTGACCTCCGAGGTCGGCGTCGAGGAAATCCATACCTGGCTCAAGCCACTGCAGGCAATCGATGCGGATGGCGGCTTGCGCCTGCTCGCCCCGAACCCGTTCGTGCTGGAGACGGTCGCGCAGCGCTACCTGCCGCGGATCGAGGCGATCGCGCGCTACCTCGAACCGGAGCTCGGCGCCGTGCGCGTCGAGGTCGGGTCGTTGTCGCCAATGCGCGCGCCGGTGCGCAAGACGCTTGCCCCGCCGGCACCGGTCGAGCCGGCCTTCGAGGCGAACGTCGATCCGCATTACACGTTCGACAATTTCGTCGAGGGCAAGTCGAACCAGCTGGGCAAGGCCGCGGCGATGCAGGTCGCGACCAATCCCGGGCGCACCTACAACCCGCTGCTGCTGTACGGCGGCACCGGCCTGGGCAAGACGCACCTCATGCACGCCGCGGGCAACCTGATGCGGCAGCAGAATCCGGGCATGCGCGTGCTGTACCAGCGCTCGGAGCAGTTCTTCAGCGCCATGATCAAGGCGCTCAACAACAAGGCGGCCGGCGGCCGCGCGATCGACGAATTCAAGCAGCGCTATCGCACCGTCGATGCGCTGATGATCGACGACATCCAGTTCTTCGCCGGCAAGGACCGCACGCAGGAAGAGTTCTTCCACACGTTCAACGCGCTGTTCGAAGGCAAGCAGCAGATCATCCTGAGCTGCGATCGCTACCCGAAGGAAGTCGAGAACCTCGAGCCGCGGCTCATGTCGCGCCTGGGTTGGGGACTATCGGTCGCGATCGAGCCGCCCGACTTCGAAACGCGCGCCGCGATCCTGCTGGCGAAGGCGGAAACGAAGGGCATGGTGCTGCCTGACGACGTCGCGTTCCTGATCGCGCGGCGCATGCGTTCCAACGTGCGCGACCTCGAGGGCGCGCTCAATACGTTGATGGCGCGCGCGACATTCACCGGTCGCAGCATCAGCGCCGAGTTCGCGCAGGAGGCGTTGCGCGACCTGCTCACGGTGCAGGAACGCGCAGTGAGCATGCCCAATATCCTCAAGACCGTCGCCGACTACTACCAGCTGCGGCAGTCCGACCTGTTGTCGAAGAAGCGCACGCGTTCGCTCGCGCGCCCACGACAGACGGCGATGGCACTCGCGAAGGAGCTCACCGAACATTCGCTGCCCGAGATCGGCGATTTCTTCGGCGGTCGCGACCACACGACGGTGCTGCATGCCTGCCGGTTGCTGCGCGAGCTCATCGCGACCGACGGTCGCGTGCGCGAGGACTGGGACAAGCTGTTGCGATCGTTGACCGGGTAAATCGAAGCACGCGGTGGGCGCCTGCTGCGCCAGGCGATTCCCGTGGGTAAACTGTGGATAACTCCTGACGCGTGAGTTATCCACAATCCGCGCACAGGGAGCGGGGGATGCCATCCACAGCATCTTGTGCCCACGGAGCGTGAGGCGCAGCAAGGCTTGGGAGGGTGCCGTTGCAGTTATCCCCAGCGTTCATCATCATCACTCGTTTCTAACTCTATATTTCACAGAGCTCGCCATGCGATTCAGTGTCCAGCGCGAAGTGTTGCTCAAGCCCCTGAGCCAGGTCGTCGGAGTAGTGGAGCGACGCCAGACACTGCCCGTCCTGGCCAACCTGCTCGTCGTGGTCTCCGCCGATGGCGTGTCGTTCACCGGCACCGACCTCGAGGTCGAGATGGTTGCGCGTACCGCAGCCGACCAGCTCGAAGCGGGCGAGCTCACGGTGCCTGCGCGCAAACTGTTCGATATCTGCCGCGCGCTGCCTGATGGCATCAAGGTCGATTTCAAGCAGAACGGCGAGCGCGTGACGCTCAGCGCCGGACGCAGCCGCTTCACGCTGTCGACGCTGTCAGCCAGTGAATTCCCGCAGGTCGACAACATCGATGTCGTCGAACGCGTGACGCTGCCCGAGTCGACGCTCAAGGAATTGATCGACCGCACCGCGTTCGCGATGGCGCACCAGGACGTGCGCTACTACCTCAATGGCACCCTGCTCGACCTGCGCGAAAACGCGTTGCGCTGCGTCGCCACTGACGGACATCGCCTCGCACTGTGCGAAACCGCCATCGAGCTCAATGCCAAGACGCGCCGGCAGGTGATCATCCCGCGCAAGGGCGTGCTGGAACTGCAGCGCCTGCTCGATGCCGGCGACGGCACGGTCGAGATCGAGTTCGGTCGCAACCACCTGCGCGTGCGCCGCGGCGACTTCGTGTTCACCACCAAGCTGATCGATGGCCGCTTCCCCGACTACGAAGCGGTCATCCCGATCGGCGCCGACAAGATGTTCACCGTCAACCGTGACGAGCTGCGCGCATCACTGCAGCGCGCGGCGATCCTGTCGAACGAGAAGTACCGCGGCGTGAAGCTGGAGCTGACGCCGAACCGCCTCAACATCGTGGCGCACAACCCCGAGCAGGAAGAGGCGGTCGAGGAGCTCGAGGTGCAGACCGTGGTCGATGGCCTGGGTGTCGGCTTCAACGTCAACTACCTGCTGGACGCACTCGGTGCGCTGCGCGGCAACGACGTGACCCTGGCGCTGCGCGATTCCAATTCCAGCTGCCTGATCCGTGACGCCGACAATGAGCGGTCGCGCCACGTGATCATGCCCCTGCGCCTCTGAACAAGCCGCGAGCTTTCGTGGGTCGCGCCGCTTCGGCATGAGACCTCTCGTGATCCACGGGTCGCTCTGCCCCCTGCCATCGCCGGGCTAGCGACCGGACCCCGGCCGTGCGGCTGGAAACACTCCGGGTCAACGACCTGCGCTGCTTCACCGCGGCGAGCCTTGCGCTCGCCCCGGGCCTCAACGTCTTCCTCGGCGCCAACGGCAGCGGCAAGACCTCGCTGGTCGAGGCGGCCTACCTGCTGTCGCATGGCCACTCCTTTCGCCGCGGCGCCCGCGACGCCCTGGTGCGCCGGGGCGCAGACGGGTTCGTCGTGTTCGGTGCCTGGCGCACGGCCGACGGCACGCCGTTCCGCCTCGGGCTGGAGCGCCGTGGCGGCAACTGGTCCGCGCGTATCGACGACGAGCCGGTGCGCCGGCTCAGCGACCTGTTCCTGCGCTGCGCCGTGTGCTGCTTCGAACCGGGCTCGCATGCACTGGTCGGCGGCGCGCCAGAAGAGCGGCGCAGCTACTGGGACTGGACCTTGTTCCACGTGGAACCTGCGTTCCTCGACACCTGGCGGCGCTACCAGCGGGCATTGAAGCAACGCAACGCGCTGCTGCGGCAGCAGGCGGCGGACAGTGCCTTCGAACCCTGGGATGCCGAACTTGCGACGACCGGCGAAGCGCTCGGCGTCATGCGCGCGGCTGCGCTGGCCCGGCTGGAGTCCGTGTTCAGCGACTTCGCCAGTCGCTTGCTACCGGAGCTGGGTGAGGCGCAGCTGCCGGCCGAGGCCGGCTGGGACCTGACGGCGGCGGGCGGCCTGCGCGCCGAGCTGGAGCGCCGGCTCACCCTGGACCGGATCCGCGGCAGCACCAGCCGCGGACCGCACCGCGCCGACTTCCGCCCGAGCTTTGCCGGCGCGCCGCTGCGCGAGCACCTGTCGCGCGGCCAGGAGAAGTTGACCGCCCTGGCCCTGATCCTGGCCCAGGCGACCCTGTTCCGGGACGTGCGCGGCGAATGGCCGGTACTGGCCTTCGACGACCTGCCCTCCGAGCTCGACTTCACCCACCAGGCCTACCTGCTGGACGCGCTGGCCGGGCAGGGCGCACAGGTGCTGGTGACCGCGACCGAAGCATCGCCGCCGCTCGCCGCCCGGCTGGGCTCGGCGTCGGTGTTCCACGTGGAACACGGCCAGGTGGCGACTACGGCCGCGGCTGCCTGAAGCGAACGGCCCGACCCGGCCCGCTGCTATACTTCCGCTCTTTGCATGCCGCTTCCCGCGGCGACTCGAGACCCATGAGCGACAACTACGATTCCAGTAAAATCAAGGTCTTGAAGGGCCTGGAAGCGGTGCGCAAGCGCCCGGGCATGTACATCGGCGACACCGATGACGGCACCGGCCTGCACCACATGGTGTTCGAAGTCGTCGACAACGCGATCGACGAGGCACTCGCCGGCCATGCCGACGACGTGCGCGTCACGATCCACGGCGACGGCTCGGTCTCGGTCAGCGACAACGGCCGCGGTATCCCGGTCGACATCCACGGCGAAGAGCAGCGCTCGGCGGCCGAAGTCATCATGACCGTGCTGCACGCGGGCGGTAAGTTCGACGACAACTCGTACAAGGTTTCCGGCGGCCTGCACGGCGTCGGCGTGTCGGTGGTCAACGCGCTCAGCGCGCACCTGTTGCTCGACATCTGGCGCGACGGGCACCACTGGCAACAGGAATACCGGCTCGGCGAACCGCAGTACCCGCTCAAGCGCCTCGAGCCTTCCAGCAAGCGCGGCACCGAAGTGCGCTTCACGCCCAGCACCGAGATCTTCTCCGACGTCGAGTTCCACTACGACATCCTGGCCAAGCGCCTGCGCGAGCTCGCGTTCCTGAATTCCGGCGTGCGCATCCAGCTCACCGACGAGCGCGGCGAGGGCAAGCACGATCTCTTCCAGTACGAAGGTGGCATCCGCTCGTTCGTGCAGCATCTGGCGCAGCTGCGCACGCCGCTGCACGCCACGGTGATCACGTTCGCGCACGTGCAGGACAACGTGCAGGTCGACGTTGCGATGCAGTGGACCGACGCGTACGAAGAACGCATGTTCTGCTTCACCAACACGATTCCGCAGAAGGACGGCGGCACGCACGTCACCGGCTTCCGCACCGCGCTCACGCGCATCCTCGGCGAGTACATCGAGACCAGCGGCCAGCTGCGCCAGGCGAAGGTGCAGCTGTCGGGCGACGACATGCGCGAAGGCCTGATCACCGTGCTGTCGGTGAAGGTGCCTGATCCGAAATTCTCGTCGCAGACGAAGGAAAAGCTGGTTTCGTCGGAAGTGTCGACCGCAGTCGGCAGCGTGGTCGCAGCGAAGTTCGCGGAGTTCCTGCAGGAACATCCGGCCGAAGCGCGTGCGATCACGGAAAAGGTCGTAGAAGCCGCGCGCGCGCGCGAAGCGGCGCGCAAGGCGCGCGAGCTCACGCGACGCAAGGGCGCGCTCGACATCGCGGGCCTGCCGGGCAAGCTGGCTGATTGCCAGGAAAAAGATCCCGCGCTGTCCGAGCTGTTCCTGGTCGAGGGCGATTCCGCCGGCGGCTCGGCCAAGCAGGGCCGCAATCGCAAGAACCAGGCGATCCTGCCGCTCAAGGGCAAGATCCTCAATGTCGAGAAGGCGCGCTTCGACAAGATGATCGCGTCGGCCGAAGTCGGCACGCTCATCACGGCGCTCGGCTGCGGCATCGGCAAGGACGAGTTCGACGTCGCGAAGCTGCGCTACCACCGCATCATCATCATGACCGACGCGGACGTCGACGGCTCGCACATCCGCACGCTGCTGCTGACGTTCTTCTACCGGCAGATGCCCGTGCTGATCGAGCGCGGCCACGTCTACATCGGCCTGCCGCCGCTGTACAAGATCAAGCAGGGCAAGCAGGAGATGTACCTCAAGGACGATGGTGCGTTGAACGCGTACCTCATCAACAACGCGGTCGAGGAAGCCGAACTCACCTACGTGCCGGAAACGCCGCCGCTCCGGGGTGTCGCGCTGGAGAAGCTGCTGCGCGACTACGCGCAGGCGAACGACCAGGTCGAACGCCTGGGTCATCGCTACGATCGCAACGTGCTCGCTGCGCTGCGCGACATCGCGCCGCTGCGAGCCGCTGATTTCAGCGACGACGAACGCGTGCAGGCATTCGCCGCGCGCCTCGAGCAGCTGCTCGCGGCGACCGGTATCGGCCGCCCGCGCTATCGCATCGAAGTGATCGCCGCGTCGGCCGAGCAACCCGCGGGCCTGCGCATCTCCAAGGACCACCACGGGCTCAGCTCGCAGCAGATCATGCCTGCGGCGTTCTTCGCGTCGGCCGAATACGCACCGATTGCCGAGCTCGCGACCGCACTCGATGGTCTCGTGCAGGCCGGCGCGCGAATTTCGCGCGGCGGACGCGCGGCCAACGTGCGCGACTTCCACGAAGCGCAGGCCTGGCTCATGGACGAAGCGAAGAAGGGCCGCACCATCCAGCGCTTCAAGGGCCTCGGCGAAATGAATCCGGAGCAGCTCTGGGAGACCACGGTCAACCCGGAAACGCGGCGCCTGCTGCAGGTGCGCATCGAGGACGCCGTGGCGGCGGACCAGATCTTCGCGACGTTGATGGGAGATGTGGTGGAGCCGCGCCGCGAGTTCATTGAGCAGAACGCGCTGCGGGTTTCCAACCTCGACGTTTGAACGAAGTGCGGGGCGCCTCGATCAACTTGTAGGAGCGGCGGAAGCCGCGACGGCCGCGACGTACGGCGGCCGCCCCCGGGAGAACCGGAAGCC
>Ga0190274_10001210_pt1 | contig 15164 bp, 10 predicted proteins | sample Popmic531T_FD_133002 | JGI IMG/M metagenome (GOLD analysis project Ga0190274, IMG submission 133002) | Populus adjacent soil microbial communities from riparian zone of Yellowstone River, Montana, USA - 531 T | ecosystem: Environmental > Terrestrial > Soil > Riparian zone | place: USA: Montana...
ACCCGCTCTATCTCCCTCAAGCAAAGGTGTACCGTGGATCGTGCGCGATCGGTCCGGGTATCGTGCTGTGCGGCGTGGACGCTATGCGCGACCTGCCGATCGCGATCGCAATTCTGCGCGACGGGGGCACGGTGTTCGAGGGCGTCACGCGCATCAGCCGCATGAAGCGGACGCTCGACGACCTTGTGGCCTATCTCTGCCGCGAAATCGATTTTCCGCGCGGCGCGTTTCTCATGACCGGCACTGGCATCGTGCCGCCCCACGAGTTCTCGATGGCGCCGGGCGACCTCGTGCGGATCACCATCGGCGAGCTCACGCTCGAGAATCCTGTCACCGTCTGATCGAGTAAGTCGTAGGCAAGGCCTTTAGGCATTGCGGATCCGGCAAACCTGAAGGTCTGCCCTACGACGGAGGAAGCAACTGTATGCAGCCGAAACCCGTCCTGATTGCTGGCGCGTGGCGTCCAGCCGACAACCCAGCTGGCACTTTTCAATCGATGAATCCGGCAACCAGCGAGCTGTTGCCGGACGTCTATCCCGTCTCGTCGATGGCGGACGTGGATGCCGCATGCGCGGCTGGGGCGTCTGCCGTCGAGACATTGCGCGCGCTGCCGGACGCGGCCGACCGCATCGCGGCGTTTCTCGACGACTACGCCGCGCGGATCGAAGGCGCGGCTGACGCGCTCGTCGCGATGGCGGCCGCCGAAAGCGCCCTGGCAGTCACGCCGCGCCTCCGGTCGGTCGAGCTGCCGCGCACGCTCAACCAGCTGCGCCAGGGCGCCGCCGCGGCGCGCGCCCGCTCGTGGTGCCACGCGACCATCGATACGGCCACCAACATCCGCTCCATGTACGCTCCCATCGGCGGACCGGTCGTTGTCTTTGGTCCGAACAACTTTCCATTTGCGTTCAACTCGGTGGCTGGCGGTGATTTCGTCGCGGCGGTCGCGGCCGGCAATCCCGTGATTGCCAAGGCCAACACCAGCCATCCCGGTACAAGCCGGCTGCTGGCAGAGCTGGCATTGGCCGCGCTCGAGCCGTGCGGACTGCCGAAGGGTATGGTCCAGCAACTGTACCGGACACCGCCCGATGCGGGCTTCGCACTGGTCTCACATCCCCTAATCGGGGCGACAGGTTTTACCGGCAGCAAGTACGCCGGGCTGCAGCTCAAAGCGGCGGCCGATCGCGCCGGCAAACCCATCTATCTCGAGATGTCGAGTGTGAACCCGGTGTTCGTGCTGCCCGGCGCGCTCGAGGAGCGGCGGGCCGCTATCGCCAAGGAACTCGCCGACTCGTGCGCGCTCGGCGCCGGGCAGTTCTGCACTCGCCCCGGCATAACCGTCGTCGTCGGTGAGCCGCAGGGTGAGGCGTTCGTCGACGACGTCAAAGGGCACTTTGCTGGCGGCACGCCCGGGACACTACTCGGCATGTCTGGCCTGTCCGCCATCAAGAGCGGCATCGACGAACTGACGGCCAATGGCGCGAAGGTTCTGACCGGTGGTCAACCGCTCGCCGGCCCGCGCATCAGCTTCGCCAACACATTGCTGCGAGTCGGCGGCGCTAGGTTTCTCGACTCCCCGCACGAATTGCAGACCGAAGCCTTCGGCACGGTCAATACCATCGTCGTCTGCACGGACGTCGATGAAATGGTTCGTGTGGCCACCAGCCTCGAGGGAAATCTGACTGGATCGATCTACAGCGAATCGACAGGGCGAGACGACGAGACGTACGGCGCAATTGCCGGCGTGCTGCGAACCAAGGTCGGCCGTCTGTTGAACGACAAGATGCCTACCGGCGTGGCGGTCTCGCCAGCAATGAACCATGGCGGGCCATATCCCGCCACCGGCCATCCCGGCTTTACCGCCGTCGGCATTCCGGCGTCTCTCCTGAGGTTTGCCGCCCTTCAGAGCTACGACAACGTGCGGCCACATCGGCTGCCGCCGGAACTCGGCAATCGCAATCCCACAGGCACGATGTGGCGGCTCATCGACGGTCAGTGGGCGACGACGGACATCTCGTAGGCCCAGTTTTGTAATCGACCCGGCTGGCTGTCTTCGTCGTCAACCTATTCCTTTCACCGATTTCGGCCGAAAACCCAAGTGATGGGACTCGGGGAGGTGCGTCCAACGGCGGGATCCACGTCGATGTCAGCCAGCGGCGAACAGGGGTTTACTCTCATCGAGCTGCTCGTGACCCTGACGGTCATCAGTTTGCTCGTGGCGATTGCCGTCCCCGCGCTGCTGCGGGCGCGCGTGACGGGCAATGAGACCTCGGCCATCGCTTCGCTCAAGCTGACCTCCGTCTCAGAGGTGACCTACGCGGCCTCGTGCGGCCGGGGCGGGTTTGCCTCGAGCTACCTTGTGCTTGGTACGCCGCCATCGACGGGTTCGCCGGAATTCATCTCGCGCGACCTCGGCCAGTCGGCGACGCCGCAGAAGAGCGGCTACGATTTCGCGCTTACGCCCATCACGGGCGCACTGGCCGGGCCGCCGGACTGCAACGGCACGCCGACGACAACCGCGTGGTACGCGACTGGCGTGCCCTTTACGTTTGGTGTGACGGGCAACCGTGGCTTCGCGGTGGATACGACCAATACCATCTGGCAGGACACCACCGGCGCCGCGCCGGGGACGCCGTTCACGCTAAGCGCCACCGTCGCGCAAATCCACTAGGGTGACTGCTCTCGGGCAGGTTGGGCCCGAGCTTCACTGGGCCTGTTTCAGCGCCTCGTACTGCGCGACATTGCGTCGAATCTGCCCGATGTGCTTTTCGACGTGCCCCACGATCAGATCCTCGACCACGAACGACGCCGGTTTTTGACCCCAACGGGGGTTCGTGCTCGTGGCCTCGGCATCGAGATCCGCGTCGCTCAACGCTCGCAACCGATCGCACGACTCTCGTGAGCCGTTCCGGAGAGATGTGACCACGTCCGCGAGGGTTCGCGCATCAGCGCGCCCGACCGCATCAAGCCGTGCGGTATCCGTGTGGGTGCGGCCCCACGGACGGTTTGGCTCTCGGACGATCTGCAGCGTCTGTCCCGTCCAGTACGGCACGAACTCGTCGACGTGGCAAAGGATCTCCATGGCCGACCAGACGCCTTCGGCGGGGCGCCAGGTCACGAGTGCCGGCGGAAGCCGCTCGGCTTCGGCAATCAGCCGAGTGGTTGCGGCCTCGAGGCGATTGGCGGCCGCTTCGGCACGATTGGCGTCAGGCATGCGTGCGTTCCTCACGGAAGAGCTCGAGGGCTTCTTGGACGGGCCGGTCAGAGAAGGAGAAGAGCACCGCGTCCTCCTGGGGTTCGTGCGTGACTAGCCACCAGCTCGGGACCACGAACACGTCGCGTGGCCCCCACTCGACGACAAAGTCCGGTCCGATGCGGGTCCGGCCGCGACCTTCGACCCCCACGAACACGGTAGCGTCCGTGGAGCGATAGGGCTGGGTCACAAGTCCGGACGGCAGCAGCTGAATAAAGGCGCCGATCGTCGTCATCGGATAGCCGCCCGTTGCCGGATTCACGTAGCGCATCTTCAATCCATGGTACGGATCCCACGCCGCGTCACGGCGGAGCCGCTCGAGTGTCTCGCGCGTGCGGCTGTACGGATAGTTGAAGACCGGCGATGAGCGGGTTGACGGCCGATAGTCGACCGGCAAGAGACTGTGGCCAAAACGAGCAGTAGAGTCACCCTCGGGCTGCACGATTGGCTGCTCGTCGTGATCGTGATGGTCGGCGAAGGAGGCATCGAGAAACTGCACGATGGGGATGTCGAGGCCGTCGAGCCAGAAGACCGGCTGGCCGCTCTCATTTCCGTGATCGTGCCAGGCCATGGGCGGCGTGATGATGAAGTCGCCCTCGTGCATCGTCGTGCGCTCGCCGTTGACGGCGGTGTGCGCGCCGTGCCCTTCGAGCACGAACCGCAACGCGCTCTGTGCGTGCCGGTGCGCTGGTGCCACCTCGCCGGGCAAAACGAGCTGAACGCCGGCGTAGAGATCGGTCGTGATCTTGGACTGGCCGCGCAGGCCCGGGTTCTCGAAGATCAGCACCCTTCGCTCGGCTTCTTTGGCCGTGATGAGCCCACCCGCCTCGAGCATGGCAGCACGCACGTCGGCGAACGCCCAGGCCGCCGGCAGACATGCACTCGTCGGCTTGGGCGTCACGAGCTTGGCGAGCGAGAGCCACAACGGCGTCATGTTTTGCCGGCCGACGCGCTCATAGAAGGCGCGGCGTTCGGGCGTGTCGGCAGTAGCAGTTGGAGTCAACTCGTGCGGCATCGACAATCCTCGATTGTCAGTATACGGTCGCTGGTGGCCTGATGCTGGCGCAGGGCTGGAATGCCGACGGTCTACCGAGCTGTCGCCTAATGCGGTGCTCGCTCCATCAGCAGCCGGAGCAGCGCGTTCAGGTCCACCGGCTTCGTGAAGTGGTAGTCGAAGCCTGCCTCCGCGGCGCGTGCCTTTTCTTCCGTCTGTCCGAGCCCGGACAATGCCACGAGAAACGGCCGCGATCCTTTCGGTCCTTTCCGCAGGCGGGCGGCGACATCGTAGCCGTTGAGGCTGGGCATGCCGATGTCGAGCACCGCGACGTCGGGATCGAACTCGACCGCCTTGTCGAGCGCTTCGCGGCCGTCGGCGGCGAGCGCGACGACGTGCCCCTCACGCGTGAGGAGGTACGCCAGCATCTCCCGGCCGTCTTCGTTGTCATCCGCGACGAGAATGCGAAGGGACCGTCGGGATGTTTGATCGGCGGCCCGCTTGGGCGCGACGGCCGGCGCGGCGCCTTCAACCTCGATCGGCAGCGTGATGATGAATTCGCTGCCGCGATCGGGGCCGTCGCTCCAGACGTCGATGCTTCCACCGTGTAGCGCGATCAGATTCCGGACGAGCGTCAGACCGACACCAAGTCCGCCTCGCGATCGTTCGAGCGACCGGTCACCCTGCATGAACAGATCGAAGACGCGCTGCCGCTGTTCGGGGGCAATACCGATGCCTGTATCACGGACGCGGATGCGTACGGTTGACGGGTGACCGTCCTCCGCGCTCGTCCGTTCCGCAATCAGCCAGATGTGTCCGACCGGTGGCGTGAACTTGATGGCGTTGTTGAGGAGATTGACGAGCACCTGCGACAAACGGACGAAATCACCGCTGAGGAAGATCGGCTCGTCCGGCAACGAGACTGTCAGGGTATGGCGAGCAGCCTCTGCGGCCGGCGCGCACAGCTCGACGGCCGCGTGCACGACGTTGGCGAGCTCGACACGTTCTTTCCGCAGCTCGACCTTGCCCTGCGTGATGCGCGACACGTCGAGCAGGTCGTCCACGATCCGCACCATGTGCGCGACCTGGCGAGTGAGCACTTGGCGCGCGCGGGCGCCATCCTCGGGATTGATGTCCGCGCGGCGCAACAGTTCGAGGGCGAAAGACATTGGCGCCAGCGGATTGCGAAGCTCGTGCGCCAGGATGCCCAGAAACTCGTCCTTGCGGCGATTGATCAGGCGTAACGTCTCCGCGTCGATGCGCAAGGCTTCCGCCTGACGGGTATCGGTCACGTCCTCGATGGCGAGCAAGAGAAGCGTCGGCTGGCCGTCCCGAAGGATCCCCTGCGCGTTGAGGACCAGCGTGCGCTCGCCCAGTGGCGGCAGCGTGGCGCGGACCTCGAGGTTTTCAATCCGATCGCGACCCTCGCAGGCGGCGGCCAAAATCCGACGCATCTCCGGATCGGACCAGCCGCTGCGGCTCGAGTCCCAGAACGCGCGGTCGTCCAAGCTCCCGTTGGCGGCCCCGACCAGCCGATAGAACGCGTCGTTGGCAAGACGGATTCTGCACTGGGCGTCGAGGACGACGAGCGGCTCGCGCACCGTGCGGATGATGGCGAGCGCCGTATCGCGCGCCTCGACGACCTCGCGACTGCGGCGCACGAGGTCGATGTCCACGGCCATCAGCGTCGCACCGTCCACGCGGTTGTCGCTGGTCAGGTACGGCCTCACGGCGAGCAGCCACCATCGTCCCTCCCGGTCGCGGACCTCGCGCTCACATGGCTGCACTGTCGCGATGACGGTTTCGATGACCTCCTCGATCTGGGCAACCTCGATTGAGAACTTGATGTGGGCAATCGAGCGGCCCAAGTCAGTCGGCAGCAGGTTGAAAGCCCGCTCGGAGGCGGGCGTGAGCCGGCGGATGCACAGATCGCGGCCGACGGTGACCATGGGCAGGTCGGCGCTCGCGATGAAATTAGTCATGTCGTCCGTCAGCACGTCGAGTTCGCGATTGCGCACCTGAAACTGCTCGTTGACCGTCTGCAGCTCTTCGTTGGCGGACTGCAGTTCCTCCTTTGTGGTCTCCAGTTCCTCATTCGTGCTCTGCAACTCTTCGTTGCTCGAGAGGACTTCCTCGTGGGCGGCGCGCAGTTCCTGAGTGGCGGCTTCCTGGTCGTCAACGATCGACTGCAGGTACTGCCGGGTCGACGCGAGTTCCTGGCGCAGTGCGGCGACATCGCGTCCGTCGGCGCCCGCCTCCGTCGATGGCTCGACCCCCGTCCAGGCCGGCGCCTGTGTTGTCTCGAAGAGAACCAGCAAGCGGAAATCGTCCGAGCGGGCGACCGTCACCGGAAGGATCCGCAGCGTGAACTCGACGTCACGGTCGGCCTCGAAAACGTGCAGGTGCTCGCGAACCACCGTGGCCTTTGTCGCCTTGGCTTCGGCCAGCGCGCTGCGCAACTCCATGAGCAGCGGATCCTTGGCCATCCGCAGGATGCTCGTGCTCGGCTGCCCGGCCGGCGGTTCGAGAAAGGGCGCGGTCCGGCCCCGAAACTGCTGAACCTCGAAGTTCTGGTCCACGAGAACGCTTGGCGGGGCGTAGCGTCCCAATGCAAGCCGGTCGGCCTCGCGTTGAAAGTCAACGGGGGGCGCGAGAGTGCCAGCCGAGGTACTCCCGGACCTGCCGGCGAGCCAGTCATTGGCAAGGAACGTCAGCGACGGGCGACGGAGGCTCTCGCGCCTTCGATAAATCTTGTGCGCAGAATCGATGACATCAAACAGATCGCCGAAGCGGCCGACAGTCTCGGCCATGCCGAGCACCAGGACGCCGCCAGCGTTAAGGGCGAAGTGGAACACCGGGAGCAACCGCTCCTGCAGCGTCGCCGACATGTAAATCATGACGTTGCGGCAGCTGACGAGGTCCACCCGAGAGAAGGGAGGATCCATCGTGATGTTCTGCCGCGCGAACACACAGAGATCGCGCAGGCTCTTCTGCACGCGATACTGGCTGTTCTCTTTCGTGAAGAACCGCCGCAGACGTTCGGGGCTGATTTCGGCCTCGATATTTTCCGGGTAGACGCCAGCGCGCGCGCGTTCGAGTGACGTCGCGTCCCCAAGATCGGTCGCGAATACCTGGATAGGCCGGCCCTGGCCCGATGATTCAACCAGGATCATCGCCAGCGAGTATGCCTCCTGGCCAGTCGAGCATCCGGGCACCCAGACGCGGATTGGCTGGTCGCTCGGCCGGTCGGCGACGATCGACGGAATGACGCGCTCCTTGAGAACGTCGAACATCTTCGGATCGCGGAAGAAGCTCGTGACGTTGATCAGCACGTCACGGTAGAGCGCGTCCACCTCCGTATGGTCGGTTTGCAGGAACTTCGCGTACTCGGCCGGCGACTGGAAGCCGCGCAAGAGCATGCGGCGCGCGGTGCGGCGCTTGATCGTCGTGTCGCGATACTGGCTGAAATCCACGCCCGAGCGCGCACGGAGCGCGGAGATTACGCGCTGAAAGTCACTCCCATCGTCGACAGCAGCTTCTGGCGCCAAGGCGCCCGAAAGGAACGGGTGCTGTGGCAGGGTGGCAATGCGGGCGGCGATCTGATCGGGCGGCAGCACCAGATCCACCGCTCCACTGGCGATCGCGCTCGCCGGCATGCCCGGGTGCTGGGCCGTTTCTTCGTCCTGGGCCAGCGTCACACCACCGGCTGCCTTGATCTCACAGAGCCCCAGCGTCCCGTCGGATCCCGAACCGGACAGCACGACGCCTACCGCACGCGGTCCGTGCACCAGAGCCAGCGAACGGAAGAAGTGATCGATGGGGTAGAACGGGCGACGATCGTCGGGACGTGGTGTCACCGAAAACACGCCGTCAGTGAGGGCGACGTTCGTATTCGGCTGGATCACATAGGCCTGGTTGGCCTCGACCGCGGTGCCGTCGGCAACCGTGACCACCTGCAAGGCCGCGTGGGCCTGAAGCAAAGAGGCAAGGTGGCTCTCAGAGTGGGGATCCAGATGCTGGACGACCACTACGGCCAGGCCAGGCTGGGCCGGCAGACTGGACAGAAGCTGTCGTAGGGGAGCTAGTCCGCCGGCCGAAGCACCAATCCCGACGACGGGGAAGGAGTTCGACGCCGACGTGCCCATGTACCGCCAGTATATGGCCGGCCTCCGGCGTGAGGGTGATATCCCGCCCGCGCGATGCTTTTCCTATTCGTCGTTGGCCATTGCAATGTGCCGGTGAGACGCCCCGCGGAACCCGTGTCAGTAGCCGGCGTTCCTTCCTACACTGCCCCCTCGATTCCGGGCTCGGCGCCTGAGCCCCTCCGTTCCGCCTTGGCGGCGCGGGCGCGCGCGCGCTGGCATGCTCCTTGAAGCTTCACCGTAGGGCAGACCCCAAGGAGAACGAACATGCACCGCACCATTTCGGCTCGCCGGCTCCCCACGATTGACGCAGGCACGGCACCTATCGATCTCGATGCCGCGACGGCGAGGGGGCGCGACCTGCTCGCGGCCTGGAGTCCACGGCTCCTCAGCGTGATGCGAATCGTCGCCGCGTTTCTCTTCCTCGCTCACGGCACCCAGAAGTTGCTGGCCTTCCCGCCGGGACAGATGGGCACGGTGGCGATCGGATCGCTCATGGGCATGGCGGGCGTGCTCGAGTTAGTGGGAGGCACGCTCCTGCTCGTCGGCCTTTTCACAAGGCCGGTGGCTTTTATCCTCGCGGGAGAAATGGCGTACGCGTATTTCACCGCTCACGCGCCGCGAGGCTTCTGGCCGATCGCGAATGGCGGCGAATTGGCGGCGCTGTACTGCTTCATCTTTCTCTATCTGGCCGCGATTGGCGCCGGACCATGGAGCGTCGATCGCTTCCGTCGCGATCGACGAAGAGTGCAGCTATAGCTAGAAGGCGAGCGTCAGTCGCATTCCCCTTGCCTGTCGCCCGAGTATGGGCGCCACGCGGAGTGTCGCCTTCCCGCCAGGTCGAAAGAAGATGACGTCGTTCGACGAGATGAGCGCGTCGATTCCGACGCCTATGCCGGCCCCGAGACCGCCATAAAGCGCCGCTACCTCCGCAACCACAATGAAACTCTCGCCTCCGAACTCATGGAGGAATGCCAGACCTGCCAGCAATCCGAGCCCGCCGCCGACCGCAAAGCCTGTCTTCGCGCCATTGCCGAGCGAGTCTGGCCGGGAGATGCGAATCGTTCTGACGTCCTCTTCGCCGAGGGCCCGCCGCGTGCCGTCGGCGGCGATCAGGTCCATCGTACTCGCGGAAAGACTCACGAGCCGGCCACGAAACAGGTGGCCGTCGCCGCCCGTGACCGCAAGGACATCGCCACTCTTGACGACGACACGCAACTGATCGAACGAGGAGGCCAGTTCCTGGGCGTCGGCCGTTCCGACAATTGTGAGAAGCAGAGCTGCTGTCGTGCTCAAAATTGTTCGCATGTGGCTCTCCGGCCGGTGAGACCGGCGGTGGGGTGTGCGAAAGTCTTGAGCGTGAACTAAAGGACTGTGAGGCGGGCGTTACGTCGGAGAGTCAGGAAGAGTCAGGAATGGACCGTCGGAAAGTGGTCGGGGCGACTGGATTCGAACCAGCGACATCTCGCTCCCAAAGCGAGCGCTCTACCGGGCTGAGCCACGCCCCGACTCGGGTCGGATCGTAGCACAGCCCGATAAATGCGCCTCGCTCGGTGACCTTCAACGCTTTGTGAGTTTGACGGTCTGCAAGAGCACCGGTTGATCCTCGTAGTTTTCGACGATGAGCGTCTTGCTGACTTGATCCATCATCAGCTTGGCTGCGGCGATCACCTTGCCGTTGCCCTCGCCTTTGGCGTCGAGCTGAATGTCGATGAGCATGAACGGATACTCGGTGGAGCGCGGCGAGGTTGACGTCTCCCAGAAGCTCATCGCGCGATCGGCGGCCAGCGTGATGTGCTGCCGTCCGCTGTTCTGGACGCCTTCGGCGCGCGCGAACCGCAGGTCGACACCGACCGAGCCGGTGCTGCCGAGACGGCCAATCGATGGAAATGACCGCAGCGTGTCGATCATCTTCTTCGGTGTCGCTTCACGCATGTTATTGGTCCAGCTATCGACCTCGGCGTCGGTGCTCCAACGGTCGAGGGTAATCGTGACCGGCGTGGCCACCGACGCGTCGACCGTGCGTACGGCCAGAGCGGTCAAACGAATCGGCGGTTGGAGGCTGGCGGGCGTCGAGCTGGCCGATTGGGCGGCACCGCCGGCCGTGAACCCCGCCACGGCCAGCGCCAGCGTGGGCAGCCATAGCGCGTGCATGGGTCTCGTACTTCGTAACATGGGAACCTCCAGCGTCTCGTGGCCTCAAGAGAATAGATGAGGACGCGTTCTGGGCACTGAGGAGCAAGAGATATTCCATCGCAAAGCTGCCGAACGCCTCAGCGCTCCTGTCACCGTCCGGGGACGAGCAGGCTTCACGGTTCCGATCAACAATAGCCGCTCGTGGCCCGGTCTTCCCGCTCGATCCTGATTCTCGTAGCCGCTGCGCTGGCCCTCGCTGCCGGCTACGGCGCCTACTCATATTTCCGCACGGCCCGGCAGGCCGAGGACGCCGCCAATGCGCGCGACGGCGCGCCCAGTTGGGGTCCGGGTGGCCGGCTCATTGTCTTTGCCGCCGAGGTCGGGCGCGAGCCGGCAGATCTCTATGTCATGGCTGCCGATGGCAGCGGCCGCCGACGACTGACGAGCACTCCGGCGGTCGAAGCCAACCCGGTATTCTCACCAGACGGCACGCGCATCGCCTTTGAGAGTGACCGGGACGGTAACTCCGAGATTTATGTGATGGAGGCCGACGGTGGCAACGTGCGGAGGCTGACGAACGACCCGGCCTCCGATGCGTTCCCTGCCTGGTCCCCAGATGGAACGCGGCTGGCGTTCATGTCCGATCGGAACAAGCGCGCGGCCTCCGACATTTACACGATGGACGCGACAGACGGCTCGAAGATCGAGCGGCTTACGACCGATCTCGCCAACTGGTCACCGCAGTATTCCCCTGACGGCAAGCAACTGGCGGTGCAGGTCAACCGCGATGTGGCCGTCATCGATCTCGGGACGAAAGCGCTGCGGCGTCTCACTTTGGAACCGGCAAACGGGATGAATCCGACCTGGTCGCCAGACGGCCGGCGGCTGGCATTTGTCACGACACGCAATCGGCGTGCTGAGATCTTCTCGATGAACAGCGACGGGACGGACGCGAAACCTGTAGTCGCGATGCCCAACGGGTCGGCCATCGATGCTCGGTGGTCGCCCGATGGTTCGCGGCTGGCATTTGTCTTCGTGCCAGGCGAACCGCCTCCCGGCGAAGCACAGGGACGCCAAGGTATCTACACATTCGACTTGACGACAGGCGCAATCACACGTCTGAGTCCGTAAGCATCGTTAGGAGATCGGGTCTCTTAAGAGACCCGATCTCTGCGCCCCCCAAAGGTGGCGACTGCCGTCCTTTCGGTCCCACAATCGCCGAGATGGCATATAGATTGCGTTTTGAGATCGGGTCTCTTAAGAGACCCGATCTCCTAAATACGTCCGGAACTGTCGAAATGCCGAGCCGCGGTGCGAGACGGCCATCTTGTCCTCGCGGCTCGACGCCCCCAGCGTGCGACCATAGGGCGGATAAAAGAAGATAGGGTCGTAACCGAAGCCGTTCGTGCCGTTCGGTTCGGATGTAACCCATCCTTCAACAGTCCCTTCGCATGCAAAACGTCTTTCGTCGCCGACGATCCGCCGTTCGTCCACAAAGGCCAGAGAGCAGACGAACCGCGCCGTCCAGGGCTGAGGCTTGCCGTCGAGCTCCCGGTACAGGTTGGCGAACTTGTCCGGGTAGGTCACGCCGGGATAGCGGGCGCTCTCGACGCCAGGTCGCCCCCCGATCGCGTCGATCACCAAGCCCGAGTCTTCCGCAACAGTCGGCAGGCCGCTCGCCGCGGCGTACGCCTCAGCCTTGATGCGGGCGTTCTCGGCAAACGTCCAGCCGGTCTCTTCCGGCTCGGGGATGACCGGCACGTCCGCCAGGCTGAGCAGATGGAGGGGCAGACCCTTCAGTGCGTCACGAATCTCGACCAGCTTGCCTGGATTCGTGGTTGCGATAAGGAGCACCGGCGGGGCGGCCACGCGGTCATCATACCCACCCGTCCTGCAGCGTCCCGCGTCATAGAGGCGTATACCGGATGGCGGCGTATAATCGCGATCTCGCGGCCAATACGAAAGGAATCCCCATGGTTCGGAGAAGGCCCCATTTTTCCTGGCTGATTGCGGTATCGAGCGCGGTCGCATTTGCCGCAGGGGCATCGGGCCAGGGTGGACTGCGGTTGGCCGCGCAAGGGGTCGTCACGCCGTCAAATCCCATATTTGGCGCCCAGGATCCGACCGAGCCCGCGCCAACGCCCGCTCCCTCGGAGCCTGGCACGCCCCAAACGACGACCCCTGCGGCGCCGCAGGCGCCCGCTGCGCCCCAAGCGCCTGCCGGTCGTGGAGGTCGCGGGGGTACCCGCACGTACCAGCAGCTCGTCGCCGAGTCGAAGGTCGACGAGGGCGTGTTCAAGGTGCATCGCGTCGGTGACACCGTTTATTTCGAGATTCCGAAGGCGACCCTCGGTCGCGACTTCCTCTGGGTCACGCAGATCAAGCGCACGACGTTGGGCGCCGGATACGGCGGACAGGAAGTGGCCGAGCGAGTCGTGCGCTGGGACACCGCGCCGGGCAACCGGATTTTCCTCAAGCTCATCAATTACGACCTGGTCGCCGATCCGTCGACGCCCATCGCGCAGGCGGTAAGCGATGCGAACAATCCGGGCATCCTTCGGGCATTCCCGATCTCGGTATCGAGCCCGGCCGGTGATCCGGTCATCGACGTGACGTCCCTTTTTCTTGCCGAGATCACCGAGTTCTCGCCGCGCCAGAATCTCGGCGCGCGCGGCATGGACGCGAGTCGTTCGTACATCGAGAAGGTGGTGTCCTACCCGGAGAACGTGAACGTGCAGGTCACCCAGACTTTCACGTCCGGCGCTGCCGGTGATCCCACCGCGGGTGCGGCGCGCGGCCGCGTCGGCATGGCCGGCAGCACCGGCACCATCGTGGTCTTTCACAGCATCGTCGAACTGCCCGAGAAGCCGATGACGCCGCGCCTCTTCGACGCGCGCGTGGGGTACTTCTCGACGTCGATGTACGACTTCAGCCGAGACGAGAACAAGGCGGTTGAGCGCGACTACATCACGCGGTACCGGCTCGAAAAGAAAGACCCGTCGGCGGCCGTTTCGGACCCGGTCAAGCCGCTCGTCTACTACATCGACCCGGCCACGCCGAGCAAGTACGTGTCATCGATCAAGAAAGCCATCGAAGACTGGCAGCCGGCGTTCGAGGCGGCCGGCTTCTCGAACGCCATTATCGCGAAGGAAGCGCCGAGCAAGACCGAGGATCCCGACTGGGATCCGGAGGACGTGCGGTACTCCGTCATTCGGTGGCTGCCATCGACGACCGAGAACGCGTCCGGTCCGCACGTGCACGATCCGCGCAGCGGCGAAATTCTCGAGGCGGACATCCAGCTGTTTCACAACGTCCAGAACCTCGCATCGATGTGGTATTTCACGCAGGTCGGCGCGCTCGATCCGCGGGCCAAAAAACTTCCGTTGCCCGATCAACTCGTGGGACGTCTCATCGAGTTCGTCGTGGCCCACGAAATCGGACACACGCTCGGCCTGCAGCACAACATGAAGGCGAGCTCGCTCTACACGCTCGCGCAGGTGCGCGACAAGAACTGGGTCCACGAAAACGGCCACACGCCGACGCTCATGGACTACGCGCGCTTCAACTACGTCGCGCAGCCCGAGGACGGCATCGCTCTCGAGGATCTCGTGCCGAAGATCGGCCCCTACGATCGCTGGGCCATCATGTGGGGCTATAAGCCCATCGACGCCGCCAAGACGCCTGATGACGAGAAGAAGACCCTCGACGGGTGGGCGCGCGAGCAGGACGCCAAGCCGTACCTGCGGTTTACGACGTCCAACTCGCTCGGGACCGACCCCGGCGAGCAAACCGAAGCGGTCGGGGACGCGGATCCGACGCGCGCCACCGAACTCGGATTGCGCAACATCCGCCGCGTCTCAGACATGCTCGTCTCCGCGGCCGAGCGGCCCGGCGAATCCTACGACGATCTCACCGAGGTTTATTCCCGTGTCGTCGGCCAATGGCGCACCGAACTCGGGCACGTCGTCAACGTCGTCGGGGGCATCGATTCGAAGGAGTTGTACGGCGGGCAGCCAGGGCTCCGCTTTGCGCCGATCGCACGCGCGCGGCAGGCCGCGGCCGTCCAGTTCCTGCTCGCCAACGGCTTCACCACGCCGACGTACCTGGCGCGCGCGGACCTGTTGCGGCGCATCGAGCCCTCCGGAATTGTGAACCGCCTCCGGACGGCGCAGAACTCGCTGATGAATGCGCTGCTGCAGAATACGCGACTCGATCGGCTCATCGAACAGGCCGCCACCAATCCGCAGGCGTACTCGCCCTTGCAGATGCTCACCGACTTGCGCGTCGGCATCTGGAAGGACCTGTCTCTGCCGGTGCCGTCCATGGATCTCTACCGGCGCAACGTCCAGCGCGTCTATCTGGACACGATCGACAATCGGCTCAATGGCGCACAAGTGCCGAGCGACGAGATCCGGGCGCTCCTGCGTGGTGAGCTTCGGCTGGTCGACGAACAGGTCGCCGCCGCGCTGCCCAAGGTCACCGACGTCGTCGTACGCCGGCACCTCGAGGATGTCCGCGGAATGATCGCGACTTCGCTCGACCCGCGCGCCATGCGACCACGCGCGGTCGCCGGCGGGGCGGTCGTGGTCGGCGGTCGAGGCGTTGGCCCGGCCACCCTCGTCAGACCGGCGCCCGCCACGCT
>Ga0190274_10001211_pt1 | contig 15161 bp, 13 predicted proteins | sample Popmic531T_FD_133002 | JGI IMG/M metagenome (GOLD analysis project Ga0190274, IMG submission 133002) | Populus adjacent soil microbial communities from riparian zone of Yellowstone River, Montana, USA - 531 T | ecosystem: Environmental > Terrestrial > Soil > Riparian zone | place: USA: Montana...
TCCGGCATCCCGATCGCCGATGGCATGTCCGACTATCTGCAGATGCTCAACCAGCGCGACGGCGGCATCGGCGGCGTCAAGATCGCCATCGAGGAATGCGAGACCGGCTACGACACCAAGAAGGGTGTCGAATGCTACGAGCAGGTGAAGGACAAGAAGCCCGTCATCGTCAATCCGTGGTCGACCGGCATCACGCTGCAACTGATCCCGAAGGCCTCGGTCGACAAGATCCCGGTGCTGTCGATGGCCTACGGCCTGTCGGCGGCGGCGGTCGGCGATGAATTCCCCTGGGTGTTCAATCCGCCGATGACCTATTGGGACGCGCTGTCGATCATCTTCCGTTATATCGGCGGCAAGGAAGGCGGCCTCGACAAGCTGAAGGGCAAGACCATCGGCTATATCTTCTTCGACGGCGGTTACGGACGTGAGCCGATCCCGCTGCTCGAGTCGCTCGCCAAGGATTACGGCTTCACCGTGAAGCTCTATCCGGTGCCCGCCGCCGAAATGCAGAACCAGTCGGCGCAATGGCTCAACGTGCGGCGCGATCGCCCGAACTACATGATCATGTGGGGCTGGGGCGCGATGAACCCGACGGCGGTGAAGGAAGCCTCCAAGATCAATTACCCGATGGATAAATTCATCAGCGTCTATTGGGGCGGCGGCGAGGACGACGCACGTCCGACCGGCGCCGAAGCCAAGGGCTTCACCTCGCTCGCCTTCAGCGCAACGGGTGCGAATTTCCCGGCGTTGCAGGACATCCAGAAATTCGTGATCGACAAGGGCAAGGGCCAGACGGCGAAGGACAAGCTCGGTGAGTCGCACTACAACAAGGGCGTCTACAATGCCGTGCTGATCGCCGAAGCGATCCGCAACGCGCAGAGGATCTCCGGCAAGAAGGTCGTCAGCGGCGAGGACGTGCGGCGCGGGCTTGAGACGCTCAACATCTCGGCGGCGCGCTGGAAAGAGCTCGGCCTGCCGGATTTCGGCTCGCCGCTTGCGGTGACATGCTCGGATCATAACGGCCATCAGGCCGCTTATCTCCAGCAATGGGACGGGACCAAGTGGGTGAAGATCACCGACTGGATTCCGCCGATGAAGGAGAAGGTACGCCCGATGCTGGAAGAGGCGGCCAAGGACTATGTATCCAAGAATCAGCCCTGGCCGAAGCGCACGGAGCCTTGCGAAAAGTCGTCGTAAACTTGCTTTCCATCTCCCCGCGCCGAAGTCGGATGTTTCCGACTTCGGTCATGAATAGTGACCAACTCGGGTAAACCCGAGTTGGTTGCGGAGAGGGAACGATTGCGGAGCCTTCATGTCAGCAGCAAGTCAGGCTTCGGCGGCAAGTGCGCCCGCTGCGGAGAAAATTCTCTCCGTGAACAATATCGAGGTGCTTTACGACCACGTCATCCTGGTACTCAAGGGCGTGTCGCTCGATGTCGAGAAGGGTGGCATTGTTGCATTGCTCGGCGCTAACGGCGCCGGCAAGACCACGACGTTGAAAGCGATTTCGAACCTTCTGCATTCCGAGCGCGGCGAGGTCACCAAGGGCTCGATCGTGTTCGAGGGACAGGAGGTGCAGGACCTGTCGCCAAACGAGCTGGTGCGGCGCGGCTGCATCCAGGTCATGGAAGGCCGCCATTGTTTCGGCCATCTCACCGTCGAGGAAAATCTGCTCACCGGGGCTTTCACCCGCAAAGACGGCAAGGCCGCAATCGCGCGCGATCTCGAACTGGTCTACGGTTATTTCAAGCGGCTGCGCGAACGCCGAAGCTCGATGGCGGGCTATACCTCCGGCGGCGAGCAGCAGATGTGCGCCATCGGGCGGGCGCTGATGTCGCGGCCGAAGATGATCCTGCTCGATGAGCCGTCGATGGGGCTCGCGCCGCAGATCGTCGAGGAAATCTTCGAAATCGTGAAGGACCTGAACGTCAAGGAAAACGTGTCCTTCCTGCTGGCCGAGCAGAATACCAACATGGCGCTGAAATATGCGCGCCACGGCTACATCCTGGAGAATGGCCGGGTGGTGATGGACGGCGACGCCAAGGCGCTGTCGGAGAACGAGGACGTCAAGGAATTCTATCTCGGCATCGCCGAGGGCAAGCGCAAATCCTTCCGCGAGGGCAAGCACTACAAGCGGCGCAAGCGGTGGCTGGCTTAGTCATTCCGGATGCCGCCACAAGCGCGTCTACGCGCGTCTTTGACGCGCTACGGCTGCGATCCCGGAATGACGTAGGGGAGAGCCGATGACAAATCACTACGACTCCCTCGAAACCCGCGACCCGTCGCAACGCGAGAGCGAGACCTTCGCGAAACTGCCTGGTCTTATCGCACGCGCAATCACCGCGCCGGGCTGGGCAAAACAACTCGCTGGCGTCGATCCCAAATCGGTCACCTCGCGCGCGGAGCTTGCGAAGCTTCCGTTGTTGCACAAATCCGATTTGCCGGCTTCGCAGAACGAAATACCGCCGTTCGGCGGCTTCAATGTCGTCCCGCCCGGCAAGGCGAAACGCCTGTTAATGTCGCCAGGCCCGATCTTCGAGCCGGAAGGCCACGGCAAGGATTTCGCAGGCGTCGCACGCGCGATGTTCGCCGCCGGCTTCCGCGAAGGCCAGATCGTGCTGAACTGCTTTTCCTATCACCTCGCACCCGGCGCCTGGATTTTCGAATCCGGCGCGCAGGCGCTGGGCTGCCCGGTGATCCCGGCCGGCGTCGGCAATACCGAACAGCAGGTCGAGGCGGTCGCGCGGCTTCGCCCCGACGGTTACACCGGCACGCCGGACTTTCTGAAGATATTGCTGGATGCTGCCGGCTCCGCCGGCAAGGACGCATCATCGATCAAGCGCGGGCTCGTTTCGGGGGCGGCGCTGCCGCCGACGCTTCGGCAGGAATTATCGTCGCGCGGAGTCGAGGTGCTGCAATGCTATGCCGCCGCCGAGACCGGCGTGATCGCCTATGAAACCCAGGCGCGCGAAGGACTGGTGGTGAACGAAAACATCATCGTCGAGATCGTGCGCCCGGGCACCGGCGATCCGGTTCCTGAAGGCGATGTCGGCGAGGTGGTCGTGACGACTTTCAATCCCGATTATCCGATGATCCGGCTCGCGACCGGCGACCTGTCGGCATTGTTGCCCGGCCGCTCGCCTTGCGGGCGGACCAATATCCGCATCAAGGGCTGGATGGGTCGCGCCGATCAGACCGCGAAGGTGAAAGGTATGTTCGTGCGACCCGAACAGATTGCCGAGCTTGCGAAGCGTCATCCCGAACTCGGCCGGCTGCGGCTCGTGGTCACGCGTGAGGGTGAGCAGGACGCGATGACGCTGCTGGCGGAATCGCAAAAGCTGGATGCCGGCCTGAACGAGACGATCGCGGCGAGCCTGCAGGCGCTCACCAAGCTGAAAGGCGCCGTGAAGCTGGTTGAAACTGGCACGCTCGCCAATGACGGCAAGGTCATTGCCGACGAGCGGCCGATCTCGTAGGCCAGACTTTCTCCCGGCATTCGGGCAGCGACTGAGAGAGACCGATTTCGTGCCTGACGCCCTGAAGCCCCGCGACGCGAAGGATGTCGAGGACGCGGTTATATGGGCGCTGGCCGAGGGCAAGACGCTCGAAATCGCAGGGCGTGGCTCCAAGCGCTCGCTCGGGCGGCCGAGCCAGTCGGACCTCACGCTCGATCTTTCCGGACTTTCGGGTGTCACCCTTTACGAACCGGAGGAATTGGTGCTGTCGGCGCGCGCTGGCACACCGATCGCCGAGATCGAGCGGCTGGTCGCCGAAAGCGGACAGGAGCTCGCCTTTGAGCCCGCCGATTACGGGCCGCTTCTTGGGGCTGCGGCAGGCGCCGGCAGCATTGGCGGCGTTCTGGCTACCAATCTTTCTGGCCCGCGCCGCCTGAAGGCCGGTGCCGCGCGCGATCATTTCCTCGGCGTTACGGCGGTGTCGGGCAGGGGGGAGACCTTCAAGTCGGGCGGGCGGGTAGTAAAAAACGTCACCGGCTACGACCTCTGCAAGCTGATGGCCGGGTCCTACGGTACGCTCGGCGCGATGACTGACGTGACGATCAAGACGCTGCCGCGCGCGGAGACCGAGGCGACGCTGCTGGTGGCGGGACTGGACGGCGCGAAAGCCGCCCGTGCGATGGCCCAGGCGATGGGGTCGTCCTTTGATGTCTCCGGCGCGGCGTATCTGCCGGCGGAAATTGCGGGTTCGATTGCAGGTCTGGATGGCGGGCAATCCGCGACCGTCTTCCGGCTCGAAGGGGTGCCACCGTCGGTGTCGCATCGTACGGCCACGCTCGCAGCACAGCTCAAGGCATTCGGCGCGGCGCAGGCGCTGCCTGCTGAACTTTCCCGGGATATTTGGCTGGCGATCCGCGACGTGGCGCCCTTTGCCGGCGGCGGCGCGGCGACGGTCTGGCGCATTTCCACTGCGCCGATGCAGGGCGCGGCTTTGGCCGCCGAGATCGCTGAAACCGCTGGAGGGTCCTATTTCCTCGACTGGGCGGGCGGACTGATCTGGCTTTCGTTGCCGCCCGCCGACGATGCCGGTGCCGCGCGATTGCGGCCGATGGTCGCGAGAGCCGGGGGACACGCGACGCTGATCCGTGCGCCGGCCGCAATTCGCGCAGCGGTCGAGGTCTTCCAGCCGCAGGACGAAGGTGTCGCGGCGCTCAGCCGTCGTGTGAAGGAAGGCTTCGATCCGAAGGGTATCCTCAATCCCGGGCGGATGTGGGCGGGGGTGTAGCGATGCAGACGCATTTTTCGCTCGCCCAGCTTGCCGATCCGGCCACCGCCGAAGCCAACAAGATCCTGCGCGCCTGCGTGCATTGCGGCTTCTGCACCGCGACCTGTCCGACCTATGTGCTGCTCGGCGACGAGCTCGATTCTCCGCGCGGCCGCATTTACCTGATCAAGGAGATGCTCGAGAAGGGCCGTGCGGCGACCGCCGACGTGGTCAAGCATGTCGACCGCTGTCTTTCCTGCCTCGCCTGCATGACGACCTGTCCGTCGGGGGTGCATTACATGCATCTTGTCGACCATGCGCGCGCGCATATCGAGGAGACCTATCGAAGGCCGCCGCAGGATCGTCTGACGCGCTGGCTGCTGGCAGCGATCCTGCCTTATCCGACGCGGATGCGGGTAGCGCTTGCGCTCGCAATATTCGGCAAGCCGTTTGCGCCGCTGCTGGCGCTCCTCGGTTTGAAGCCGCTGGCTGCCCTGCTGCGGCTCTCGCCGGCCGGCCGTCTGCCGCAGGCGGTGCCGCAGCGGCACATCCGCCCCGCGGAAGGTACCCGCAAGGGCCGGGTGGCGCTGTTGCAGGGCTGCGCCAATAGCGTGCTGGGCGCTCATGTGAATGCCGCGACCATCCGCGTTCTGACCCGTCAGGGGATCGAGGTCGTGACCCCGCACGATGAATCATGCTGCGGTGCGCTCGTTCATCACATGGGCCGCGAACATCAGGCGCTCGCCCAGGCCAAGGCCAATATCGATCTGTGGACCACGGAAATGGCCGGTGACGGCCTCGACGCCATCGTGATCAATGTCTCGGGTTGCGGCACGACGGTGAAGGATTACGGCTTCATGCTGCGCACCGATCCGGCCTATGCCGAAAAGGCCCGGCGGGTTTCAGGCCTGACCCGCGATATCAGCGAATATCTGGCCTCCTTGCCGCAAGGCGAGCCGACGGCGCCTGTCGCGCTCACCGTTGCCTATCACGCCGCCTGTTCGCTCCAGCATGGCCAGCAGGTGATCCGTCAGCCGAAGGAGCTGTTGACGCGCCATGGCTTCCGTGTGGTGGATATCCCTGAGAGTCATCTGTGCTGCGGTTCGGCCGGGACCTACAATATCCTGCAAAGCGACATTGCGCAGACGCTGAGGGATCGTAAGATTGCGAATATCGCTTCTGTGAGTCCCGACGTGATTGCGGCAGGCAATATTGGATGCATCACTCAGATTGCGTCGGGCACGGCGATACCGGTGGTCCATCCGGTCGAGTTGATTGATTGGGCCACGGGAGGCCCGAAGCCGGCGGGATTGTCCGGCGGCGCGCATGCGGTGCCGGTCAGCAAGGGCACGGTCGCGGCAAAGACGTCAGCTCTTGCTTAGAGGCAGTGTAGCGCAACCCATTCGGAGAGAAGTCATGGCGAAGAAGTCGAAGAAGGCCAAGAAGGGCAAAAAAGCCAAGAAGGGCAAAAAAGCCGCCAAAAAATCGAAAAAAGTAGTCGCGAAGAAAAAGAAAGCGGCGAAAAAGAGCTCGCCGAAAAAGGCCAAGAAGGCAAAGAAAGCCAAGAAGGCTAGAAAGGCCGCTGCGCCGAAGCCTGCCGCACCAATGGCCGCGCCAGCGCCGAAGCCAGTAGTCCCGAGGGCCGCTCCCAAGCCCAAGCCCGCGCCGGCTCCTAAGCCTGAGATGCCGGAGCCCGCTCCATCGGCGGGTACCGCCCCAACCTTCGCCAGTTCCGGCGGTTACAAGCCGTTCGGCAGCGACGACAGCGGGACCTGACCGGTCCGGTTTTACGCCTTCAGACCTGATAACGGCCCGGTCCCCAAAAGGTCCGGGCCGTACCATGTCGAAATCCCGCCCTCGCCAAAACCAGCCTTTGGTGTAGCGTTGCGAGCTGAGCAAGCCGGGAGGTTCGGGTGACGGAAGTGTTCGTGGCGAAGTTGTCGGAACTGCCGGACGGTGAGCGCCGTATCGTTACGCATGGTGATGTCGAGATCGGGGTGTTTCACTGGCAGGGCGGGTTCTACGCCTATCGCAACCTCTGCGCCCACCAGGGCGGACCGGCCTGCGAGGGCGTGATCATGCACAAGGTCGAGGATGTGCTGGCGCCGGACCGCACCTGGCATGGGCAGAAATTCTCATCCGAAGAAGTGCATTTCGTCTGTCCGTGGCACGGCTACGAATACGACATTCGGACCGGCGAATGCGCCGCCGACCGCAAGCTCAAGCTGAAATCCTATGACGTGGTACGCCGCGGCGAGGACATCTATGTCCGCGCCGATTGATGCCGCCGCGATCGGCGCTTTGTCGGACGCGCAATTGCAGAAGCTGCTCGCCGCTGCGATCAAGAGCTATGCCGCGCGCGCGGAGGCAAGCGACGAGCCGCTGCCCGCGTTGGCGCCTAATTCCGAGGTGACCGCGACCGAGGCGATGCTCGTCGTCTCTGCTATCCTGAAGGCCGTGAACGTGCAGGTATTCGAGCTCGGCATGTGGCAATCCTGGTCCGGGCGCTGAACAAGAAGAGGTGAGGTCATGGAGCTTCCGCTCAGCGATTATCGCAAGATGGCGGTCGCCGAATTCGATACCACGAAGCTGCTTGCGCATGCCTCGCAGCAGGCAAAGGAGCGCGGCTATGATCGCTTTCCGATCGTGGACGTGGATTCGCATCATTACGAATCCGAATCCATGGCGGAGATTCTGGAATATCTCGACGACCCGGTGCTGCGTCAGCTCATGCTGAGTGCGGGTCAGGCCAATGCCAAGAACAACGGCGTATTAGCGGCCGGCGTCGGCTATCAGGACATGGGCGGGCGGGTAATGCGCTATCCGCTGCGCCGCATGGAAAAGACCGATGGTCCGGACCATCGCGACATCACGCTCACCAAGCGCTGGATGGATGCGATCGGCGTCGATGTCGCGATCCTGTTTCCGACGCCGATGCTGCAGCTTGGCGTGCATCCGCAGGTCGAGGTCGAGGTCGCCCTGGCGCGCGCCTATAACCGCTGGCTGTGCGAAAAGGTGCTGACGAAGGAGCCCCGCATTCGCTCGATGCTTTATCTACCCTTTAACGACGCCGAAGCCTCCTTCCGCATGGTGCAGGAATTCGGCAAGAGCCCCGGCGTCTGCGGCTTCATTGTGACGGCGGCGCGCTACCGCCCCGTCCATCACAATTCCTACATGAAGACCTACGCGCTGATGGAGGAACTGAACCTGCCGCTGGGCTTCCACGCCGCCTATAACTGGAACGATCAGTCGATGTCGATGCTGAACCGTTTCATCTCGGTGCATGCGCTCGGCTTTACGTTCCATAACATGGTGCATATGGCGAACTGGATCGTGAACGGCCTGCCGGAGCGGTTTCCGAAATTGAAGATCGTGTGGATCGAAAGCGGCCTCGCCTGGATTCCCTTCATGATGCAGCGCTTCGACAACGAATACATGATGCGCTCCTCGGAGGCGCCGGCGCTGAAGAAGCTGCCGAGCGATTACATGCGCGACATGTTTTTCACCTCGCAGCCGATGGAAATGACCGACATGGGCGCGCTCGAAACCACCATGCGCATGATCAATGCCGAAACCCAGCTGATGTATTCTTCGGATTATCCGCACTGGGATTTCGATCTGCCGTCGACCATTTACGATCTGCCGTTCCTGTCGGAAACCGCAAAGCGAAATATCCTTGGCGGCAACGCCATCCGCCTGTTCGATCTCAAACTGCCTTCTCAGAAGATGGCGCGCGTGGCCTGAATTCGAAAAATTGAACCGGACTCAAAGAAAGTCCGGCCGCATAAAACAGGGAGGACGTGATGCTTAGGTTGGCTGTTGCCGCCGTTGTCTTGATGCTGTCGCCTATTGCCGCTGGCGCACAGACCGAAAGCCTGAAAGTCGCAATTTCTCAGCGGTTTTTCTGGGATTCATCGTTCGTGGAATTCGCCGAGAAGGCCGGCTTCTTCAAGGAAGCAGGTCTGGTCGTCGAGCCGTTCTATACCGACGGGGGCGCTGCGACCCTCACCACGGTAATTTCGGGCAGCGCCGATGTTGGTCTTTCAAACGGTCTTTTGGGCGTCATCGGCGCATATGTGAAGGGTGCGCCGGTGCGCATCATCTCCGCACAAATGACCGGCGCCGGAGAACTTTACTGGTATGTGAAATCAGACTCGCCGATCGCTTCACTGAAAGACCCCGCGATCAAGACCGTGTCCTTCTCCTCGCCGGGCTCGTCTTCGAACCTGATCCTGCTGGCGCTGATGAAGCAGGCCGGCTCGAATGCAAAGACGATCGCAACCGGCGGCGCGCCTGCGACGCTGACCCAGGTGATGACGGGGCAGATCGATGTCGGCTGGGCCGCCGCGCCGTTCGGGCTCAAGCATTTGATGGAAAATCAGATCAAGGTGATCGCGCGTACGACCGATGTGCCGCAGCTCGCAAACCAGACCATTCGCGTCAACATCGCCAATGAGAGCGCGCTCAAGACCAAACGTGCCGCGATCGAAAAATTCATGCGCATTTACGCGCGCGCCATCGACTGGGCCTACGAAAATCAGCGCGCCATCGATATCTTTGCCGACAACAACAAGCTGCCAAATGACATCGCGAAGAAGGCGGTTTTCGAATTCTATCCAAAATCGACCCTGCAGATCGGCGAGATCAAGGGCCTCGACCTGACGCTGCAGGATGCGCTCGACTACAAGTATATCGCCAGTGCCAAGACCGCGCAGGAGATCGCGCCGCTGTTCGACATCGTCTACAAGCCGGGGCAATAAGGCGTTGTTGGAAGCGTTGTTGCCTCAGGCAGCCCGGCCCCATACCATTGGCGCCGGAGCCTTTGGCATTGGCCCAATAGATAATCAAAACAAGTCTATCTGAGGAGACACGCGCGATGGCGTACAACATTCTCATCCTGGGCGCGGCCTATGGGTCGCTACTCGCCTCCAAGATGCTGTTTGGAGGCCACAAGATTCATCACGTCTGCCTGCCGGCGGAAGCCGACCTCATCAATTCTGAAGGGTTCCAGGTCCGGTTGCCGGTGAAGGGCCGCAAGGATCCGGTGGTGCTGGATTCGCGCAAGCTGCCCGGGCAGGTGACCGCCGGCGGCGCCGCCGGCGTCGACCCGTCGAAATACGATCTCGTTGGCCTTGCGATGCAGGAGCCGCAATATCGCTCGCCGGGCGTGCGCGAATTGCTCGATGCGGTGGCCAAGTCTCGTGTGCCCTGCATGTCGATCATGAACATGCCGCCGCTGCCCTACATGAAGCGAATTCCCGGTTTGAATGCCGAAACGCTCAAGCCCGCCTATACCGATCCGAGCGTTTGGGACAATTTCGAGCCGGGCAAATTGACCTTGTGCAGCCCCGATCCGCAGGCGATTCGCCCGCCGGATGAAAAGGTGAATGTGCTGATGGTAACACTGCCAACCAACTTCAAGGTGGCGAAGTTCGACGACGACAAGGCGACCGCCATCCTGCGCAAGCTCGAAAGCGACATCGACGCGGTTCGTTTCGATCCGGGCGACGGCACCAAGATCGAATTGCCGGTGAAGCTGCGCGTACACGATTCGCTATTCGTGCCGCTTGCCAAGTGGGCGATGCTGCTAGCGGGTAATTACCGCTGCATCACACCGGACGGCATGCGTACCGCGCAGGAAGCCGTGCACAGCGACATCGAGACCTCGCGCGCGGTCTATAACTTCGTCAACGACCTGGTGGTGAAGCTCGGCGCCAATCCGAATGACCTTGTGCCGTTCGAGAAATACGCGGCGGCCGCGCAGAGCCTGTCTCGCCCGGCTTCCGCGGCGCGCGCTCTCAATAATGGGGTGCCCTTTATCGAGCGCGCCGACAAACTGGTGCAATTGATTGCCAAGCAAAAGGGCCTGAGCCTGCCCGCCATCGACGCCCAGGTGGCGCTGGTCGATTCACGGCTGGAAGCGAATCGCAAGAAGGCCGCCTGAGTCGTTCGAGCCCTGAAAGGCTGTTCGCAAAGCCGAAAAAGCGCCGGAAACCCTCGGGTTTCCGGCGCTTTTTCGTGACTTTCGCGCAACAGGTTAATGCATTGTGACAGCAGGGTGTGGATTGGAAGCCATTTAAGACCGAAACGCCCAAAAAGGCGGCACATGCCAAAAGAATGCAGTTGGCTCATAAGCGGCTTCCATGCGGAATTATCGCGACTGCAGGAAATGCAGCGGGTGGCGTTTGGGGGTTCCGGCGAATTGGTCGCGAACAATTGCCGAAGCTGAAGCCATCGAGAGCGTCGAAATGAAGGGGCTAGCCATGAAGAATTATGTTTTGCCGGCGATTTTTGCGGCCGCTGTCTTGTCGAGCGTGCCAGCAGCCGCCGCGGACCTGAAGATGGTCACCAAGGCGCCGCCGCCGCCGGTGTCCTACAATCCTTGGGACGTTGCGATCGGTGGGGCGATCATGACGGACTATAACTTCCGCGGTATCTCGCAATCGGCCCGCGGTGCCGCCGGCACGGCCTATATCGAAGGCCGTTACAAGCCGATGAAGGACGTCGAATTCTACGCCGGTTCGCAGGCCTGGACGGTGAAACTGATCACCGATCCGACCGCCGAAATCGATCTCTACGGCGGCGTGCGCCTCACCTGGGACAAGTGGGGCCTCGATATCGGCGCCATGTACTACCTGTATCCGGTCGAGCGTCAGGTCGACGGCGGTCTCGGTACCACCCTGATCGTGCTGCCGAACGGCAACACCAGCCTTGCCAACACCGACTTCCTCGAGTTCTACGGCAAGCTGACCTACACCTTTAACGACAACTTCCTCGTTACCGGTGCGGTGTACTACACCAACAACTGGCTGAATACCGGTGCCAGCGGCACCTACTATTCGGGTATCGCGAAATACACCGGCACGGCGATGCCGAGCGGCTGGAACTGGTACCTGTCGGGCGAACTGGGCTATTACGACCTCGGCACCACCAAATATGACTACATCGCCTTCCCCGGTCCGAACTTCACCGGCTGGGATTTGCCGAGCTACCTGACTTGGAACGTAGGCGTCGGCTTCACCTATAAGGCAATGACTCTCGACCTGCGCTATTACGACACCAACCTCACCAAGGAAGAGTGTAACGTCCTGACTGGTGATCCCGGTGCGGTGTCGCTCGGCTCTCCGATTGCGATCACCAACCCGAATGGCCTGCAGTCCAAATGGTGCAGTGCGGCCTTCATCGGCAAGCTCTCCTTCGACACGACTCTTTCCTCGATCAAGTAAACGAAGATCGATAGCAAGCCTCTTCAAGAGCGGCGGCCGAAAGGCCGCCGCTTTTTGTTTTGCTGAAATGCCTGCGACTCTGGCATCTCGGTTGCACTCTGGTCCGCCAGTTGGCAGCCGCACGCAAGCGACAGACGAATGCAAAGCGATCGCAAATGGTTCGAGATGGCCGCTAGTGCGGCCGGCGGCGCGGTTGCCATCGGCGCAATGTGCCTGTTGTCGATCCAGACCAGGTTTCCGCTCGAGTATATTCCGTTTGCGACCTCGATCGTTCTGGTGACCGGATCGCCGGAGGCAGCGCCGGCGCGCCCGCGAGCCCTCGTCGGCGGGCATATCCTTTCGGCGGTCGTTGGCGAGATCGCGCTCATGCTCGGGCGGCTCGCAGCCCTGGGTCGCCGCGATTGCGGTCGGAGTTGCGATACTGGTCATGCTCGCAACCGACAGTTTTCATCCTCCGGCTGGAATCAACCCGCTCATCATTGTGACCCACGGCCTGTCCTGGAGCTTTGTCGTGGTTCCGGTCGCTGCCGGCGCACTCATTCTCCTGGCCTATACCTGGCTATGGACCAATTGGATCCGCGGCACGCGCTGGCCTGACCGGTGGTGGTGAGATCACTTGGCTGGCTGTTTCAGCCGCTCCGTGACGCGGAATCCGTCGCCGTCGGCCTGCAGCCCGAGATGCCTTTCATGCAGCGCATTCAGCGTCGAACGATGACCGACCGAGACGAAGGTCGCTCCCTTCAGGCGCGTGTGCAAGAGGCCGTAAAGTCTCGCTTCCGATTCCTCATCGAGCGAGGCGGTCGCCTCGTCCAGAAACAGAAAATCCGGTTTCTGCAAAAGTGCGCGCGCGATGCCGAGCCGTTGCTGTTCGCCAAGCGAGAGCATGCGGTTCCAGTGGGCCTCTTCGTGCAGGCGGCCTGCCAGAGCCGCAAGTTCGACTGCGCTTAGGGCCTCCGCCAGCGTGGCATCGTCGAAAGTGCCTCCGTCGGAGGGGTAGGACAGTGCATTGGCGAGCGTTGTGACCGGAAAATAAGGCCGCTGCGGCAGCAGCATAATTCGCGCATCGGGGGGCAGTACGACGCGCCCCTTGCCGAAGGGCCACAAGCCCGCGACCGCACGAAGCAGCGTCGACTTGCCGGCGCCCGACGGCCCGGTCAGCAACAGACGGTCGCCGGGCCGGAATTCGGTCGCGACCGAGTTCAGCAGCGGATTGCCGTCCGGCTTGTTTAGCGACAGATCCTCGACCCGGATCGATATTGCGCCGTCGCCAGGCGACGCGGTGATGGCCGACGTCGCGGCCTGGCTCTCGGCATCATCCAATGAGCGGTGAAATCCGGCCAGACGTTCCACGATCGCGGCCCATTCCGCCATGGTGCGATAGATAGTGACAAAGAACGATAGTGATTCCTGCACGCTGCCAAAGGCGCTTGCTGTTTGCGTAAGACCTCCGAGTTGCACGTTGCCGGCGAAATAAGCCGGGCTCACGAGGATGTAGGGCAATATGATTGCGATTTGCGAATGACTCTGGGTGAAGAAGGTCAGCCGTTTCTGCCGCGAGATTAGCCGCTTGAAATTCTCCGCCACAGCTTTGAAGCGCTCACCGAGGCGCGCATTTTCTGCGTGCTCGCCGCGCAACAGGCCGATTTGCTCCGAATTTTCGCGCACGCGCACAAGGTTAAATCGGAAGTCGGCTTCGAAACGCTGCTGTCGGAAATTCAGGTTGGCGAGCGGCCAGCCAATCCAATGCGCGAGCAAGGTTCCCGCCACCGAGTAGATCAGCGCCGCCCAGACAAGGTATCCCGGAATCGCGATCGCGACTCCGAACACAGTGAGCGGCGCCGCCTCGGACAGCGCCCACAGGATCGCCAGAAACGAAAACAGCGTCACGATCGAACCCAGCAGCCGCACGCCGATCGACAGGGTTTTCTCGACGAACTGGTTAATGTCGTCGGCGATGCGCTGATCCGGATTGTCGGCGGCGTCGCCTCGCAACTGCATCTTGTAATGGGTCGAGTCTTTCAGCCAGCGTGCGACATAGGCCCCCGTCATCCACGTGCGCCAGCGGATTTGCAGCCACTGGTTCAGATACAACTGGTAAACCGCGAGCAGCACATAGGCCGCCGCCAGCAGACAGAAGACCTGCAACTCCCAGAAAAAACTCTCCCAATTCTTGTCCTGAAGCGCATTGAAGAAGCGCGCATTCCATTGATTGATCATCACGTTGATCGCAACGATCGATAATTCGATGGCAATCACGGCGCCCAGCAGCAGGCGGCCGGGCCAGCGGTCCTCGGACCGGAAATAGGGCAGGGACAACGCCCAGACGTCGCGCATCAGCCGAGACAGGCCGTTCACTTCGCCACCTTGACGGTGACTATATTCAAGGCAGCGACCGAGTATTGCCTTTCCGCACTGCAACCGCGGCGGCGCTCGCCGAACCTGAATGACATGAAAATTTGGCTTTCTGTATGCGGGGCTCGGCGAAGGGGTGCTACCTATCGAGGCCCCAATTGCAGTCTTGTGGAAATGCCGCAACCCGTCCAAAGTATAACGAACGAGCGCTGGAATAACACATACGTGCCGGCGTTTAATCACGAAAAGCGGCGCAACAAGCGCCGCAAATAAAACGGTCTCTAGGGAGGTACCTCATGACCAAGAAAGTCGAGAAGACGAGTCGCCGCAAATTCGTGCTGGCGATGGGAGCGGCTTCGGCGGCCGCTGTAGCCGCGCCGCGCGTAGCCAAGGCGCAAGGGCCGATTTCCATGCGCTGGCAAAGCACATGGCCGTCCAAGGATATTTTCCACGAATACGCGCTCGATTACGCCAAGAAGGTCAACGACATGACCGGCGGCGATCTCAAGATCGAAGTGCTGCCAGCCGGCGCTGTGGTGCCGGCCTTCCAGTTGCTGGATGCGGTGTCGAAGGGCCTGCTCGACGGCGGCCACGGCGTGCTGGTCTATCATTATGGCAAGCAGAACGCGCTTGCGTTGTGGGGATCCGGTCCGGGCTTCGCCATGGACGCCAACATGCTGCTCGCCTGGCACAAATATGGTGGCGGCAAGGAACTGCTCGAAAAGCTTTATGCGTCGGTCGGCGGCAACGTCGTGTCGTTCCCCTATGGCCCGATGCCGACCCAGCCGTTCGGCTGGTTCAAGAAGCCGGTCACACGCATGGAAGACGTCAAGGGCCTGAAGTTCCGCACTGTCGGCATTTCCA
>Ga0190274_10001212_pt1 | contig 15154 bp, 12 predicted proteins | sample Popmic531T_FD_133002 | JGI IMG/M metagenome (GOLD analysis project Ga0190274, IMG submission 133002) | Populus adjacent soil microbial communities from riparian zone of Yellowstone River, Montana, USA - 531 T | ecosystem: Environmental > Terrestrial > Soil > Riparian zone | place: USA: Montana...
CGCGTAACTCGGCGCCCAGTTCTGCGCGCCACAACTGCTCGTAGCGTGCCCCGGCCGACGTCGGCGCGGCCTGGCGTTCGATTACGGCTGCCGCCGCGAGTTCGCCCGACGCCATCGCGTAGTAGATACCTTCGGCCGTGATCGCATTGACGAAGCCTCCCGCGTCACCCGCGAACAGCACGCGCTGGTTCCAGGTTCGTCTCATCGGGCCCCCGACCGGAATCAGAAACGGGGTAAAGCACCCCCGATCGGACCTGCCGGCGAGCACGCCTCGGGCGACGAGCGACTCGATCAGTCGCTGCTGCACCTCGTACGGTCGCGCATCGACCGCCTCGTCAAAGTGCGACAGCAGGCAGCCGACCCCGGCGTTGACGTGATGGGTCTTCGGAAACACATACGCGTAGCCATCGAACCCGTCGTACGCGTAGGCCACCCACAGGGTCTCGGGCGCGGCGGCGCGCAACCGGTCGTTCGGCGTCTCTTCCATCATGTCAAGAGCGACGGCCGTGCGCGGCCAGTGTGCGTTCACGCCGAGCCGCTTGGCGATGACGCTATGGACGCCGTCGGCCGCGATCAGGAGCGGCGCCGACAGACGGCGGCCATCGCGCGCCTGCAGCGTGACGCCGCAGCGATCCATGCTGGCCTGCGTGATTTCGAACGCGGATTCGAGGTGCGCGCCGGCCCGCTGGGCTTCGCGTACGAGTGTGTAGTCGAACTCGACGCGTCTCACGAGCAGCACGCAGTCGCGCCCGCTCTCGAGCGCCATCACGACGCCGCGAGGCCCTTCGAGGTGCACCCGCGAGATGCGGTGGACGTCGATGTCCGCGAGCGCGCCGTCGAGCCACGGAAACCGTCGCAGGACACGGGTCGTAATACCGCCGCCGCACGGCTTGTTCCTTGGAAACGAAGAGCGATCGATCAAGAGCGTCTTGAGACCGGCGGCCGCCAGGTGCCGCGCGGCCGTCGCCCCGGCCGGTCCGGCGCCGGCGACGATCACGTCGGCGTCGAACCGGGAGGTTACTTGCCGATCCATCGAAGCAATTCGGGTAGGTTGGGCGGCTTGCCCTGCATGAGCAAGCCCACGCGGAAAATCCGGCCCGCTGCCCAGATGACTGCTACGGTCGCGGCCACGAGGATGGCGACCGAGAGCAGAGCCTGCCAGATCGGCGGGCCCGGCGGCATCGTCAGCCGGAGCAGCATCGCAAATGGTGTGAGCGGAGGAATAAAGGACAACGTCGTGGCAAAGGCCGAGTCGGGGGCACGAATGACCATCATCGAGGCGAAATACGCCATCATGAGTGCCATCATCGCCGGCTGCAGCATGCTCTGGGCGTCCTTCAGGTCCGAGCAGGCGGAACTGAGCGCCTGGAACAACGAGCCGTACAGCAGCGAGGCCGAAACGAGGAAGACGAGAAACCAGCCGACGAGACCCAGGTCAATCAGGTCCGGCCGGCCGACATTGAAGAGCGTATAAATCCCGCCGGCCAGGTAGACCACCGCCAGCAAGAGCGACACCGCGACGACCCCCAGGAGCTTGCCGGCCAGCAATTCGAAGGCCGTAATCGACCCGAGCAGCACTTCGCTGATCTTGCTCATCTTCTCTTCGATGATGGTGTTGATGAGGTGCTGGGCGTTCGACATCACCGACATGAACATCAGCACCAAAAAAAAGATCGGAATGCCAAAACGCTCGATCTCATCCACCGCGCGCGCCGAGGTCGTCGTGCCGTCGGCGCGGCGCTCCACCAGGCCGTAAGGCGAGACGTCAACGCGTTTGGTCAGGCGCGCGACGAGCGCGGGGTCGACGCCCGCGTTTGTGAGGCGACGACGCTGAATCTCGGCGCCGATGTTGGTCGAGAGCCACGACGAGAGACGCGTGTAGGACGTGTTGGCGCTGTAGTACTTGATGGGTTCGCCCGTCGTTGAATCGAGGACGTCAGCGGGAATGACGACAAACGCGAAGATCTCGCCGTGGCGCACCCGGTCAGATAGTCCGGGCGTGGGATCGTTACTGCGTGTCTTGTCTGTCCCGACTCGCTCGGGCAGAAAGTGAGGGCCGTCGCGCGTGAGCCCCTCGCCGGCCTCCTCATTGTGCCGAGTCGCCGCCGCCTCGATTGCCGGATAGACCACGCCCGTATCGTCCACGACGGCGAAGCGCCGATCCTCGCGGTCGACGCGCGACGAGGCATAGGCCATGAAGGTCATGACCCCGCCGACGAGCACCGGGACGACAAGCAGGCCCACGATGAAGAACTTGCTGCGCAGCAGGCCCATCAGCTCGTTCTGCGCGACCGCGAAAATGCGAGTCATGCTGCCCCGTCGATGGTTGCCGACGGTCCGGCAATGCGCACGAAGATATCCGCCAACGACGGACGCATGATTTCGAAGTGACGCACCTCGGCGCGCAGGACGAGCTGCTGCAGAAGCGCGTTAGGGCTGCCGGTCACGCGAACATCCTGGTAGTTGCCGTGATCGATCACCGATTCGAGCTCCGCGAGACCGCTGAGCGCCGAAAGCCCGCCGGAGACGGCGACGCGAATCGTGTCGTGACCGTATTCGGCCTGAATCTCCGCCAGCGACCCATCGAGCACCTTTCGCCCTTTGAAAATCATCAGGATGCGGTCGCACATCTTCTCGGCGGTGGCCATGTCGTGCGTGGAAAACACAATCGTCGTGCCTTCGCGCCGCAGGTCGAGCACCGCGGCCCGGAGCGCTTCTGCATTCACGGGATCAAGACCGGAGAACGGTTCGTCGAGGATGAGCAGGCGCGGGCGCGCGACCATGGCTGCCACGAACTGGACCTTCTGCGCCATGCCCTTGGAGAGCTGGTCCACGCGCTTGTCGGCCCACTCGGAGAGCTGCAGACGCTCGAGCCATCGGCTAATCACCGGGTCGAGCTCGGCCACCGTTCGACCTTTGAGCCGGCCGTAATAGCGTAAGAGGCGGCGCACCTGCATTTTCTTGTAGAGTCCGCGTTCCTCTGGCAGGTAGCCGATCGCGTCGCGGGTCGCGGCCGACGCGGGCTCGCCGAGCACGTCGATACTGCCCCGATCGGGTGCGATGATGTTCAAGATCATCCGTAGAGTCGTGGTCTTGCCGGATCCGTTCGGACCGATGAAGCCGTAGATGGCGCCGTCAGGAACGATCAGGCTGAGATCGTCTACCGCGCGATGGCTGTCGAAGAGCTTGGAGACGTGTCTGATGTCGATCGCAGGTGTGGGCATGTGCGCCAATGTCAAATGGTACGGAGCGTCATTGTCGATCAACGCGCGGAGTGCGCGACAGGAGTTTCGGCCTTGGCAGGGATTGACAGGATTGTGAAAGATTTCACATTATAGAGACGCCGTCAGGCCCCGCAGCCCGCCTGATGCGCCTCCGTGCCCCCTGGTTTCGGACGAGCCGTGCCCTTCCGTGAGAGCCGCGATGCCGGTGGCTCTCCGCGAAACGTGTGTGCGATTCGTCCGGGGAATCAAGTAGGCTTAGGGCGCTTTCGCGGCCGTCTATGAGCCAACTTTTCCCACGTAGCGCCAACGCACTGGCGAAAGCCAGCCTCGCCGCCATTCCTGCTATCGGCGCTTTGGCTGGCTGGATCATCTATTCCTTGATGTACTCGGGCTGGGCGACCAAGCAAAACGAATTCGTTGAACAGCCCGTTCAGTTCAGCCACGCCCATCATGTCGGCGGTGAGGGTATCGACTGCCGGTACTGTCACACCTCGGTGGAGAAGTCGGCCTTTGCCGGCATCCCCCCCACCAAGACCTGCATGAACTGCCACTCGCAGATTTGGACGAACGCGCCCATCCTCGAGCCGGTGCGTGCGAGCTTTCGCGATGACAGGAACCTGACCTGGACTCGCGTCAACGACTTGCCGGACTTCGTGTACTTCAGCCACAAGATTCATGTGCGCCAGGGCGTCGGCTGTGTGACCTGTCACGGCCAGGTGGACAAGATGCCGCTCATGGTCCAAGCGGCGCCCTTGCTCATGGGCTGGTGTCTCGATTGTCATCGGGCACCCGAGAAGTTTCTGCGGCCGCGCGAATCGGTGTTCAAGATGGATTACGAAACGCCCCGGTCCGATCGTCCGGTGACCGTGAAGGGCGCCAATGGTGCCGAGCACGCCTTCACGACGCAGACCGCGCTAGGCATGTTCCTCAAGACCGAGTACCGAGTGCCCGACGCCGCCCATATGTCGAGCTGCTCGGTCTGCCATCGCTGACAGGGGCACGTCGAAACCACCCATGACTCTCGCTGATATCCGTTCGCGGTTGGCCGGTCTCGAGGGGCGCACCTATTGGCGGAGCCTCGAGGAACTCTCCGACACCGCAGAGTTCCGCGACTACCTGCACCGCGAGTTCCCGTCACAGGCCGAAGAGTTCACCGATCCAGCAGGCCGGCGCCAGTTCCTGCGCCTGATGGGCGCCTCGCTCGCGCTCGCCGGCGTCAGCGCCTGCACCCGGCAGCCCCCAGAGAAGCTCGTGCCGTATGTGACCCAGCCCGAGCAGATCGTGCCGGGCCGGCCGCTGTTCTTCGCGACCGCCATGCCGCAGGGTGGGGTCGGCATGCCGCTTCTGGCCGAGAACCATATGGGCCGGCCGACCAAACTGGAGGGCAACCCCGAGCATCCGGCAAGCCTGGGCGCGACCGACGTGCTGGCCCAGGCCTCCGTGTTGACGCTTTACGATCCCGATCGGTCGCGGACGATCAGCCACCTCGGCGAGGTTCGCACCTGGTCGGCGTTTCTCTCCGCCCTGCAGGTGGCCGTGGGGCCGCAGCGGACCTCAGGCGGCGCTGGCCTGCGCCTGCTCACCGAGCCGGTCTCCTCACCGGCGCTCGTCGATCAGATCGAGACCTTGCTGGCGGCGTTTCCACAGGCCAAGTGGCATCAGTGGGATCCGGTCTACGGTACGGTGCAGGGGGGCGCGCCTACGGCATCGGCCCTCTATCAGTTCGACAAGGCCGATGTAGTCGTCTCGCTCGATGCCGACTTTCTGGGATTCGGACCGGCCGCGGTTCGCTATGCCAAGGACTTCTCGTCACGCCGGCGGATGGGGACGCCCGAGCACGAACTGAATCGTCTCTATGCGTTCGAGCCCGTGCTGTCGGTGACCGGTGCGAACGCGGATCACCGTCTGCCCATGAAGGCGCGGGAGATTCACGGATTCGCGTCGGCGCTTGCCGGTGCCGTGGGCGTGCCGGGCGCGAATGGCGCAGCGGCCGGCGAAGCGGGTAAGTGGCTGAGCGCGGTGGCCGAAGACCTGAAGGCTCATCGGGGGCGCTCGGCTGTTGTCGCCGGTGATACGCAGCCGGCCGCCGTTCACGCGCTCGCGCGGGCGATCAATACGGCGCTTGGCAATGCGGGCACCACCGTGCACTACACGACTCCGGTCGTGGCATCGCCGCTCGATGGCACCACGTCGATTGCCGACCTCGTCAAGGAGATGAATGCCGGCACCGTACAGGTGCTGCTGATCCTTGGTGGCAATCCGGTTTTCACGGCGCCCGCCGACGTGCCCTTCGCGGCGGCGCTCGACAAGGTCCCCACGCGCATCCACCTTGGGCTCTATCACGACGAGACAGCCGAGCACTGCCACTGGCACGTTCCCGAAGCGCATTACCTCGAGTCGTGGGGTGACGTGCGCGCGTTCGAGGGCACGGTCTCGCTCATTCAACCACTGATTGCGCCGATCTATGAAGGCCGCACCGCGCTCGAACTGCTGGCGACACTGAACGGCGCCGGCGGCACGCCACTCGAGATCGTCAAGGGCTACTGGACGCGCGCGTTCTCCGGCCAGACCAAGACGACATGGACGCTTCGCGACAGTGCAGGGGTCGCGTTTCCGTCGGCCGACGTGTTCTGGCGCCACGCACTTCACGATGGTTTCATCGCCGGTACGTCGCGCCTCTCGAATCCGGCCACAGCACCCGCGGCGCCGTCCGAGACGGCGACTCCTGCGATCTCGGCTGCCGCGATCCCGACGAGCGAACTCGAAATTGTCTTCCGTCCCGATCCGTACGTGCTCGACGGGCGCAACGCCAACAACGGGTGGTTGCAGGAATTGCCTCGACCGCTCTCGAAAGTGACCTGGGACAACGTGGCGTACATCAGCCCGAAGACGGCCGAAGCGCGCGGAATTCCGATCTCACGTAGCGGCAACGCGGACCAGGATTTGCTCGAAATCGAGTACCAGGGACGCAAGGCTCGCATTCCGGTCTGGGTCATGCCCGGCACGGCCGACGATGTCGTTGTCGTCCTCTTCGGCTACGGTCGTAAGAAGGCCGGACGCGTGGGCAACGGCCTCGGACACGACGTGTTCGGCCTCCGCAGTTCCGCAACGCCCTGGTTTGGCGGCGGCGCCAAAGTCACGAAGACGGGCGACGAATATTTCGTCGCGTCGACGCAGAACCACTTCGTGATGGACGGCCGCCATCCGGTCCGGGTCGTCGACGCGGAAGAATACCGGCGCGATCCCAAGGTGGTCGCCGAGATGGGGCCGGAGCGTCCGCCCGAAGAAGAGTCGCTCTACCGCAAAGAGCACTCGGGCGGAGAAGTGACCTCGACGCCATTCGAATACAAGGGCGACCGCTGGGGCATGGCGATCGATCTCAATGCCTGTACTGGCTGCAGCGCGTGCATCGTGGCCTGCGTCGCCGAGAACAACATTCCGGTCGTCGGGAAGGCGCAGGTCGGGCGCAGCCGTGAGATGCACTGGTTGCGCGTGGACACGTATTTCGAAGGCGATGCGGAGTCGCTCTCGGGCACCTATCACCAGCCGGTGCCCTGCATGCAGTGTGAAGCGGCGCCGTGCGAGCCGGTGTGCCCGGTCGGCGCCACGGTGCACAGCGACGAAGGCCTGAACGACATGGTCTACAACCGCTGCGTGGGCACCCGCTACTGCTCCAACAACTGCCCGTACAAGGTGCGGCGGTTCAACTTCCTGCTGTACCAGGATTTCGTGACCCCCGAACTGATGCCCCAGCGCAATCCGGATGTCACGATCCGAAGCCGCGGCGTCATGGAGAAATGCACCTACTGCGTGCAGCGCATCAATCACGCGCGTATCGACGCCAAGGTCGAGGGACGTCCGATACGCGACGGCGAGATCCAGACCGCGTGCGAGCAGGTGTGTCCGGCTGACGCCATCGTGTTCGGGGATCTCAACGACGCGGCGAGCCGCGTGGTGAAGCTCAAGGCGCAGCAGCGTAATTACGGGCTGCTCGAGGATCTGGGCACACGGCCGCGGACGTCGTACCTGGCCAAGGTGCGCAATCCGAACAAGGCGCTCGCGTAAGGGGACGAGGACTGCACGTGGAGCACCACACCGAACACTACGAACCGTCACAGTTTCCGGCCGGCGACTTCCGCGCGCCGGTCGCGGTGATCGCGCCCGGCCACACCTACGGCAGCATCACCGACAAGCTGACGACGATGGTGCTGACCAAGCACACGCCGATCGCGTGGTTTGGGGTGATTTTCGTCGGCTTCTCGCTGGTGATGGCGCTCACCGTTTCACTGACTTACCTGGTGTTCACGGGCATCGGCATCTGGGGCAACAACATCCCCGTCGGCTGGGCGTTCGACATCATCAACTTCGTCTGGTGGATCGGCATCGGCCACGCCGGCACGCTCATCTCCGCGATTCTCCTGCTCTTCAAGCAGGATTGGCGCACGTCGATCAACCGGTTTGCCGAAGCCATGACGCTCTTCGCGGTCATCTGCGCGGCCATTTTCCCGGTCTTCCACACCGGCCGGCCGTGGCTGGCGGCCTACTGGCTCTTCCCATACCCGAACACGATGACGCTGTGGCCGAACTTCCGCAGTCCGCTGATCTGGGACGTATTCGCGGTGTCGACGTATGCCTCGGTGTCGGCGGTGTTCTGGTTTGTCGGACTGATTCCGGACCTGGCAACGTTCCGCGATCGCGCGGAGCATCCGGCGCTGCAGCGGCTCTACGGCATGCTGGCTCTCGGGTGGCGCGGGTCGGCCAAGCATTGGTACCGGTACGAAACGGCTTACCTGCTGCTGGCCGGGCTGTCGACCCCGCTCGTCCTCTCGGTGCACACGGTCGTGAGCTTCGACTTCGCGGTGGCGGTACTGCCGGGCTGGCACGCGACGATCTTTCCGCCGTACTTCGTCGCGGGCGCCATCTATGCGGGCTTTGCGATGGTGCTCACGCTGGCCATTCCGTTGCGCGCGATGTACAAGCTGCACGACTTCATCACGATGCGGCACCTCGAAAACATGGCCAAGGTCACGCTCATCACGGGCCTGGTCGTCGTGTACGGCTACAGCTGCGAGGCCTTCTTCGGCTGGTACAGCGGCAATGAGTACGAGCGGTTCATGATGAAGAACCGCATTTACTACGGTCCGTACGCGTGGTCGTACTGGATGCTGCTGCTCTGCAACTTCATCGTGCCGCAGCTACTCTGGTCCAAGCGCCTGCGCCGCAACCTGGCGGTGGTCTTCACGGTCTGCATGTTCGTCAACGTCGGCATGTGGCTGGAGCGGTTCGTCATCATCGTGACCAGCCTGCACCGCGACTTTCTGCCCTCTTCCTGGCAGATGTACTACCCGACGATCTGGGACTTCACGACGCTGGCGGGCACGATCGGCTTGTTTGTCACCCTGATGTTCGTGTTCGTCCGCGTGCTGCCGATGATCTCGATCTTCGAAATGCGCACGCTCGTGCCCGAAGCGACGACGAAGAATCCGGAAGGAGGGTCGCACTGATGGCGCATGGTCAGGTGACCAGTCCGGCCGTCTATGGCCTTCTGGCCGAGTTTGCCTCGGCGCAGCAGTTGCTCGATGCCGCGCACCGGGTGCGGGCGGCCGGCTACGCGCGTGCCGACGCGTACTCCCCGTTTCCGATCCACGGATTGGCAGAGGCGCTCGGTTTCCGCGAGCACCTCGTGCCGAAGTTCGTGTTGGCGGCGGGCATCACTGGGGCGGCAGCCGGGTACGGGCTCGAATATTGGACGCAGGCGATTGCCTATCCGCTCAATATCGGCGGTCGGCCCCTTTTCTCATGGGTGTCCTTCATCCCACCCGCCTTCGAGACCACGATTCTGTTTGCGGCGTTCACCGCGGCGCTGTCGATGCTTGCGCTGAACGGCCTGCCGCAGCCCTATCACCCCGTCTTCAACGCGGCCCGCTTCAAGCGCGCGTCGCAGGATGCCTTCTTTCTGGCGATAGAGGCGGCCGACCCACGCTTCGACATGGTGAAGACCCGTGATTTTCTGCAGGGACTCCATCCCCGCGAGGTGGTGACCCTTGAGGAGTAGGCGAATGGGGCCCCGGTCTAAAAGAGCCGGTCTCTCATTGGTTGTGGGGGCAAGACCCGGTCTTCTGGCGTGGGCGAGACCCGGTGTTCTAGTCGTCGCGATCGCCGTCTCCGCTTGCCGTCAGGACATGCACGACGCGCCGCGCTACGACCCGCTCGAGGCCAGCACGATCTTCCGCAACGGCGCCTCCGCCCAGCCGCTGGTCGAAGGCACCGTCGCCCGGGGCGACTTGAATCAGGATGAGCTGCTGGCGACCGGCAAGGTCAACGGCCAGCCCGCCGACCAGTTTCCGTTCGCCATCACCCGCGCGGATCTCGATCGTGGCGAGGAGCGCTTCAATATCTACTGTTCGCCCTGTCACGGACGCACCGGCGAGGGCAACGGCATGGTCGTCCAGCGCGGCTACCGGCAGCCCCCGTCGTACCACGCGGATCGGCTGCGGCAGTCGCCCGCCGGCTACTTCGTGGACGTGATGACCAATGGCTTCGGCGCCATGCCGGACTACCGCGCGCAAATCACGCCGGACGATCGGTGGAGGATCGTGGCCTACATCCGGGCGCTGCAGTTGAGCCAGCAAGGGACGACCGCCGATGTCCCCGCTGCTGAGTTGACCAAGCTCGAGGCGGCAGATGCCGCAGCCGTGCCAGCCGGAGGCCCCGAAGCGCCGGCCGCAGCCGGGGAGCCCGCGAAATGACGACCGAATCCGGACACTTCAGCGAAGCGGCCTTGATGGCCAGGCCCACGGCGGAACTGAGCCGCCTGGGAAGCCGGTCGCTGCTCTTGGGGGCTCTGGGATTGGGGCTCACCGCGATAGGCTTCGTCTCGGCACGCGAGACGTTCCTGCAGTCGTATCTCATCGCGTTCATCTTCTGGATGGGGCTGACGGTCGGTCCGCTCGGCGTACTGATGATTCACCACCTCTCTGGCGGCGCATGGGGCATGGCGGGCCGGCGCATCTGGGAAGCGGCGACCCGCAACCTGCCGCTGATGATGCTGTTGTTCATCCCGATTGCCATCAATCTGCCGACGCTGTACGTCTGGGCGCGACCGGAGGCGGCATCCGATCCCATCATTCACGACAAGGCGATCTACCTCAACGTGCGGTTCTTTCTCGTGCGCGCGGCGATTTTCTTTGCCATCTGGTCCGCGCTCGCGTTCATCCTGAATAAATGGTCGGGCGAGCAAGACCGCCAGCCGGCCATGCTGCCCGGGCCGCTCGATCGCCGTTCGCGTCTGGTGTCCGGCCCGGGTCTCGCACTGTTTGTCCTCACGGTCACGTTCATGGCCGTGGACTGGGTGATGTCGCTCGATCCGCACTGGTACTCGACGATCTTCGGCATCCTCATGCTCGGCGGGCAGGGGCTGTCGACGATGGCCTTCACGATCGTGGTGCTCGCGAGTCTGGTCAAGTTCGAGCCCATGGCCACCGTCGCCGACGCTGAGAAGATTCACGACATTTCCAAGCTGATGTTTGCGTTCGTGCTGCTCTGGGCGTATTTTTCCGTCTCGCAGCTCATCATCATCTGGTCGGCGAACCTGCCTGAAGAAATCCCGTTCTACCTCGAGCGGCTGCATGGGGCGTGGGCGCCGGTAAGCATCGCGCTGCTCCTGCTGCAGTTCGTGCTGCCGTTCATGCTGCTGTTGTCGCGCGGCCTCAAACGCAATCCGGCGCGCGTCAAATGGATCGCGCTGCTCATCCTCTTCATGCGCGTCGTGGACATCACCTGGACGATAGGGCCCGTATTCCGCCATGAAGGGTCGTCGATACATCCGCTCGATTTCGCGGTGGTGCTCGGTATGGGCGGGCTCTGGTTGCCGCTCTTCTGGCGCAACCTCGCGCAGAGGTCGCTTGTGCCGGCGCGCGATCCCTACTTCAAGGAAGCACTGAGCCATGGCGGACATTAAGCACGCGCCGGCCGCTCCGCCCGTTGAGGGCGACGGCGTGAACTACAGCGGCATCGGCTGGTTCATCGTGGTTCTCGTGGGCACGACACTCGCCTGCCAGTTGCTCGTCTGGGGACTCTTCAAGGTCATGGCATGGCGCAGCGACAAGGCGGAGCCCCAGCGGGCGACGATGGCCGCCGACCTGGGCAGGCGGGAACTGGCGAGCGGACGCATGATCACCGGCGCCACCACCGAGCCGACGGTGCCGCTCCTTGTGGGAGAGCCGACCGTGCTGAAGGCGTACCGCGACGCCGAGGACGCGCAGTTGAAGGCGTACGGCTGGGTGGATAAAGGGGCGGCGACCGTGAGGCTGCCGATCGAGCGGGCGAAGGACTTGCTGATCGAGCGCGGCCTGCCGACGCGTGCTGCGGCACCAGAGGCGCCGCCGGCGCCCAAGCAGGCGGCTGCCGAACCGAAGAAGTAGCCGATGACACTGAGCATCATGCATACGAGCGTGGGCCGCCTTCGGGCGGTGCGATCGGGTCTTGTCGGCCTGATGCTCATCGCCCTGTGCGCCGGCCCCGCGTTCGCGCAGTTCAGCACGCCGATGTCCGTGCCGCCGCCGGGACCGGCTGCGACCGCGCAGATCCCGATGCTCCGCGAGGTTGGGATCGATCAGAAGCTCGATAGCGCCGTGCCGCTCGACACGCCGTTTGTGGACGAGACAGGCCGCGACGTGCGCCTCGGCGAGTACTTCGGCGCGCGGCCGGTCATTCTGGTGCTGGCCTACTACCAGTGCCCGATGTTGTGCACGCAGGTCATCAACGCCACCGTCAGTTCAATGCTGCCGCTCACCTTCAACGCCGGGCAGGAGTTCAACGTAGTCGTCGTGAGTTTCGATCCCGGTGAGACGCCGGCGATGGCACGTGCCAAGCGCGATGATTTTCTGAAGCGTTACGGCCGACCGGCGGCCGCCGCCGGAATCCACTTCCTGACAGGACGACCCGAGGCGATCGACGCGCTGACGAAGGCCGTGGGCTTCCGGTACGCGTACGACCAGACGATCGATCAGTACGCGCACCCGGCGGCCCTCACGATTCTCACGCCGAAGGGCCATGTGTCGCGGTATCTGTTCGGCATCGATTTCGCCCCGCGCGACCTGCGATTTGCGCTGATCGACGCGGCGGGGGATCGCATTGGTACGGTCATCGACCAGGCCATGCTCTTCTGCTACCAGTACGACCCCGAGACCGGATCCTACGGCTTCGCGATCATGACGGCAGTTCGGCTGGGCGGCATCCTCATGGTGGCCGCTATCGGCGCGTTCATTGTGGTCAGCCTGCGGCGGGATCGCCGGCAGGAGAGAGCGGTCTCGTCGGCCGCAGCGGGTACTCGCTAGATGTCCACGTCCTTTCCCCTGTTTCCTCCGAACGCTTCGTCGGTCGCGACCGAAGTCGATCTGCTGTACCTCTTCATCACGGCGATCAGCGCGTTTTTCGTCGTTGTCGTTGCGGCGCTCGTCGTCATCTTCGCCGTCAAGTTTCGGCGGCGCCACCCCGCGGAGGTCGGCGCGGACATCCACGGATCGCTCGCGCTCGAACTCACGTGGACGTTCATCCCCTTCGTGCTCGCGATGATCATGTTCTTCTGGGGGGCCGACCTCTTCTATCGCCTGGCGCGTCCGCCGGCCGATTCGATGGAGGTCTTCGTTGTCGGCAAGCAGTGGATGTGGAAAGTGCAGCATCCCGAAGGCGTGCGCGAAATCAACGAGTTGCACGTGCCGGTTGGCCGCAACGTCCGGCTCACCCTGGGCTCCGAGGATGTGCTGCACGATTATTCGATTCCGGCCTTCCGCGTGAAGATGGACGTCGTGCCGGGCAAACTCACCACGATGTGGTTCAAGGCCACCGTGCCTGGCACCTATCACCTGTTCTGCGCGGAGTACTGCGGCACCAAGCACTCAGGAATGATCGGGCAGATCTACGCGATGGAGCCTCAGGCGTACGAGGCGTGGCTCGCGGGAGGCAGCGGGGGACCCGCGGTACCGCCCGCCCAGGCCGGCGAGAAGTTGTTCACGGGTCCCAACTACGCGTGCTCCACCTGCCACAAGGCTGACGGCAAGGGTCCGGCGCCCCGCCTGGCCGGCGTCTACGGCAGCCAGGTCGAGCTCGCCGACGGCCGCAAGGTGCTCGCCGACGACAACTACGTTCGCGAGTCGATCATGGTGCCGAGCGCCAAGGTCGTGAAGGGGTTTCAGCCGATCATGCCGCCCTTCCAGGGCGTGATCGCCGAAGAGCAGGTCATTCAGCTCATCGCGTATATCAAGAGCCTCAAGGCGGATGGGCCAGCTCAGTAGCGTGCGAGTGTTTTTATGAGTGACGCAGTAGAAAGACGAAACAGCTATCTCGACGCGCCCTACGGCGTCGCGGCGTGGCTGCTCACGAAGGATCACAAGCGCATCGCGATCCTGTACCTGATCTCCATCACCATCTTCTTCGCGGTCGGCGGCATGTTCGCGGCCGGGATCCGTCTCGAGCTGCTCACGCCGAAGGGCGACCTCTGGACGCCGGACCTCTACAACAAGCTCTTCACCCTGCACGGCGTGGTGATGATCTTCTTCTTCCTGATTCCGTCGATTCCCGCCACGATGGGCAACTTCCTCATCCCCATCATGTGCGGGGCCAAGGATCTCGCGTTTCCGCGGATTAACCTGCTGAGCTGGTACATCTACGTCGTGGGCGCGATTGTGACGCTCGCGGCTGTCTTCAGCGGTGGCCTCGATACCGGCTGGACGTTCTACACGCCCTATAGTTCGGTCTCGTCGCAGAGCGCGGTCACGACAGCCGCGATCGGCGTCTTCATCACGGGCTTCTCGTCCATTCTCACGGGGCTGAACTTCATTGTGACCGTGCATCGCATGCGTGCGCCGGGGCTCACGTGGTTCCGCCTGCCGCTCTTCGTGTGGGCGCAGTACGCGACGAGCCTCGTCATGATTCTGGGCACGCCGGTGATTGCCATCACGGTCCTGCTCGTCGTTGCAGAACGCTCGCTGCACCTCGGCTTCTTCGATCCGGCGCGGGGCGGCGATCCGGTGCTCTTCCAGCATCTCTTCTGGTTCTACTCGCATCCGGCCGTCTACATCATGATTCTGCCCGGAATGGGCGTGATGAGCGAACTCGTCTCGGCCGTTTCCCGCAAGCAGGTCTTCGGCTACAGCTTCGTCGCCTTCTCGAGCCTGGCCATCGCCATTCTCGGGTTTCTCGTGTGGGGCCACCACCTTTTCGTGAGCAGCCAGTCCATTTATGCCGGTCTGGTCTTCTCCATCATCACGATGCTGGTTGCCGTCCCGTCGGCCGTCAAGACGTTCAATTGGGCGGCGACGATGTACAAGGGATCGGTCACCTGGGAGTCGCCGACCTGGTGGGTCGTCGGCTTCATGGGGCTCTTCACGATCGGCGGGCTTACGGGCCTGTTCCTGGCCGCGATGGGCATGGACATTCACCTGACCGACACGTACTTCGTCGTGGCGCACTTCCACTACATCATGGTTGGCGGCGCGATCATGGCCTACATGGGCGGCCTGCACTTCTGGTGGCCGAAGATGATTGGCAAGCTGTACAACGACAACGCTGCCAAGGCGTCCGCCGTGCTCGTGTTCGTCGGATTCAACCTCACGTTCTTCCCTCAGTTCATCCTCGGCTACATGGGGATGCCTCGGCGCTATCACGCCTACCCGGACGAGTTCCAGGTGCTGAACGTGCTCTCGTCGGCGGGCTCGAGCATCCTCGCGCTCGGGTACGTCTTGCCGGCCTTCTACCTGACGTATTCGATCTTCAAGGGTCAGCGGGCGCCGGCCAATCCCTGGGGTGCGGCCGGACTCGAGTGGACCATTCCCTCGCCGCCGCCGACGTTCAATTTCGACGAGGAAGTCGTCGTGACCGAGCCGGCCTACAACTACAAGCCGGCGACGGAGGTGCACGTTGGCTGATGC